>Ga0265798_10007281_pt1 | contig 14335 bp, 8 predicted proteins | sample P3T30metagenome_FD_192430 | JGI IMG/M metagenome (GOLD analysis project Ga0265798, IMG submission 192430) | Plant litter microbial communities from East Loma Ridge, Irvine, California - P3 T30 | ecosystem: Environmental > Terrestrial > Plant litter > Unclassified | place: USA: California...
TCCTTTATTAGACTATTAAAGATTACTACTAGGTTACTAAACTTAAGGTTAGGGGTGTTATATAGAATAGTAGTTTTCTATAGTAGCTAGGTAATATAAGAGTAGGCGTTAGTTATAGGTTAAATAATAGCTAGAATAGGTGCTAGAGTAGGTAGAGAGGAGATATAGATAGCCTTTTTACTATTAAACCTAGATATTTCTTTTAAGTTAGTAGAGTAGTAGTAGCAGGAAGGATACTTACTAATAGGGTGTAGTAGGTAATAGTATAAAGAGAAGAAGAAGAGGAAGAAGATAAATTTATAGCGCTTTTTAGTGCTCTAGTAACCTATAGTTACTTCTATAGGCTGCTACGCCTATTAGTATTTAGTTGTGTGCGAAATATTTTAGTACTAGATCTTATTATAGCCCTTAGAGCCTTAGGCTGCTAAGCCTAAGGCCTAAAATATCTTAACTTCCGTATCTTGTATCTAGTATAAAGGGTGTTGACATTTATTGTTCTCTATATAGTTTTCACTACTCTACTAGCGGATAACATTAATAAAAAAAAATACACTTATAGCTACCTTACCTACGTATATTTACTAAGTAAATACTACATTTAACTAGGTATAAGATGCTAGAATAGTGCCTCAACTGCTTTCTTATATTGCTGTTACTACAATACTGCGTTATAAAAATCTACTGTTAAGCATCTATATCACTTGTAAAACAATAGAGCTAAAGAAATCCGGCTAAGAGTTCTCGGCATTCAAACATTTTTCTAACTTTGTCGCTGCATTTAGCGTAGAACTCAACGCGCAGTGGATGTAATGCTTTGTTAGCGACAGCTTGCTTTAGGAGGATTGATTTCTTTCAACACCCTTTGTCGATGCTATTTTTACCCATGTCAATAGCAACAGAGCCATTGACGGTCTGAATGATCGTGGTTTGGTAAGAGTCCTGAAATGGTGGATGAAGGACTGATATTAAGACCTCTTCTCCTGTAGCCGAATCCGAACCGATGGACGGTAGTTTGAATGCGACCGCGGCGGAATTTAGCGAGTGGTACAAAGATATGACATGCGCTAACTGTGGAGATAAGGTATAGCATGGTGACCATGTATCTCATGACGTCTCGCTCTATCTCAAAGGTGAAGTAGACGTAGATAGCGAGCTGCTCCTATAGCTAAGATTCCTCTTCCCATTCACCGGTTTATCAGGCCTGTAGTATCTTGTAAGAGTAGCCTCCGATGGCGGTGATTTTCAATTTTCTCCGAGCGGTTTAAGATGTTCCAGCTTACGATATCGGTCCTATTGGAAATACTTATGCGCCTGAAATTTGTGGCATCATCGACGGACTCGGGGTTCCCGCAAGTTGAATACTAGGTGCATCCTTACCCTGGGTAGAGGATCCATCTGCAAATTTTCGTGATGGGGCTGTTCCTCTGGAAATATCGGTAATTGCATCCGAAAGGTTGTCGCGGGCAATACCTGTCGCGTGGTTTTAGGGTTATCGCTCCAGATATTGCTTCCAGATGCCTCGCTACCAGTGCGACTGGAGGGCTATACGCCTAGTACCCTTGATGCTCCAATACCTGATCTCATATCGTTCATAGTGATGCACGATGCTACAATTTCTTAGGATGGGGATGGCGGCCTTGCACCTGCAAGAGATCTAGGCGCATCATTGCTTGCCTCATCTTTCACAATATTTTTAGAAATAGGGAAGATTTTGGTGACCGGATGGTATGGAAATAGGCATGTTCGATTTGACTAATGACACATCCGGGGCTCATCATGAGCCCAATTGCCTATTGGCGATACCATTCAGAAAGTTTGTAGTCGCTGCTCGTAGGATAGATAGGATACGAAGGCCGCAGATTGAAAGATTATCGCCTACAATAGTAGGGTTGCAGGCCCTGTACTTCATATTGGCTTTCTGACCCTTCGTTCCCAGGGCGAGCTGGCATTCTGGCAGAAGAAGATTTAATCATGCTCTATGCCTATTTCTCAGAGAATATGAGAATAGTGCTCCCGGAACTGAAAGATGGTTTGCAACTGGCGATGCAGATACGTGGAAAAAAAACCTTGGGGTTGTACACGAGTGTTCTCTTCTTGATCTAGGAACGTAGCAAGCTCAAGCTGCTCCTTTTGGCTAAGTTCATCCATCGCGTATGCAGACCCGAGGTTCAAGGCCCCGCTCGCTCGCTCGCAAAACAACAAAGATTGACACGTGATCGTTCGTGATCGTGCCAAGCCAGCGATCGGCTCGGCTCCGTGCGGGGTCTCGAAACGCTCCCCTCATCTGGCCGAACGCGTCCTCTCCCCCCTGCCCCAGCGCTAAACCACGTTCAGCGTTCCGATCGCCCCCCACCTTGCGTAGGGCTTGGCGAAAAATATCATGTAGCCGGTCTTCTAGCGTGGCTGGGTTTGCTGCAACCACATTTTTTTAGCGGACCCCGCGTCTTCTCAACGCCATCTCTTTTTGCAACATTGCGCTCTGAGACAATGTGCGGAATCTTTGCTTTGATATCCGGAAATGTCGAGTGCAATGACGCTGCGGTTGACTTGCATGAGGCTCTCTACGCGCTGCAGCATCGCGGGCAGGTTAGAAACCTCGTCACTTCGAAGCCACCAAATCACTTACAGGTAACAGGATGCTTGCGGGATCGCAACATCACACAGTTCAGGCCGAGTCTACTCGTGCAAAGGCAAAGGTTTGGCGTCAAAGGTCTTCCGCGACGGCTTGATTGTTCGCGAACTCCCTGGCTTCATGGGTCTTGGCCACCTCCGATACCCCACCGCCGGAACGTCGTCCAACGCCGAGAGCCAGCCCTTCTACGTCAGCTCGTGAGCTCCACTACACACGATACGGTTCAGAGCAGGTCAATGCTGACAGGAACAGTCCATATGGCCTCCTATTCTCGCACAATGGGTGGGTCCTACCAACTACTCCGTCTCTGTCGCCCATTACTGATTGATCTATCATGCAGAAACCTTCTCGATACTGAAAAGCTCAAGGAGTACTTGGACGTCGAAGCCCACCGCCACATTAATACAGACAGCGACTCGGAGATCATGCTCCAGGTCTTTGCCTCGCAATTGCTCCAGACGCACAAGAGACGCGTGGATGCCGAAGATCTCTTTACAGGTCTCGCAAACATGTAGGTTACATCATCAGCAGGAAACACATTTTTCAATGCTGATTCAGACCCAAGGTACAAGATTACTACTGGTGGCTTTGCCTTCTGCGGAATGGTTGCCGGATTCGCCATATTCGGGGCCAGAGATCCCAACGGCATCCGCCCGCTCGTCCTCGGCTCCCGCCCGAACCGCGACGGAAAGGGGATGGACTACATGCTTGCATCTGAGTCGGTCGCCTTGGATCAGCTGGGGTTTACCGACATCGTGGACATCAAGCCTGGGCAGGCCGTAATCATTCCCAAGGGAGAATCACCCATTTTTCGCCAGGTGCACCCAGAGCTAAGCTATACACCCGACATATTCGAGTATTGCTACTTCGCTCGTCCCGACTCAATCATAGATGGAATATCGGTTTATCTGAGTCGACAACGGATGGGCATCAAGCTCGCTGAGACGATTCGGAAGACGTTGGGTCAGGAAGTGGTCGACAAAATCGACGTTGGTCAGTGCAACCACTCACCATGCGTCAATCTGGATGTTTATGACTAACAGTTATCCATAGTCATTCCAATACCCGAATCGGGAATTGTTCCTGCACTGTCGGTTGCTGAAGCCCTCAACCTGCCCTACCGACATGCTTTCTCCAGAAATCGCTACATTTTCCGGACTTTCATCATGCCTACTCAGGAAAACCGCGCTAAGGGCGTGCAATCAAAGCTGAATGCGTTGCGATGTGAATTCGAAGGCAAGAATGTACTCCTCATTGACGACACGTATGTATTTCCAGTGCGGCCTGAACGTTGAACAAGCTAATCACGCTGTAGTGTTGTTCGAGGCACAACCAGTGTGCAGGTTTGCCTCATGGCTCGCGAGGCAGGAGCGAAGAATGTCTACTTCGCCAGTTCTTCACCCCCTGTGACGTAAGTTGCCCGGATTTCTTTTCAGACTGTTCTGACAGCATATACAGCCACCCCCACATCTATGGCATTGATCTGGCCACCTCGACAGAACTGGTTGCTTACAACCGTGATCGCAAAGCCATCGCGAAATCAATTAATGCGGATGAAGTCATCTTCATCACATTGGAAGATCTCGAAGCTGCATGCGCGGAAGTCAGCCCTCGCACTGACCAACGTTTCGAGGTTGGTGTCTTCTGCGGAAAGTACGTGACGCCGGTCTCTCAGGAATACCTGGAGAGTTTGGAGAAGACTCGCGGCAAGTCAAAGACCTCTGGAGCTCGACAAAAGAGCGGATACATGACTATCGGAGATAGTTTGACTGCACGCCCAACGGGATATGAGCATTCGGACGTGAGTCTTCACAACGTGCTCGGTGATCAGTGAGGACCTCTGGGTCTTTCCGCCTCCCGAGGAAAGAATGTACAAGAAACTAGAGAAATCCGAGGTTCACTCATGTGATATTTATCAGAGTCTATCTGTACTAGTTGTACAATCTGACCCAGTACGTATGACACCACTACCTGGTTCTCCTCCAACGAAAGCCCATGTCAAAGAGAAGCAATTTGCTCGAGAAGGACGTCCACATCTTTCTCGGAGTCCAACCATTCCCTCTCCACCACCTCTCGGTGTTCAGGGCTACGGATGCGAAAGGAGGCTTTGAACGGCATGGGTCGTGAGTCGGGGCCTTGAGTCATGTCCCAGGGGTCGATTTCGTGTTTCTTGCCATTCTCATAGTTGTGACCAATGTGATATGACCATAGCATACGAGCAATAATCAGGAGCACAGAGTTTCGGCCAACATGCCGCCCAGGGCAGATACGCCGCCCAAACCCAAAGACGCTTTCAGGCACATCTGGGTTTGTGATCCATCGTTCTGGTTTGAACTCAAGAGGATCGTCGAACAGTTCTCCGTCGAGGTCTAGAGACCAGTGGTTGACTACGACGGTGGCCCCCTTTGGGATGCGATAGCCCATATATTCATCATCTTGGATGACGGCATGAGGCATACCGCCAGGAGTGATGGGTCGCCACCTGAAGACCTCTCGGATGAAGGCGTTGACATATGGCAGGTCGGGCATATCGTTGAGCGTCGGTAGTCTGCCTGGTCCGACAACGGCGTCGAGCTCTTCCTGAGCCCGACGGACGGCGTCTTGGTGCAACACACTAGCCATGACGAAGACTTCTAAAACCATGGGGACTGTATGTGCAGCTTCATGAAGTACGCCAACGATGAAGGACATCTCCTCTCGCTCAAGATGCTTTGCATCCTTCAAGTTGAAGGCCGCCTTGGTCCAGTTCCAGGCACTGGTCTTCAAAGCGTCTTCCATGTTCTTTTCGAAGGTTTGGACTTGTCGTCGATAGAGCCGACTCCCCCTCGTCTTCCAGGGCGCGAGGAATCGAGGCAGACGGTCCAGGATGGGAAAGGCATCTACGATGGGATTGCCATCCACTTCGCGCAAGATGTCCTCCATAAGGCGGGTAAAGTCGGCCGACTCTCCTATAGCACCATCGGTAATGCGTGTGCCATAAGCCAGAGCAAATATGAGGCTCGCAGAGTAGCGAGTAAACACGGCCGGGAAATCATTACTGTCAAGCAACTCCCACAAGAGCTGCTTGCTCTCGACGTCCTGGAGAGGATGGTACTTTTGCGCGGCGCGTACGTTGAGGAACGATGCCTGCACGCGGTGCTGTGCCCTCCACCTCGCCCCGTATGGCAACAGCGACGTTAATCGGCCCCCGTACACGTGGTCGCCTACGACCACCATGCGCGGCCGTGAGCTGTAGATGCTGCCCCGCTTCTCGAGCAGCTCGCGAGTGACGGCGTAGGAGCCCAGTACGATGGTTGGGTTAGGCCCGTACCTGACGGTGATGATGGGGCCGTAGGCAAGGTGCCAGGCCCGCAACGTCCTCCAGGGATTGACGCTCGGTATCTGGCGCAGGTTGCCTATCAGGGGGAGACCGCGTGGGCCGGGGGGTAGAGGTAAACGGGAGCTTGAGCGGCGCAGACGCAAGACATAGGCCGTTGCCAGAATGGCGAAGATGGCTAGCAAAGCGGCCGTCTTGCCCTGGACGAACATTGCGCGGCAGGTTCTCGACTGACTGGATGAGATGGGTTTTCCAGGCGGCGGGAGTGAGAGGTTGGCAGCGTGGACGACATGTTCTTCGACAACCACATGAGGAATTAAATATATCGCGTCCACGGGTCCCATGCAAGACATGAAGACGTATTGTATCATGAGCACCGGCCGAGCAATCTGATTATGGGAATGCAAGCGCCATCCAATGAGCGATATACTTGGGCCCCCAGCCAACGGTGCACTGCAGGCGGCCTGCCAGTTCACATGGCGCTAAAAACGGTGTGGTGCCGTGTGCGGTGCAGCTGCAGGCTGACTAGTGGAGTTTGATACATGGCCATCTGTATTGAAAGCTTCGTATCTGTCATTGCGTCATACGCCCCTCGTCGTCATCCGGCATTGCGCCATCGAAGTGCGATCAGGCCCGTTAGGAACGACGGACTCGGCCACCGCCAACTAGCCCCGTACTCGCTCGCGTCGCGTCGCGCACATACCACGAGATGGTACGGCTGCTTGACAGCTCAATGCTAGTCTTGGTATGCGATATGACGCAGGACCTGTGCTGGTCTATATGAGGTAAGTCGGAAGGGCGAAGGGCACGGGGCAGCACCTCATACGTAGCCGTTGCCCTGTAGCTCACATTCCAGTCCACATGCGACGGCTGTAGTCTCGAGCTCGGTCGATCCGACCTCTCTCTCTCTCTCTCTCCATGGCCGACTCCATATCAGCGCGTCCGTTTCCTACTCAGACCATCTCGTTCGCCCACTCCAGCGCCAGGCTGATCGCTTGCCATGATGCTCAGCCCTGTCGAGCCCGCTGCCCCTCATCGCATACCCCTCTTGGCCGCACCATCCTCGCCGCGTAGTCAAAATATCGGTCTGCTCACATGTCTCCTCGCCGCTTTCACCCTCGGCGGCAGCGCGAGCTTGCTACTCGAGGCCCCGATCGTGGTCCTCTTGGACCACATCGTGTGCAAGGACTACTACAGCGCGCAACCGAGCCTGCTCGCCACGGATACCAACAGCATCTTTGATGCCCAAGTGCGGTGTGATCTAGAGCCGATTAAAAGTAAAGTCGCGACGCTGCTCGGCGTGAAGCTCGCAATGGATGCAATTCCTGGTATGACATTGATACGGTTCCACTCTTCGACTTGCCCCTGATGCTGATGCGTGGTCAGGTCTTCTTACGGCAGTGTACTTTGGCGCGCGCGCGGATAAGCATGGGCGGAAACCGGTGCTCATTTTGGCCTTTACGGGCGAGTTGTTCGCGTTGTTGTGGCTGGTCATGATATGTCGGTCTTCTCTGTATGTCCTTGGTCTATCCCCGCACTGACAGTGAACAGGTTATTTCCATTCGACCTTCTCCATCTGGGGCATATGGTTCTCATCCGTGTTCCTCGTATTCGGTGGAGGAATGAGGGTGTTCTTGTCCATGGTCTACACGATGCTGGCCGATGCGTTTGAGCCGATGAAGCGGTATGTATGCTTAGCACGCCTCTATGGCTCGTAGAAGCTAAATCGACTAGAAACAAGCTCTTGAACACACTTACCGCAATTGAAGCGTTAATCTCCATCGTCGCGCCCCTCGCTGGCAGCTGGCTGTCGAAACGGAACATTTGGTTGCCCTTTGCAGTCGCAATATCACTCGACCTTCTATGCTACCCCGTCATGCTCGCCCTGCCCGAAACGTGGAAGCCCGACCGAGTCTTCTCATCGGCTGACTCGTCCACGGAAGCATCTCCCTTACTCGACCCAGCGGACGATGCCATAACCAGGTTCGAGACCGAGGTAGAGCCCAAACGCCCCTCTGGCTCGGTCCACCGTGCAGTACGCGAGACGATCAACCTCGTCACCGCAAACCTTGAGCTTTTCTCGAACCCAAACTTGCGCCTGTGCTTCATCCTGTTCTTCATAAGAGCCATTGCCCTCTCCAGCAATACCTTTATCATGCAGCACGCGGCCGGCGTGCTCGACTGGAAGCTCTCTCACACCGTCTCGCTGATTGTTGTCAAATACGGGGCCTCGTTTCTCACCGTCGCGCTGGTGTTCCCAGTGATAACGGCGGTTGTGCTCAGGTCAAGAGCCGTGCTGCCGCAGCAACTGCACCTGTACATTATCAGAGGGAGCCTCGTCGTCATGGCGCTGGGGTACCTGTGTCTGGCCGAGGCAGGGACGGTGTTTGTCATGATCATAGGTATGCGGTCGAGAATGTGTTTGTATGTGCACACGGCTGACAATCGTTGCTAGGTATATTGATGGCAGCGGTAGGGACCGGTGTCGACCCGGCGCTGCGAGCGCTTATGATCTCCTTCGCGGACAAAGGCCACAACGCGCGCGCCTTCACTATGATTACAGTTTCGGAACTCACAGGCACCATTATTGGGGGACCGATCATGTCCCAGCTGTTTTCGGTCAGTATCAGACTTGGGGGCTGGTTTAGCGGGCTGTGCTTTTTGCTGTCTTCGGTGAGTTTGTCATGTTTTCGAGTGGTTTTGTGTTTGTTGCTTCTCTGACCATGTCCACAGGTTTTGATTGCTGTCATGGCGGTTATCACGCTGGGATTCGGCAACGTCTTGCATCGGCTGGGAGCGGTTTAGGATGGATTTGTTACTTTGGATAAACGAGGCGAATAGATGTTCATGTTCTGTTTAGACAAGGAAGGCAGCTGATTGAGAAGTTTGCTAGAGCAATCCAAGACACGTGACGTTAGCTCAATGATATCCGGGCACATGTGCAGCAACCCCCTCACTGGTCCATGGCCTCTCTCACAGCCGGCAACCAGCCTATGGCGATCTCTGTAAGTAACCCAAGTACCTCCTCATCATGTCTGGGCTAAGCACAGGGAACTGTAGGCCTTCAGGGTGGCTGGCAAGCGCATTGGCGGTGTTGACGGCCTTGTACACGGGCATCTTCTCGTAGAGCTCCCAGCGCGTCAGCCCATCGCGGATCGTCTCCTCCAACATGGGTTGCAGAGGCTGCAAACGTCTTGGCGGATCCTCGGCCAGCCGCTTGATCCAGTCGGTGTATGCGATGGCTTGCAAGGGCGTGCCGCTGCACTGGCCGACCATGTCCATGGTCGAGTCCATGTCGATTGACAGCTGCCTGGCGGGCGGCACGAGGTGGAAGGCGCGGCCCAGCGAAGTCGGCGACGCAGCAATGTGCACAAAGGCAGCATTCACATAGTCGACAGGCACAAACTCCTTGCGCTGATCCGGCAGCTTCGGATAGCAGCCCATCTCCAGGCAGCCGAGCATGTGCCGGCTGAGGAAGTCGTCCGGGTTGCACACGCCCGACTTGCTGTGGCCGGTGATGAAGCCAGGCCGGTAGACGGCAATGGGGAACCGGCGGCCCATGAGGCCTCGCAGGAGCTCCTCGACCGCCCACTGACTCTGCGAGTACCCGTGGTCGTACACCAACGCCTCGACGTGGTCCAGCAACGGCGCGTCCTCGGCCACGGCCGCAACGCCCGTCACCATGCCCGTCGGGCCAAAGCACGAGATGCTGGACATGTAGTGCACGCCCTTCTTCCGCCCGCAGCACGCAAAGCGGACGACATTGACCGTGCCCAGGATGTTGGCTGGCCGGTGGAGCGAGTACGGTTGCGTGTAGTTGACATGCGCGCCCAGATGGAACACGACGCTCGCCCAGGCCGCAGTCTCCTCGAACCGCTTCCGCCCAAGCCCCAGAAACTCGTCCTCGAGCCGGCCCGGCAAGACGATGAGCTTCCTCTCGAACCACGCCTCCCACAAGCCGTACTTGGCCAGCGCGCCACGCAGCCGCTGCAGGCCAACGCCAGCATCGCCGGCACGCACAAGACACGCAACCTGCCGGACACGGTGCAGACGGAGCAGGTCGGCCAGCATAAACGCACCCACGAACCCCGTGCCGCCCGTGAGAAAGACACGGCCCTCTGTGTCGAGCGTCCAGTCGACCGGGCATCCCGCGGGACAGGCCAGCCCGTCTGCAAGCCGCGTGTCGGCCAACCAGGTATGCATCTCGCCGCGCTGGTTTACCACGACGCCGTCTGGCCGGTCCTGTATCGCGGCAGAAAGGGCCCGCAGAGAGGAGTGGTTGTACAGTGTCAACAGCGACATGTGTACGCCAAAGGTACGGCGGATCTGCGCGATGAGCAAGGCAGCTTGCAGCGAGGTGCCGCCCAGGGCGAAGAAATCGTCACTCTTTCCAACCCCACCGAGGCCATCGTTGATTGGAAGGCCTAAGATGCGGTTCCAGATGTGCGAAAGCTGCCACTGCGTCGTGTGAGACAACGGGTCCACGCCGCTGAGCGTCATCTGCCAGCGCTCGTGGTAGAGCGAAGAGAGCCGGTTGCGGTCGATTTTCGCGTGCGCGTTGAGTGGAATCGCAGCGATGAGCTGGATCTGCGGGATCATGTAGTCTGGGAGCGACTCTCGCAGCTGGTGGATGGCTTTGGTTGTACTTGCCCTTGTCTGGCCAGCCAACTGCCCTAAGAAAAGCTCGTTGACGCTGCTATCTCTTCGGTCGCCAATGCCCGGCTCGAGGAGAGCAGAGACAGCCACTGGAACAACATAGGCCACAAGCATGGACCCAGCACCCTCCTGCGGCGCCTCAATCTTCATAGCCACCGCCTCCGTATACTCGCCCGTTGCCAGCAACGCGCACTCGACCGCCTCCAGCTCGACCCGAAACCCCCTGATCTTGACCTGATGATCCTTGCGGCCGACGTAGAGAATCTGCCCATCGGCCTGGCGCCTCACCACGTCTCCTGTGCAGTACATGCGCACTCCGTCTCTCTCCTTGAACACCTCTGCATTCTTCTCCGCCTGCTTCACATATCCCAGAGACACGCACGGGCCCCCAACCCACAGTTCCCCCTCCTCGCTCTCCTCTCCATCCTCGCCTGCAACGTACACGACGTTCCGCCCAATTGGCTCCCCGATACTGATCACCTCGGCCCGCACATCCTGCAGGGTGACTTCCCGCGCCAAACAGAAAGCACAGCACTCAGTCGGCCCGTACGCATTCACCAGCATCCCCGGCGGGCCCTCCCGCAAGATCGTCCCCATGGCCGCTACATTCGCCGCTTCCCCACCGATGAGGCAGACCCGCAACTTCTCCATAGCTCGCGGGTACGTCGACGCGATCAGCGCCAGCAGCGGTGCTGTCGTCGCCATCACCGTTATGCCCTGCGCCGCAATGTGATCAGCCAACGTCGGCGGGTCCAGCATGACGGCTTTGGATAGTACGACGATGCGCGCGCCCAAGATTAAAGGCGCCCAGATGTCGAAAAGGGAGACGTCGAAGCTGCTGAGGTTGCCGTGGGCTACAGTGTCGCTGACCAGTAGCGGGGTGTAGGGCGCGTGGTGGGCTACATGTAGGATGGAGCGAGCGGCGATCCGGACGGCTTTGGGAGGACCGGTGGTGCCCGAGGTGTGAATTAGGTGCGTGCAGTGGGAGAGAGTGGTTGGGGCTGGTCCTGCCATGTACTTGTCAAGGCCAGTGGTTGTCAAGCCAGGAGAAGGCGCATCGCAGTGCACATCTCTGACCGTAGAGCACGGTTCTAGCGCACTGGCGTCAAGGCCAGTAATGATCAAGCGGTGGAATGGTAGGTCTCGGTGCGCATTTTCCTCGTCAGTCAGGATACATCGAGTCTGTAGTTTGCTCAACACGTTCTTGATCCTGGAGTCGGAGGAAGCTGGGTCCATGGGAACGCAAGTACCGCCAGCGTAGATGATGCCCAGCTGGGCCACGACGTCGCCGACTCCATGTTGAGCCACGATTCCGACAGGCTCTTCGAAGGATAGGGAGAGGAGTGATAGCTCACGTGCCAAACGAACAGCCTGATTATGTAACTGCTTGTATGTGAAGGACGTGCTTCCATCGGTGACCGCTATGGCATGGGGTGCTCGTTTGACCTGATCATGGAACAGACAACCCAGGCCTCGATTTCTGCTGACGACTGCATCATACCCGCCAGCATGGCTTACGATATCGATACTCATTTTTGAAGTTTCAGGATCGGTTTCTGCGAAGATTAAGAGGTCTAATTGAGACGCAGTGCTCCAGGTGATATCGAACTTGGACGAGACTCTCAGGCTTGAGATGAACAGTGACTTCAATTTCATGTACATGCAAATAGCAGGAGCCATCCAATCTTGGCTGTTCCGTCATTGCTCATCTTACACTACTGTGACTTTCCATACACACTGCTAGAAACACCGGCGCCCTACTTGTGTCCTAGCATGATCGGTGGCCTCATACACTTGGAGTACATACATGGTCTAACCACTCTGCCATGTAACAGGCTGATCACACCGTACCAAGATGTAGCAGCGCAAGATTTCGCCCCCGAAGCTAATGACTTGCATCAAGCTGCTTCCTGCCTTAGATGGCTATGGTCCTGCTCTGTCGATCAACAAATTCGTTGTAATCTTTGATTTGGTGGTGTCGATGCAATGCAATGCTCATGCACAGGGGATTCATCTCAACCCGCGCACACGACACCTAAAATGGCACAGCAGCGAGGCTGTGCCGCTCTTATCCGATCACTTAGATCATACTTGCGGCAGATAGATAGTGAAGCATCATGTTGTTGCCTTTTAGCCACATTGGCATTTGACTAGTTACTAAATATGGTGGATGTACTGTATACTTGATATGCCGAGGGCTAGCGGCGGCGTTAAACTGCATCTCTGATTTGGCGCATGCCATCACGCAATCGCATCTATCCGCTTGTAATCTGTTTGAGCTGCAGCTCATCGAAACTGCATTTCAAGTATACACCGGGGCGGAGGTTGTAGCCTGGTAGTGGTGGGCACCCCACAATGTCGGAGAACTAAACGGTGAACATGGCCGAGGTGACACTTTGCCAGGCGATAGTCGCAGACCGTATAGTCCTGCCTCTGCAGAGTCGCAGCCCAACCCACCCATCCCCCCAAACTACTCCCGGTCGCAAAGAGAAATGGCAGTCGCCACCAAACGAGAGAGTGATTACTACGATTCAAAGTATCTCGCCGATTACTACGCTACGCTATGGACGGACCATCCGGCGCTCAAAGATATAGATGTCTATTGGCGATACTTTACAGAGCAGACAAGGTCGCGAAATAGGTCGTCACCGTTTGTAGTCCTCGATTGTGGAACGGGGACGGGGCGGGTCCTCCATTCGCTGATAGAGAGGGCCGTCGCGGAACCGACCATGGATATCTCAGCTGTGCAATTTTGGGGGCTGGACAAGTCCCGCTTCATGCTCGAGCAAGCAAAGATGGTGGATTGGACGCCGAACAATATCAGCGTCTCGTGGTTTTTGGGGGATGCGGCTTCCTTGGATCAACTAGACACTTTGTCGCGCCCGGTAGACCTGTTCATCTTCGCCTTCAGTGCCATCAACCATCTTCACAACCCAGGAGAGATCGACCGGTTCTTTTCGTCCCTGCGAGCGCTGCTGAAACCCGACAGCCTCGCTCTCATTTCCGTATGTACCCCTCTGCTGGACTGCACAGAAGAACATGTCCCCAATCCCTTTGGAAAGGTCAAAGAGGTCCGAAGCAAGTTTCTCGACCATATTACGTATCACGAGAGGGAGGTGGGTCAGCGAGTTGATGGAGATTTGTTCATAAATTCTCTAGAGACAGAAGTCTGGCAGACCAATGAGGACGGCAGCAAGCTGGTCATTGAGAGCAACAGTCACAACATTCCACTTCGATTGCTCACCCGTGACGGACTGCGAAGTTGCGTTTCCAAGGCGGGACTTGAATTGATGGGCGAGGACCTGATAGGAGAAGAGGTCATTTTCAGAGTGAAGTTGAGCAAAAAGGGTAGTGAATAGTATAGATACGACTAGAGTGGCTAGAATGACCAGAATGGTATAAAATTCATCCACACATTACCTTTCATACGAGTGAAATATCTTCGCAACAACCATCCACTTGCCATCGATCTTCACCATGGCGAGAAAATCTGAATAGTCGGTTTCTGGCGGATCCATCTCCACCTCCGCCTTGACTATCGCAGTCGTAGGCGTCATGGCAATGACGTCCATGTGTGCTTCGATCTTGTTTCCCTCCGGATGCGTGTCCAGATACTCGAAGAAGTTGGAAATGGAGCCTCCCTTGAACTCCCCTTCGACATAACCGTATATTCCGCCGTCGGCGTGGAAACCTTCTCTGGCTCGCTTGGAGCTACCAGCTCTCATGGCATC
>Ga0265798_10007284_pt1 | contig 14327 bp, 8 predicted proteins | sample P3T30metagenome_FD_192430 | JGI IMG/M metagenome (GOLD analysis project Ga0265798, IMG submission 192430) | Plant litter microbial communities from East Loma Ridge, Irvine, California - P3 T30 | ecosystem: Environmental > Terrestrial > Plant litter > Unclassified | place: USA: California...
CCAGCAAAAAGATTTCGGACGATTTGTCGCGGCTTGCTTTTGGCTTGATTTGCTTGACGACCTTGAACTCGGTGCGGAACTTTTCCAGGATCTGGGTGAAGCCCATATCCTTGAAGCACTTCACCAACAATGCCCCGCCAGGTTTGAGGTGCATTTGAGAGAACTCAATAGCCAGGTCGATCAAATCCTCCATGCGCGCGGCGTCCGCATGCGAGATGCCGGACAGGTTGGGCGCCATGTCGGACAACACCAGGTCGGCCATCCGCCCTTCCAGCACCGCAGACAGCTGGTCGAGCACTTCCTGTTCGCGGAAATCGCCCTGGATATAGTGCATGTCGGCGATCGGCTCCATCGGCAGGATATCCAGGCCGATGATCTTGCCGTTGATGCCGCCCTCGCCGCCGCCGGCCAGCTTGCGCCGCGTGTACTGGCCCCAGCTGCCCGGCGTACAGCCGAGGTCGACAATGACCTGGCCCGGCTTGATGAGCTTCTCGGCCTCGTCGATCTCTTTCAGCTTGTAGGCGGCGCGCGCACGGTAGCCCTCCTTTTGTGCCAATTTGACATAAGGGTCGTTAATATGGTCGTGTACCCAGTTTTTGTTGAATTTGTTCTTGGCCATTAGCGTAAAATACTGCTTTTAATAGGTACCACAAAAAATATTATTATGATCAAACTTACCCCGGCCGAGCGTTCCGCCCTTCGCGCGGAAGCCCACGGACTCAATCCCGTCGTCATGATCGGCGAAGCCGGCCTCACTGAATCCGTCCTGAAGGAAATCGCTTCCAGCCTCGATGCGCACGGCCTGATCAAGGTCCGCGTATTCGGCGACGACCGCGAAGCGCGCGTCGCCATGTACGAGCAGATCAGCACCGAACTCGACGCCGCCCCGGTCCAGCACATCGGCAAGCTGCTGGTGCTGTACCGCCCCAAGAAGGACGCCGTCAAGGAACGTTCGACCAAGGCCGGCAAGGGCATGCGCGAAGTCACCATCGTCAAGCCGAGCCCGAGCGGCACCAAGAAGCCCAGCGTGACCAAGGTCCTGCTCAAGGGTAACGAACGCGTTACCCAGGGCGGCAACATCAAGCGCGCCAAGGCGCGCCAGACCAGCGGCAAGAAAGCGTCGCTGAAGTAAGTCATATGGCACGCTAAAAAATGACCGGGGCCGATGCCCCGGTTTTTTTTGCGCTACGCGTTCACATCACGGCCGCATCGGCGCACACGTGGTTTGAACGCGTGGACGGGAAACCCGTCCACCCTACCGCGCTTTCACCACCAGGATGGCGCCGAGGAGGGATTCGACCAGGTAGCAAAGCTGCGACACCCCATGCAGGGCCGCGAACGTCCCCCACTGCGGCGACGCCCTTACGCCGGCCGGCCCGGCCTGCTCGCGGATCGCCGCCATCACCGGCTGCAGGCCCAGGTAGACGACCAGGCTGCACGCCAGCATGCCGCCGATGCACCAGAACAGCCAGCGCCGGCGCGGCGCGTCGAGGTCGTTCGAACGCAGGACCAGCAGCGCCAGCAGCACCGCCAGCGCGATCGACAGCCAGGCTTCGCGCGTGAGCATGACGGCGACCACGCTGCCGGCTTGCGTGCTGTCCAGCACCGCGAAGGCGCTCGGCGCGGCCAGGTAGCTGACGCCCCAGACGCTGCCGGCCCACAGGGCGGCCAGCAGCAGGCGCGCATTGGCGATCTTGCGCACGCTTGGCGCCGCCTCAGACGTAGCGGACTTCGAGGATCTCGTATTCGCGCGGGCCCGACGGGGCCTGCACTTCGACCACGTCGCCGGCGTACTTGCCGATCAGGGCGCGCGCGATCGGGGAGGTGACCGACACCTTGTTCAGCTTGATGTCGGCTTCGTCCATGCCGACGATCTGGTAGGTCACCTTCTGGGCGTTTTCCAGGTCTTCGAGGTCGACGGTGGAGGCGAACACGACGCGGCCTTCGGCGTCCAGGGTGGTCGGATCGATCACCTGGGCGGTCGACAGCTTGGCTTCCAGCTCGGCGATGCGGCCTTCGACGAAGGCCTGGCGCTCCTTGGCGGCATCGTACTCGGCGTTTTCGGACAGGTCACCGTGCGAACGCGCTTCGGCGATCGCATCGATCACGCTACGACGCTCCTTGGTCTTGAGCTGGTGCAGCTCTTCCTTGAGGAGTTCGGCGCCGTATTTGGTCAAAGGAGTGTTCATGATCTATGTTCTATGTATATGCGGCGCTCGCACGCACGCAGGACAAAAAAAGTGAAAACCACAGAGCCGCACGGCTGAGGCCGCGCGAACTCTGTGGTTTGAGTACTGCTCTGCGCCTTAGTTTAAGGTTTTATGCAGACCTTGTAAATCATACACCCGCAACTCGTCCAGGTGGCGCATGCCCTGCACCGCGGCTTCCGCGCCGGCGATGGTCGTGTAGGTCACGACGCGCGCCTGCAGGGCCGAGGTACGGATGGTACGCGAGTCGGCGATCGCATTGCGCTTTTCCTCGACCGTATTGACCACCATCGCGATCTCGTGGTTCTTGATCATGTCGACGATGTGCGGACGGCCTTCGACCACCTTGTTGACCGGCGAGACCGGGATGCCGGCGGCGGCGATCACCGCGGCGGTGCCCTTGGTGGCGACCAGCCTGAAGCCCAGCTCGACCAGTTCGCGCGCCAGCTTGACGGTGCGCGGCTTGTCCGAACCCTTGACCGACAGGAACACGTTGCCCGAGGTCGGCAGGATGATGCTGGCCGCCAGCTGCGACTTCACGAAGGCTTCGCCGAAGGTCATGCCCACGCCCATCACTTCGCCGGTCGACTTCATTTCCGGACCGAGGATGGTGTCGACGCCCGGGAACTTCACGAACGGGAACACGGCTTCCTTGACGCTGTAGAACGGCGGGACCACTTCCTTGGTGATGCCCTGCTGGGCCAGGGTCTGGCCGACCATGCAGCGCGCCGCGATCTTGGCCAGCTGCAGGCCGGTCGCCTTGGAGACGAAAGGCACGGTGCGCGAGGCGCGCGGGTTCACTTCCAGCACGTACACGGTATCGACCGTCTTGCCCTCGACTTCCGACTGCTGGATCGCGAACTGCACGTTCATCAGGCCGACCACGTTCAGGCCCTTGGCCATCAGCGAGGTCTGGCGCTTCAGTTCATCGATCGTGTCCTGCGACAGCGAGTACGGCGGCAGCGAGCAGGCCGAATCGCCCGAGTGCACGCCGGCCTGTTCGATGTGTTCCATCACGCCGCCGATGAAGGTAGTCTCGCCGTCCGAGATGCAATCCACGTCCACTTCGATCGCGTCGTTCAGGAAGCGGTCCAGCAGCACCGGCGAATCGTTCGAGACCTTGACCGCTTCGCGCATGTAGCGCTCCAGGTCGCGCTGCTCGTGCACGATTTCCATGGCACGGCCGCCCAGCACGTAGGAAGGACGCACGACCAGCGGGTAGCCGATCTCGGACGCCAGCGCCAGCGCGTCCGCCTCGGTGCGCGCGGTGCGGTTCGGCGGCTGGCGCAGGCCCAGGTCCTGCAGCAGCTTCTGGAAGCGCTCGCGGTCTTCGGCGGCGTCGATCATGTCCGGCGAGGTGCCGATGATCGGCACGCCGTTGGCTTCCAGGTCCAGCGCCAGCTTCAGCGGGGTCTGGCCGCCGTACTGGACGATCACGCCCACCGGCTTTTCCAGCTCGACGATCTCGAGCACGTCTTCCAGCGTCAGCGATTCGAAGTACAGGCGGTCCGAGGTATCGTAGTCGGTCGACACGGTTTCGGGATTGCAGTTGACCATGATGGTCTCGTAGCCGTCGTCGCGCATGGCGAGCGCCGCGTGCACGCAGCAGTAGTCGAACTCGATGCCCTGGCCGATCCGGTTCGGGCCGCCGCCCAGCACCATGATCTTCTTCTTGTCGGTCGGATTCGACTCGCACTCTTCGTCGTACGTCGAGTACATATAGGCGGTGTTGGTGGCGAATTCCGCGGCGCAGGTGTCGACGCGCTTGTACACCGGGCGGATGCCCAGCGCATGGCGCTTCTCGCGCACGGCTTGCGCGGTGGTGCCCATCAGGAAGGCCAGGCGGCGGTCCGAGAAGCCCTTCTGCTTCAACTTGTACAGCACGGTCTTGTCGAGGCCTTCCAGCTTCTGGTGGTCCAGCCACAGCTCGATGTCGACGATTTCCTTGATCTGGATGAGGAACCAGGGATCGATCTTGGTGAGGTTGTGCACCTCTTCCATGGTGAAGCCCTGGGCGAAGGCGTCGCCCACGTACCAGATGCGGTCCGGGCCCGGTTCGCCCAGTTCTTCCTCGATCTTCTCGCGGTCGCGGGTCTTTTCGTTCAGGCCGTCGACGCCGACTTCCAGGCCGCGCAGGGCCTTCTGGAAGGATTCCTGGAAGGTGCGGCCCATCGCCATGACTTCGCCGACCGATTTCATCTGGGTGGTCAGGTGCTTGTCGGCGGTCGGGAATTTCTCGAAGGTGAAGCGCGGGATCTTCACGACCACGTAGTCGATCGAGGGCTCGAAACTGGCCGGGGTGGCGCCGCCGGTGATCTCGTTGCGCAGCTCGTCGAGCGTGTAGCCGACCGCCAGCTTGGCCGCCACCTTGGCGATCGGGAAGCCGGTGGCCTTCGAGGCCAGCGCCGAGGAACGCGAGACGCGCGGGTTCATCTCGATGACGATCATGCGGCCGTCGGCCGGGTTGATCGAGAACTGCACGTTCGAGCCGCCGGTGTCGACGCCGATCTCGCGCAGCACCGCGATCGAGGCGTTGCGCATGATCTGGTATTCCTTGTCCGTCAGCGTCTGCGCCGGCGCGACCGTGATCGAGTCGCCGGTGTGCACGCCCATCGGATCGAGGTTTTCGATCGAGCAGATGATGATGCAGTTGTCGTTCTTGTCGCGAACGACTTCCATCTCGTACTCTTTCCAGCCGAGCAGGGATTCCTCGATCAGCAGTTCCGAGGTCGGCGAGGCTTCCAGGCCGCGCTTGCAGATCGCTTCGAATTCTTCTTCGTTGTAGGCGATGCCGCCGCCCGAGCCGCCCATGGTGAAGGACGGACGGATGATGACCGGGTAGCCCAGCTCGCGCTGCACGGCGCGCGATTCGTCCATGGTGTGCGCGACGCCCGACTTGGCCGAACCCAGGCCGATCTTGGTCATCGCATCCTTGAACTTGGAGCGGTCCTCGGCCTTGTCGATGGCTTCCGGGCTGGCGCCGATCAGTTCGACCTTGTACTTCTCCAGCACGCCGTGGTGGTGCAGGTCGAGCGCGCAGTTCAGCGCGGTCTGGCCGCCCATGGTCGGCAGGATCGCATCCGGACGTTCCTTGTCGATGATGCGCTCGACCGCCTTCCAGGTGATCGGTTCGATATAGGTGACGTCGGCCGTTTCCGGGTCGGTCATGATGGTCGCCGGGTTCGAGTTGACCAGGATGACCTTGTAACCCTCTTCGCGCAGGGCCTTGCAGGCCTGGGCGCCGGAGTAATCGAACTCCACCGCCTGGCCGATGACGATCGGGCCCGCGCCGATGATCAGGATGCTTTTGATATCACTACGTTTTGGCATTTAATTCTTCTCCGCGGCTTGCGCTTGCATCAGGCCGATGAAACGGTCGAACAGGTAACTCACATCGGTCGGTCCCGGCGAGGCTTCCGGGTGACCCTGGAAGCAGAAGGCCGGCTTGTCGGTACGCTCGAAGCCCTGCAGCGAACCGTCGAACAGCGAGACGTGGGTCACGCGGCAGTTGGCCGGCAGCGTGGCCGCATCGACTGCGAAGCCGTGGTTCTGCGAGGTGATCAGGACCTGCCTGCTGTCCAGGTCCTGCACCGGGTGGTTGGCGCCGTGGTGGCCGAACTTCATCTTGACGGTCTTCGCGCCCGAGGCCAGCGCCATGATCTGGTGGCCGAGGCAGATGCCGAAGGTCGGGATGCCCTTCTCGATCAGCTCGCGCGAGGCGTCGATCGCATAGGTGCAGGGCGCCGGATCGCCGGGGCCGTTGGCCAGGAAGATGCCGTCCGGGTTCAGCGCCAGCGCGTCGGCCGCGGTGGCTTGCGCCGGCAGCACGGTGACCTTGCAGCCGCGTTCGGCCAGCATGCGCAGGATGTTGCGCTTGACGCCGTAGTCGAAGGCGACCACGTGGTATTGGGGCTTGTCCTGCTTGCCGAAGCCTTCACCCAGCTTCCATTCGGTTTCGGTGAACACGTACGGTTCTTTCACCGACACCACCTTGGCCAAGTCCATGCCGTTCAGGCCCGGGAAGGAACGCGCCAGTTCCAGCGCCTGGGCTTCCGAGGGCTCGTTGCCCTGGGTGCCGGTCAGGATCGCGCCGTTCTGGGCGCCCTTTTCACGCAGGATGCGGGTCAGCTTGCGCGTATCGATGCCGGCGATGGCCACCACGTTCTCGGCCTTGAGGTAGTCCGCCAGCGACTGGGTCGAGCGGAAGTTCGAGGCCATCAGCGGCAGGTCGCGGATGATCAGGCCGGCGGCATGCACCTTCGACGCCTCGACGTCGGCCGGGTTCACACCCTGGTTGCCGATGTGCGGATAGGTCAGGGTGACGATCTGGCGCGAGTAGCTGGGGTCGGTCAGGATTTCCTGATAACCGGTGATGGCGGTATTGAAAACCACTTCACCGATGGTGTGACCGGCGGCGCCGATCGCAATACCTTTGAAGATGGTTCCGTCTGCCAGGGCGAGGATGGCTGGAACGGATGGGCCAGAAAAAAATGGCGGCAAGGGCAACTCCCGATAAAGTTGCCGTAGCTGCGCCACGTCAGACCGGCCTGAACGAGTGTGAGCGACGGAGGCGCCCAGGTGGATTACAGGTCGTTAGATGAAGGAATGGGTGGGTAGTCGCTACGGCAGATAAGTGATGGCTAAACCTCTGAATTATAGCGTCATTTACGCCGGTCGGCAATCGCCCGCCGGCCAATTCTTGCCGCCCATTCCAAACGGAAAAACGTCTTTCCCGGCCGATAAGCCGGTTAACCCTATTTACAGGCCAAGCGCGGCGATGCCGGCCCTGGCGATCTGGGCGTCTTCCGCCGATTTCACGCCCGAGACGCCGATGGCGCCGACCGTGTGGCCGTCGACCACGATGTTGACGCCGCCCTCGAGCATGCCTTCCAGCGAGGGCGCGCTCAGGAAAGAGGTGCGGCCGTTGTTGATCAGCTCTTCGTACACCCGCGATTCGCGCCGGCCGAGCGCGGCGGTCCTGGCTTTTTGCGGAGCGATGTGGGCCGAGATCGGCGCCACGCCGTCCAGGCGCTGCAGCCACAGCGGATGGCCGCCGTCGTCGCAGATCGCAATCACGACCTTCCAGCCGTTGGCGAGCGCTTCGGCTTCGGCGCCGGCGGCGATCTTCTTGACGTCTTCCAGGGTGAGCACGGGTTTGGTTTGCATGATGGGGTCTTTCTTCTGTTGATATAGGGAGGACGGCGACATTACGGCGCCGGGGTGAGCTGGCGCGCCTTGAGCCTGGCCTTCAGCTGGGCCATGACGGCGGCCGCGGCCTGCTCGCCGGCCAGCACGGCCAGGTTGCGGCCATTGAAGTCGGCGCTGCCCATGGCGCCCAGCGAGGGCGTGATGACGACGTCGGCATCCTTCAGCTCGAAATGGTTCAGGCGCTGGCCCATGATGGTGAAGGTCTGCATCAGCACATCGAGGTTGCTGACGGTGGCCTGGGCTTCGCTGGCGCTCGAGATGTTCACGGCGATGATGAATTCGGCGCCCATCTCCCTGGCGAAGCGCACCGGCACCGGCGCCACCAGGCCGCCGTCGACATAGCTCACGCCGCCGATGGTCACCGGCTGGAACACGCCCGGCACGCTCGAGGAGGCGCGTACGGCCATGCCGGTATTCCCGCGCCTGAACAGGATCGGCTTGCCGGTCTTGAGTTCGGTGGCGACGGCGCCGAAGGGAATCTTGAGCTTTTCCATCGGCTGGTTGCGCACCGCCTTGTTGACATAGGCTTGCAGGGCTTCGCCTTTCAGCACCCCGCTCGACTTGCCGAAGAAGGGGATGGCCCAGTCCGAGATGGTGGCCTCGTCCATCTCGAGTGCGATCTTTTGCAGCGCGAAGCCGTCGTAGCCGGACGCGTACAGCGCGCCGACCACCGAGCCGGCGCTGGTGCCGACCACGATGTCGGGATGGATGCCCTGGGCTTCCAGCGCCTTGATCACGCCGATGTGGGCGAAGCCGCGCGCGGCGCCGCCGCCGAGGGCCAGGCCGATCCTGACCTTGCGTGCGGCCGGGACGGGCGGCTGGGGAATCGGGGTGGCGGCCGCGGGCGGCGCCGGCTGGGTGGGAGCGGAGCCGCAGCCCGCCAGCAGTGCGGCAAAACAGGCGCCGGCGAGTGCGGTCAGGGTGGAACGTCGGGAGAACATGGGCCGGTATGGGAGTAAGGAAAACGGACGAAGCCCAGATTGTACCGTTCTACCCCGGCCGCGGGGAAACCAAGCTGCGCACGCGGACGGGCGGCGCGCTTGCCGCCCGTCCGCGCGCCCTGCCCCTTACTTAGCCCGGCAGATCCGGCCCCGTGCCGGCAAAGCTGAAGCGGTCGATCGACGGATAGCCGCCGAACACCGGACGCTGTAGAAACGCCGCGATCGCCTGCGCGCTCGAGAAGGCGCCGAAGCCCGCCATCGGTCCGGCCGCCTGCCCCGCCGCGGCCGCGCCGGCATGAGCGGCCGGCTGCGCCGCCATGCCGGCCATGGCCGGCGCCGCGCCGAGCGTACCGTCCGGGCTGTAGCCGGCGCTGGAGAACATGCTGCTGCCGGCGCCCTGGACCGCGATCGCTTCCCAGCTCGCGGATGCCGCGGCCTGCTGCCCGCTGCGCGCGCCTGGTGCGCCGCGCTGGCCGCCGGCTTGCGGCATGGCCGCGAACAGCTGGCGGTCGAGCAGTGCGCCGAGGGTCGCGTGCGCCGGCGAGCTCAAGCTGGCCTGGGCGTCGCTGAAGGGCACCGGGGTCTGGCTGGCCTGGATCCGGCCCAGGTAGGCGCCTGAACGCAGCATGCCGCCGCGTTCCGCACCCGCTCCCGCGGCGACCCGGCTCAGCGTGCTGCCGGCGCCCGTGAAGGGAATCGCGGACAAGGCGGCGTTGGCGCTGGTCGAGGTCACCTTGCTGGTGCCGCCGCCCACGCCGAAGGAGCAGACCTTGCCGACGATGCCGATGGCGCGTTCCGACATGCCCCTGGCGGTCGCCGCCCTCATGGCCCAGCTCCCGGCCGAGTCGCCGACGCTGGCGCCGATGCCGCCGCCGAGCGCGCCGGCGAACAGGTCGATGAGCGCGCGCTGCGCGGTGAACTCCTGGTGCGTGATGGCGGCGCTGGTGGCGTCGCCCGCGATCGCGCCGGCCGCCCCGGCCACCGCGCCGGCGCTGACGCTGGCCCCGACCGTTTCGGCGCCGAAGATCGCGGCCGCCACCGGCGTCGCGGCGCCGACGGTGGCTACGGTGACGAGCAGGCCGACCACGGCGCCGGCGACGAACCCGAGGATCTCGGCCGTATCCATGTGGCCGCTCGGATCGGCCAGGTTGAGCGGATTGCCGCGCGCATAGGCATAGCGGTTGTCCTGCTGCACGCTGTCCATGCTGCAGAAGCGCATCAGCAGCGGATGGTAGCTGCGCGTGCGCAGGTAGACCAGCCTGGTCGCCGGATCGGTGTATTCCTGGTTCCAGGTGAAGTTGCGCTCGGCTCCGAAGCCGGCGCCGCCCTGCGCCGCGCCGTAGGGGTCGTAGCCGATCGCCTCGGCGCCGTCCTGGCCCTGCAGCAGCGCGGTGGAGTCCAAGCCGGCCAGGTAGTAGCCGGGTGCGCCATCGCCGTAGGCGCCACGGCGCAGGGTGGCGTCGAGCAGGAAGCTGGTCCAGGCCGTGCCGGCGCCGGCGTTCGGCGCGCCGGACGACACCGCGTTGATCGCGCCGGAATCGTAATAGAAGCCCTGGGCCGCGCTGCCGGTGCTGCGCTGGCCCAGCGCGCCATCGGGATGGTAGGCGTAGCCGACGGTGGCGCCGCCGACCGTCGCCGAGACCATCTGGTCGAGCGCATTGTAGGCATAGCTCGCGCCCATCCCGTCCGCCACCATGCGGCCGTTGGCGTCGTAGCGCACGCCGCCGCTGGTGAGCTGGCCGAGCGCATTGTAGGTATAGCGCGACGGTGTGCCGTTCTCGCTGCGCGACAGCACGTTGTAGTTGCCGTCGTAGACGTACGCGAGCACCTCGGCCTGGCCGGCGTCCGCCGGCGCGGTGGTGCTGGAGACCAGCTGGTTGATGCCGTCGTAGATCGCCGACCGTACGCAGTTCACCGCCGGATCGCCCGCGGTCTGCGAGGCCAGGCGGATCGTGCTGACGCGTCCCAGCGCATCGCGAGCATAGCTGCTCGAGAGCAGCGCCCGGCCATCCCGGTCGGTGCTGCTGCTTGCCGCCAGCTGGCCGAAGCCGTCGAAGGCCAGCTTGCGCAGCAACTTGGCCGCCGGGCCGGCCAGGCTGTCGCCGACATGCACGCCGAACCCGTGGTTGACGGTGGCGTACTGGTAGCTGAGGGTGTCGGCGCCATGGCTGCGTGCGGCGATGCGCCCAAGCTGGTCGTAGGCGATGCTGGAAGTGGCGCCCGAGGCGTCGGTGGCGCCGGTCACGCGCGAGGCGGCGTCCAGCACGTAGGTCTGGCGGCTGCCGTCGGGGTAGACGATGGCGCTGGCGCTGCCGTCGAGCGCATACTCGAAGCGCATCGCGGCGCCGCCCATCTGCACGCCCGCGGTGCGGCCGTTGGCCAGGTAGCTGTGGCTCACCGCGCCGCCCGGCCAGGACATCGACAGCTGCTGGCCCTTGTCGTCGTAGGCGTAGGCGAAGGCGGTGCCGTCGTAGCGCACGCGGCGCGCCAGGCGGCCATTGCCGTCGTAGGCATAGTTCTCGGACTGGCCGAGCGCGTTGACCGCGCTCACCAGGCGGCCGGCGGCGTCGAACACGAAGCCGTCCGACTGGTCGGTGAAACGGCGCTCGTCGGCATAGGTGGTGGTCTTGAGGTGCTGCACCGCCTGGCCCGAGAGTTCATACACGTGGCTGCGCTGGACGTCGACCTGGCTGCCGAGCCGGCCGCTGAAGGATTCGCCGGACAGCGCCGCCTCGACGTCGAACACGTGCTCGACCTGCTGCAGCAGCACCAGGCTGTCGTCGGCCAGCGACTGGCTGTACAGCTGCTTGCTGCGTACCAGGCCGAAGCCGTCGTAGGCCGTGTCGAGCCTGCGCGCGAATCCGGCGGCGGCGTCGCCCGGGTCCGGATAGCTGCTCAGGCTGACGGTGCGGCCGGCGCCATCGAGCTCGCTGCGGCTGCGCTGGATGCCGTTCAGATATTCCTCCGTCGCCAGCTGGCCGTCGAGGTAGCGCGTGACGTGCCGGTTCCCGAGCGGATCGGTGCGCTGCACCACGCGTCCAAGGCCGTCGTACTGGTATTGCATGGCCAGGCCCAGCTCGTTGCTGGCGCGCGCGACGCGGCCCAGCATGTCGTGGCTGCTGGTGCGCAGCACGCGGTTGGGCGCCGCGCCGCCGTTCCCGGTCGGATCGCCGTTGTCGCGCACCGCCACCAGGCGGCCGAGCGCGTCGAAGTCCTGGCGCACCAGGTAGCCGGTCGGGCCGGTGCTGGTGACGCTGTTGCCGTCCTTGCCGATGGTGTAGGCGGTGACGGTCTGGTGGCCGAGCGCATCGATCGTCGCCACCACCCGGCCGAGGGCGTCGTAGCGCGCCGTGCTGGTCTGGCCGAGCGGCAGCCGGGTCGCCACCACCGGACCATGCACGATGCCGACGTCGTAGGACGTGGTGGCGGCATTGCCCAGCGGGTCGACGGCGGTGACGGCAAGCCGGCGCCGGGCGGCGTCGAAGTCATAGCTGCGGGTGCTGGTGGCGCTGGCCACGCTGCCCGGCGGCACCACGGCGCCCGGCGACCAGGCCAGGGTCTCGGCGAGCACGCGGCCCTGGGCGTCGAAGCGGCTGGTGCGCGTCTTCCAGGGCGACCAGGCCGCCCCGCCATCGGCGCGCCAGCGCACCGTCGCGGTCTGGATCGTCTTGCCGTCGGCGCTCAGCGCGTAGGCGATCTGGCGCTGGTAGCCCGAGACCCGGTCCGCATGGGTCTCGAGCGCCGGCAGTTCGCCGCCCCAGGAGGTGGCGCTGTAGCTCAGGGTCGACTGCAGCTGGCTCACGTAGGCCTTCTGCGCCGCGTCGTACAGCAGCTCCTCGCTGCTCAGCAGCTGTCCGAAGACGTCGTAGCTGGACAGCGACTTGCGCAGTGCGCGGTAGGCTTGCGCGTCGTCGTCGTAGACGAACTGCTCGACGCCGACCGGCTGGGCGTACGTGGGCGTGCGCGCATGGTAGTCGGGGTCGATCACATAGGTGTACAGCGCGCGGTAGCCCTTGGCGACGGCGCCGTCCGGCGCCACCAGGTAATGCTCTTCGCGCAGCGGCAGGTGCAGGTAGTTGTAATAAATGCGCGAGGCGCTGGCGGCCTTGCCGGCGTCGTCGATGCGGCGGATCAGCACATCGTAGACATAGGCCGCGTTGTTGCTGTCCATGAGGCTGTCGGCGCCGCTGTTCAGGCGGTAGCCGGCCGCCGCGCCGGTGAAGGTCGCGCCGCCGCTGTCGGTGCCGAAGGCATAGCTGGTGTGGTCGAGCTGCTTGCCGGAAGCGTCCAGGTGCACCATGTCCGACACCGCCGCGAAGGATTGCGGCGCGCCGGCGGCGTCGAGATAGGTCAGCCCCACGTAGTCGAAGCGCGTGGTGAGTCCGGTCGGGTACTGCACCGCCGTCACCAGGTGGTGGGAGGCCGAGGGCTGGTAGCTGAAGGAGGTGAGGTTGCCGAGCGCGTCGACCACGTTCTGCACGCCCTGGGCCGACCAGTTGATGGTGCACCGCGCGCCGTCCGGCGTCGTCACCACGATGGCGTTCGGGCCGTAGCCGAAGCGCACCTGCTGGCCGAAGCTGTCGACGATATGATCGAGCCGGTTGCCCGGCGCGCCGGCGAAGGGATCGGTGTAGTAATAGCTGAGGGCATTGCCGAAGATGTCGGCATGCTCGACCAGCTTGCCGGTGGCGTCGAAGTAATCCATCGCGCCGTCGGTGTAGCGCAGCGTGTACGCATAGGTGCCGGGGCGGCCCGAGCGCAGCGGCTGCGGCGGGATGATGTCCTGGAATTTCATCCCGTGGTTGTTCACGTAGCGCAGCCCGGACTGGTAGCCGGTGGCATCGCTCCAGTGCGGGTCGATGATGCTGGTCTTGCCCTGGGTGCTCAGGGACTCGCCGGGCACCAGGAAGGCGATGCCGAAGCCCCAGCCGGCCGGGAGGCCCAGCAGGCCCTGGCTGCCGCCCGAATACGCCAGGTTGACCGTCAGGCCGACGCCGTCGTGGATGCCGCGCAGCGCGACGATCGCCTTCGACAGGGTGAGCGAACCGGTGTTCGACGTGACGGATTCGTTCGCGATCGAACCCTGGCTGAAGGCTTGCGAGCCCTGGTATGCACTTGCGTCTGCCATGAATTTCTCCCGATGAGTTGGCAAAGATGAAGGTGTTGGCGGCGCTCGCGCGTCCGGCATGCCGACATGCCGGCAAGGCGGGTGCCGCTCTCCCAGATGAAACTCTCCATGCGGTAGTGGGCTGCCGTGATGCCGTGGCGCGGTTCCCTTCAGTGGTTCTTGGCCGTCAGCAGCGCCACGCCGGCGAGCCGGGCCAGCGCCGCGCGCGACAGGTCCTGCCCGGTCTCGGCCGAGGTGCCGGCCGAGGGCCACTGGTTGGTGGCCGACACCAGCAGTTCGGCGCGGCCGGCCAGCAGGCCGCGGTGGGTCCAGAACAGGAAGTCCTCGTAGCACATCGAGAAGGCGACGCGGCGGCCGTGCAGCGCCACCACGTCGTCCCCGAACACCTCGGTGGCGGCGCCCTCCTCCATGCCGAACTTCCAGTCGCCCATCGGCATCGGCACGCGCGACGAGACCAGTACCGCGCCGTCGGCGGCAGCGCCGTAGCCGACCAGGGCGTTGCGGAAGCTGCGCCTGTCGCGGCCCCAGGTTTCTTCTCCGACCAGCACGGTGGCCCCGCGCGCCGCCGCGGCCCGGGCCACCGCTTGCCACAGCGGCGCCTGGTCGCGGCGGTTCGAGCCCGACACCGATTCCGGGAAGATCACGACGCGGGCGCCCTGCTCCAGTTCGCGCATGGCGCGTGCGGCCAGCAGCATGCGCCGCGCTTCCATCTGGTCGGACCACAGTTCGGGACTGCGGCCCAGTTCCAGCGAGACCGCGCGCCAGCCGGGTGGCGGCGCGGGCACGCGGTAGGCGGCGTTGGCGCCGACCGACAGCATGGCGGCCGCCAGCAGCGCGCATTGC
>Ga0265798_10007285_pt1 | contig 14326 bp, 10 predicted proteins | sample P3T30metagenome_FD_192430 | JGI IMG/M metagenome (GOLD analysis project Ga0265798, IMG submission 192430) | Plant litter microbial communities from East Loma Ridge, Irvine, California - P3 T30 | ecosystem: Environmental > Terrestrial > Plant litter > Unclassified | place: USA: California...
TGCGGGGAATCGGCCCTGCTTATCATGCCTGTTGATGCCATGACGGCTAACAAAGTAGAGCAGACATTGCGCGTCTCGGAATAAAGCCTATTGGCTATCCGTGCCGTGCTGACGAAAAACTACAACTAGATCTATCCAAACCCTGACTTTCACAGCTGCCTAGAGATGGAATCGTGCTCGAGGTGGAGGAAAACTTTGTAATGCTACAGTACTACGACAACAGTACACGACGGAGCTCATCTCCTCCATGTCTTAGGGTTCCAACTGACGTTGTTTGGGCCGTCTTTCATAGGTAAGAAAGAGTAGTGAATTCCAATTCTGCACACCTAGACCACTTCTTCGTGCTCAGCAATAATCATCTCCGCAGCCTTCTCCGCGATCCCATAGACCAGCGTCTGAAGATGCGCACTCGGCAGCAAAGGAATAACGCTTGCATCCACTACTCTTAGTCCCTTTGTACCATAGACCTTTAGCTTTGTATCTACAACACCCCCGTCCTTCTCTGGGAGCAACGCAGCAGTGCCTATCGGATGGTATATACTCAGCGTATTCGCCAGTGCATATTTCGTCCACTCATCATCACTCTGAACCGAACTACCAGGCTCGTACTCCTCAGTCCAGACATCGCTCATAGGCTTGGAAGAAGCAATCTTGCGCAGGAATTTAGCCAGGTTCGTCGCGGCTTGCAGATCGTAGGGATGAGACAAGTAGTTCGGGTTGATAGTGGGCTTGTCACTAATGTTACTCGAGATGATGTGGACGTATCCTTTGCTGAAAGGATGCTGTACAACACCAATTAGGGCGAAAGTTCCAATACCGAACTGGGATGAATTGGCTGCTGGGTAGCCTCTGAGGCCGGTGTAACCGTCTGAGAAGATAACTTCTAATTGAGGGACCTTGGTGCTGAGGGCTGGGGAGAAGTAGCTCCTCTTCAACTTCTCGGTGACGGAAGTCAACCCCTTGTCAGTTTCAACGAGAGTTCGAAGCTTCGAGGTAGTGTCATTAGATACAACGTTCCAAGGGAAGTAAGCGTAGCCACTGGCAGTGTAGTCGTAGAGTGACACGCGATCGGCATTATACAGCGCCAGTTCAGCAGCTGCACGTGTGGCGTTCTTGAGGACGTCAAAAGATGGGTATTCGGACTTGAGTTGGTAGGAAGTCTGGATACGGATGTGATCTTGGAGGTTCTCGCCAACAGAGGGTAGGTGTTTGATGACTGGAATATCAAGCCTCTCGAGGAGTGTTGCGTTGCCAATACCTGAAATTTCAAGAAGGCCGGGCGTCTGGAATGTTCCTGCAGAGAGTATCACTTCTCGCCGAGCAGTTATGGCTGTACCGTCCTCCAAGATGACTCCAGTAGCGGTTTTGCCTCTGAAGTTGATCTTCGCTACACGCGTCTCAAGTTTTACAACCACGTTTTGCTGAGCGAGCTTAAGATACTCTGGCGCGTAGGAACGAGTGTAGTTGGGGCTGACGTTACTTGGTTGGGTGGATACGCCAATGGGGTTTCCGTTGAGAGACTCTCGATTGGTTGCCAATCCAAGACCGTTCATGGTCGGATACCATGTATCCTGGTGCCGTGGGAAGATTCTGTTAACAAGCGTTTGGATAGGTCCTGTCTTGCCAACTCCTTCTGTACCATAGGCGGGCGACGGCAGGAACGACTCAACCTTCAACATTGCTGCGTATAGGTTTTTCCAGTTCCACCCCTCATTACCAAGCGTCTTTTCCCAGGCATCCAGCTCATATTCTGAGGTCCGGTCCCATGTCATAAGATTGAGTGCTGAGCTGCCCCCAAGGACTTTGCCACGGTTCTGCGAGAAAACGCGGTTGTTGGCGTTGGGTTGTGCGATGGTGGTGAAGTTCCAGTCATACTTTCCACCAAGCGTTGATCCTTTTCTTCCCGGAATGGTGATGCCGGGTTCCTGACGACCGTCGGGCCCAGCCTCGATGACAAGTATGCTTAGATTGGGAAGACCGATACTGATGCGCGAAGCAACCGCTAGACCTGCAGTACCCCCTCCTACGATTATCTGAGCTTCTCGTTAGAGATTGCAAGATTATGAACTGGTATTTTCATTTCCCAAAGGAAACTTACGAAATCGTATGCGCTGGAGTTGATCGATTGACTTTGCTCGCGATTGATAATTGCTGCACTAGTGTGACTTAACAGCCCAGACGTGACAAACGTCAATGCCAGAAACTTCATTCTCCCGTTGTGCGAAAAAAGACGCACGCCAGAATGAAACGACACCGCACACAACTAGATGCAATGGTACATTTCAGAAACTCGATGTCGAGCGTACTCGCCTTGTACATATAGAACTGTATGTGTCAGCGCTATCGAGGCAGCTGAGATTCATGCTAGCGGTATCCGGTATATCGACCGGCGTCATTCTAGATTGGCCACTCAGAACGGGGATTGGATTTGTCTTTTCGTGTTTACCCGGTTGTGGAGGAGACGGCACATTGGCAAGGGACTGGGCAAGACATCCAATTTTCGAGCGCTAGTCAGTTCACCTACCAGGGTGCTACCCGTTCGGTGATGGGGAAAACGGTGATATTTCCGAAGCGCTTTGATGCTGTTATTCCCTAGGTTATAATGATAATCTCAGTCTATGCGGCTGTTGCCATTTAGTCCAGTATAAAGTTGCTTTGGAAAAGAAGTGTGGCAAGTCTTCTTCTCTGTAGAGGAACAGTGAAAGCCTATCCTGTGGGAAGCAAGATCGAATTTCCCGAAAGATCCGCTACGCTATCAAACCGGGGAGATTTGTGAGTGGCAATGGGACGCCTTAAACTGACAGCACATAACCGTCTTGACCGTCGGGGACGTTTCTTCTAGACTGATTAGTAGCACATGCAGTCTAATGATGTATCGCTTCAAGATTTCGAACGGGCTGTACAACATTGGATTGAGTAGACTAAGAAGCAAAATAACGTAGAAGAAGTTGCAACGAAGACACTGATTACACCTGCAGAAGCTTGGCAACGCGTACCAACCGCGCTAAGCGTCACGCCTTGCTCTGGCTCCAAAAACACCAAGGACGACCTTTCGCATGGAAATCTATCGTTCTCACCATCTGATTCTAGATCCGAACAATCGCCTCTTCCTGTCACAATCCCCATCCCCTGCACGCACCATGCAACGTTCTAATATTGCCTGCCTCTCAGCGCTCGTTCCGCAATACGAACGCTTGGAACCCACGCCTGCTCAGCTAAGCTAAACCCCTAGTCCAATACGCAACCCTCAACATCAATAAACATCGAAAATCAGACCATTGCCTCACATCATTTGCCTTGTCTCTCTTCTTGACCTCCCTTGGCCCATTCAATTGCCCAGATAATTATCAGATAGCACCACCGCCACAGCGCTTCAACGATGGCGACACCACACCGCAACCGCGTGAAACCCACTGCGTACCCCAGCGTACCCTTCCACAGCATCCGCACCTTCCAACTCCTATCCGCAACAGTCGTGTCGTGTATACTCTTCTACTTCTTGCGCGAATTAGCGCGCGAGCAATATCGGTTGCCCTGGACATTTATCTTGGTATGCGACACAATTCTTTCTATCCCAAGACTGCTGTATAATCTATCGGTTTCCAACTAAACGTACGATACGATACGTACATGTTGACAAATGCTAATGCTAAAGACAAAGCTCATGACGGTTTCCATCCTGACTATGCTTTCGCTCCTCGCGACGATCCTACTGCACATATACCACGGCTTAAATCCGATTCTAAATGTGTTTGTCAATACCGCCCTTGCGCTACTTTGGTTGCTGGCTTTTTCGCTCTTGGCGTGGTGGTGCTCGGGTACGCTTGCACATGTGTGCAATACAAACAACTGGGAGTCAGACACTGGTGTTAGTGTGTGTAGGATGTATAAAGCGCTCTTTAGCTTTGCATTGTTGGGGTTGGTGGCGACATTGGCGGCACTGGCGCTGGACGTCAAGGTGATGAGGGGAGCGAGGATGAGGGGCGTGTTCCAGCCTGTGCATTCACGAGGAAAAGGAGGCATGGGTGTGAGTGAGAACGAAATGGAACTTGATCCTAATCCGAATTCTACGGCAGCTCGGACAAGACAGCTGGGAGGGGAGGGATATGCAGTGCCGGAAGAGCAGTTTGGATACGATGATTTGACATATCATGGTGCTGCAGGGCAAGTTGGACGCAGAAGCATAGAAGGTCGAATATAAAAAGTCGGCTCGGGGGAATGAATCAAATGATATTTGTTATGTGCAAAGCGGAATCCGAAACACTAATTTTACACAAACGCCTCCCAATGATGGCATGAAGCCGGGTATCACGATGTAAGGAAACTAAAATAAGTCGTCTATGTTGGCCTCCCTTGTACTCATGGCTGCTGCGGCCGCATGCTCTGTCCCGACGTCGGCGTCCATGGACGAGATTGGAGGTGCATCTCTGGCGTTGATCTCGTCTTCGATAAAGACACCAAAGCCGCCAAATGCCTCGCGCAATGCGCGACTGCAGTAATCTTGTAGGCTATGTCCTCCTACCAGATGCGCGGGATCCTTCTTCATACGTGTATACCAGTCGACGTCGTAGTTGTCCTGCAATACGTAGTATTGCGGCGTGATATTGTACCCGCCCCAAGGATCGAACGGTATCTCTTTCGGGGGCGGAACACGCTTCTTAAGGCCGTGAAAGACAAAGTCGTTGTCGTCCTTGCTTGGTAGAGTGTTTGGTTTTCCAGGCTTGGACGCACCCGCATTTGCTGCCTCCGCTTTCTGGAGCGCATCAAATCGCGCCAATTTGTTATTCGTCGCCTCGACGTCAATGTTGAGGATAAGGTTCGATGTAATCCCTTCAACTTGTTCGAGGTAATCGTTGTAGTCTCTGAGAGTCTCGAAGTCGTCTTCCTTCTTGTTCATGCTACCATCATATCAGCACCGAGTAGCGCAACGTAGCATAGGCTCAACATACATCTTCATGACCTTCTTCCTCAGGTCCACCTCTCTCTCTACCTTCAGATCGTCAAAGGTGGCCCGTCTGAAGCCTCGGTAGGTGAGCGTCTTCGCGCATCCCGCCACAGGACATATGTTATTTCCCTTGTTGAACAAGCGCTCCACGCACGTATCGCACATTCGGTGGTAGCATGTCGGGTTGATCTTGAACTGCATGGTGGAGTTGAGGTAGCGCGACGATTTGCATACGGGGCAAATGTCTGCGGACATGTCGTCAGTAAGAGGACTAGAGCGAGGCGACTGCTGCAAAGACAAATTATAAAGAGATTTGGAGAGAGGAAACGCACCTCCATCTTCGGCCAGACGCTTCGACGCGCCGGATGCGCGTCCGGTTTTGGACATGACGGAGGTGAGGCGAGGCAGAGGGAGAGCTGAAGCTCGACGGGAAGATGAGATGGTGTTTGTTGCTGACTCAGCGGAAGGATTGCGCTGGTCTATCTAGGTAACTCGGAAGAGCATGATTCGACCCTCAAATGCGTGTGGTTCAACGATGCACCAAGAAGGCCTGTTCAAGAATTGCCTTTGAGTGTTTTGACAGAGTGACGATCTGGATGCAGCATGGCCCCCAAAGCTTGTGGGGCTAGCGCCGCCAAGAACAGCTACTTTTTCAAGTCAGTTTCTTTTGTCCATTTCCTTCCTCTCTCTTCTTCTACACCTCAACAACGTCGACAAAATGGCAGCCTCAACACAAAGTACTCTAGAAGAGATTGAGCGCCGCCGAGTGCAGCTACAGCAGAATGTCGACCAGCTGCGCAAAGCCCTCTCCCATTGGACCACTTGGGAAGCTGAGTACGAGGCGCTGAAAGAGGAGATAGAGGCTGCCGACAACGCTTCGCCCTCACAAATACGTGAGATAGCACAGGGTCTTGAGCTCACGCTACTCAATGAAAAAGAAGTCGAGGAGCTCATCTCTAAGAACTCGCCATCGGAACGCACTGCTAATCAAGTTGTTGACATGATCTCTAGACGCATTGACTATGTTCGGACGAGTAGTGCTACCATTGAAAAGAACCTCGATGTTGCCGAGAAGAAGCTCGCTGGCGTCGATGTCCTGCTGGAGCCCGGCATGGACAATGAAGACGGCGAACCAATGATGGACATCGAAGAGGAATTGGACGAGGAGGGTAACGAAGTATCAAGCTCGATCAACCAAACAGGCAAAGCTGCAGCCGAGCTTGTCGAAGTATTGCGCAAGGCTGGGATCCAGAAAGCGGAGCTGGAGAAGAACAATGCAACACAGTCGCAAGGAGGATCCTTGGAAAAGGTGTCGGCTCCTGCAACAGATGCAGAGACTGCAAAAGGCCCGGCACTTACTTCCTCATCCTCAAAATTCACACCTACCGAGTCCGACGATCCTGTCCCTGAACCAAACCCTCCAAAGAAGACCGTGTCCTTTGCCGAGAACGTTGAAGTCGAACCCTCACAGACTTCAGAAGAGGAAAAACTCGCGACGCTGCTTTTCCCAAAAGGCGCTAGGGCCGTGGAGCTCAAGGGCGATGAGTGGACGACGCCTTCGTCTCCCATAATACCAGACGATGAGTCTCCAGAGGATGCAGAATTGCGGAGGCAAATGCTCCAGTACGGACTGTCTGAAGTGGGGCAGGTTGTTGCTGAGCTCAATCTTGACCAGCCCACCGCTGAATACTCTGACGATGACACCGACGACGACTACGGCGAGTACGACACCGAGGATGAGGAAGACGAAGACGAATATGGTCGCAGCACAAGGCCCGTCATCACGGAGGAGTATCGTAAGCAGATGATGGAGCTCGAGAAAAAGCTTAATGCTCGTATGATGGAGAATGTAGGTCCTCAGTCAGACAAGCCTGCTTTGGAAGAGCATATCGGCGATATTCGCACTATGGTCGTCAAGGAGGACGATGAGTTTGACGGATCGCTGGATACATCAAAGTCTGAGGCGCCGACTCCAGAGTCGAATCATAGTCCGAAGAAGAGAGGGGTTCGCTTTGCTGAGGACTTGGACGTTTCCGAAGCACCCAAGCAAGTGCAAGAGCCACCAAAAGCGATTCTTCCCCCAGCCAAACCGGCTCCAACTATATCAGATATCGTTGTCGAGCGAGCTCCACCTGGAGTTTCGGCACCAATTGAGCCACCTAAGCCAGGCAAAGTGTCGCGATTCAAGAGTGCGCGGGCTGGTGTTGGTCCTCCACCACAGATGCTGCAAACACCGCCTATGCCAGAAGCGCCACCTGTTCCGAGTGGCCCTCGAGGCAAAACGCTAGCCGATAATGTTACAGAGCACGCTCCGTTGCCGTCTGAGCCTCAGGCTCCTGACGAGTTTGATCCCATTTTGGTCAGCCGCGAGATCCAAGCTCACTACAACAAAGCGCGAAACAGGTTCATACAGCAACAGGGTGGGTTCAAGGCTACTGAAGAGGATGAGGAGAGCGTGATAGTAGAAGAGCGAGATGGGAAGACGAAAAAGGTGAGCCGCTTCATGGCAGCCAGACTGAAGGCCGAGGGTATGTAAGCTTTCCGTACAACATGACGGGCCACTTTGGTGTCATTGCTTGGTATCGGTGATGTATTTGACGGGACACTTGTCTGCTTGTGCAGCCATGCTAGTGTGCTTATAGGCAACACACACACGGAACAATTCATGTCCGTGAGGGATACCATTCCATGTATCAAACCTCACATTACATTGATTCCAAGAAGAAATGATCGGGGCCACTAGACGCGTTTGGCAACTTATGCCTCTACGCGGTTCATTTTTCCCCGTACATCTATGTTGTAGATGTCTGAATAAACATGGTGCAATTTCACGGAATTTTTTTTGGCCTCTGTGTGAGTGAGTGATGTTAGATCAAGTTCAGGTAAGGAGGCTCTGACTTGTTTGTGGGAGCGGGGCATGGATAGGATAGATAGTGGGGGGCGGGGTCCAAGTCGCTGTCGCCTTGTCAATTTTCCACGCCTACAACCATGATTTCCGACTCGAGCTCTTCCACGCACTCCGATTCGCTCCCGACTACAATCGATCATTCGTCGCCTTTTACTGAGAGTGCAAAAAACGCAGCCCATCTAGCTTTTGCACCCATCGCGCTGGCGCAGTATCACAACATCATCGAAAAGCTGGCCTCCAACAAGCTCTACCGCATCCTACGCGCACCAGGGCCCATTCGTGTATGGGTCTATCGCTCACTGCTCGCCGAAAATCAGCTGTGGAATGCGTGGGACGGGCGGGCTGTATCGCAAGTGGCCATAGAACAAGACATGAGGGGCGACATGGGCGATGGCAGTGTCAACGATACCGAAAGCGTGGCGGACTCGGAGCGGCCTTCAAGCTCCAATGGGATACACCCAAGGCCATATCTCACCCGCCTACGACTCGCACTCGCGCCATATACGGTACACTTCCACAACCCTGGCTATGTTAGAGACGACACGCTGCGCATGCTGGAGCGAGATGTGGTGAAGAAGACGCTCGAGGAGTCGCGGAAGAGCGTCGAGTTGCGTGAAGAACTCGGCCTCTCGTGGGAGTTCTGGGACGATGTTGCCGGTGTGCTCAAAGCCGCCATACCCTCGCTCGAACGCCGTTGCTTCGCTGCGCCGGACCCCGCTGCGCCAGAGTATGAGGGACTGTCGGGACCTCTTATTGCAAGCTACTCGCCGAGCCTACTCAGAGATTTGGAACGCCTGAACCAGCTTGTGTGTATAGCCCGCAATGTGCAGGTACATGGAGAAAGAGTGCAAAACCTGAGTGCCGACAGGCTGTTCGATAAGGACATCTTCGCCCTCATCAATGTCTGTGTGCGCGTCACGGCGAGAGGCTATGACGGCGAGGCCGGTACCCAGGACGAGGACAAATGGCAGGGCGTCATCAACGCCTACAAGAAGCTTCTCATCACCTGCCTACAGTTTCTCAACAATCTGATTGCGCGTAACGAGCAGCGAAAGCTCATGCTCTGGATCGAGCTGTTTGATAGCCACCTCGACAACGAACTGCCCAACTTTGCCGACATGAAGTACAAGATGGACGAGTTTCCACATCAGGACCAAGGCCCGCCGCCAGAGGAACAAGCCCTGCCCACGCATGCAGCCCGCAGCCTGGACACATTCAAAATCCCACAGCAACCAGCCTCATCCCCTTTCTTGCTCTACATTGGTGAGACAGGAAACGAAGTCAAAAAGACTCTCATACAGCACGGCGTCAAAGCCGGCGCAAACGAGATTGCCGCAGAATGCAGGAGGCGATGGCAGACAATGGGCGAAGAAGAGAAAAACGTAGGTTGTGGTAATTTCTTTTTCTAGGAAAAGATTCTCTACTGACCAGGACAGAAATGGAACATGCTGTACGCCGATGTGGTTGCCAAATACCGAGACCAGATAACTCAGTCGACCACATACCGCAAAGTAGTCGACCAACATGCGAAGAACGAGGAAAGTGTGCAGGCGCTCGCAAAGAGTATAAATCAACTTCAGGTTGAGGTGGATAGGATGCGCTCATCAATCTCTGTGCTACCAGGCCATGACACTAGCCACGAACAAGCATCACCCCAGGCAGCGGAGCAACAGGCCCAGAAACCAGCAATGGATGACTCGTTACTAGATCCCAGCATCAAACGGTCTCCCCTCGCAGGTGAGATCGATTTCCGTGTGACATACCCACCATCCTTCGGAGCGGAAATTCTCCAAAATGGCAAAGACGATCTACTAAAGCGTTTGGAGCCAGATCCCGACCGTCCATCAGGGCTAATCAGTGACGTAGCCTCTCCGACATCTCCTCCACCAGAGGATGACGATGATAATGATGACGACTACGACGATATCCCAGGGGATGAAGGCCGAGGTTTGCTTACCGACGTACCGCTTATCTTGGGTCCCACGGAAATCGAGGTTTTGCCTATGATCATCATGGCAGGGATTGTTGAGCCGCAGGAAGGGCAGCCCGGCTATTATGCAGACCCGACCATCTTCAGCGGCATCCGTAGTATGCATGGTGTGCGATGCCATCTGCTCCTTGCGCAGGACAACGGACGAAATCTGTTGCGCGAGTTGTTGATCTTTGTCGCTGCTTGGGACCTGCGGGAAGAGGAGCTTTACTTCAAGTTCATGGTGAAGATCATGGAAGCAATCCTTGCGAATCAGCTACTGCCGTTCGCTTACCATGCTTTCAGAGAGTCTGAGTTAGTCCCTGCTTCTAGACAGTTGACAAGGCTAACATCATATCAGGTCAAAAGACATCATATCACCGGCCCAAGCAGTCATTATGAAGCTACTAACCAACATCTTCCGTGCCAGACAAGCACGCGCTCAGCCTACCAAAGGTCAAGTCAAAGCAAATCACCCGCAAGTCGATCAGGGCGACGTCCACATGGTGAACTTCCTGTTGACCGAGTTCCGCCGACATATCATCCCGCAGACCTGTGCACTCATCTTCCTGCAGGGCCAGATCCGGGCTGGGCATGCGCAGCCTGAAGATTTTCCCCTCAATCTATGGGATATGGAACGCATGTATGAGGGCGTGTACCAGTATCTCGAGTTCTTCGCTATTCTCACCGAGCACGAAACCTGGAAGAGAATGTTGAGCAATTGGGAAATATCGCACGAGCTAGTGACTCTGCTCAAGGAACTGGATGCAGCGATACCAAAGGGTCAGCTATCGCCACCTCCGCTTAGGAATGCCCAACAGGCACCACCGCCTCCTGGGCCCGTGGAAGTGGACGTTCCTTCGCCACAACATGACCAGCAACAGCCACTTCAACCGCAACCTGTCGCCGTTGAGCGACCATATGACACTACAGCGGCAGCAGCAGAGCCGTACATCCCCCCACCCACTTCACCGTCACCTCGACCGTACATGGACGAAGCAGCAGATGAACCGTCCGACTTTGAATGGCGCAACCTCAAGAAACTCGCTGTCCTTGTTCTAAGCTCTCTAGTGTGGAAAAACAAGCACGTTCAAGACCAGATCCGACCACTCGGCGGCATCGAGGCAGTCCTAAACTGCTGCTCCTACGATGAACACAACCCATACATTCGCGAACATGCCATCATGTGCCTCCGCTTCCTCATGGAAAACAACAAGGAAAACCAAGACCGCATCCATGCGCTCGAAAAATACAACCAGGACGCAAATGTCAAAGCCAAAGCTGCCGCCTCTGCCGCCTCCAGCTCGGCAGCCGAAAACAGCAACAGATCACCCGTCAACGTCCGCGTGCCTGACGAAGTGCTCGACCAACAAGGGTACGAAACCTACATGGACAAACAAGGGCAGGTCATGTTGCGGAAACGCCAGCCCCAACCTCAGCCACAGCAGCCACTAACATCTCGATCAGATTTGGCAGGCAAGGGCAAAGGGAAGCTTGATGCCGCTGCCCTAGGCAGTATGAGAGACCCCAAGGCGTTGGAGGAGCTGGTGCAGCAGGTCATGCGCGACTTGCCTCGTGTGCAGGGACTAAGGGCTGGTGAAGAGAGAGCGGTGGAGGTTGAAGAGGCGTTGAAGAAGTTGGACAAGGGGTTCGACGGTGGAAGCTCACAGGCTTGATAAGACGAAGTTTACCTGATTAAAACAGGTAGAGAGAGCTCACTTTCAAACCAGCCCGCTGAGATAACGATAGAGCAGTCGCTACAATTGCTGTCCTTGCATGGAAGACTGCTAGAAGGGTGTCTGTCTACCTTTGCTCTAAAAAAAATTGCCTTCCATACCAGCAACGTACGCAGGATGGCTGAGACTTTTTAGTAGACCTTTTCCAGGACTTCACGGTATACCAGCCTGGCTGGCCGCAGACAGACCGGTTTTTTTGTGTAATTCGCATTTTATTCTCCAGCCTAACTCTCCGGTCGTCAGTTGCCCACTTCTTGCTCCAGAATCTGCAGGCACATTCATATTTTGTAGTGTTTGAAGGTGCACCTGCCTTGCGTTGAGTGAGCCTCAGGTGGCACTTGCCTCATAAAACTCACGACATTATGTTATACAACAGCAGTACAATCGCACCTGCCTACACGACCTAACATGGTCAGCTCATACGAACTATTGATCAATACGTCTCCACTACTTCCACATTACTGTTACCGCGGTGCATCACTCAGCGTACGACATCCTCGCGAGCAATTCCTTTTCATGCAGTCAACATGACCGCAACGACTACCGAATACACAGTTTCTGCAGCAAATAACAAACATGGAACGGCAAAGAAATGGCTGCAGCGTCATATACGGAAAGTGGCATCGCGTCAGACCTTGAGGGGCGGAGGGGAAGACGCCGGCGTGCAGCGAAAAGCGTCGCTCAAACGGCCGCGTACAGCACCGTCTACTGGAGCAGAACTTAGGTACAATGATATGCCAGACGCAGTGTCCGTTTCAATCGAGCTTGAACGGGTCTTACCTCGTCCACCCATTCTGCCTCCGCTCCGTCCAGCGAGGCCCGATTCTAACGTCATACGAGATGTGAATGCATGGCTGGACGCTAGCATCAATACGCCATCGCCTCCATTAATGGGCGGTATCTCATACTGGCGAGCAGCGACTAAGCCTGGCGTCAAGGACACTGCAGTCACTCAGCATGCTATTCCGCTCATCAGGGCGCCTGGAGCGGACAGGCCATCAACAGCCTCCAGTCAACATGGGAAGTCACTTCGTCGCTGCGCCAAAAAAGTGCACGATCAAATACCTTCACTGCTGCGCACCAGATCTCAGCGCAAAGCAGGCCGGAAGCAAGGTAACAGGCAATCAGCATCGATGCCACTCCTCGGTATTTCTTATGAGAATATCCAGCAAAGTACCGGTCCGCTCCTCATGACAAGATCCAGTTCCCTCGTACGACCTGAAACGCGGTCGTCAACGCGACAAACGTCAACTTACACCAATGCTCTCTTATCGGTGAACCAGAGATCAGGCGTACATCTGCCTTCTCGCCAGGGCACATCATGCGGTACGAGGCTCGGCGACACGGATAGCATGCTCGAGCGACGTCTCAATGCAATGTTCCTACGCACAGCGCGTAGCACAGAAAATAATCAGCCGTCTATGGCAGCCGCGGGCCTCACTCGCGAGGACTCCATGGGTGATCTTTCTGATACGCCAACATACTTTTCCGGACCGCCGCCGCCATCATACCGGTCGCGCCCCGAGTCTCTTCTTACCACTTCTTCCTTCGGTTGCATCGACGGCATGAATCCTGCACAGCGACAGATGGGTCAGCAGCGGGCGGCATTGCAACGGGGGATGAAATGTAAGCTGAAGAGATTTGCCCAAACTTTTACAATATGAGCAATGGCTGCAAAAGTTGGGTATAGAGGCAGGGGGAGGCATGCATGAAGCTCTGAACAACTTTACAAAGATGAATGAAATGATATGGCATCGGAGATGCTTGTACTGGGATGGCCGGTCTAGAGGGCATTCTTGATGCGGAGAATTCGTTTCCCCGTATCCCCATGGGCGGTGCTTACCAGCGTATACGAAAGAATCACACTGGCCACATACTGGCTGTGACTGACCAGGGAGCAGCGCTGTAAAAGAACGGCAGGTAGAGGGTGGACAAGGAACGTATATATGCGAAATATACCTAGTAATATGAAGTACACTGCAGGGTCAGGGTTTCTATCCAAACTGCTCAACATGGTGAGACGCAGACAGTGACGTAGGATTGACGAAACTTTGGCTAGTGTAGCTAAAAGACGTTTTGCAAGCAAGACAGTCGTAGGAGCGAATGATAAAGGTGGTGGTGGTGGTGGTTGTGGGCTGCGTTCACGTCAGTCATAGGACGTTGGGGGCCGGGCCGCGGTGAGCCGAAAGCGGTTGGGGCTGCTTCATTGCTTCACCGCCTACTCGTTTGATCGTTGGCCATGCACTCCACCATCTTCATCAATATCATTGGGCCCAACGTGGCGCGCTGTACCACGTCTCAACACTTCAGCGCACGCAATTGAATCCCCATGGCCGCCCGTTAGGACATCTTGGCTGCCAGCACGACGAGATTATCCGCTGGCTGCTCCACTCCTTCCCACGACTCGCATCACCTACGTGCAGCATCGGCAAGCAAGCGGCAGCGCATCCTTTACCTGAAAGACAGTGTGCAGCCAACCGGCAGCCGTCAGCATGGCTTCGGACGACGAGTCTCATTCGCGGCCCAAACGGCCGACGGCAATGACAAGACAGTCGTCCTCGCAGTCGCACATTTCGCAGTCGCCGTCCGAGGGCCATCAGCGGACTGCCCACCACAAGACGCAGCGTCATCATGTCGTCGGCCAGCGCGTGCAGAGAAACACGTCGTTTGGCAAGAACCTTAACAAGCTGAGCAAGGCTGAGAAGCAGGCACAGCAGGCGCAACAGGCTGTAGAAAGTACAGGCAGACATCACCGTCGCACGCAGTCG
>Ga0265798_10007286_pt1 | contig 14326 bp, 18 predicted proteins | sample P3T30metagenome_FD_192430 | JGI IMG/M metagenome (GOLD analysis project Ga0265798, IMG submission 192430) | Plant litter microbial communities from East Loma Ridge, Irvine, California - P3 T30 | ecosystem: Environmental > Terrestrial > Plant litter > Unclassified | place: USA: California...
GCTGGTGATGCGTACTTGGTCCACAACAGAAGTGTGGTTCCGGAATTGCTGGAATTAGAGGATGAATCGGCAGTGAAATTTGTTGGGGTGGGATCAAAACATGAAATAGTGGTCACAGAGGATAATGTCTGGGTGCGGGGCGAAAGTGAGTCTTCTGAAAATGTACTTTGCTGATGGCAGACAAGTTCTCGCAGCTGGGCATGGAAGGGGACACTCAGGAAGAGTTTGTGAGGTTACCCTACTTTGACGAAGAGATGGTTAAGCGGATCAAATTTGTGCACTGTGGGCGTTGGTCCAATATTGTCGTGATGCATGATTCATGACATCCCTGCCGAAAGCCGTCCGCCCTTCTCTTATTCAAGAGCACGCTGGATAATTTCACAGCTCTCCTTGAAGCACTTGGTCATCTCATCCCTCCCTTCCAGAGGCTGCAGGACATGTAATCCCTCCGACTTGACCTGTCCCTCCTCTACATCTCCATTTTCAAAGATATGTTCATGCGCCTTGACGTATGCCGGGTAGACAATCTGTTCAAAGTAATGAGGAGGATCGGTCCACACTCCCCCAGCTGCCGCATCATCGGGATCTGCCTTGAGTGGGACTGCGCGAGAACAGGGACTTACTCTGTAGAACATAGGTTTGACGTTCTTCCCTCCTAGTCTTCAATATATTGCTAGGGACTCGCAAAAAGAGCTTGATATCTAGCATATCTACTACTTCCTAGATGTCAGCTTGTAAGAACAGAGAGGACTTACCTGATCCCAATACAGCACGAATCCATCTACGAGGAACCAAATCAATTCGAATCCCTTCGATCTCTGCTCTTCTTCTATCCGCTTGAACCCTTCCCTAGCTTGATCTAGTACGTCAGGATCGACATCGATCTCGACCTGTTTATTCAGATGATCATGCGATTGATGTTGGGCGGGAAGGGTGCCATCCTTCTTGATTGTCCTTATCGTATCGCGGAACTCGGGCCATAGTATGCAGGTAGGTGGATCGTCCCAATCTTGCAGATCTGGGTATTTCGGCGAGTAGGGTACTTGGTCTATTGGCTATCTGTCAGCCTGTTGATCCACCAATAGGCACGAAGACTCACTGGAGCGAAATCGTCCTGGTGGAGGATCGTCGCCCCGGTTGGGAGAACATTTCGGATGTGTTTCGCTAGTAGGGTCTTGCCGGAGCAGCTAGCTCCCCTATCATTCAGTGGTGTCTATGTGAACGACCGGTCGACATACCCGATCCCGACCAACACGACTTTACGCTTCATGCTCATCTTATGCCGGACTATATGTCTAAAGGTGAAGGTGCAGATCACGAAGATCTGGTTGCCGTACCTTAATCTCATCATTAGTCATAAGCCGTCAATGCCTTATATTTGAGCATGCATTCTAGTACGCAGCCACAAGTGAAAGCCCGATAGGTGTACAACTAGATCTCTACGCCCAATTCTTTGATATCCTTCCTGAATGACTCTAGTTTCTCGATAGCATACGCCAAGTAATCGAACTCGACACCGGCCCCGTCACCAGTCAAGATATTCTCGACCTGCTCTCCAGCTTGAATTATGCCCCACAATGCCCAAAAGACACTACAAGCAGGACTCCAGACTTTGACCTCATGGTCCAGCTTCTCGACTTTATCCTGCTTGACATCACTACGGCTTTTGATAACTTCTGCACCGCTCATGTGGTCCATCTCGACAGAAAGGTAGGCCCGATAAAAGTTCTCCTTTTGCGCTTGGTCAGGGTATGGGAAGTGGACCAAAGAGTGCGAGTGGGTTGGGTGATGGTAATTTGCTCGCCATTCGTGGAAGTGGTTGGCGATATCATAGCCCCGGGCGTTCGGTGCTGCGTATTCGAAATCGATAACAATGTAGCTGTGGTGGGGGGGTCGCCCAGGAGGTGGATTATCTAGCTTGAGCAGATTACCATATTGCGTGTCGTTATCTATGCTATCAGCCACCCTCCTCGGCGTGTGACAAAGGACTTACGGGCAAAGACAACTCGGTCGGCCTCGCCAATGAACTTCCTGTACTTCTCTATCTCGGTCGCCAGCCTGTGCAGACCGAATGCCTCGACGTACACCTCCCATCTACCTCCATGCTCCCGAAGGGGAGCAAGCACAGCTTCTGCCAAAGCTACCCACTCCCTTAAACATCTCCAGACCACTGGCTCGGCAGCTTTTCCCTCTTCGTATCCGAGCGCCTTGAGGTCCACCGAATGAAGTTCCCTCATTCGCCTTCCTATAGCTCTCGAGACATCGGGATCCCTAAGCTCTTCCGCCTTCAGTGCGCGTGAAGGGAAGAATTGTTCAACTCGACCATTTTCAAACGTACCGTAAATCCTGGGTCCCAACCAATATTGTGTACTGAGGATGTGTAGTATGCGAAGTTCCTCGTTTCTCGAGATGAGGGCGTCAGAGCTTGGACCGTAAACACGGAATAGAAGGGTCGGCGGGTACTCGCCAGTTGAGAATGGAACTGGATGACCTGGATCGGAAGGAGGCATAGTTGGGGTCAACAAAGGTGACATGGTTGGGGAAGTGGGTTTAGGGGCCGGATTGTAAGATAAGAAGAACACGGCGTTTGTCAAGGCGCCAGATACTCGTTGCAAATGGATAGACGAGGGCGTCAAGCGCGAGGATGACCATTTGGGTACTTTCTGTACATCAGCACAGCCAGAAAGATGCAGCTCACCAGTTGTCGGAGGATGGACAAGACTTTGGTCTTGAATACCGGGTGACGCCATTCACTATCGTCAACAACGTTCCTTTGTCCTGACACGACTACTCACTGAGCATCGACGCTGAGCATCACATGCCGAACCCCGTCTACACCATTGCCCTCTTCCTCAGTATCCTCTTCGGGGTCGAGGCGGAAGTCTGAGAGTTTCGAGAAACTACCGGTCGAATTCTTGCGCAGTGGTGGCGGGTAGGAGGCATTCCATGTAGGCGAGTCGGAGTGTATGGAAGAAGCAGAGCCGCTTCTGTTAATTGGCAGAAGAAGTGGTGAAGCGACGTTTGACATCTCCGTCGCTCGGGCTAGAGGCGTTAGGACCATCCGAATGAGGTCGTGTGACGGTAAAAGGAAGGACGCCGGGTAAGAGCGGTGTGATAGATATGCCTGTAGTGAATGCGGTACTGGTCTATCCAAGCCGTTACAATCAGATACCGTCCAGAGGAAGGGGAAAGATCTCGGTCTGTGTAGATATATGTAGTTGTCTGTGATGTATTAGAATGCTATAGAAGTGTGAATGACGAGTGATTGACATTGGGCTATCCCCGGGATACACAGTGCAGCAACCAGGCAATTACTTTCCCACGGTATAAACCCACTCATAAGCTTGAGCTTCAACTTTGGGTGAACAATGACACACACTATACCTTCGCTTCGCTTCTTCTCTATTTCATACTTCGTATCATCTTTCGGCCTCTCACCATCTCGACTGGACAGAGTGCGGGACTTATGCCGAGGTATTCAGAGTCATGAAAATAAAGAAATCAGTCAAGAGAGTTGCGACGCCTGTAAGTCTGGTTTTCCAAAGGGGTTCGATGAGCTGGTGGGACACATAATGCGCAGACCCTCCAGAGAGCTTGTGCACGACTGTCCCGACCATCCAGCTCCATATGCCGAGGCGCAGGGCTCAGACACGAAGGGAACGAATCAGGACAAATGAACCTTGCTGACGAAATAGCCAAGCGATGTCGCCGCTGTCGTCGACAAGATCGCTAATTCAACCAACGACGACGACATAGTCCCTGTTATCAATGACCTCACAGTATGGAGATATCAGCGGGGTGACCTACACGCATGGGTCCCGGCCCTTGACCGATTCGATGATATTCTCGCCAACATTGTTCAAAGTTATGACCTTGGCAAACTCCAAACAAACGATTTTACGCCAAAGACCAAAGAGCTACTGCTGGGCATACTTCGTATGACGAGAATGATGCTGGAGAACTGCACAAGTCGGAAGCTCTATGCTTCATATGAGGTAAGCGAAGGATTTTTTTACGGAGCTAATGTATAGCGTCTAGCAGACCTTTTGTTCACGACGGATATCGACGTTTTACATTCTACACTCCTTCTACTCCTTCGCCCAGGACAGCAGTACGGTTCTGGAACCCCTATGGAGCCAGTAGTGATGAACAAGATCGCCGACCGTCTTCTCACGTTGACCAAAGGATGGGAGCAGTTTCACGATGCTGGCTTTGATACGCTACAAATCGCTACCCTCGACAAACTGGAGCCCATCAGTACCAAGATCGTCCTACAGTTCTATCCACAGGAGGGTTCCAGTTCCAGCATAACGACCTTAGACCTGGATGTCTCTCAATTACAGACGCCTGATCAGATCGCCGAGGTTGCCGAACGACACAAGATCGCGGTTGACGATCAACTCAATCTCCTCAATAAGGCTCGAATTCTAACCGCCAGCAAAGAATCCCGCGAAAAGCTATATGCTATCCGACTGCTCGCTGTTGCAAATTATGGTATGTCCCCTCCCGAGCTCACCACTGACATCAGTCTATTACACACCAGACGACACCTCACAATCGTCTATATTCCTCTACGAAACGTCTTTGATTGCCGACATCGCTGCACTCCTTGTGCCCGGACGTGGAGTCACCGATACCGTCTCGAGCGCGGCTATATATGCCGTTGACGCTTGTGCACATCACAGGAGCAAATTGTCAGAGGTCGTCGCGGCAATCGGAGCAAACGTCAACCACGGAATCCTCATCGGTCTTTTCCGCGATACGGTCCGCCGCCTGACTGTGAATGAGGATGTACTATATGAAGTGGTGGATGCTTTGATGGGGTTGATCGCATACGTTGCTACCTCTCCGCCACATAGTAATCAAATCATCGGCGCGGGGATCATCCCACTTCTTCTGGACATTCCCAAGACGACAGTTGAGAAGCGTGTCAACGTAAGTCGCGAGTCAGAGATTGTGCTGACGCATAGTATGTAGCTCGTACCATGGGTCTCATTGACGCAGTCATCTATAGCGCACCACAAGGTTTGACTGCTTTCGGCAACGCCGACGGTATCAACACCCTCGTCAAGACTGTCAAGGTGAGTCTGACTTTTATCATCCTTTGCACTGGGCTGATGCTAGACCGAGATAGAGACTCTGCTGAGCAGTCATCTGCCAGAGCCAAATTACGCGCTTTCTGAGGGTATGTTTCAGCCTATCGACTAAGCTGATGTCAGAAACTATCCAGAGTTACTACACTATCCCAATCAGATCAACACTGAGGAGTATTCAGCGGATGATGCAGATGTCGGGAAGCGCGGACGGCATGCGGAATCTGGTGGACTCGGATCTGCCAAAGCTGCTCAAGCAGATCTTTGTCGATGCGCCACGTTTCGGTCCTCGAGTATTTTCGCTTGGTGAGTCTCTCCGAAGAAATGGAGCTGACGACAGCTATGAACACCATGGCCTCTTTCGTGCACAACGAGCCTACGTCTCTGACTGTTCTACAGGAACTCGGTCTGCCGCAAGCTCTATACACGCAATTGGAAAAGGAAAATGCATCCACGCACGACGTAAGCCCGTCATGTGCAATTATTTACTGACTCTAGATCGTCAGCGCCATCCCTCATGCTATCGGTGCAATCTGTCTCAACCAGACAGGTATCGATCTCACCCTTGCTCATCCAACGGTTATCGAAAAACTCGTCAACTTGTCTGCGGTTAGCGACAACGCCCATCACCTGGGTCAAAGTCTCGATGAGCTCGTCCGACATCATCCGCCTCTGCGGTCTCTGGTCTTGGCGGGCCTGTTGAGAAGTCTACAGGCAGCTTGCGATGAGGGAGCGGCATTCGCGCCTACCAGTGAAGAGGAACGCAAAAAGTATCTCCTCGCCGAGACCGATGTTGTGGGCAGTCTGGAGTTACCAGCCGAGAATGAGCCATTGAAGAAGCTGGTGATGATCTTAAATGTGAGTCTCGTCTCACAGATCCAGCTAATATCAGGTTTTGCAAGGTGTTTTACGAAACAGTACACTCGCGAAGGAATTCATCGATGGTGGAGGTCTCGATCGACTACTCGATATTGCCGATCTACCTTGTATACCTATGCAGGCAGGGCATGCTCCATCTGGTATCTCGGTCGCGACAATCACAGTCTTTTCCACACTCGGCGAACATGATCAAGGACGTATCGCGAAAGCTTTGGTACAATCCGTCAGAACTACCATGGACAAGGTCCCTACCATGTGGCAGGAGGACAGCTCGTGGGATGCACTGGGCGACAAACTACCGATCCTCCGTGGCTTGGTCATTCGTCTGGCGTATTTGAGCAATTTCTTCGCGAGCGTTTCGACTGGACCTTCCAAATCAGCCACGCCGCTACTGAAGTCACTCAGCGACAGCGAGTCGTTCATCGAAGACGTTGGACTGCTTCATCGTAGAACCATGTTGGCGGTCGCCAATTTCAGGGTCCATGAGGTTCCAGAAAAAGAAGGACCCCTCGAAGAGACCAAGGGATCAGCTGGCAAGTACCTTTCGACACGCTTGTATTCGGGCCTTACCAAGATGTTCAAATGTAAGTTTTCTCGTTCATGGCCTGGATTGAGCTGATGGTAGCGTTTGTCCGATTACTCTTCTTCAAGCGAGCCCCGGAACCCGCACATCGAACACAAGCCGAGAATCTGGCCTTGAAGATCACTCGCCTTCTCATCGGTCATTGCGAATACAGCGGGACTATTGACGGTCCAGTCGGAATCTGCTACAATACCATCGCACTTGGTGCCTGCCTGTTGCAGCTCTTTGACGATCGCGGTTCCGACGGTCATCTCCACATGGTCTTGTTCATCGTGTTCGAAAAGAAGGGTGGATTGACTCGAATGCTCGAACTGGTGACTTCGCTACTCGACAATGCGGAGCAAAAAGATCTCGAAGGAGCCGACAAAGTCCGAGCAGCAGCCGGAGTCACTGTAGCTCTAGAAACTTTGAGTGCACTTGTTCGACCCAAAGCAATCATGGCAAACCCGCAGACACAAGTCTTACAGCAGCGTACCGAGATCAAATTTTCGCCTACCGAAATGTTCATACGCATTCGACGGGATGTCTTTCCCTACGCCAAGCGTGTTTGGGAGTCGGAGTGGCTGCAGAATGCTCCAGTAAAAGTCTCCCAGAAGGGTGTAAAGGCATTCCTGGCCATCATGGAGGGCAAAGACGAGAAACCACCCGCGCCAACTCCTGCTCCGGCTACTCGAGTATTCGGAATGATTCCGGCTGCTCAACCAGTCGTACCAGTCGTCCGAGCTCCTCTGACTGCCGATCCCGCTGGTGTGGATCAACTGGTCGACATGGGTTTCGCACGAGGTTCAGCGGAACAAGCCATGATCCGTGGTCGAAACAATGTCGCTGCTGCTACAGAGATGCTACTCAGCATGCCTCATGTCTTTGAAAATGCAGCAGTTGCTGTCCCCGCTGCTCCAGTCCCGGCAGAACCAGTCACAACGCAAGAGGAACTGGTACTAGAGCCAGACGCAGCAGGGCCAAGCGATGCGACCACAACCGAAACGGCACCAGCTACTACTGCCGATGAGGGTATGGAAATTGACAAGTCGCCAACACCCCCTCCTACCGAGACTCCCGAGGAGATCAAGAAGGCACTTGACGAACTTCGTGAGCAGGCCAGGCCAGACCTACCGACTCGAGCAATGGCTTTGCTAGCTGGCGAAGAAGCCTTGATGTTTGATCTGATCCCCGCTTTCCCAAGTGATGAGTCTGCTTTGACCCTCTTGCTCAAGAGCATCAGTACAGACGATGCCGAAAACCTCATCTCCAACAAGCTTCGACTCTTTTCAATCCTCGCTGTCGCTCACGAGATCCCCGAGCTCAACGAAGACAACACCACGCTAGCTTATTCGGTCATCAAGTCGTTACCTATCGAGACTACGCCTCGACCTAAATGGGTTACATCGTTACTATGCTTCGCCGAAACCGTCATGGTCTTGTCAATCAATGTCAAGACTGTCAAGATTGGAGATAAACCGGAAGCCATCACTGAAATCGCGCGAATCGAAGAGCAGGACCGACTACTCACAGCGTGCCGTGGTATCCTGGCCGAAGAAGCGACTCAGGCAGATATGGTCACTGCCTATCGATGTATGGTTGTCATCTCCAAGTACAACGCTACCATCGATTTCGCTGACTGCCTCGCACCCTTCAAGGCGAAGCTCGACAAGCGACTCTCGACATGCCACCAGCTTCTCGCCATGATTCTCCGTCATGGTTTCGAAGATCGAGTTACACTTGACGAAGTCATGCAAAGCGAGATCCGAACTTTCTTCAATCGAGACAAGGTTACGGAGGTCGGACATTTCGTCAAGCAACTCCGTCAAGCCACTTCTCGACACTCGGACTCGTTTGTTGACGCCATCGAGAAAGAATGTGCTCTTGTTGATCCCAAACCGGTCGCTGGCGTTTATCACATTCGATCCAAGTTGACCGAAAAGAAGGCTGTTGCCTCCGACCCATTCTCCGCCTCTGGACCCGTTAGTCACCCTGCTATGGAACTACTCGTCAAGGAACTCGGAGCTGCTACAAAGGCAACTTTGAGCGAGGAGGAGACGTCCGAGGGATATGCCGGTCTCATCTTTTCGCTCATCACCGAGGTTGTTGGTTCGTACAATACTGCCAAGAAGGCATTCGTAGAAGCTCTCAGGGGTACCGGACTGCATGGACCTAAGTCTCGAAACGAAATCTCTCCGATTGTCAACGACCTAGTTGGTTGTGTTGAACTGGGTCGCGATCTCGCTTCAGATGGACAAAAGGGCGTCAAGCCGACTCGACGTATGGTCGTATCTGGTTGGGCTACCTCGATGCTGGTCGCTCTGTGTTCCGACATAACTACCGTCAGCGACGCCAAGACTGTACCAGAAGACCTCACCACCATCCGAAAGACGGTACTCGACGCCATCATCAAGGTCCTCAAAGACAGCTCGACACAAGATGCCAATGTCCGATATGGAAAGCTTTGGTCAGTTGGTGAATTGGTTTACCGGCTCTTGACTGCCAAATCTGCTATCGCACCTCGACATGACGATTCTTCTCTTCTGCTCGCTAAGGCGATGGTGGAAAAGAACTTTGTTGGTTTGATTACGGATGCTATGGGTGGTGTGGACCTCAATTTCCCAAACATCAAGGTTCCTCTCCTTTCCCTGCTTAAGGCACTTGATCATCTGTGAGTACTTCTGCATTTAATGTTAATGTGATGCGGTGAATCAGACTAATGATCAGATCCAAGATCTCCATTAAGTGGAACAAGGTTGAAAAGGCCAGTGCTGCTGGACCCTCCGGCGACCGCGAAGGATCGCCCTCATCGTCGTCTTCTGGCAGTGATTCCGAGATGGAAATGGACATGGACGGTATCGAGGAAGACGCTCCTGATCTGTACCGAAACTCCGCATTGGGTATCATTGGTGGAGAAGTCGAAGATGAGAGCGGCGATGAGGATGACGACGAAGAGGACGATATGATGGAGATGTATGAGGACGACATAGACATGGAGGATGACGACGAAGCCGACACTGAGCCTTCGGATGACGATGACATGGACGACGACGATGAGGATATGGATTCGGAAGATCCGGACGAATGGACGGACGAAGATGCCGAAGAGGAGGAACGAGAGGTCGTCATTGGCACAGATGGACCTGATATGGTCTGGGGTGATGACGTGGAAGAGCTAGACGATGAGGAGGATGAAGATGGCGGGGACGTTCCCTTCCCCGAACACGACGGTGATCTCCCACCAGGAATGCCAGAAGGGCTCGAAGAGTACATGGCTGGCATGCTTGAGGATGGAGAAGATGACGATGATTTGCAGGATGTCTTGGATGGAATTGACGGACCAGAGGACTTCGAGCTAGAAGATGAAGACGAAGAGTGAGTCTGCTGTAGGAATCACGCTGACGACAGATTGTTGCTTGATGAGATGGAGGAAGCTGGAGATGCTGAAATCACCATCCATCCTCCCTCCGCCACTGCAGGTCATTGGGGCTGGGCTACTGATCCCCGAGCTGGCCGATCAGATCGACCTCGCTCTCGTTTGATGATGGGTAAGCTTTTTTTTTGGAGCTCGGCTGACATCCAGACAGCAGTGATCCTATGGCGGCATTGTTTGGCCCTACTCGACCATCTAGCCAGAGTTTGGTTCAGCATCCTCTTTTGACCAATCCCGCATACGCCGAGTCAATCGATCGCGACATGCAATCAGCTCTCTCTACCATTCCAAGCGGAGCACCGCCTGGTACCGGTAGTATGGCCGAGACCATGGGACCTGATGCTGCTCGGCTAGTCGAAAACATCTTGATGCGTCACCGAGATGCAGGGCGTACTGCACTGAGTATCGGCATGGCATCGACTCCTGATGGCGGCATCGCTATCGAGATTGGTGGAAGACGATATAGATTCCCTGCCCCGTCTCAACAGACTCGAACCGAAGCTGCAGCGGCTGCCGACCTCGACATTTCATCCGAATTCATCCCGAAGCCAACTCTTCAGCGATGGCACGACGAGATGGCTGTTTGTGGCGATGATAGTGTCAAGCTCGTTAATCATATCATTAATCGACTATTGCCTGAAGCCAAGATCATTGCTGCCGCTGAGGCTGAAAAGACCAAGAAGGCAGAGCAAGAAGCCAAGGAGAAGGAAGAGAAGGATCAGAAAGCGGCGCGTGAATTGGAAGATTTCAAATCTAGGGCAGAAGAGGAGGCACGTCAAGCCGACGCTGAAGCTGCGGCAGAAGTCGCGCTACCCGCTTCACGTATACCGACACCAATGCAGGACGTAGAAATGGAAACACCCGCCGAGACTTCAATTAGTGAGCCACTTGTAACCGAAACCGCAACTACCGGAGACGAAGCTGGATCGGGTACCGAAACGGCAGATACAGAGCAGGCCGCCGAGGATTCATCTCTCGCCCGAGTGTTCATCAATATCCATGGTCGAGACGTCGATATCACCGGTACCGGCATCGATCTCGAATTTCTGCAAGCTCTGCCTGACGAGATGCGAGCCGATGTCGTCGACCAGCATATGCGAGAGCATAATCGTAACCGAGATCCCGTCGCCGACTCGAGCTTGTCCTCTCAGATCAGTCCTGAATTCCTCGAAGCTTTACCCGATGAGATCCGCTCTGAGATCATGTTGCAGGAGAGGATGGAGAGGGCTAGAAATGCACGAGCCCAGGCCGAAACTGAAGCGGCTCCTGCTGCCGACCGGCCTGCTCCTCCTCAACCGCCCGCTGTACAGCTACCACCTGGCATAGCCGATATCCGTCGTCGATTACGCGAAGACGTTGAAAGTGTGCTAGGTGGACCGGCGGACGCGCGAGCCGGAAGGCCAACACCCGAAGATATGCTCGCGTTATTCGACCAACAATTCCAACATAGATCAGCCGAACTCACCCAAATGCTCGGACGGCAAGGCGACGTTGGTGCGTCCACAGCCCGACCGCCTATCGACTTTTACCGTCCACGACCTACGGCAACAGGAGAGCCACCTCACAAACGACACAAGCGTGATGCTGTGCAGCTTCTCGATAAACCTGGAGTCGCATCTCTGGTCAAATTGCTATTCTTCCCAGAGGCCTTCAAGCGAGACTACCTCTTCCGAGTCCTGATCAATCTCTGCGAAAACTCGTCGACCCGTAACGAGCTCCTCAATTTATTGATATCGGTGGTTCAAGATGGAACTGGCGATCTGTTGCTCGTCGACAAGAGCTTTTCGCAAATGTCGCTCAAACCTGGAGTTACTCCCAAATCGACGCCAAAGACGCCCAAGATGCCAGATACGCCTATCGCCATGGCTCAGCCCTCTCCATCAAACTTGTTTGCCAAGCTACAAGCTGACCACATTCCGACGTTCATCGCTCAACGATGTTTCGAGGCCTTGACCTATATTGTCACGCACAATTCGATGGCCGTCAACTATTTCTTGACTGAGCACGAGCAGCCTGTCGGACTACGAAAACCGCTGTCGAAGAAGGGCAAGGGCAAGGAGAAGTTGATTCCGCAGACCAAGTTCCCGATCGTCGTTCTGCTTGGATTCCTCGATCGAGCTGTCTTGCTCAAAGCACCTGGAATGATGGAGTCGTTCACCCTTCTTCTGTCATCCATCACTAAGCCGCTTGCTACCTTGAAGCCTACCGAGACCAAGGAGGATACTAAGCAAGGTACCTCGACGGCTCCAGAAGTTACAGCAGCGTTGTTGGGACCACCGGTTTCCGCTATGCATACGCCTCTACCGGCAGACGTTGCAACGCCAGCTAAGGACAAGCTCGGAGAAAGTTCTACCGCTCCTGCTTCTTCTTCGACACTCACTCGCCCACCCGTCATTCCTGATTCGGTGCTTCGATTGGTCGTCAATTGCTTGACAGTCGGTGAATGTCCCAGTCGAACTTTCAGCTATGCTCTATCGATCATGCAGAATCTATCAACGGTCGCCGGAGCCAAGACAACCATCTTGAACGAACTACGCGATCGAGCCCAGCAACTTGGTCAGGACATCCTTGGGGAGCTACAAGAACTACACACCACTCTGCTAGACCAGTCAGCCGAGCTCAGCACTGCTTCTCTCGCCAAATTCTCGCCCGCTTCTTCGAGTCAAGCCCAGCTACTCCGATTACTCAAGACCATCGATTACTTGCATTCTGAAAAGGTTGACTCGGATCCACCAGGAGAGACGTTGACAGAACAAGAAAAGGCGATTGCTCAGACTTTCGATTCCTTCGAATTCGACGCCATGTGGAAGCAGCTCAGTGAATGCTTGTCAACGGTCGACGCTCGAGGAAGTACAGATCAGATTTCCGCTGTTCTCCTACCGCTTGTGGAGGCTTTGATGGTAATTTGCAAATACCGTCGACCTGAAGCCAGGGAGACTCGATCACCGTCTCTCCCGCCCAGTACTGTGGACGAGACAGACAGCTTGTTCGTCACGTTCACCACTACCCATCGAAAGGTTCTCAATGCGATTGTACGAACCAATCCTGGTCTACTGAGTGGATCGTTCTCGCTTCTTGTTCGAAACCCACGAGTTCTCGAGTTCGATAACAAGCGAAACTGGTTCCTGCAGAAGCTCAAGAGAAAGAGGGACCAGCCTGCTCACTCGCCTGTACTACACCTAAATATCCGTCGTCAATATGTCTTCGAAGACTCCTTCAGGGCGCTCGAGCGACGAACTGGAAATGAAGTCAAGTACGGAAAGTTAAGCGTGAAGTTCTACAATGAGGACGGTATCGATGCTGGTGGTGTTACGAGGGAGTGGTACAGTGTACTGGCTCAGCAGATCTTTGATCCCAACTTTGGTAAGCCTTCATATGGAACCTTCAGGACTGAGCTGACTAGCAGCTCTCTTCGAACCTTGTGCTGCGGATGCTCAAACGTACCAGCCCAACAAGGCTTCTGGAATCAATGGCGACCATTTGGCTTACTTCAAGTTTGTTGGTCGAGTCATCGGAAAGGCTGTCTTTGAGTACGTCAACTCTTAGTGGGTCTGTGTACGAAGCTGACCAACAGTGGCCGTCTCCTCGATGCATACTTCAGTCGAGCCTTTTATAAGCAAATCCTTGGCAAGACTGTCGACATGCGAGACCTCGAGTCGATCGACCCCGAGTACCACAAATCCCTTCAGTGGATGCTCGACAACGACATTACCGACGTCATTGATCAAGAATTCACCATTGAAGATGATCAATTCGGAGAGAAGAAGGTTGTCGAACTCAAGGAGGGCGGTGCCGAGATCAGCGTGACTGAGGAGAACAAGGAGGAGTACGTCCGACTGGTCGTTGGCTACCGGGTCGAGAACTCTATCAAGGATCAAATTAAGAGTTTCCTACAAGGGTTCTACGAGGTCATTCCTCGAAAATTGGTCCAGATCTTTGAGGCAGATCAACTCGAATGTGAGCATTTAGTCGAGATGGACGTAAGGGACAAAACTGACGACCAGTGCTCATTTCCGGTATTACCTCGGTCGACGTTGACGAGCTCAAGAACGCGACTCAGATGTCGGGCTGGAAGCAAGGCGACCCGGAGATCTCGTGGTTCTGGCGAGCTCTACGATCATTCTCACAAGAGGAACGAGCTCGATTCTTGATGTTTGTGACTTCTTCGTCCCGAGTACCTCTCGGTGGATTCATGCAGCTCCAAGGAGCTTCTGGTATCCAACCATTCCAGCTTCAAAAGGTGAGTTCAATCAGTGTTTATGCTAAGGACTCTGCTAACTGGATAGCTATACTCGAAGAAAGGTAGTCTACCTCAAGCGAGCACATGTTTTAATTTGTTGCTCTTGCCGCAGTACGAAT
>Ga0265798_10007288_pt1 | contig 14326 bp, 12 predicted proteins | sample P3T30metagenome_FD_192430 | JGI IMG/M metagenome (GOLD analysis project Ga0265798, IMG submission 192430) | Plant litter microbial communities from East Loma Ridge, Irvine, California - P3 T30 | ecosystem: Environmental > Terrestrial > Plant litter > Unclassified | place: USA: California...
ACCGCGGGCGATGCACAGGCGCTGCTGCTGGCCGCCGGACAGCGACAGGCCGCTCTTGCCCAGCTTGTCCTTCACTTCGGTCCACAGGGCGGCTTTCTTGAGGGCCCACTCCACGCGCTCGTCCATCTCGCCCTTCGACAGGTCTTCGTACAGGCGCACGCCGAAGGCGATGTTGTCATAGATCGACATCGGGAACGGCGTCGGCTTCTGGAACACCATGCCGACTTTCGCCCGCAGCATGTTCACGTCCTGGTCCGCTTCCAGGATGTTGCGGCCGCGGTAGGCGATCGTGCCTTCGGCGCGCTGGCCCGGGTACAGGTCGTACATGCGGTTCAGGGTGCGCAGCAAGGTGGACTTGCCGCAGCCGGACGGGCCGATGAAGGCCGTGACCTGTTTTTCGTGGATGTCCAGGTTGACGTTGGACAGGCTGCGCGTCTTCCCGTAGTAGAAATTCAGGCCCTTGATCTCGATGATCTTGCTGGCCGGGCGGGACGTCAGGACGGCCGCGGGTGCTGCCTTGTTGATATTGATGTTCATGTTCGGGCTCGATTCGGTGTGGTTCAGCATGGCCGGGCTCAATTAGGAATTTTTTGCGTGAACAGCGTGCGCGAGATGATGTTCAGCGCCAGCACGGAGAAGGTGACGAGCAGCGCGCCGGCCCAGGCCAGCTCGCGCCAGTTGTCGTAAGGGCTCATGGCGAACTGATAGATCACGTACGGCAGGTTGGCCATCGGCTTGTTCATGTCCGCGCTGAAGAACTGGTTGTTCAGCGCCGTGAACAGCAGCGGTGCCGTCTCGCCGGAAACGCGGGCCACGGCCAGCAGCACGCCGGTGATGACGCCGGCTTTCACCGCTCGCAGGCGCACCATCATGGCGACCTTCCAGCGCGGCGCACCGAGGGCAAATGCGGCTTCCAGCAGGCTGTTGGGCACGAGGCGCAGCATGTTGTCGGTCGTGCGCACGACCACCGGCACGGCAATCAGCGACAGCGCGATGGAACCGGCGTAACCGGAGAAGTGGTTCACGTTGGCGACGTACAGCGTGTAGACGAACAGGCCGATGACGATCGACGGTGCCGACAGCATGATGTCCGTGACAAAACGCGTGACCTGCGCCAGCTTGTTCTCCTCGCCGTATTCGGCGAGATAAATGCCGGCCAGGATGCCGATCGGCGTCGAGACCAGCGTGGACAGGCCAACCATCATCAGGCTGCCGACGATGGCGTTCATCAGGCCACCGCCTTCGCTGCCGGGGGCCGGCGTCGTCTGCGTGAACAGCATCGGCGTCAGCGCCTGCACGCCGTTGATCAGGAGGGTGGCGAGGATCCACAGCAGCACGGCGATGCCGAGCGACATGGCGAAGACGGACAGCGCGATGCCGACGCGGTGGCGCAGCAGGCGTTTGCGATAGACCTTGTTGACGGGAGTAGAGTTCATTATTTGACGCCTTCCTTGCGCGACATGCCGGCCAACATCAGCTTGGCGGCGGACAGCACGATGAACGTGATGACGAAGAGGATCAGGGCCAGCGAGTACAGCGACGACACGTGCAGCGGCGTCGCGGCCTCGGCAAATTCGTTGGCCAGGGTGGAGGCAATCGAATTGCCCGGTGCGAACAGCGAGGCGGACAGCTTGTTGGCGTTACCGATGACGAACGTGACGGCCATCGTCTCGCCCAGCGCACGGCCCAGGCCCAGCATGACGCCGCCGACGACACCAGTCTTGGTGTACGGCAGCACGATCTTGCGCACCACTTCCCAGCGCGTGCAACCGAGGCCGTATGCGGACTCTTTCAGCACGGCCGGCACGATCTCGAACACATCGCGCATGACGGAGGAAATGAACGGGATGATCATCACGGCCAGGATCAGGCCGGCGGTCAGGATGCCGATGCCCATCGTCGGGCCGCGGAACAGTTCACCGATGATCGGCAGTACGCCGATGGTCGACTTGAGGAACGGCTGGACGTAGTCGCCGAACAGCGGCGCGAACACGAACAGGCCCCACATGCCGTAGATGATCGACGGCACGCCGGCCAGCAGTTCGACGGCGGTGCCCAGCGGGCGGCGCAGCCATGGCGGGCAGATCTCGGTCAGGAACAGCGCGATGCCGAAGCTGACGGGGAAAGCGATGACCAGCGCGATGGCGGCGGTGGACAGCGTGCCGACAATGGCGATCAGCGCGCCGTACTGGTCGTTGATGGGATCCCATTCGACGCGGGTGATGAAGCCCGGACCGAATTCCTTCAGGGCCGGCATGGCACCGATCATCAGCGAGATGATGATGCCGATCAGGACAAACAGCACCGACAGCGCGAACAGCATCGTCACCTTGTGGAAGATGAAATCCTGCACGCGCTGGCGGCGCATCACGGACAGCATGGCCGTGTGGGAGACGGTGTCGGCCACCGGCGGCTCCGTCACGGGGACGGTGGAAATTTCTGCGCTCATGGACATTTTTCTTGTGGGGGATTTGACAGCTAGCAGTGACTCTCGACAGGTGGCCCTGGCGCCGAGAGTCACTGCTAGCCCCCTCGGGCGAGGGGACTATGGTGTGCTTAGTACAGCGACTTGCCGGAAGCGTCCTTCAGGTTCTGCTTCCACGAAGCCTGCACCTGCTTGACGACCGTGTCAGGCATCGGCACGAAGTCCAGTTCGATGGCGGACTTGTCGCCGTTGGCGAAGGCCCAGTCGAAGAACTTGATGACTTCCTTGCCCTTGGCGGCGTCGGCCTGCTGCTTGTGCATCAGGATGTACGACACGCCCGTGATCGGCCACGAAGCCTTCCCCGGCTGGTCGGTCAGCACCACGCCGAAGCCTGGCGTCTTGGTCCACTCGGCGTTGGCGGCGGCGGCCTTGAAGTTCTCGTCGTCCGGCTGCAGGAACACGCCGTCCTTGTTCTTCAGCTGGGTGTGCGACATCTTGTTCTTCTTGGCGTAAGCCCACTCGACGTAGCCGATGGCGCCCTTGATGCGCTGCACGTTGGCGGCGACGCCTTCGTTGCCCTTGCCGCCCACGCCGGTTGGCCATTTCACGGCCGCGTCGGCGCCGACTTTCGTCTTGAATTCGGCATTGGTTTTCGACAGGAAGTCCGTGAACAGGAACGACGTGCCCGAGCTGTCGGCGCGGTGCACAACGGTGATCTCTTCAGCCGGCAGCTTGACGCCAGGGTTCAGCGCGGCGATCGCCGGGTCGTTCCACTTGGTGATCTTGCCCAGGAAGATGTCGCCAACGACCTGACCGGTCAGTTTCATCTGGCCCGGCGTGATGCCGTCCAGGTTGACGATGGTGACGACGCCGCCCATGATGGCAGGGAACTGCATCAGGCCTGCTTCGTCCAGCTCTTCAGCCTTGAGCGGCTTGTCGGACGCGCCGAAGTCGACGGTCTTGGCCTTGATCTGTTTGATGCCTGCGCCGGAACCGACGGAAGCGTAGTTCAGGCCATTGCCCGTGGCGGCCTTGTACGCTTCGGCCCATTTGGCGTAAATCGGATATGGGAAGGTAGCACCGGCGCCGGTCATGTCCGCTGCGGCGGCGGTCGTGAAGGCCAGAGCTGCGGAAGCGCCTACGATCATGGAGGCCATCAACTGTTTCATACGCATATCAAAGTTCCTCTGAGAGGGGGTTGAGAATGCGACGGAGTTTAATGACGCAATGTGACAGCTTTATGACAGCCCCCCCCGGTTTATGAAATATTTCGCAAGTGACCTGTCAAAGCGTCAAAACAGTTGCTTACTGATGAGCCGTGGAGCCGCATTCCTGCGTTGTCATAATCTGTTAGCCGATCGTCATCAACCTGTCATATTCGACATCTACACTGTCATCGAGCCCACGCGCGTCTTGGTGGCGTTAAAATAGTTGTAGATATGAATAGAAGAAGTGACAAGTCCATGAAGCCAGAAACTCGTGCGGAACTTGCCCGCCCGGCCCTATTCCTCGACCGCGAGCTGTCCCAGCTTGCCTTCAACCGCCGCGTTCTGGCCCAGGCGGAAGACCCTTCCATTCCCGTCCTCGAACGGCTGCGCTACCTGTGCATCTGCAGCAGCAACCTGGATGAATTCTTCGAAGTGCGCGTGGCCAGCCTGCTGGCCGCCGCCAGCGTGGACGGCGTGCTGTCCGAGCACCCTGCCCTGACGGCCAACCTGAACCGCGTCAGCGCCGAGTGCCATGCGCTGGTGGCGCGCCAGTACGAGATATTGAATACGGAAGTGCTGCCGCTGCTGGAGCAGAACGGCGTGCACATCGTCCGCCACAACCAGCGCACCGAGGCGCAGCGGGCATGGGTGAAGGAGTATTTCGAACGCGAGGTGCGGCCGTTGCTGACGCCGATCGGGCTCGATCCCGCGCACCCGTTCCCGCAGGTCGTCAACAAGAGCCTGAATTTCATCGTGGCGCTGTCCGGCAAGGACGCGTTCGGCCGCGGCACGGCGATTGCCATCATCAAGGCGCCGCGCGTGCTGCCACGGATCATTCCGCTGCCGGCCGAGCTGTCGGACCGTCCCGGCGTATCGTTCTGCCTGCTCTCGTCCATCATCCACGCGCACGTCTCCGACCTGTTCGCCGGCCGCGAAGTGCTGGCGTATTCCCAGTTCCGCGTGACGCGCGACTCCGATCTGTGGGTGGACGAGGATGAAGTCAAAAACCTGCGCCAGGCGCTGAAGGGCGAGCTGGCGGGACGCCAGTTCGGCCGCTCCGTACGGCTGGAAGTGGCGAAGAACTGCCCGCCCGGGCTGTCGGAATTCCTGCTCGACCAGTTCGGCCTGGACAAGACGCGGCTGTACCAGGTCGACGGTCCCGTCAACCTGGTGCGCCTGAACGAAATCGCCGACCATATGAAGAAGCCGGAGCTGCGCTTCCCGCCGTTCATCCCGGGCGTGCTGAACAAGACCGTCAATAACGACATCTTCGCCACCCTGCGCCGGCACGACATGCTGCTGCACCATCCGTTCCAGTCGTTCCAGACCGTCATCGACTTCATCCGCAGTGCCGCCACGGACCCGTGCGTCGTCGCCATCAAGCAGACGGTGTATCGCACCGGCATGAACTCGGACCTGATGGAAGCGCTGATCCTGGCGGCTCGCCTGGGCAAGGAAGTGACGGTCGTCGTCGAGCTGATGGCCCGCTTCGACGAGGAAGCCAATATCAACTGGGCGGACAAGCTGGAACAGGCCGGCGCCCAGGTCGTCTACGGTGTCGTGGGCCTGAAGACGCATGCGAAGATCGCGCTCGTCATCCGCCGCGAAGGCCCCAACGACAGCGCCGCGCTGCGCTACTATTCGCACCTCGGCACGGGCAACTACCATCCGACGACAACCAAGTTCTATACGGACTTCGGCGTGCTGACGTCGAACGAGGAGCTGGGCCGCGACGTCAACGAAGTGTTCATGCACCTGACCAGCCTCGCCAAACCGCAGAAACTGAACCACATCTGGCTGGCGCCGTTCGCGCTGCAGGACCAGATCATCAAGGCGATCCGCAACGAAGCGAAGATCGCCAAGTCGGGCAAACCTGCGCGCATCATCGTCAAGGTCAATGCGCTGGTGGACGAATCCGTGATCCGCGCGCTGTACGCGGCGTCGCAGGACGGCGTGCGCATCGACCTGATCGTGCGCGGCGCCTGCACGTTGCGGCCCGGTGTCGAGGGGCTGTCGGAAAACATCAAGGTGCGTTCGATCATCGGCCGCTTCCTGGAACACAGCCGCATCTATTACTTCCGCAACGACCTGAAGCACGACGTCTACCTCGCCAGCGCGGACTGGATGAACCGCAACCTGTTCCGCCGCATCGAGGTGGCCTTCCCGGTGCTGGACCGCGCGCTGAAGCGCCGCGTGATGGCCGAGGGGCTGCATCCCTACCTGAAGGACAACCAGAACGCATGGGAACTGGATTCGAGTGGACAATACCAGCGCCGCAAGCCCCGCTCGAAACAGGCGCCGTTCAGTGCCCAGCGGCACCTGATGCAAAACCTGGGAACGGTGACGGAGTCGGAGACGGCGCCGCCGCCCGCGGCATGAATAGATAAAAAGGAGAACGGATGGATCTGATACTGTGGCGCCACGCCGAAGCCGAACCCGGCCATGAAGGCCTGCCCGACCTGGAACGCGCGCTGACGTCGAAAGGACAGAAGCAGGCGAAACGGATGGGCAAGTGGCTCGATTCGCAACTGCCGGAAAGCTGCCGCATCCTCGTCAGCCCGGCCGTGCGTACCGTGCAGACGGCCGAAGGGCTGGGCCGCAAGTACAAGACCCATGCCGAGCTCGCCCCTGGCGCGGAACCGGAGGCGATCCTGCAGGCCGCCAACTGGCCCGCCGGGCGGGAGACGGTCGTCATTGTCGGCCACCAGCCGACGCTGGGCCAGGTGGCGGCGCTGCTGCTGACGGGCGAGCCGCTGGACTGGGAGATGAAAAAGGCCGGCGCGTGGTGGTTCGTGCAGCGCGATCCGGACGAGCCGCTGGTGCTGAAAGCGGTGATGTCGGCCGACCTCGTCGTCAAATGAGAATGTGAATTAGCGGTCGCGAGAACGTAAAAAAAATAACTCGCGCGCCCCTTGCAAAGGCCTATGCGGCTGCTACAGTCTAACTGTATCAACCAAGGGAGCGGGTTACCGCAAGGCAGCCCGAAATATCATGCCTACTCTGCTGACGATCGGCATCGCCATTGCGACGGTGGCGCTGATTGCGTTTGAAATCGTGTCGGAAGGACGTGGGTCGCACCACAAGCTGACCGACCATTATCACGAGGAAGACTAGTCGCTTTGCCGTGATCGCTTTACCCGAGCGAGGCTCCGCAGCAGCCCGTGCCGACCGCACGGTTTGCCGACGGAGCCTTAATCATTGGAAGACGCGTTCGAGGCACCCGCTTTTTGGGGACAGGCACGTTTCCCAGGGCCTCCGGCCCTGTGAAAGGTGCCTGTCCCCGACGTTCAGCGCGATGCAACCGCAAGCTTGCAGCCTCTACGCTGCGCCGCAACATAACGAACCCCGCTAGACTTTGCCAAAGCCCGCGCCACGCCGCGGGGCCATTGTCTACGGAGGTTCCCTTGCACATCGTCAGATCCGACACCCGAAAAACCATCAGCCTTGGCCTGCAGGGCGCGGGCACGTATGGCGCGTTCACCTGGGGCGTGCTCGACCGCCTGCTGGAAGAAGACATTGCCATCGATGCCATCGGCGGCAGCAGTTCCGGCGCCGTCAACGCCGTCGTACTGGCGGACGGTTACGCGCACGGCGGCGGCCGCCGCGGCGCCCAGGCCGCACTGCGCCGTTTCTGGACCGGGCTGGGCACGCTTGCCCTGTTCACGCCGCTGCGTCCCACACCCCTGGACTTCTTGACCGGCAACTGGTCGGTCCAGTCGAACCCGCTGTATCACATGATGGAGGCAGCCGGGACGGTCCTGGGGCCCGTCCCGCAGACGCCCCTCACGCACAACCCGCTGCGCAATATCTTCTCCAGCCTGATCAACTTCGAACGGGTACGTGCCTGCGAAGAGATCGAGCTGTTCATTGCCGCCACCAATATCCGCACGGGCACCGGCAAGCTGTTTACGCGGGACGAAATGGACGAACAACGCCTGCTGGCCTCGGCCTGCCTGCCCACGGTGTTCGCGGCGGTCGAGGTCGAAGGCGAGCGCTACTGGGACGGCAGCTTCGTGGCCAATCCGCCGCTGGCGCCGCTGCAGGGCCGCGCCGCGCGCGACCTCGTCGTCGTGCAGAACAACCCCATCGCGCGCTCGACGCTGCCGCGCAGCATGGCGGACATCGGCAACCGCGCCAACGAGATCGCGTTCAACATCAGCTTCGTCCGCGAAATCAGCTCGCTGACGCACGTGGGCGGCGTGCCGGACGAACGACGGGGCGCCACAATGCCGCTCGACCCGCTGCGGCTGCACCTGATCAGCGGCACGGATGTCCTCGGCAACTACGACATCTCCAGCAAGTTCGTCGGCGACCTGGCGTTCCTGCACCAGCTGCACAACCAGGGCGTCAGCGCTGCCGAGGCCTGGCTGCGCGAGAACTGGAGCAACGTCGGCGTGCAATCGACGCTGGATCCGTCGCCCGTGTTCTTCGCGGATCAGAGCTTGCGGGCTTGAGCCCGCTGGGGGCTGGCACGTTCCTCAGGGCCTCCGGCCCTGTGAAAGGTGCCTGTCCCCCGTGCTTCCACCGCCAACGACGTGGTTGCCATTCGTCGCAGCCCGCAGCATTCTTAATTGCTGATCCGTCAGGCTGTCTGCGAACAGCGCCCGATATGCGGCACAGCGCTCGCTGACGGTATGGCCCAGCCATAGATAGACATCGTGCGGGGTCACCAGTTCGTCACGGGCGAGGCCGGCGTTTGCGCGGTAACTCGACCAGGGGTAATGTACGGGACGGTCAACCATGCCAGCCCGTACCGGATTCATCTCGATATAGCGCTGGCAAGTCAGCAGATAGCGCTCGCTCGGTACTGGACACGAACGATAGCGCCCGTCCCAGAGCGTTCCGCAACGGCGGTGATGTCGATTGAAATACGCACTGTATTGCTGACCTGTCAGCCGGATCAGGTCTGGTGCACGCAGGATGTCGGCAAAGGATGCCAACAGGTGCACGTGATTCGTCATCAGCACATAGGCGTGTATTGCACACTCCGTGGCGCCCGCGTGTTCACGCAGGATGTCCAGGTACGTCAACCGGTCGGGATCGCTGAGGAAGCAGTGATGGCGGTTGTGTCCGCGCTGGATGACATGCAGAGGCACTCCCTGCAACAAGAGTCGGGCGCTGCGCGGCATTGGCGTTCTCCGGTTAGCTGAAGTCCTGCTATTCTGCCGCTGCCGCCACCTGCACGTCTGAGCCTGCGCAAACGCTGGACGCACTGGGGACAGGCACCTGTCTGGGCGCCGCCAGGCGCCCAGACAGGTGCCTGTCCCCGACGTGCCTCCTTGAAGCAAGGTTACCTCATGCGCCGCCGAAGCCGCGGGTTCTCGAAAGCCGCCGACCAGGTTGAGCTAAACGTCGGGGACAGGCACCACTGCGAGCCGGAGGCTCGCAGTGGTGCCTGTCCCCAGCCTTCTAGCCCAGCAAATCCAGCAACGACCCCGTCCCGCCCGACTGCTCCTGCATCGTGTACAGGTTCGCCAGCGCCTGTGCCTGCACGGTCAGCGCCTTCGCCATTTTCTCCCTGCGCTCCGTCAGCGTGTCCAGCTCGCGGGTGACCTGCTTGCGGGAGCGGGCGATGCTGCCGCCGTCGGCGGAGAAGGCGTCGATTTTCTTGTCCAGCTTGTCCGCGATGCCGCGGCCTTCGTTGGTAAACAGCTTCGTGACCGCTTCCGGGTCGGCGGCGATGGCCGCGTTCAGCTTTTTCTCGTCAAGCACGAGGTTGCCCTTGGCGTCCTGCGTGACGCCGGCGTCCGCCAGGCCGCTGGCGCCGCCGCCCACGCGCACCAGTTGCGCCAGCTGGTTGCTGACGTTGGTCAAGGTGGCGTCGCCCTTCAGCGCGCCGCCCTGCAGCGTGGCCAGCCGGGCCGTCAGGTCGTTGTAGCCTTTAACGAAGGCGGCGACATTCTGGCCGATCTGGCTGGTGTCCTGCTTGACCGTCACGTCCGTCGCGCCCTTGCCTGTCAGCGTCAACGTCGCGCCGGCAATCGCCGTGCCGACGGTATTGGTGGCGCTGGCGATTTCCTTGCCGTCCACCGTCAGCAGCGCGTCCTGCGCGACCTGCGCCTGCTTCATGCCCGTCGCTTCGGGCGCGGCCGGGTCGAAGCCGATGGCCGCCTTCAGCGCCGCGTCGCCCGTCACGCCGATGCGCACCGCCTGCGCCGCGCCGTCCTTGCCCTTGACCTGCAGCGAGTAGCCGCCCTCGCCCTTGACGACGGAGGCGTCCACGCCCGCCGCCTTCAAAGCCTTGGCGATGCCGTCCAGCGTGTTGTTGCTGCTGTCGATCGTGATGGTCTTGCCCGCCTGGCTGTCCGGCTTGAAGCCGTCCGCCGTCAGGGTACCGATATCGATCTTCACGGTGGCCGGGCTGCCCGTGCCGAGCTTGCCGTCTGCCAGCGGGAGCGTTGTGCTGTTGAGGATCTGGTTCTGCGCCAGCTGGCGCACGTCCACCTTGTACGTGCCCGCCTTGGCGCCGGCGCCGGTGGCCGGCGTCAGCACGCCCTTGCCGGACGACGTGGCCGATGTGGCCAGCCCGGCACCGGAGATGCCGTCCGCCAGCGTGCCGAACGCGGCCAGCGCGCTTTGCAGCTGCCCCAGGCCGGACAGCTTCGTCTGGTCCTGCGTCAGGCTGCTGTTGAGCTTGTCGATGGTGCCCTTCTGCCCCTGCAGCGCCTGCTGCACGCGCGCGGCGACGGCGGGCGACATGCCGCCGGTGGCGCCGGTCGTGCCGCCGTACATGCCCGTGGTCGAACCGGCAGGTTTGCCGTACAGAGAAGAAAGGATATTGCTGGCGTTGGTATTCATGGGACCTCCAGAATGGACTGTACCATTATTTCATGCTGACAAGAAATCAAAAGCCCGAACAGACCGGGATTTACCAGCTTTTAACAACACCGAGTCACTTCATGAACCGCGTGATGGCGGCACTGGCCTGCGGCGACAGCGGCAGCTGGAACATGCACCCGACGCGGAATTCATTGCCGCTGAAGATGCAGTGCGCCACCTTCACGCGGCACGTCAGCACCGTCGGCTTGCCGTCCACCAGCATCTCGAACATCACCTGCCCCGTCTGGTTGGCATTGGCCTTGTATTCGGTCGTGACGGAAATGCCGCCCAGGCTGATATCGGCCGTGCGTGCCGGCACCGGCTCGCCGCCATCCAACGCCAGCATCGCCCGGGCGCGCAGGATCTTGCGCGCGGTCTGTCTCTGATCCACTGTCACTATTCTATCCTCGGCTGTTCTTATTGAAGTTCACGCAGCCGGTTGAACGCATCGTCGATGCGGTCGACGGCGATGATCGTCATCCCTTCGATCGGCTGCTTCGGCGCATTCGCTTTCGGGATCATGGCGATCGAGAAGCCCAGCTTGGCCGCCTCACGCAGGCGCTCCTGTCCGCGCGGCGCGGGCCGGATCTCGCCGGCCAGGCCCACCTCGCCGAACACGACGAACCCGCGCGGCAGCGGCTTGTTGCGCATCGACGAGTTAATCGCCAGCAGCACCGCCAGGTCGGCCGCCGGTTCCGTGATCTTGACGCCGCCGACGGCGTTGATGAAGACGTCCTGGTCGAACGCGGCGATGCCGGCGTGCCGGTGCAGCACGGCCAGCAGCATCGCCAGCCGGTTCTGTTCCAGGCCGACGGACAGCCGCCGCGCATTCGGCAGGTGGCTGGCATCGACCAGCGCCTGGATCTCGACCAGCAGCGGGCGCGTGCCCTCCTGCGTCACCATCACGCACGACCCGGGCACCTGGTTATCGTGCTGCGACAGGAACAGCGCGGACGGATTCGACACGCCCTTCAGCCCCTTCTCCGTCATGGCGAACACGCCCAGCTCATTCACTGCGCCGAAGCGGTTTTTAATAGCCCGCACCAGGCGGAAGCTGGAATGGCTGTCGCCCTCGAAGTACAGCACCGTGTCGACGATGTGTTCCAGCACGCGCGGGCCGGCCAGCGCGCCCTCTTTCGTCACGTGGCCGACGAGGATGATCGTCACGCCGGTCTGCTTGGCCACCCGCGTCAGCTGCGCCGCGCACTCACGCACCTGGGCCACGGAGCCGGGGGCGGACGTCAGCGCGTCCGAATACAGCGTCTGGATCGAGTCGATGACGGCGACCTGCGGCTTGACGTCCGCCAGGGTGCCGAGGATCTTCTCCAGCTGGATCTCGGCCTGCAGCTTGAAATCCTTCGCGTCGATCGCCAGGCGCTTGGCGCGCAGCGCGATCTGCGCGCCGGACTCCTCGCCCGACACATACAGCACACTGCGCGCGCGCGACATCTCGGCCAGCGCCTGCAGCAACAGCGTCGATTTGCCGATGCCGGGATCGCCGCCGATCAGCACGACGCCGCCGGCCACCAGGCCACCGCCCAGCACGCGGTCGAATTCATCGATGCCGGTGCCGAAGCGGGGCACGTCGAGCGCCTCGATCTCGTGCAGCGACAGCACGGGCGCTGTCTGCGCCAGCGCCTGGTGTCCCTGCGACAGGCGGTTGTTGCCCGCGCTTTCGACAACGGTTTCCACCATCGTGTTCCACTGCCGGCACGACGGGCACTGGCCCGTCCATTTCGTGCTGGTGCCGCCGCATTCGCTGCAGGTGTAGTTCGTCTTTGCTTTTGCCATGCGGCGGTCCTGTGTTCCGATGTAGCTGCTGTATATGGGGACGCGGCCCCGATCCTTCAATCCTCGAGCATCGCCACGCGCGGCGCCACCGCGCACATCAACTCGTAGCCGATCGTGCCGGCGGCCGTTGCCACATCGTCAATCGGCATGCCTTCGCCCCACAGCACGACACGGCTGCCCACGCCCGCCGCCGGCACGGGCGTCAGGTCGACGGCCAGCATGTCCATCGAGACGCGGCCGATGGTGCGGGTGCGCACGCCGTCGACGACGATCGGCGTGCCCGTCGGCGCATGGCGCGGGTAGCCGTCGGCATAGCCGCAGGCCACGATGCCGATGCGCATCGCGCCTTCCGCTTCGAAGCGGCTGCCGTAGCCGACGAATTCGCCGGCCCGCACGTCCTGCAAGCCGATGATTTCCGACGCCAGCGTCATCGCCGGCAGCAGGCCGTATTCCGCGGCGGTGCGCCCGCCCGGCGTGCCGCCGTACAGCATGATGCCGGGGCGGATCCAGTCGCTCACGAGGCTTCCCTGCAACTGCGGCATCTGGCACACGCCGGCCGAATTGGCCAGGCTGCGCGGGGCCGGCAGGCCGGCGGCGCCCTGCTCGAAACGGCGCAGCTGCTCATGGATCGGCAGGCACGGGTGATGCGCCTCGTCGGCATTGGCGAAGTGCGTCATCAGCGTGATCTCGCCCACGTGCGGGATCGCGCGCAGGCGCCGGTAAGCTTCGGCGAATTGCTCGGGCCGGAAACCGAGCCGGTTCATCCCCGTGTTCATCTTCAGGTGCACGTTCAGCGGCTGCACGCTGCGATGCTGCTCCAGCAGCGCGATCTGCTCCATGCAATGGGCCGCGCCATTGATGCCATGGCGCGTCATCGTCTCCAGGTCGGCCGCGTCGAACCAGCCTTCCAGCAGCAGAATCGGTTTGGTCCAGCCCATTTCACGCAGGCGCACGGCGTTATCCGGTTCGATCAGCGCCAGCCCGTCCGCCTCGGCAAACCCGCGCAGCGCCCGTTCCAGCCCGTGGCCGTAGGCGTTGGCCTTGACGACGGCCCATGCCTTCGAACCCGGTGCGCAGGCGCGTGCCCGGGCCAGGTTGTGCCGCAGCGCGGCGAGATGAACGGTAGCGGTAATGGGCCTTGGCATGACATTTCCGGCAAAATTTGGAAGCCGGCATTGTACCGCAGCGGGCCTTGCCGGCGTTACCGAAGGGGTGCCCTAATGGGCGCCCGTTTTCTTTGGAAAGGCATCTATTCATGGTATAAAGCAAGCCGATATCAGTTTTCAGGCATTCAGAATGAATCGTGGTTTTTATACATGCATGGCAGCGCAGTTCTTTTCGTCGCTGGCCGACACGGCGTTGTTGTACGTCGCGATCGATCTGCTGACCAAGATGCACTCGCCGGCCTGGATCACGCCGCTGCTGAAGTTCCTGTTCGTGCTGTTTTACGTGTTGTTGGCCGCATTTGTCGGCGCGTTCGCGGATTCCCTGCCCAAGGGCCGCGTCATGTTCATCGCCAACATGATCAAGATTTTCGGCTGCGCCCTGCTGTTCTGGGAGCTGCATCCACTGGCCTCGTATGCCATCGTCGGCATCGGCGCCGCCGTGTATTCGCCCGCCAAATACGGCATCCTGACCGAGCTGCTGCCGCCGGAAAAGCTGGTCGTGGCCAATGCGTGGATCGAGGGCCTGACGATCAGCTCCATCATCCTCGGCACCGTCATGGGCGGCGCGCTGGTCAGCGACAAGATCGCCGCCGTCATGCTGTCGTTCGATTTCCCCGCCATCGACACCGGCATCTCCACGTCGGACGAGGCGGCGCTGTGCGTCGTCGGCGTGCTGTACGTGACGGCTGCCCTGTTCAACCTGCGCATTCCGCTGACGGGCTCCATCTACCCGCACCAGGAACGCAATCCGCTGCGCCTGATCGAGGACTTCTCCAACTGCTGCGTCACGCTGTGGAAGGACAAGCTGGGCCAGATCTCGCTGGCCGTCACCACGCTGTTCTGGGGCATGGGCGCCACGTTGCAGTTCATCGTGCTGGAATGGGCCAAGCAGCACCTGCACATGACGTACGAAAAGG
>Ga0265798_10007289_pt1 | contig 14325 bp, 9 predicted proteins | sample P3T30metagenome_FD_192430 | JGI IMG/M metagenome (GOLD analysis project Ga0265798, IMG submission 192430) | Plant litter microbial communities from East Loma Ridge, Irvine, California - P3 T30 | ecosystem: Environmental > Terrestrial > Plant litter > Unclassified | place: USA: California...
CATCTGTTGCATGGCGGCGCCTCCGCTGATGTCGCCCATGATAGTGGGGTTGGTTGAGCTATCACCCATCCAGATCCCGCCTCTGAGTTCTGTGGTGGGAAAACCACCATCAGAGATGTATCTGGGACGGACAACTAGTTCTTTCCAGTCTTTCTGAACTGCTCGCGCGAATTCTTCGTACGTATCAACTATCAAAAGCTGGTTCTCAAGCTGCGAAGAATTCGTATAACCGGATCGATAGGTGTCAGAGTAACTCAAAGTGTGACTGGTGGAGTAAACGTCTGCCATCAAACCAATCCTCGTTGAGTTGAGTTTACCAGATGGCCCAGCAATGTACGACTTTCGAAGCTCATCCGTGCCAGAGTAATAGGCATTACTGTCTGTGTAGAAAACACCAATGTCGTTCCGATATGCGTTATCGTCAACGAGATCTGCTTGCACTGGGCATCCCAGCGGAGCATCGAACTTCTTGATCAGTAGAGGCGCAATACCTGCACCAACAAGAGCGAAAGCAACGGCGACAAAGTAAGGTAGCCATCGACGTTTGAGGATCTTGACTCTCTTGAGCAACAGAATCCACCACTGCTTGAGAAGAGAAACGGGCTGCCCTTCGGATAGTTCATAGTCCAATTCGGTTGCGTCAACAATGATGTTTTCAGTCTTCGCTTTGGCAGTATCATCTTCTTCGGCCTTTTCCTCCAAAGGTTGGATCGCATCACCGGTGATTTTGATGAATAGCTCCTCCATGGTGGGTCCGGAAAGCTGGTAGCCACCGAGGTTGTGATTGTCGAGCTGGGCCGCAATCTCTGCAGCATGAGCGGCTGTCAAGACATGGTACGTCGTCATGTGCCGCGATTGTTCCGTTCGGAGTTGCCCAGAGATGCTGATATCGACGTCTGTCTTGTAAGGCAGTTTGACAGTATAGCCATCACCAAAGCCATGTTTCAAGGACGCCGAAGTGCCTGCAGCACGAAGAGTACCTTGATACATGATGGCAATATCATCACCAAGGTAATCGACCTCGTCGAGGAAGTGAGTCGTCATGATGATGGTGCGATTCCGCCGCTCAGTGAGTAAGATCTCCCAGATTCTTCGCCGGGAAATTGGATCGAGGCCTGTGGAGACTTCATCCACACAGCAGACTGCACTTCCACCCGCGAACATCATCGCCATCTGGAGCTTCCGCTTCTGGCCACCAGAGAGTGTCTTAGCTCTAGCTGAAAGCTTCTTGAGAAGATCGACACCTTTAGCGAGATCGTTGACGACCTCGTGGTTCGCTGCTGATAGGCATTTCAGATCGCTGAAGATGCGGATATGTTCTTGAACCGTCAATTCAGGCCAGATGACATTGCTCTGTGGAGCGTAACCCAGTCCGCCTGTTGGATCGATGATGATGTTTCCAGACGTGACCCTCTGTTCGCCCGTTATGCAGTTCAAGGTCGTCGACTTGCCACTTCCATTAGGTCCAAGCAAGCAGAAAATTTGACCAGGGTATGCGTTGAAATCGACACCTTTGACCGCATCGACGTTCTTACGACGTCGAAACACTCGAGCAAAGAAGCCAGGCTTGTATGTTTTGCAGAAGCCAGAGACCCTGACGGTCGGATCGCCTGCGCTTACTGGCCGTTCGAAACGCCTGTGCGGAGATGCTGTTGAGAACAGAAGATGCTCTACTAGGAAAGCTAGGATCGGAAACACGAATACGTGTAAGACCAATATGAGCCAGTGGATGTACAGCGGAAAACGCCAATGTTCGGACTCGCTCGCCTCATCGGCCCGATGCATCATGCTGACCGGTTTGCCGGCTGCTTCGAATGTTGCCATGCCAGTAATAAAGTACGTCAAGTTTGCTGAAGGGAACAAGACGCTTAGTATGCCGCAAACAGTACTCGTTTGGTTGAAAAGCACCGCTGGAAGGATGGCGGCGATTAGTGTGATGACCACCATGATGGGGCCACTCAACTGGGCTTTCTTGAAGAAAGAGGCCCCGAAGAGAGAAAATCCAGTCACGGCGAGCCCGTAAAGTAGAACAAATCCCACGGGTAGATAGTTAGAAGTGACGGGCAAGATGGCGGCGGAGATGACGATGGCCACTGCCAGCCAGCCGGGAAAGTAGACCAGCGCAAACGATGCGTAAGCCGCGATTTGTCGAATGGCTATGCCCCGGAACTTGGACCCTCCCATTATCATGGTGTCAATCAAACTAGACATTCCTAACTAACGTCAGTCCGTGTTATGGGAATAAATGGTGCCACATACCAATTTCGCGTTCGCGAGCAACAAATGAAGTCAGATGATCGACTACACCAATGAGTGTGAGGGTAAATATGGGTGGAAAGGCCCATGTCACAAGGTTTAGGTATGATGCGGTTCGATCGGCTTCTAGCGCTCCCTGGTCCTGACGAGTGAATGCGATGATATCTAGCTCGGGGGGAATCTGCGATGTGTTGCCTGATTGTGACCGTGCGATAATCTCGAGCTCGAGCGCGCGCTGCAAAGGGGATGTGGCTACCTCGATGGCGTTGTTGGTGCTCGCAATGTCGATGGGACCATACGGCGTGGTCAACCCCTGAATTGTGTAGTTCCAATATCCGGCTGGCGACTCGTTGGTTCCCTCGGTTGGGCTGGAGAAGAATACAATGGCGCTGTAGCATGGTGAGTTGCCTTCGTTGTCGGTTCGGCAAACTACAGCAAGGCTTCTGGTATCATCGTATAGCTCTGGCGTTTTCCCAGCAGCGCTGATTCGTCGTGAGAGTGTATCAATGATAGCTGAGACCTCTCCTCCTTTCATACTGTTGTCGACGAAGCCTACAATGTCGTGGCCAGGACTTGCTCGTAATCCTTCCTCAAGGGAGGGTAGCTATTCGAGTGTTAGTATTGGTTCGATTCTGTGTTAGTGCCTCAAAGCTTTGGAGGCCACTGACCTGGCGAGGCGAAGACACGCCCCAATTGCCCCCAGACGCAAACCACGTCTTGCTGAAAGCGATAACAAGAATGACGACAAGTGGAATAGCGAGTGCACGAATGAAAGTGGTGATTGGTCTTCTCAAGCAGACAAGCAAGAGAGTTTTGCGCATGAGCGCCCAAATTTGGCGAAATAGCAAATCCATGGTTGCGATCAGGAACGAGTGAAGAAAGTGTCAAGAAGGCATTCAGCGAAGGCTCGGATGGAAGAAACTCGATTTGTTGAGGTAAACGAAAGGGTTGAAGTCGGACCTGAGGGGTATGGAGTGTTGATAGTCAAACTGCCGTAGAGCTAGTTTGCACATGCCTAGTGATACAAGCATTAGCCCAGAGTGAAGGGGCTGTGCTAAGGCAGGTGCGGGTAAGCTAGCATGTCTGTGCGTAGACAGGGACCGTTTTGTTGCGCATCTTTTGCGAATCATAGATGCTGTCCCTGCTACTCGGGTCCGCGGGTGTCTCCGCTATCAATCTCGTACAGACGACAGAGAAATGCCGGACAGCTGAACAAGTTATCTTGCTTGACGCTCTCCATGCTCGTGAGACTAGCTTACCCCCGGAGTCCCCTTAGCTATGTCCTTAGCTATGTTGTCCTGGGTTACTTCCGTGTTGTGCCATGATGATAGGAGAAACAGCCGACTGATAGTGCGCTTGGGTCTCAGTGCGAAGTGCAGCCGTACGGGACTCCAGGAGCGGCCAATGCGCAAGGCGGAGTTCGTGCTCGGGCCATCTGCGCCGTGATTGGAGCGGTCGGGTTCTCTGTATGATGATTGGACGGCTATACGCTAGGCGAGGCTGAGTGGAGAATCTTAGTACCCGGCGCTTTGCGCCACGCCAACAATTGTAAGGACGTATTTTAATTTCATCGAGTTGGTGTTGCAAGCAACGGTATGTACATATGGATAAGTATGAGGTGCAGGACAGCCTGCTCGCGATTGGGTGGGTGGAATGATCGTGGGGCTCGGCGCGCCGAGCTACCGGCCGATGCGATTGCAAGAACGGGGATTTCGTGTCATCATACTGTTGTTGATACCCCCCCCCCCCTTCCGGCGTGTGGTCAAGCAGCAGGGCGTTGCGCGACCACGACCGTCGCGCGCGCAAGTACCTAGGTACGTCAGACTACCGCTCCAGTCTTCTTAAACAGTGCCAATCTCCATGCGCGTATCGCACCTTGTTCGTCGTAAGAACGATAGCGACACCCTTAGGCATCACCGCGTCAACGTGGAAGCAAGAGGATATCGGAACTATTTTTGCGATCGGTGTAGGTGGGCAACAGGATACCTTTCTGCACCCGCCATTGTGGTCGCCCCAAGTCCCTTACAGAACATGCACTTCCCTCCGCGCAACTACAGCGCGCGTAATCACGAAGTATCAAAACAGACTTGACGCCAGGTATCATTGGTTGGTTCTCGCGACTATAGTGAGCAGCCACTTCACTCTTTAGATGGCTCTCCCTCCATAATCGTGGGTAAGCCTTTCCAAGATGCGGCGATCTGTAGATGATGAGCAGTCGCCCCGCGTCAGTTTCAGCCTTACGCGTTGATTTGGCCCCCACACTTATTCTACATAGCCTCCACCATCTCACAAGATGGCGGAGCTAAGGCAGTGGCTATTTAGGTCTTTCAGACATAACGATCTAAAAGTCCCCAGCTTCCTATCTTCATCCTCCCAGTTTTTGCACTCTCGTTAGTGTTTGTACAATCATGGGCAGGCTAAACCGTTGCTTCCCGAAGCTCCTCCCCACGCTAACCGGATGGAGGAGACTAGCCATCCTGAACATCGGCGCGATGACCCTCCTAACACTATTACTATGCGGCTTCACCGTGGCTTCGATTCTCAAAACGGACCTCTCACGAATAAACAAACCGAATCACGGTGGGCCTGAGACCAACCGAGCGGCCGTGGTGCGCAACACCTTCCTGTTCCACAGATCGCAGTGCAGTGTATCGAGATCGGGTTACTCGACATCGGATGTTATCAACATGATCCTCCACCTACTCGTCAACGGCATATCCAGTGCGGTCCTCGCGTCGTCCAGTTTCTTCTCGCAGGTACTCAGCTCGCCAACCCGTGCAGAAGTGGATGTTTCGCACGCGCAGGGAAGGTCAGTCGACGTTGGAGTGCTATCATGGCGGAACGCAACACGTTTGTCCCCTTCCAAAACGGTGGCTTGGGTCACCTTGTTGATCACGTCGCTGCCTCTGCATCTGCTCTTCAACAGTGCCATATTGCAGTCACGAGACGGTGACACCTGTGAAGTGGGCATATCGAACCCTCTTCTCTTGGCCGTTACGCTAGCTTGTTTGGTCAAGGTGGTCATCTGCGTGATAACCGTCTTAGTTCTAGGTTTTCAGGAGCCCCTGGTCACACCCGGAGACGCATTATCTTCGTTCATCTCGAATCCGGACCAATCTACCGCTGGCAGACTGGACATGCTGGTGAACCAGTCGACGCACGGAGCTAGTGATAGTGGCACGATACTGTGGAGGTATACGTCTTCAAAACGGGCATCCTCCATTTCGCGCAGGGCATGGGCATGTACCTACGCCTTTTTTATTGCCTTCATCGTGGGTGCAGCTGCAGTTCTAGGGAAAGAAGCTCAGATGCTAACGATAAGAAAAAGTCGCTACATGTGAGTTCCCATTCCAGGCTATCGCACGCACTACTCTGATCCATATTATAGAGACTACACTAGCGCTCCATATTATAATGGCTTCACTAGCGCTAATCCTACGATCCGACCACCCAATTCCTCTGTCCCCTTCATCACGACAGTGCTTTTGGCCAATATTCCACAGCTCTTACTCTCAGTCTGGTATTTCGCGTACAACTCCATATTGACTCGCCTGCAACTCAGCCAGGAATGGGCTCTATTTTCCACGTCATTCCGACCTCTTCGGGTCTCTCAGCCCAGGTATCTTCTCAATCTTTCCTGACACATTAGAATAGCATGCTGACTAGCGCTCTACAAGAGGTCAGCAGGTTGAGACTTATAGACTCCAACTCCCTTATAAATACAGCATCCTTCTCATCATTCTCAGTGCAGTGCTGCACTTCCTTCTTTCCGAGAGCTCGTCTGTGGCTCTCTACACGGGCAGTATGTACCACGACAAAATGCCACACCTATACGCAACACGCAGACATTAACATTACACCTTAGGTTCTGATCCCAACGGTACGGACAGCTGGAATGACTATAGCTCTCTACCAGATGATTTTTATGTACAATGGAGTTTATCTCCAACATACTTAGCAGGACTGTTGGCCCTGGCCACCGCCGCCATCCAGGTTCCCTGGCTTCTGGGCTTGTTGCGACTGCCCGGGCACATGCCACCCATTGGATCGGACTCGCGGGCCATAGCGGCTGCCTGCCATGTCTCGCCATTAGCCAAGGCCCCAATCGTCGAGCAAACGGATGGGAAAGGAGAAGGCTATGAGCCCGTATCCATGGCCGAAGAAGAAGGGCACAGTGGTTTGCTCGCCGTTTCGAGGAGTCTTCTCTCATGGGGCGTGGTGAAGATGCCTCAGGATTGGTATGATGCTCAGGTAGACCGGCGAAGTGGTCCAGAATCACGCCGGCCTGTGGAGCATCTGAGTTTTGGTACGGCATTGGACGGTGTGAAAAAGCCTATTAGGGGACGTTTCTACGCATGAACAGGCGCTAGGTAGCTGCACTTATTGACACATGTCTTTTTGTCTATTCAAGCATCTCTTGCCATTAATGGTGAGAGAAGCTGATGACAGGTCTTTTGGATGGAGTATGAGTGAATGCATTACAGTCTAGGTCTCGATGCTACATGAAGACGGGTATGGAGGCAAAAGCCTGTAAGAAGAAGAAAGGGTGACGCGCGAAACGACAGCGCAAACTAAGCCTTGAGCTCAGTGGTACCAGCCTCGTCGCTGCTGCGGTTCTCCGCCTTGCGCGCGTACTCCGTACCAGTGATGGACTCATCACCCATATCCCAGTCTTGCGCCAGGTCCTCGAGCGTCCTGCGCTTGGTCTCCGGGATCAGCAGGGTAGTGAAGATACCACAGAACATGAAAGCTGAGAAGATTTGCATGACGTGGTTCAACCATGGGTTCTTGTTCGTCGCTGTAGCGCCCCGAGTTCGAAGAGGAGAGATAGCTCCCTGAGCGATGATGGAGCCGATCTTGCCTGAGCCAGCAGAGATTCCGTGAGATGTGGAACGGTAGCGAGTTGGGAAGCACTCTCCAGGCACGATGAAGGTGGTCGTGTTGGGACCCCAGTTGAAGAAGAGCTGGATGAGGACGTAGATGGCCAACATGGCGTGGTGGCTGAGGTGACTGTAGGCGAATCCCTAAGTGAAAGTTAGTGTGTGCCTTCGATGTATAAAATTGGAACATATACATACCCAGACAATGAAGAGGATGGTGAGAATGGTAAAACCAGCGAGTTGGAGTGTTTTGCGTCCAACAGTATCAATAGTCGCAACCGCAAGCCAGTATCCGGGAATAGCTCCAGCGCACACCAAGATAGCGTTACCGGCAGCAAGGTTGTGTAGATTAAGATACAGATTGTCACCGTTGGCGTAGCCGATAGCTTGGAGAACAGTCGATGAATTCAGGCCAAGTCCGTAGAATGCAACATCGAGGAGGAGCCATGACATTGCGGTACCGAAAAGAATCTTGCCGTTGCGGAGCTTGCCGTAGAACCTAAAGAAGTCGCCGAAAGAAGCCTTGGGAACTTCAAGCTGAGCAGTGGCCTGGGTCTGGGCAACTTGGGCGATCGCATCAGGGTCGCCGTTGCCATGCTTACCAGAGAGGTACTGGTTGGTGTCTGCGTTGGCCTTCTCGACGTCACGGGCGACATCGAACGTGTAGCGAGGAGTCTCGGGAATGGTAAGACGGTAGTAGAGCGCGATGCAGGCTGGGACGATGCCAATTCCGATAAGGGCACGCCACATCTTGTCAACTGCGATAGAGCACTGACCATCACAGTCTGCGTAGCCCTTAGCGCCTGAAAGCGTGTCCTTGAAACCGGCAACGAGGCAAAGCATGACCAGAGCACCACCGAGCTGACCAAAACCTTGCATGGCGAAGACGGCACCCATCATGGCGCCGCGCCATTTGGTCGTGGCGAACTCAGAAGTGATGATGGAAGACAGTGGGTAGTCACCACCGATACCTGATAGCTATTAGCAAGGCGATAGTTCGTAATTTGACAATAAACTCACCAATTCCCATCAATACACGCCAGAAGATGATCAGACCGACAACTGAAGTGCCGGGACCAGGGCCAGTGAGAGACTGGGCGAGTGTGGCGACGATGATCAGGATCAACTCAAGACCATACATCTTCTTACGTCCAACAATATCGGCCAGTGTACCGAATCCGACTTGTCCAAGAACGGTACCAGCTGATGTTGCAAGCTTGATAGCTGTGTCTTGTTGTGTGAGAAGAACACCCTTGTTGTCGTGCTTGTAAACGATACCCAACATGATCGTCAAGAGAGACACGCAGAAGATATCGTACGAATCCGTGAAGAAACCGGTACCTGCCACCAAGATGGCGCGCACATGGTACCAGCCAAAGGGCGCTTTGTCGATCTCAGCGAGCGCAAGCCGGCGTCGCTCATTGGGGTCTTCAATATGCTAAAGAAAGTCAGCAAGGCTGCTATTTGAGACGTCAACCGTGCTACCATACCGCGAAGTCATTGTTGAAGTTGTGGAACGCGGCGTTGCCGCCAGCTGTCTTGTGAGCCATTGTGAAGCTTTGCCGAGACTTGTCAAGAGATTAGACGAGGCTTGAGTCCGGAAAAGACGGCTGTGGGAGCTGGAGATCAGTGGTAGAGGGTGCAGGGCCAAGCTATATACCTGCACTCAAGCTTACGCCGAGTGCTGAGCATCATGCTTGTATGCCAAACCTACGGTACCCACGGACCAGTAAGATCATTCCGTTCTGGCACGCCCGCAGATTTGCAATCTTTCCTTCGGCCGTTTCGCTGTAAGCAGCAGACTCACTCGTGAAAATGCGCCTTTGCGAGCCCAGGCCGCCACCAGGCTTGACGCGTCTTGAGGGTTATCCTTGCCGCGCATCTGGTGTGGTGAAGGGAACGCGAGGAGAGGACGTTCGGTCCAATCATGTACCCCACGTGCTGCGCCAAGACGCTAAAAGGGGCACGGCCAGAACGCCTTCTCCCAACATCGCCCCGATTGACCTTTGAAGGATTGGAGCTTCTTCGCACTCAAGACTCTCTTGGAAAGCTTGGGTGCATCCTTATGATCTTGTGGCTTGTCTTTAGACGCTTGATCAACACTCACGATGACATCCAACGCGTATGCCGCCGACCTACCTGATCAGTCTTGTCTCGTCTTCTCCGAGGAATGCAACACGCTCGAACTGAACCTGGTCCCGTACCCCATGCCTGGACCGACTAGTACAGGGCCCGTCAGATGGGGTTGCATGCATCAAGCAACTGTCTCCGCTAGCCTGCCATGCGAGACCCGTCTTCTGGACTGTCGGTTGGTCCCGATACCAAACTACTTACCAGCACACTGGCAAATTAGCTTACTCACTAACACCCAACTAGTTATCAGGGAGCAAAATTCTGACACTTTGAGGTGCAGGTCATCGGAGGCAACCCAGCCTAGGGTTGCTGCAATGACCGACCCGAGGTTTCATTGGAACCCCCACTGACATCGATGTTAGACTGCCGCATGATTCTTACCCAATCCCATCGTTGCACGTGGGATGGCACTGCAGCGATCGAATTCATTGGTGCTATGAGCGTTTCGGTCGCTGGACCTGAGCGGCAATCGTACCACCAACCCAACAACAGGTGGATAAGCCTACATCGCAAGCGATACACTGTTTCAGCGTCCCAGGCGTTGAGGCTTTTGCAAGATCTACGGACTTTCATCGCATTCGCACATGCAATTCCATCCAGACCATCGACCGTGTCCAATCCGGGCTCACCCAAGACAGCGGTCTTGGGAGTGGGTCACTGCAAGACATGCAGGGGAGATGCAGTTGGATGCCGCGGCCGGGCTGTCCAATCCGGCAATGCAGAACTAGAACCCTCTACTGGGCACCCTCGTCTCTGATGACAATGCGTCGCGGCATCGCCGAGATCGAGAGGTTTTGCTTCCTACCGAATGCCTCGCCTCTCACAACATCTTGATCCGAAGTTTAGTTCTTATCGGTCACTCCACCTACCCGCATATAGTCCGCGGATCGCACGATCGGCTTGCCACAAGTTGCACCATTCGGCGCCTCGACCACTACATGTTAGATTCACATGATCTGGCCCCACGTGCCATCAACCAGGCCAGACACGCGGCAAGTAAAACCAATTCGACGAAGAGCACTGGATTTGAGCACCAGTCATCGTCATTCTGAACGACGATCTTTCCACGGATATAACATATCAGGAGAGGGTCGTTCGCCATTGCACGAATGAACTCAGACGCGATCATCATCAATTGATCATCTCTACTCTAATTCCAATTGGTCGTATGGTCTATTCTCTTCCGCTGGTATTCGTTCAATCGGCGCTTGATTCTCTCATCACGATCTTCTCTTCTTTCCTCCCCCTCGGCTCCCACAGTCATTGGGGCTGCCTGCTCTTTGGGCGGAGACGCCATCTGTTGTCGCTTGATAATCTTCCCCGTCAAATACTGAGATTTTCACAGCGGAAGAAGTCGTCCCGGAACCGTTCTATCGTGCGTCCATACTCGTCTTCCAATACTTCCCTCAACAATCTTCGTCTCGGTGCTGACTGTCGCACCCAAGGCCACGGTCGCTTGAACGTGTGTGTGGTTCTAGTTGCCTGGTTGCGTTGTCGTGGTTGCCTCGCATTATCTTTCTCCACTTTCTTCCTCCTCGGATGGGGAACCAGGTAGCGCAAGTTGCGCAATATACAGTGCGATTTTCCAGGCTCGGAAGCGTCATCATCCCCTCCTGGACGCTCCTTCTCTGATTGAGGCAAGTCGTGAGCAGTAGTTCCTCCTGGCTCCCGATCCTGTGGAGAATCTTGGGACGATCGTTTCTCGTTTGACACACCACATTGTGAGCTCATAATCGACGGCGATGGCGGATCTTCATGAGAATGATTTAGCCCCAATGGCCTCCCTTGCTTCGTTGCACAATCCAAAGGCCAAGCTCCCGGCGGCGAAGGCCTCCATCGCGGAAAGATGAGACCTTCAGGCCATCCCGTCCATGGAGTCTTCTTCGTCCGCCTCCACCCTTGTCTACTTGGGTTGAAACGCTCAGCATACTGCGTCAGTATGGACTGATAACAACCATCATACTGCGTCCGCAAGATTGGTTTGACCAATATTTCGTACGCGCCATTGACATCTTCCATGCGCTGTTGTTCGGTCATGTCTCGAGTGAATGTTGGAAGTGTATATCTCGTCTTCTACCACGAATACCAGTTGGCCGTCTTAAAGAAAAGACCGGAATGCGCTCGGAATGCGGAGGACGTACAGAGAGATTGAATAGACCTTCCTGGTCCTCATATTGTGCAGGATGGTCTCAATACTTGGCCTTTGTGCTCGAACAGAAAACCTTTCAACAAAGAATCTTGTATCCCATCCGCCAACGCGACGATCTGCTTTGTCGCATTATCGCTCTTTTGTCAAGCACCAAGTTTCGATAAGCATCGTCGCACCATCATGGAGGAATACCTGATCCCAGGCTGTCAAAGTGCTGACAGTGTAGACTTCGCGTGTGAAGGACGGACGATTACCTCGCCAGCTTCACTTCCTAGAAGCTTGCAGCCTGTGGCATCGCAAAACAGTGGTGTCGCACAGTCGTTGTTCGAGACTTCTGGAACAACCTCGGTCTTGCCACAGCGTTAGTACACGATAAGAAAGCCAAGGCGGTTGAAATGCACCGCTCATTCGACAGATGATCTCTTTCTATCGAATGGCGAAACAGCCAATTTGACTTGCCCGTATGTTGTCTTCGCCGGTTCACATGCCATGTTTGCCTGGGCGGCAAGGCAACAATCTTGGTGGCTGCAACAAGCGAGTCAAGCGCACGCAGACATTGCAATGCTGAGAGAGTTTTGACAGCTTCGATGGCTCATCTCGCTTCTAGAAACCAGTTTCGAAATACGCTTCGGCGACAGAACGTTAAGATGCAACGAAATAAGCAAGCAGGGAACCGCGGTCCGTACTGGTGGAATTGCGCGCCAAGCCGATTCCCCCGTATTTTCCCCGCCGTCCGAAGAGGCGATCGAGCCTTCCAGCCACGGGAAAATCTGGGGATGCCTCTTTCCACCACTCAACACCACAACCTGCAGCCACCAGTCTAACGTTGCGCAATACCTGCTGCCGTTCCTGGGGCGGAATGCACGTTCGCCAAGATGGGCCAAGACGAAGTACAGCATCACGGTGATGGACGCAGCATGCACTTGCGCGAGTGGGAGTTTCTCGAGCCTGTACGACAATGCGCCATCAGCCATTTTGCCGGAAGAATTGCAATGGTGGACGCCTCGAAGCCTGGATGCCGACTGCATGGTCGTGTTCTGGTTCTCCGGTTGCCGACGCTGGAAATGGCAGTATATAAAATGTAAGTGATGTCGCTGGTTGATCGGCATCAGATCACGCAAACCCATCTGCATCCTCTACCTGAAGATGAAGCTCTCAATTCTATCACTCCTTTCCCTCACGCTATGTGCGACTGCAGCTCCTGCAGGGGCTGACTTTAGCCTCGTCGGTTTCGCCAAGGACAACCCAATTGGACCAACCACTGGTGGTGCTGGCAAGAATGGCAAGAGCGTCACTGTTCGGACGGTCGCGGAGTTCATCAAAGCTGTAAACGGCAGCGAGCCAACAGTCATTTACGCCAAGGGCAACTTCAACCTCACATCGAGAGTTCAAGTAGGGTCGAACAAGTCTCTCATCGGAATGGGCAAGGGAGCTCAAATCACTGGCTCGGGTCTTAACATCTTCAACAAGACCAATGTCATCATTCGCAATATCGGGTTCACAGCGATTGACGACGACTGCATGACGATTCGTAACAGCACCCGCGTATGGATCGATCATAACGAGTTCACTACTGGCAACTTCCCTGCTCTGGGCCCTGATGCGTACGACGGCCAAGTAGACATCATCCGCGCCGCGGATTGGATCACAGTCTCATGGAACTACTTCCACGATCACTGGAAGAGCTCTCTCGTTGGCAACAGCGATGCGCTCAGGGATGTTGATCAAGGTCACCTCCACGTCACCTACCACCACAACTACTGGCGCAACGAGGGCACCCGCGGCCCTGCCGGTCGTTTCGGCCACCAACACATCTACAACAACCTCTACGTCGACTTCCTGTACCAAGCCATCCACTCCCGTAGCGACAATCAGGTTCTCGTTGAAGGCAACGTCTTCAAGGGTAAGACACGCGAGGCTCTCAGCACATACGGATTGGTCATTCCAGAGGACAGTCCCAACACCAGCCCCGATGGCGACTTCGAGATTGACGGCTTCGCGAACCTTGGTGCAAAGAACGACTTTGGAAAGGCGACTGTCAATATTACTCAAGTTGGCAACTTCACCAAGGCGCCTTACAAGTACAAGCTTACTAAGCTCAAGGATGTCGAGAAGATCGTGAAGAAGGGCGCTGGTCTTGGCAAGATCTGAGCGATGACACGATCGCCAACGATATGTATAAAGTAGTCGTGCTAATAGTAATGTTATTGTTTAGTCCCCATCCTCCGCCTCTTCGTCTGCGTCCATATACTAATCCCACTGACTAACCACAACATCCCACCCCTCCGGAAACTTCCCCCTCTCCTCCTCCCGTATCCCCTTCAACTCCAACCGCGGCGCCCCACCTCCTCCTCCACCCCCTCCCCTCCCCAGAAACTCAACAAAGCAATCTCTCAACTCATCCGGCATAGGCAGCACAGAAAGCACCTTATCAGGCTCACACCCAATCATCACCGCCTCCACAACCAACCTTCTCACCCCCGTCATCCCACTCTCCCCCAAAACCTTCATCCAATGCTCAGGCACACTATCATACTCCCCCAACCCCAACTCCCCCGCATCAAACACCACCTCATCCGGACCCGGATACCTAACCCAAATCTCCATACTCTTCACCCGCGCACAATTCCCAGCCCCGATCTGCCGTTCAAACGCGGGGAGTTGGCCTGGGTGCGGGAAGTTGAAGGTGTTGGTGCCGTAGAGGGTGGAGGCTGCTTCGGCGTGGATTTGTCTGGTGGTGCGGAGGAGGGAGGGGGTGGGTGGTTTTGGGGGACGGGGAGAGGGGGAGTGCCAGTAGCCGGGGGAGGGGAGGATGGAGCCGATGTCGATGGGGGTGGAGGTGGAAAGGGCGTGCGTGTAGATTTTGTCGCGGAGTTCGCGGGGGAGGGTTAGGAATGTTGTGGGTGG
>Ga0265798_10007290_pt1 | contig 14324 bp, 14 predicted proteins | sample P3T30metagenome_FD_192430 | JGI IMG/M metagenome (GOLD analysis project Ga0265798, IMG submission 192430) | Plant litter microbial communities from East Loma Ridge, Irvine, California - P3 T30 | ecosystem: Environmental > Terrestrial > Plant litter > Unclassified | place: USA: California...
CGGTGATGCCGATGCACGCGGTCATGTGTCGAATGTGTGCCTGATCCGGCCACGTCTCGCCGAGTCGCCGACCACCGCTCCTGACCGCGGTGACGAGCTCGCAGCACGACCCTGCTGCTGAGCCGCGACTCCCGGATGCACACGCGTCTTCACCCTCGACGCGCATCCCCCGGTCACCGAGCCCCGCTCGGCGGCCCACCGCCCGTCGGCACCGTGCACCGCACGGGCCGGGCACCGACACACCTCGAGCACCCGTCCCCGGACCACCGTCGTCTCCGGGGCCGGCCGCTCCCCCCACGCAAGGACCCCGCGTAGCCATGTCCCTCATCCTCGACCGCCCCGCAGCCCCCGTCGCCACGACCGCCCCCGCCGCCGCGCGCACCGCCCCGAGCGGCCGCCCGCTCGCCGCCCCGACGGGCCGACCCGTCGCCGCCCCCGCCGCCCGAGCTGCCGAGACCGCCGCACCGGTCGCGCCCGCCGCACCGGCGACGCCCCGGCCGCGCGCCCTCCCCGAGGGCACCGAGGCCCGCGGCTTCGCCCTCTACGTGGGCCTCGACGAGCTCAAGGCCGCCCAGTCGGGCACCGACCTCGGCGACGTCGTGGCGCAGATCAAGGCGCTCGTGGCCCAGCTCGCCCCCGCCGCCGAGACGCACGCGGCGGTGGCCCTCGCCCCGATCGCCGCCGGCGGCCGCGACGTCGACGTCGTCCGCCTCGCCCTGCAGGACCCGTCGGCCCAGGCCGCCCACCGCAAGGTCGAGGTGGAGGACGAGCCCGGCGCCCGCGGCGGCGTCGTCGTCGACATCTCCCGCAAGCGCCTCCTGCTCGACGGCGAGACCGCTCCCCTCACCTACAAGGAGTTCGAGCTGCTGCAGTACCTCGTGCTGCGCGAGGGCCGCACCATCGAGCGCGCCGAGATCGTGGCCGGCCTCTGGTCGGCGGACGACGGCGAGGCCCCGAACGAGCGCACCATCGACGTGCACGTGCGTCGCCTGCGCTCGAAGCTCGGCGCCTTCGAGGACATCGTCCGCACCGTGCGCGGCGTCGGCTACCGCTTCGACCGGCACGCCGACGTCTCGATCCGCCACGCGTCCACCCCGTCGCCCGACGTCTTCTAGGAAGTTCCCAGCTTCATAACGGTTCGGTAACTAGACGCCGTTACCTCGCCGTTATACAGTGATCCACGTCGACATCGTTTGCTGTGGCGGTCGAGACGAGATGTGATTGCAGGACAACTCTTGGTGCAAGGGAAGAAGGCCGGTCGCGACAGCGACCGGCCTTCTGTCGTCCCGGCCCGCCCGTCCTGACCGAGCGGCCGAGGCGCCGTGACCGACGGCCCACCGTGCCTCGCCGGAGCCGGCCACCCGCGGTCGCCGCACCCCGGAGAGCATGCGTCGGCATCGACCATCACGACCGGCGTACATCCCGGGGCCGTCCTCCCTACACTCGACGTCGAGAGAACGCGAGGTCGTCCATGAGCGAGACATCCGTGGCGGTCGGCGCCTGGGAGGCGCTGTTCCGCGCGCAGGTGTCGGTGATGCGCGAGCTGCACGCCGCCTTCCCGACCGACGAGATCTCGTTCAACGAGTACGACGTGCTGTTCAACCTCTCGAGCCAGCCCGAGCGGCGTGCCCGCATCCGCGACCTGACCCGGCACCTTCTCCTCACGCAGCCGAGCATCAGCCGCCTCGTCGACCGCCTCGCGGCCAAGGGCGTCGTCGAGAAGCTGAGCGACCCGGGCGACGGCCGGGGCATCATCGTCTCCATGACCTCGACCGGCTACGACCTCTACCGGCGCACGGCCGTCAGCCACGCCTCCGCGATCCGCAGCCGGGTCGGCGGCAGCCTCGACCACGACGAGCTCGTCGCGCTGACCGACCTCTGCACGCGCCTCCGCCTCGGCACGACCGACGACGACCGCGCGGAGGGCGACGTCGGCGCGGGCCGGGTCGACCCGACCGTCGAGGAGGCGCCCGCCGGCTCCCCGACGACCGCCACCGACCCGACGGGCACCGCCTCGTGACCTCGCCGACGATCGTCTGGCTCCGCGACGACCTCCGCGTCGCCGACAACCCGGCGCTCCAGGCCGCCGTCGACCGCGGCGGGCCCGTGGTCGTCCTCTACCTGCTCGACGACGAGTCGCCGGGCGTCCGGCCCCTCGGGGGCGCGGCACGCTGGTGGCTGCACCACAGCCTCACGGCGCTCGACGCGTCGTTGCGCGAGCTCGGCGTCGGGCTCACCCTCCGTCGCGGCCCGGCCGGACGCGAGCTCCCGGCGCTCGTCGACGAGGTGGGCGCCGGGTCCGTGCACTGGAACCGTCGCTACGGCAAGGGCCCGCGCGACATCGACGCCGAGCTCAAGGCCGGCCTCCGCGACCGCGGGGTCGAGGCCGAGAGCCACCAGGCGAACCTGCTCTTCGAGCCGTGGACGGTGCAGACCGGCCAGGGCCAGCCGTTCAAGGTCTTCACGCCGTTCTGGCGGGCCTGCCTCGAGCGCCCGGAGCCGCGCCACCCTCTCGACGCCCCCGAGTCGCTGACCGCGCCCGACACAGCGCCGGCGAGCGACGACCTCGACTCGTGGGGGCTGCTGCCGACCGAGCCCGACTGGGCCGAGGGCCTCCGCGAGACGTGGACGCCCGGCGAGGCCGCCGGCCTCGACCACCTCGAGGAGTTCGCGACCGGTCACCTCGCCGACTACGGCGACCGCGACTTCCCGGCGCAGGAGGCGACGAGCCGCATGTCGCCGCGCCTCCGCTTCGGCGAGGTGAGCCCGTTCCAGATCTGGCACCGCATGCGCGGCGACCTGCCGGCGGCGTCGCGGGAGCGGGCGCAGGCCTTCCTCCGCGAGGTGGTGTGGCGCGAGTTCAACCACACGATCCTCTTCACCTCCCCCGACCTCGCCACCGTCAGCTACCGCCCGGAGTTCGAGGACTTCCCCTGGGCCGACGTCCCCGAGGAGGAGATCGACGCCTGGCGCCGGGGCCGGACGGGCGTGCCGCTCGTCGACGCCGGCATGCGGCAGCTGTGGACGACGGGCTGGATGCACAACCGCGTGCGCATGGTGACCGCGAGCTTCCTGATCAAGAACATGCTCGTCGACTGGCGCGTGGGCGAGCAGTGGTTCTGGGACACCCTCGTCGACGCCGACGAGGCGAACAACCCGGCGAACTGGCAGTGGACCGCCGGGTCGGGCGCCGACGCGGCGCCCTACTTCCGCGTGTTCAACCCCGTGTTGCAGGCGGACAAGTTCGACAAGCACCGCAACTACGTGAAGGCGTGGGTGCCCGAGGTGGACGACGACGGCTACCCCGAGCCGATCGTCGACCTCAAGGAGTCCCGCCGCCGGGCCCTCGACGCCTACGAGGCCATGCGGCGGTCGTCGCCCGATCCGACGTGACGTCGACGAACGCTGACGCCGAGAGCACCACGCTCGCCCCCACCGACCGAGAGGCACCATGACCGACGCACCCCGCACCTCCGGCATCGACGCGGTCTTCGACGCGAGGCAGGAGGAGCACCGGGCCCCGAGCGTCGTCTTCGCCACCTTCGACCACGACGGCGTCACCCACCACGGGGCCCGGGGCGAGGTCGACGGCGCGCTGCCCGGCCCGCACACGGCGTACCGCATCGCCTCGTGCACGAAGAGCTTCACGGCCGTCGCGCTGCTGGCGCTGCGCGACGCGGGGCGTCTCGTGCTCGACGCCCCCGTCACCGACTTCGTCCCGGCGTTCGCCGACGTCGCGCTGCCCACGGCCGACTCGCCCGTGCCCACCGTGCGGATGCTCATGACCATGTCGGCGGGCTTCCCCACCGACGACCCCTGGGGCGACCGCCAGGAGTCCCTCACCGACGACGAGCTCGACGACCTGCTGCGACGGGGCCTGACCTTCGACAGCGTGCCCGGCACCGCCTTCGCGTACTCGAACCTCGGCTGGGCGCTGCTCGGCCGCGTCGTCGCCTCCGCCTCCGGCCGGCCGTACCGGGAGGTCGTCGAGCAGACGATCCTCGAGCCGCTCGGCCTCCCGGCCACCGGCTTCGAGAGCGACGTCGCGGCCTCGGGCGGCGTGGCGACCGGCCACCGCCCCGTCGACGACGGCTGGGAGGCCCTGCCCTTCTCCGGCCCCGGCGCCTTCTCACCGATCGGCGGGCTGTTCAGCACGACGACCGACCTCGCCCGGTGGGCCCGGTGGCTCTCGTCGGCCTTCGACCCCGCGGGACGAGGCGACGTGCCCGGAGTGCTGAGCCGCGCCTCCCGGCGGGAGATGCAGCAGCTGCAGCGCTTCGTGCCGGGTCGCGGCGCGCATCCCGGCGGCTACGGCTTCGGACTGTTCGTCGAGCAGTACCCCGAGCACGGCACCGTCGTCTCGCACTCGGGCGGGTACCCCGGCTTCTCGGCGCACATGCGCTGGCAGACCGCCACGGGCCTCGGCGCCGTCGCGTTCGAGAACGCCACCTACGCGCAGGTCGCCGCGCCCGTCTCGCTCGCGCTCGACGGGATGATGACCGACCGGCCGGAGGCGCGGGTCGTCGCCGAGCCGTGGCCCGAGACCCTGGCCGCGGCGCGGGCCGTCGAGGCCGTCGTGCGCGGCGGCCGGGTGCCCGAGGGGCTCCTCAGCGAGAACGTCGAGCTCGACGTGCCGCTCGAGCGCCGGCGCGCCCTCTGGGAGCGCGAGATCGCGGCGCTCGGCGGGCTCGTCGACGAGCGGGCCGAGACGGGCTCGTCCGCGGTGCCGTCGCACCGGGTCTGGACCCTGCCCGCCGCCCGGGGGGCGCTGCGGATCGAGATCCGGCTCACCCCCGAGCGGCCGCCACGCGTGCAGACCGTGTCGGTGCGGGCCGAGACGCACTAGCCCGGCGCGCCCGGGCCCCCAGGCCGCAGGGCCGTCGGCGCCCGGGTCGACACCGGCGGCGCTCGGAGCGGCCCGGGCTCGTCGTGCGCACGGGCTAGCCTGGCGGGATGACCGTCCAGCACCGCACCGCCCGTGTCGCCGACATCGAGCCGCTCACCCTCTACGCGATCCTGCGGCTGCGGGTCGACGTCTTCGTCGTGGAGCAGGAAGCCGCCTACGCGGAGCTCGACGGCCGAGACGTCGAGCCGGAGGCCCGCCTGCTCTGGTCGGAGGAGGACGGCGACGTGCTCGCGACGGTGCGCGTGCTCGCCGACGGCGCCGACCGGCGCATCGGCCGGGTCGTCACCGCCGCGCACGCCCGCGGTCGGGGCCTCGCCGCCAAGCTGATGGACCGCGCGCTGGTGGAGTGCGGCGGGCGCCTCGTGCGGCTCGACGCCCAGGCGCACCTCGAGGGCTGGTACGCGCGCTTCGGCTTCGCCGTGGACGGCGAGCCGTTCTTCGAGGACGGCATCCCGCACGTGCCGATGACGCGCCCGGCCGACGTCGACGCGGCGCCGCCGCGCGCCCCGGGCCGGCACAGCGACCTCGCCGGGCGCTGACCCGGACGGCCGCGGAGCGAGGCTCGTCGGTCGGATCCCCGACCGGACCGTGACGTTCGGTCCGCCGCGCCCCTACACTCGCCCCCATGCCCCGACGCCCCACTCCGCCGCGCGAGCGCATCCTCGCGGCGGCCCACGCCGAGTTCGCCGCCCGAGGCCTGGCCGGTGCACGCATCGACTCGATCGCCCGGGAGGCGGAGGCGAGCAAGGAGCGCCTCTACGCCCACTTCGCCACGAAGCGCGACCTCTTCGACGCCGCTCTCGGCGACAGCATCGACCGGTGGATCGTCGCGGTGCCCTTCGACGCCCACGACCTGCCGACCTGGGCCTGCACCCTCTACGACCACCTCGCGACGCACCCCGACGACGCCCGCCTGCTGCTCTGGGGGCAGATCGAGGGTGCGACGCTGCCGAGCCCCGGCGTGGTCGACCACGAGCAGCTCGAGCGTCGCCGACTCGCCGTCCGTGACGCCCAGGCGAGCGGCGACATCCCCTCCGAGTGGGACGCCGACGAGCTGCTGACCATGGTCTTCGGGTCGGTGCTCGCCTGGTTCGTGACGCCCGACGCGACCAACCTGCACACGGGGCCGCACGAGCGCCGCTGCGACGTCGTGCGACAGGCCGTCCGCCGACTCGTCGGCTGAGCTCCGGTCGGACGGGACGCACCGGGCGCGCGAGTAGCGTCGCCGACATGAGCACCGACTCCCCCACGACCGACTCCCCCTCGACCGACCCGGCCGCCGACCTCTCCCCCGAGCTGCGCGAGCTGCTCGCGACCGTGCCCGACCCGGGCGGCGTCGAGGCCGGCCCCGTGGCGTACGACGACCGGGGCACCGCCCTCGAGGGGTACCTGGCGACGCCCGCCCGCGCCTCCGACGGGTCGCTGCGCCCCGCCGTGCTCGTGCTGCACGACTGGTTCGGCGTCGTCGGCCACGTCGCGGTGCGGGCGCAGATGCTCGCCCGGCTCGGCTACACGGCGCTGGCGGGCGACGTCTACGGCCGGGGCGTGCGGCCCGGGCCCGAGGGTGCCGCGGCCGAGGCCGGTCGCTGGTACGGCGACGTCCCCGCGTTCCGCGCCCGGCTCTCCGCGAGCCTCGAACGCCTGCGCGCCGAGCCCGGCGTCGACCCCGAGCGCATCGCCGTGATGGGCTACTGCTTCGGCGGCTCGGGCGCCCTCGAGCTCGCGAGGTCGGGCGCCGACGTGGCGGGCGTCGCGTCGTTCCACGGCGGGCTGGGCACCTCGCTGCCCGCGGAGGAGGGCGCGGTCACCGCGCCGCTGCTCGTCATGACCGGCGCCGCCGACCCCGTGGTGCCCGACGAGGACGTCGTCGCGTTCGAGGACGAGCTCCGCTCGGCGGGCGCCCCCGACTGGCAGGTCGTCAGCTACAGCGGCGCGATGCACGCCTTCGCCGTGCCCGGCACGGACTCGCCCGAGCACGGCGCGCAGTTCCAGGCCACGGCGAACCGTCGCTCGTGGCAGCAGCTGACGACCTTCCTCGACGAGGTCTTCGCCTAGGCCGTCGCGACCCGGCGCAGCTCGCGCAGCTGCACGGCGGTGGCGACGGCGGCGTGGGCGGCCTCGGCGCCCTTGTCCTCCGTCGAGCCGGGCAGGCCCGCGCGGTCGAGGCCCTGCTGCTCGTCGTCGAGGGTCAGCACGCCGAAGCCCACGGGCTTGCCCGTGTCGAGGGTGACGCGGAGGAGGCCCGACGTCGCCGCGTCGGAGACGTACTCGAAGTGCGGGGTGCCGCCGCGGATGATCACCCCGAGGGCGACCACCGCGTCGGCGCCCGACTCGAGCGCGGCCTTCGCGACCACGGGCAGCTCGAAGCTGCCGGGCACGCGGACGACCGTCGCCTCGGCGCCGAGCTCGGAGACCGTCGCGAGGGCGCCCGCGAGGAGGCCGTCGGTGATGGTCTCGTGCCAGGTGCCGGCGACGATCGTCACGCGGATGCCCGCGCCGTCGACGTCGAGGTGGGTGGGGGCGCCTTCACCGCTCATGCGGGTGCTCCTTCGGGGTCGGTGCGGCCGACGGCGGTCGCCGCGGTCAGGGTGGTCGTGCTGGTCGTGTCGGTCGCTGCGGCCGTGCGGGCGGGACGGGGCTCGTCGGCCATGGCGGCAGGGACGGGCGTGACGACACCGTCGACGTCGTGCTCGCGCCGCCAGTCGACGAGCTGGGCGATGGTGACGACCGGCACCCCCTCGCGGGCGCCCAGGTCGAGCAGGCCCGGCAGGCGCATCATCTCGCCGTCGTCGCCGACGATCTCGCTGATCGCCGCGACGGGTCGGAGCCCCGCCGCCAGCATGAGGTCGACGGCCGCCTCGGTGTGGCCGTCGCGGGCGAGGACCCCGCCGGGGACGGCCCGGAGCGGCAGCACGTGGCCGGGCCGGTGCAGGTCGTCCCGCACCGAGCCGGCGTCCGCCAGCACCCGCAGGGTCCGGGAGCGGTCGGAGGCGCTGATGCCGGTCGTCACGCCGGCCGCGGCGTCGACGCTGACCGTGTAGGCGGTGCCGCGGGCGTCCTCGTTGCGCGCCACCATCGGCGGCAGGTCGAGCCGGTCGGCGATCTCGCCCGTCATCGGCGCGCAGACGAAGCCTGACGACACGCGCACCATCCACGCGGTCCACGCCTGGCTGGCGAGCTCGGCCGACAGGACGACGTCGCCCTCGTTCTCGCGCGACTCGTCGTCGACGACGACGACCGGGCGACCGAGGCGGAGGTGGTCGAGGGCGGTCTCGATCGACGCGAGGGCGGGGCCGGAGGCCGTCACGGCCGGGCCGCCGCGACGGCGTCGAGCGCCAGCATGCGCCGGACGTGCCGGGCGACGACGTCGGTCTCGACGTTGACCCGGTCGCCCGCGCCCGCGGCGCCGAGGGTGGTGGCGGCGAGCGTCTCGGGGATGAGGCTGACCTCGAACCAGCCCCGCGCCTCCCCCGGCTCGCTGATCGCGCTGACGGTGAGGCTGACGCCGTCCAGGGTCACGGAGCCCTTGTCGACGAGCAGGGGCGACAGGGCGTCGTCGAGGGTGAACCGGACGCGGCGCCAGGCGTCGCCGTCGGCGGTCTCGACGACGGTCGCCGTGCCGTCGACGTGGCCCTGCACGATGTGCCCGCCGAGCCGGTCGCCCACCCGGGCGGCGCGCTCGAGGTTGACGGCGGAGCCCGGGGCGAGGTCGCCGAGGGTGCTCATCACGAGGGTCTGCCTCATCACGTCGGCGGTGAACGCGTCGCCGTCGCGGTCGACGACCGTCAGGCACACGCCGCTGACCGAGATCGAGTCGCCGTGCGCCGCGTCGCCGACGGCGAGCGGGCCGCGGACCGTCAGGCGGACGCTGTCGCCCGCCTCGTCGAGCCGGACGACGGAGCCGAGCTCCTCCACGAGGCCGGTGAACACGTCAGCGCCCCGCGGTCGTCGTCGGCGTGGCCGTGCGGGCGCACGCGGGAGCGGGTGTGGTCGTCATGTCGTTCTCCTCCGAGCCGTCTGGGGCCCTCCGGGGGACGACGCACGCGTCGTGGCACAGCCGGGGCGCGCCCGCCGTCGACGGTCACCCTGGCCCGCGCTGCCTCTCATCCGGACTGTGACCGTCGGTACCGGAGTCCCACCGGTTCAACCTCCGCCGCCCGGGGGGACGACGTCGGGTCGCGGACTGTGACCGCCGGTTCAGATTTGCACTGACCCCGGAGCGCGTTGCTCAGCGCCGACCCTAGCACCGGCGCCCGCGTGCTCGACGGATCGCGTCGCTCAGTCGACGACGATGCCGAGGTGCGCCGCGAGCACGGGCGCGAGCAGCGACAGCTGCAGCCCGTCGACGGTGGCGCCCCGCAGCCCCTCGAGACCGTCGACGCGCTCGAGGTCGGTCGTGCGCAGGTCGGTGTGGGCGAGGGAGGCGCCCGTGACGTCGAGCGTGCCCACCCGGCAGTCGACGAGGGCGACGCGCGTGGCCCGCACGCCCCCGAGGTCGAGCTCGCCGATGCTGCACCCCTCGATCACCACGTCGGTGAGCGTCGAGCCGCGGAGGTTCAGGAAGTCGATCTTGCCGCCGACGAGGTGGACCGACCGCCAGTCGGCGTCCCACAGCTCGGCCGAGCCCCACCGCGGTCGCTCGACCCGCACCTCGTGCCAGGTGGTGCGCGCGGCCGCCAGCTGCGGCGCCGTCGAGTCGGAGACGACGCACTCGACGAACCGGCTGCCGCGGAGGCGCGCGCCGCCGAGCCGCGGTCGCTCGAGCACGCACTCGCGGAGGGTCGCGCCCTCGAGGTCGCGGTCGGTCAGGTCGGCGTCGACGAAGCGCTCGAGCTCGCGGTCGTCGCGGGGGCCGAGCAGGTCGGCGCCCATGTCGACGAGGCCCGTCGGGTCGACCGGGTCGAGCCGCGGGGCGTCGGTGCCGCCCCCGCTTCGGGCGACGGAGCGGGCGGAGGGGCGGCGGGCGGGCGTCATGCGACGAGGGTAGCGGCGGCCCCCGACGGTCGCCGCGCCTCCCCGTCGGGTCGGGGTCTCAGGCCCGGCCCGCGGCCCGGGACCGCGTCAGCACTCGATGACGTTGACGGCGAGGCCGGCGCGGCTCGTCTCCTTGTAGCTGTCCTTCATGTCGCGGCCGGTCTGACGCATCGTCTCGATGACGGCGTCGAGGCTGACGACGTGGCTGCCGTCCCCGAGCAGGGCCATGCGGGTCGCGGCGACCGCGGTGCCCGACGCGATCGCGTTGCGCTCGATGCACGGCACCTGCACGAACCCGCCGACGGGGTCGCAGGTGAGGCCGAGGTGGTGCTCCATCGCGATCTCGGCGGCGTTCTCGACCTGGCGCGGAGTCCCGCCGAGCACGGCCGTGAGGGCCCCCGCGGCCATCGACGCGGCCGACCCGACCTCGCCCTGGCAGCCGGCCTCGGCGCCCGAGATCGAGGCGTTGCGCTTGTAGAGCGAGCCGATCGCCGCGGCGGTCAGCAGGTAGTCGTGGGCGAGCTCCTCCCGGGACACCCCGTGGAAGCGCATGGCGTAGTAGCCGACCGCGGGGATGATGCCCGCGGCCCCGTTCGTCGGCGCGGTGACGACGCGCCCGCCGCCCGCGTTCTCCTCGTTGACGGCCATCGCGTAGGCCTGCAGCCACTGCGCGGGCAGGTCGGAGGTGAGCAGCGAGGAGGCGCGCCCCTGGTCGACCGCGGAGCCGCCGATCGCGAAGGCGGTCGCGCGCGCCTCCTGCTCGCCGAGCATCTCGGCGATCTGGCGGGCCCGCCTCGGCACCTTCATCCAGCCGGGGAGGACGCCGGCGGTGGCGAGGCCCGCGTCGACGCACGCCTCCATCGCGTCCCACCGCGAGCGCAGGCCCGCGGCGGCCGCCTCGGCGCCGTGCACCGCGACCTCGTTGCGCCAGGCGAGCTCGGCGACGCCGACGCCCTCGACGTCGCAGAGCCTGAGGAGGTCGTCGGCGTCGGTGAACGCGAACGGCGCCTCGGCCGCGGGCACCGCGTGCTCGTCGTCGCCGTCGCGGACGACGAAGCCGCCCCCGATCGAGAACCACACGTCGCGGGCGAGGCTCTCGCCGGCCGCGTCGAACAGCTCGACGCTCATCGCGTTCGGGTGGCGGGGCATGCGCGTCAGCGGGGCCATGCGGAGGTCGCCCGCGCCGAAGGCGACCTGGTGCGCGCCCAGCAGCCGGAGTCCGCCGCCGCGCTCGACCGACTCCTGCATCGACGAGACGACGTGCGGGTCGCACGTCTCGGGGTCCATGCCCGCGAGGCCGGCGAGCACCGCGGACGGCGTGCCGTGGCCGAGGCCGGTCGCGGCGAGGGAGCCGTAGAGCACGGCCTGCACGCGCACCACGTCGGCGAGCCGACCGGCGTCGCGCACCGCCTCGACGGAGCGGCGGGCGGCACGCATGGGGCCGACCGTGTGGGAGCTGGAGGGGCCGATGCCGATCGAGAAGAGGTCGAGCGCCGAGACGTGGTCGGTCATCCCCCGAGGCTACCTCGCGGGCGGGGCGGCCTCGGCCGCGGGCTCGCGGGCCCCCGCCGCGGTGCGCCGCGCGTGGTCGCCCATCGCCCCGGACATCCGGTCGAGGAAGCGCCGCACCGTCTCGAGCTCGTCCGGCCCGAAGTCGGCCATGACGTCGTCGGTGAGGGCGCCCAGGGGCCCGAAGAAGCGTCCCGCGACGGCCCGGGCGCCCGGCGAGTAGCGGACGAGCACACGCCGCCGGTCGGCCTCGTCGCGGCCGCGGTGCACGTGCCCCGAGCGCTCGAGGCGGTCGATGACGCCGGTCGCGGCGCCCGAGGTGACGCCGAGCAGCTCGCCGAGCCGGCCGGACGTGACGGGGTCGCCCTTCTCCTCGGCCTGCATGACGTGCAGCAGGGCCTCGAGGTCGATGTGGCCGAGGCCCTGCTCGGCGGCGAACGCCTGCGCGACGCGCTGCGAGTCGGTCGTGAGCTGCTGCATGGAGGCGACGATGTCGCGGCGGAGGCCCGAGCGGGCCGGCGACCCGGGGCGCGCGGACGACGCAGGACGGGCGGACGTCGCAGGACGGACGGACGTCGGGTCGGCCTGGGTCATCGCTCCTCCTCCGGCACGCGCCGTCGTGCGTGCACCTCACGATCTTCGCGGACACGGCTGGGCGCCCGTGACATAGTCTTAGCAGCTAAGACATCAACGATCTGAAGGAACAACCATGCGTGCACTCGCCCGTCTCGTCAGCGGCCGCCGGTCGTCGTGGGCCGTCCTCGGCGGCACCCTCGTCGTGGTCGCCCTGCTGTTCGCCCTGCTGCCGTCGGGCGACGACGACGCCTTCCCGGCCTCGGGCCTGCCCGACACGAGCCAGCCGGCCCGGGTCCAGGCCCTCCTCGACGACTTCCCCTCGGCCGACGCCACGGCCGGCGTCCTGGTCTGGAGCCGGGGAGGCGCGGAGCTGTCCGCCGACGACCTCGCCTCGATCTCCTCCCGCTCCGAGGCCCTCGCGGCGCTCTCGACGACGCCCGAGGCCGTCCGCCCCCAGGTCAGCGACGACGGCGCTGCGGCGCTCGTCGCCGTGCCGCTCTCGGCCGCCGACGTGGACGCGGACCTCGACGGGGTGGCGACGAGCCTCCGCGACGCGGCCTCGGCGGGCCTCCCCGACGGCCTGACCGCCGCGCTCACGGGCCCGGTCGGCTTCCAGGACGACGTCTCGAACGCGTTCGCCGGGGCCGACCTGCGCCTGCTGCTCGTGACCGTGCTCGTCGTGGCCGTGCTGCTCATCGTCACCTACCGCAGCCCCGTGCTCTGGATCGTCCCCCTCGTCGTCGTGGGGGTCGCCGACGGGCTCGCGCGCGTCGTCGTCTCGGCCCTCGCCTCGGCGGCCGACGTGCCGGTCGACGCCTCGATCTCGGGCATCCTCTCGGTGCTCGTCTTCGGCGCGGGCACGAACTACGCCCTGCTGCTCGTGGCCCGCTACCGCGAGGAGCTGCTGCACGTCGACGACCGCCACGTCGCCATGCGCACGGCCGTCCGCAGCGCGGGCCCGGCCATCGCCGCCAGCGGCGGCACCGTCGCCCTCAGCCTCGCGACCCTCCTCCTCGCGTCGCTCGCCGGCAACCGGGCCCTGGGATTCGCCTGCGCGATCGGGGTCGTCATCGCGATCGCGTCCGCGCTGGTCGTGCTGCCGGCCGCGCTCGTGGTCTGCGGTCGGGGGCTGTTCTGGCCGTTCGTGCCCCGCGCCTCCTCGTCGCCCCCGGGGCCGCACGGCCACGCCGCCCGGCGACCGGGCGCCTGGGAGCGCCTCGGTCGCGGCGTGCAGCGCCGACCCGCCCGGGTCGCGGTCGCGGCGGTCGCGGGCGTCGGCGTGCTCTGCCTCGGTCTCGGCGGCTACGCCGTCGGGCTGTCGCAGACCGACCAGCTGCTGGGCGACCCGGAGTCGGTCACCGCGCAGGCCGTGATCGACGAGTCGTTCTCGGCGGGCCTCACGAGCACGACCACCGTGCTCGTGCCCGACACGGCGACGGCCGACGCCGTGTCGGTCGCCGAGGGCGTCGACGACGTCGCCTCGGCCACGGCCGGCGAGCAGGCGGACGGCCTCACCCGCGTCGACGTGCAGCTGGACGCCGAGCCCGAGAGCGACGCGGCCTCCGCGGCCGTCCAGGCCCTCCGCGACGCCTACGCCGGTGCCGGAGGCGCGGTGTCCGACGCGCTCGTCGGCGGCGGGGACGCGACGGCGTACGACGAGCGCACGGCCGCGGCGGCCGACCTGCGCCTCATCGCGCCGATCATCCTGGCGATCGTCTTCGCGATCCTCGCGCTGCTGCTGCGCTCGCTCGTCGCCCCGGTGCTGCTCATCGCGTCGGTGCTCGCGACCTTCGCCGCGAGCCTCGGGGCGTCGACGTGGCTCTTCCGCCACGTGCTGGGCTTCGAGGCCCTCGACACGAGCGTGACGCTCTACGCCTTCCTCTTCCTCGTCGCGCTCGGCGTGGACTACAACATCTTCCTCACGACCCGGGCGCGGGAGGAACGCCTCCGGCACGGCACCCGCGAGGGCATGGTGCGGGCGCTGTCGTCGACGGGCGGCGTCATCACGAGCGCCGGGGTGCTGCTCGCCGCGGTCTTCGCGGTGCTCGGCGTGCTGCCGGTCGTCGCGCTGACCCAGGTCGGCGTCGTCGTCTGCATCGGCGTGCTGCTCGACACGCTCGTCGTGCGGACCGTCCTCGTGCCGGCGCTCGTCTTCGTCGTCGGGGACGCCTTCTGGTGGCCGAGCCGGGCGGGGCGCGGCGTGGGTCCGGGCGCGGGTGCCGGTGCGGGTGCCGGTGCCGGTGCCGGTGCCGGTGCCGGCGAGGGTCAGGCGCAGGCGCCCCAGAGCCCGTCGCCGTCCGAGCGAGCGGCGGCCTCGGCGGCCACGAAGGCGTCGCGGTAGCGGTACTCGGCGTCGTAG
>Ga0265798_10007291_pt1 | contig 14323 bp, 11 predicted proteins | sample P3T30metagenome_FD_192430 | JGI IMG/M metagenome (GOLD analysis project Ga0265798, IMG submission 192430) | Plant litter microbial communities from East Loma Ridge, Irvine, California - P3 T30 | ecosystem: Environmental > Terrestrial > Plant litter > Unclassified | place: USA: California...
GTTTAATAAAAGTGATATTGAATTAAAGGTAGCTGAATTTCTTTTACAAATTAAAGCAATAAAGTTACAACCTAATAATCCATTTACGTGGGCCTCGGGTTGGAAATCCCCTATTTATTGCGATAACAGAGTTACGCTTTCCCATCCTTCAATAAGAACCTACATCAGACAGAAGCTTACACAGCTGGTTCAGGAAGAGTATGGATCTGTTGATCTTGTTGTTGGTGTTGCCACCGCTGGTATACCACAGGGCGCACTGGTTGCACAGGAGCTTGGTTTACCCTTTGCTTATGTTCGTGCAAAAGCAAAAGAACATGGAACCGGCAGTTTAATTGAAGGGGAAATTGTAGAAGGCCAACGCGTTGTGCTTGTAGAAGACCTAATCTCTACCGGAAAAAGCAGCTTAGCTGCTGTAGCTGCATTAAGAGATGCAGGTTTGTCTGTAGCAGGATTGGTGTCCATCTTTACCTATGGTTTTGACGTAGCGGAGGAGAACTTCAAAGCGGCGAAATGTCGTTACACTTCCTTATCAAACTATGAAACCCTGATCGACTATGCATCCGAACACAGCATTATCGCAGGAACTGACATCGAGTTGCTTAAAAAATGGCGCGAGAACCCTGCTGAGTGGGGTAGATAAGATTTAAAAACCAAATATTATATGACCATCATAGAGAGTACAACAGAAATAAACCAGCCCGTAGAGGTAGTTTATGCCTTTCTTTCAAATCTGAATAACCATCAACAACTGATGCCAGAGAACATCTATAACTGGTCATCAACAGAAGATGAAGCGAGTTTCACGATTCAGAACATGGCTAAGCTTGCCATTAAAATCAATACCCGCATCGAGAACCAGGAGCTTACAGCAATTCCTTCGGAAAAGGCGCCCTTTGATGTGGAACTTAAATGGGATGTAGCGCCCAATGCTAATGGCGGCACAACTGCAAAGCATACCATCACTGCAGATTTAAACATGATGATGAAAATGTTGGCTTCCGGGCCACTACAAAAATTAGCGGACCACCAGACCAGCAAACTTGCTGAAGTATTGGGTTAAGCTCATTTGCTGATATATGCTTACGAGCCTCCACACTGTGGGGGCTTTGTTGTTATGCAACAAATGGATTACAGTTTGTCTGGCGGTGCGGTTTATTTGTAACTTTTACGAACATTAACGCGAATCATGAAGAAAGCATTACTACTCCTCACCCTTTTGACGCTAAGTTTTGTCGGTTGCAAGAAAGACGAGCTTAAGCCCGAGCCTAGCGCTGATTTCACCTTTGGTAGAGAGAATGTCTCTAATTATGTAAGTCGGGATTCCTTTTGGGGCGTGCCGACGAATGGATCTACTAACGCCGTTTCTTATCTCTGGGATTTTGGTGATGGGCGAACAAGCAATGAAAAAGCCCCAGAAATATCATATAAAAAAGCTGGAACTTACATTCTCAGCATGACTGCTACGAATGCTGATGGTAAAACAGCCACAACTAGGAAGTCAATTACGATCCTAAAACCTTTCATCAAGAACTTTATCATAGAAAACCTTTCAGGATGGGAAGGCTTCGACTTTCACACCTTAAAGAAATTTAACGGCGGCGATGTCTGGGTGGAGGTCTATAAACCGGTGAAAGGTGTAGCTTATAAGATGCAGCCGAACTCCTTATATGATTATCCGCTATATTACAAGAGCGATGTTATTAAGAATGTACCCGCTAGTTCAACAGGATTTATAAACATCGACGTTAATGAACAGATTAGTTTAGCTGGCATCATTGAGCGGGAAACTGAATATGTCTTTGCTGTTTTCGTTAGAGATCAGGCGGGTACGCACGTACTGATCAGTTCTGATCTCCAAGCAATTGCTTCTAATACGCTACCCACCGGTTATGACTTGCTCACTTACAAGTGGAAGAAAGGATATGCTGGCTCCTCAGCGGCACTGGTTTTCACCTATAGATAGCACTTTCAGACATTTTTACAGTTAAACAGATTCATAAACAGCCAATTAGTCTGTTCAACTTCTTATTACAGGACAGTTTTTCCTAGTCTTGCTTTATACAGTGCATGGCATCTGTTTTGTGCCAAAGCAAGTATGAACTTCAACAACTTTACAATCAAAGCCCAGGAAGCAGTTCAACAGGCTTCAGCAATAACCGAAGGCAATCAGCAACAGGCTATTGAGACCGCACACCTACTTAAAGGTTTGCTAAATGTTGATGAGAACGTAGTTTCTTACGTATTGAAGAAGCTAAACGTAAACTTAAATGTACTAAACCAATATCTGGATGCCCAGATTAGCAAATACCCGAAGGTAAGTGGAAGTAATGTCTACTTATCCTCCGGCGCAAATACGGCTTTGCAAAAAGCACAATCTTACCTTAAAGAGTTTAAAGACGAGTTTGTATCCGTAGAGCACCTGTTGCTAGGAATCCTTGCCGCGAACGACAATACATCCAAACTTCTGAAGGATATGGGTGTAAATGAAAAAGATCTTAAGACCGCAATTGTTTCCCTACGTGGTGATAACCGGGTAACAGACCAAAATGCGGAGGCGACTTACAATGCCTTAAATAAATATGCGCGTAACCTGAACGAGTATGCGGAATCAGGTAAGCTGGATCCGGTAATTGGCCGTGATGAGGAAATCAGACGGGTAATTCAGATTCTATCCCGCAGGACTAAAAACAACCCTATCCTTATTGGGGAGCCAGGTGTTGGTAAGACCGCCATTGCGGAAGGTATCGCATTTCGTATCATTAAAGGCGACGTGCCGGAGAACCTCAAGACCAAGACTGTATTTTCTTTAGATATGGGTGCACTGATTGCCGGTGCAAAATATAAAGGGGAGTTTGAAGAACGTTTGAAAGCCGTAGTTAAAGAAGTGCAACAGAGCGAGGGCGATATCATCATGTTTATTGATGAGATCCATACGCTGGTTGGTGCTGGTGGCGGTGAAGGTGCCATGGATGCTGCAAACATCCTTAAACCTGCCCTAGCCCGCGGTGAACTTCGTGCAATTGGTGCAACTACCCTTGATGAGTACCAAAAGTACTTTGAAAAGGATAAAGCACTGGAAAGACGTTTTCAGAAAGTGAACGTTGATGAGCCGGATACACAAGATGCGATTTCCATTTTGCGTGGCTTAAAGGAACGCTATGAAACCCACCACAAGGTGCGAATTAAAGATGAGGCTATCATTGCCGCAGTAGAACTCTCCCAACGGTATATTTCCGACAGGTTCTTGCCAGACAAAGCAATCGACCTGATGGATGAAGCGGCATCTAAGCTGCGACTGGAGATGGACAGTGTACCAGAAAATGTGGATGAGCTGGACCGCAGAATTATGCAGCTGGAGATTGAACGTGAGGCCATCAAACGTGAAAACGACGAGAAAAAGGTGGCATCCTTAGGTGAAGAGATTGCTAATCTTTCTGCCGAGCGGGATGCGCTTAAAGCGAAATGGCAGGCAGAAAAAGACCAGGTAGAGCTGGTGAACAGCTTATCTGAACAGATCGAAAACTACAAGCTTGAAGCCGCACAGGCAGAGCGTGCAGGCGATTACGGCCGTGTGGCGGAAATCCGTTACGGTAAAATTAAAGAAGCACAGGATAAAGCTGCTCAGGTGAAAGCCGAGCTGGAAGGTCAGCAGGCAGATAGCCGCATGCTTAAAGAGGAAGTTACTGCCGACGATATTGCGGGTGTTGTAGCGCGTTGGACAGGTATTCCGGTAACGAAGCTGATCGCAAGCGAACGTGCGAAACTGCTGCACCTGGAAGCGGAACTGCATAAACGTGTGGCCGGTCAGGATGAAGCGATCGAGGCGATCTCTGATGCCATTCGCAGGTCCCGCGCCGGATTGCAGGATAAGCGCAAGCCCATTGGGTCCTTTATTTTCCTGGGCACAACGGGTGTGGGTAAAACTGAGCTTGCGAAAGCATTGGCGGAGTTCCTGTTCAATGATGAAAATGCAATGACCAGGATTGATATGAGTGAGTACCAGGAACGCCATGCGGTTTCCAGACTGATCGGTGCGCCTCCGGGATATGTAGGATACGATGAAGGTGGCCAGCTGACAGAAGCGGTGCGTAGAAAGCCTTATTCAGTAGTTTTGCTGGATGAGATCGAAAAAGCACACCCGGATGTGTTCAACATCCTGCTGCAGGTGCTTGATGATGGCCGCTTGACCGACAACAAAGGTCGCGTGGTAAACTTCAAGAACACGATCATCATCATGACATCGAATATCGGATCACACCTAATCCAGGAGAACTTCAAAGAGCTGATCGATGAGAACAGGGATATGCTGATCGCAAAAACGAAGAATGAGGTGTTTGAGCTATTAAAGCAGACCATCAGACCAGAGTTCCTGAACCGTATTGACGAGCTGATCATGTTCACGCCTCTAAACCGTGAGGAGATCAGAGGCATTGTTACCCTGCAGTTCAGACATGTACAGGAGACGCTTAAAGATATGGGTGTTGAAATTGAAGCTTCAGATGAGGCTTTGGATTGGCTTGCTGAGCTTGGCTATGATCCACAGTTCGGCGCACGTCCATTGAAGCGTGTTATCCAGAAACGTATTCTGAACGAGCTGTCTAAAGAGATCCTCGCCGGTAATATTGATAAGGATAGTAAGATTAAACTCGACATGTTCGATCACAAGTTTGTTTTCTTAAACATGAAGCCGGAAACGGTTAGCTAGTTGTTACTAGCACAAGTTTTTGACCGCATGCACAAGCATGGCTAATTGAAATCCGCCCCTGTACTTAGCAAGGGCGGCTTTTTCATGTTCAAGGGTTATTGAGACGGCATGTCAGTCTAAATTGTCTATTTTGGCATCTTTATTACTGACAATCTTTCTAAATTAGTCAGACTGCATCTTTCAATTACATGACCTTAGTGTTACAATAACACTTAGTTGTGTCACGACAAAATAATAAACGCTCTATTTGAATTTCTTATTTAGTTATCAACTAGCACGTTAGATAAAAACGTGCTTTATTCCACACTTAAGCCGTGTTGGCTTTGGCACAGCTATTGACTATATGACATCGTTGGTCAGGATATAAAAAACAAAATGACCACATTGAACATTAAAATTTAAGAAAATGAAAAAGTTATTATTATCAATTTTTGCAGTAGCTGCTTTAGGTTTTAGTACTCAGGCACAAACAGAAAAAGGAAAAGTAATGTTGGGTGGTAACCTTGCATTTGATAGTCAAAAAAGCGATGCAGCAAATTCTAAAGCAAACACCAGCTTTGAGATTGTTCCTAGTGTAGGTTACTTTGTTTCAGATAACATTGCAGTAGGTACTGGTATTGGTTACAGCTACGATAAGAACATTGGTACAACTAAAAACGAAGCGTTTGTTGTAAGTCCATTTGGTCGTTACTACACAAACATTTCAGAGCAGTTCAAATTCTTCGGACAATTAGCAGTGCCTATGCAGTTCGGTTCAGCACATGCTGTTGACGCACAAGGTGATGAAGGTGCAAAATTAGGTAAGTCTACTCAAATCGGCGTAGCATTATCTCCAGGTTTTGCTTTCTTCCCTACTAAGAAAATCGGTATTGAATTGGCTTTAAACGGTTTAAGCTACACTAACTACCGTGTTGAAGACGCTAATGAAAACGACGTTAAAGGCGCAGGTTATGACAACGTAAGTTTTGGAACTAACTTTTTCGCTCCAAAATTGGGTATCCAATTCCACTTCTAATAAAACACAACACACAATAAACCCATCTGCTGAAATCTGTCATGTGATTAAGCAGACATCAAAAAAAAGCATCCCTAGGGATGCTTTTTTTATGTGGTTACTTTTTGTTCTTACCGTTACGTTCTTTTTCCCTGTCGATTTCTACGATATCGACTTTGTCCGGGCCCTCGAAATCACCGATGAGGTATCTGTTAAAGTGATCTGCAAGTTTCCAGAAAGCATATTCTGTTAGGTCTCCAAAAGCATGACGTTGTCCTGGAAGGATCACGAACTCAAAGCGTTTACCGGCCTTCATCAATTCATTTGCAAGTCTGATGGTGTTTGCCGGGTGTACGTTGTTGTCGATATCACCAGTCATAATCATCAAGTGTCCTTTCAGGTTAGCTGCAAGCTCTAGGTTCTTGTCGATGCTGTAAGTGAAGGTGGTGTCTCCTTTGGAATCGATTACTTCCTTCACCCCGTGGTGTTTCTCACTCCACCAGCGGTTGTATATGCTGTTATCGTGGTTACCAGCTTTAGACACTGCCGCTTTAAAGAAGTCGGGGTAAACCAGCATCGCTGCAGTAGACATGAATCCACCACCGGAATGGCCAGTAATACCTACCCTACTCGCATCAATGAAGTTATGACGTGCAGCCAGTTGTTCTACTGCTGCTTTTTTATCTGCCAGGCCGTAGTCTCTCAGATTGCCGTAGCCGAAGGTATGGTACCATTTGGAGCGTGCCGGGTTTCCACCGCGATTACCCACAGAAACAACGATGTAACCTAGCTGCGCAAGGCGGTCGGTGTTGTCCATGCTTTTGGTGAAAGCCTTATTTACCGCTTCCGTTTGTGGCCCCGGATACACGTACTCTATAATTGGATATTTCTTGTTTGGGTCAAAGTCGAAGGGCTTGTACATAACACCATAAATGTCTGTAACGCCATCATCTGCTTTAACTTTGAAAGGCTCAGGGAATTTGTACCCTGCGGCCATTAGCAGGGAAAGATCAGCGGTTTCCAGGTTCATTACCGGATTACCCTTGCTGTCCATGACCATTGCTTTCGGTGCTGTATTTACCCTGGAGAAGTTGTTCACGAAATATTTGGCCTCGTCATTCATGCTTACGGCATGATCAAAGTTCCCTGGGTTCAGCAACTTCATGCCGCTTCCGTCAAAGTTGACTCGGTAAAGGTGCTGGTAGTAAGGATCTTCACCGGCTTCACGGCCATTCGCAGTGAAGTACAACACGCGGTTCTTCTCGTCAATGTTCACGATGCTTTCGCAGTGGAACGCACCTTTGGTGATCTGGTTTTTAAGCTTTCCATTCGCGTCGAAAAGGTAGAAGTGCGCCCAGCCGTCCCGCTCTGACCAATGGATGATCTCCTGACCGTCTTTAACGAGCCCAGGACGATTGATCTCGACATAGGTATTAAAGCGTTCGTTGATCAGGGGGCTTACATTTTCCGAATTGATGTCTATCGTACAGATGTCAACACGCTTTAAGTCTCTGCTGGTACGTGAAAAGTAAATTTTGGAATTGTTGCCGAGCCAGATGGATGGTCTGAATTCATTATCACGGTCTTTGACTAAAGATGGTGCCTGCCATAGGGATACGCTTTGATCTTTGAAGGCGGCGACGTTCAGCTTTTTGTAGGTCTTCGCAGCGAAGTTAAACAGTAATATCTCGTCTATTGGTGCCTCTTTTTCACCCGGCATCTGGTATTTGTAGGTCTCGAGGGTTGGGCGGCCCGCAGCTGTATTGTTGAGCACCCATAGGTCCTTTACCTTCCGGCTGTCCTGGCGGTTCATAACGAAATAGCGCGCGTCGGGCGACCATAGTACGTAAGCACGTCTTCTTTTCTTGTCCTTCTTAAGCACTTCTTCGTTGTTCTCCCCATCACCGTCATTGCCGTAGGCATAAAACTTAACGCCATCCTTTGTAAGCTGATGTTCTACAATCGTGCTGTCTTCTTCATTTTTAACGGCCTTCAGGTAATTGGCCTTGTCCATCCAGTAAAGGTTGTAGTTACGGGTGAAAATTACCGCAGAGGAATCCGGTGCAACAGAACCCCAATCCGGCTTCGCCTTAGGCTTGGTATAGTTTGGCACTTCAGTGACCTTGGAGGTCGCGATGTCATAATTGAAATAGAAGACCTTCTTCTGCAGGGAATCTGCCGCTTTTTTATCTTTTCGGTCAGGTTTAATTTCATCTACCGTGCTTTTGATTTCAAAGCTCAGGCTCTTTTCATCTTTAGCGAACTTCAGGTTTTCGATTGGCAGGTGTTCAGCGTCGAAAGGATCACGCACAATCCGCGTGATCTCCGCAGCAAGTTCGGCATTGTTAAAGATCTGCTTCTTTGTCCGCTTCGCGGGATCAACCATGATCCACGATTTACCATTTGGCGTCTCATAAACGTACCAGAAGCGGTTGCTTAACTTCAGCCAATGGGGGTCTACCGTGGTTGAATAAACCATCTTCTTCAGTTTGTTTGGGGAGAAACGTGCAGCGAGCGAATAGTTTGCTTTTGGCGCATCTGAGGTGGGTTCATTTAGGGTGATGGTTCTGGTTTGGGCAACAGCATATCCGGACAGCAGACATGCCACCAGGGAAAATAGGTAGCGTTTTTTCATTACATACGTTTAAAGCTCTAAAGTACTGTAAATTGAAAATCGTCGGCGAGAAATGATGTAATAAATAGGATAGTTAATAGCTATGTACCTTTCCTATACACATTTTCATACATTTGTGGCATATACCGAGAAGTTAATCCCCCTTATACGCCTGATGAATAGAATATTTAGACCCTTTGTTGCAGCTGCAATCGTATTATCTGCTGGCTGCTTTTCAAAGTCGCAAACGCCTGTACAACCATCAAATACCGTCGATAGCACAGTTGTAGAAAACCAGAAGACGAAAGATACCAAGCCCGTTCGTATTGACGACATCAAGACTGCCGACGCAAAAATGATCCTCGATCGCAAGCAGGTTCCGGTGTTGTGCTACCATCAGATACGTGACTGGAAACCCACGGACTCCAAAGCTGCCAAAGACTACATCGTGCCGGTCGAAACCTTCAAGGCGCACATGAAAATGCTTGCGGACAGTGGATACAACACCATCCTTCCAGATGAATATTATGCTTATCTGAACCTCGGCACACCCCTGCCCGAAAAGCCTGTGATGTTAACCTTTGATGACACGGAAGCCAATCAGTACCTAATTGCAGCCCCGGAGATGAAGAAGTATGGATTTAAAGCCGTCTATTTCATTATGACGGTTTCGCTTGGACGGCCGAAGTACATGACCAAAGATCAGGTAAAAGGACTATCTGAAGCGGGCCACGTAATTGGTTCTCACACCTGGGACCACCAGAATGTGAAGAAGTACAAAGGTGACGACTGGGTAACGCAGATCGAAAAGCCTACCAAAACACTGGAAGCGATCACTGGCAAGAAAGTAACGCATTTCGCTTACCCATTTGGCCTGTGGAACCCGGAAGCATTTCCAGAGCTGAAGAAGCGTGGATTCAAATCGGCGTATATCCTAGCGGAGAAACGCGATCCTTCAGATCCTTTATTCACGATCAGACGAATTATTGCAAGTGGATACTGGGATGCGAAGCGTTTGAACAACAGCATGACCAGAAGCTTCTAACGAAAGAATTAAAAATAAAAAAGCGCTTAACATCTCTTTGTTCTAGAGATGTTAAGCGCTTTTTTATTTTAGTGTATGCAGGATGTTGCATCATTAACCGGCAAGATGTTCTATTAGTACTTGCAGGATCTAACTTTCCTACGCTGCAAAGCTGTTGCATGTTCCAGTAGAACTCGCTAAGATAACACCACAGTACTCGCCACTTTAATGTACCGCAAGCTGCTGGGCGATCCACTTACCGTATCTACGGCGTCTATTGAATACTAATGATCTCGTAGGCTTTCTGATTGAAAGTAAACGTCTCCCCCACTTGTTTTCCAAGCATCAGTTGCCCAACGGGAGAAGCTGCTGAAATCGCGAAAGCGGGTTTACCTTCAACGCTGAGTTGGCCAGCGCTTATGGAAACATAAAATACCCCCTGAGACGTTTCCACCAGACTGCCATTCTTCACAGCAGCTGCTGCAGGAACATCAACCAGCGTCTTCAACAAAGCCATGTTCTGCTGTGCGTCTGCCAGTAGCTTCTTATTCCTGAAGATATCCTGCTGCATCATCTCCCTGGTGGTTTCAAACTTATCACCCGCACTGCTTTTCGTGTCGTCGTTGCTTGCTTCCTGGGCCTGTGCAAGTGCAGTTTCCGCAGTTTCTATCCTGGCTTCAATAAAACGGAGACAGGCTTCGTAAAAGGCTGGTTTATTAAACGTCATCACTATTCCTCAATCCACTTAACCTTCTGCTCAATAGGCGTTCTTTTAGCTTCCGCCACAGGCGCATTGTGGTAGCCCATGTAGAACACCCCGTATACCTGCTCATCCGGCTGCAAGTCTAAGAATTCACGCATTTTTGCCACAGGACCCGGTGAACTCCAGTAAGCGCCAATGTTCATTGCCTCAGCAGTAAGCGCCATGTTCTGAACAGCACATGCCAATGCAGCTACTTCTTCCCATTCTGGTAAAAGTGCAGGATGTAGTTGCGCTTTCAGAACGATTACACAGCTTGCTTGTTCAAACTTTACGCCGAATGAATCATATTTCTTCTGCAGAAACGACTCTTCAGGTGTGTTCGCTTTATAGGCATTTGCTAGTTCCTGGCCCAGTCTGGTCTTTCCGCCCTTCCTGAAAACAGAAAACCGCCATGGCTCTGTCTTCTTGTGTGTAGGTGCATAATTGGCACTTTCCAGTATGGCTTCTAAAGCCTCAACAGGAATTTCCTCTTGTGTAAAGCTTACCGGAAATATGCTTCTTCTTCTCTTTATGATTCGCTGTAATACGTCTAGTTCCTTTTCCATAATAGGCTGCAAAGTTAACTAATTTCTAATAATGCTAGTGTCAGCTTGTAAGAGGCTTAAAAAGAATAGTACCAGCCAATTAGCGGTTTTATAAATAATGCCTACCTTTGCAGATATTTTCTATATATGATATCAGTATCCAATTTATCCCTGCGTTACGGCAAACGTACCCTCTTTGAAGACGTTAATTTAAAATTCACCCAAGGCAACTGCTACGGTGTTATTGGTGCTAACGGCGCAGGTAAATCAACCTTTCTTAAAATCCTTTCCGGTGAAGTAAATCAAACATCCGGTAACGTTGCCATCACCCCTGGTGAAAGGATGGCTGTCCTGAAGCAAAACCACTATGAGTTTGATGAATTTTCAGTAATCGAAACCGTAATGATGGGTCACACGGAACTTTATGCCATCATGAAGGAGAAAGATGCGATCTACCTGAAAGAAGATTTCAGCGACAAAGACGGGGAACGTGCTGGAGAACTGGAGAATCGCTTTGCGGAAATGGACGGCTGGAACATGGAAAGCAACGCTGCGACCATGCTCAGCAACCTTGGAATTAAGGAAGAAGACCACTATAAATTACTAAAGGAACTTGACGGTAACCAAAAAGTGCGTGTGTTACTTGCACAAGCGTTATTTGGTAACCCGGATATTCTATTACTGGATGAGCCGACCAACGATTTGGACATTGAGACCATCGCCTGGTTGGAAAACTTCCTTGCAGACTATGAGAATATCGTTCTTGTTGTTTCCCACGATAGGCACTTCCTGGATGCGGTATGTACACATATCGTAGACATTGACTTCAGCAAGATGAACATCTATTCTGGTAACTATACCTTCTGGTACGAATCTAGTCAACTTGCACTTAAACAACGCAGTGATCAGAATAAGAAACTGGAGGAGAAGGTTAAAGAACTTCAGGAATTTATTCAGCGCTTCAGCGCGAATGCTTCCAAGTCAAAACAAGCAACTTCACGGAAGAAAGCGCTTGATAAGATTGACATCTCTGAAATTAAAGCATCCAGCCGTAAATACCCAGCTATTCTGTTCAACAACCTGGGACGTGAGGCTGGCGACCAGATCCTTCAAGTTGAGAATCTATCCCACAGCGTTAATGGTGAAGTGATGTTCAAAAACATCAGCTTCATGGTTAATAAAGGAGACAAGATCGCAATCCTTTCACAAAACAGCTTAGCAACAGCGGCATTCTATAATGTGTTAACCGGTAGAAGTCCAGACTATACAGGCGAATTCAAGTTCGGGATTACCATCAGCCTTGCTGATATTCCAAATGATAATTCGCAGTACTTCGAAGGTAAGGACATGAACCTGGTAGATTGGTTGCGTGAGTATTCCAACACCGATCAGGATGAGCAATTCGTAAGGAGCTTCTTAGGCAGGATGTTGTTCTCTGGTGAGGAAGTACTCAAAAATGTGAAAGTATTATCCGGTGGTGAAAAGATGCGTTGTATGTTCTCGCAAATGATGCTTAAGCATGCCAATCTGTTATTGTTTGATGAGCCAACCAACCACTTGGATCTGGAATCCATCACCGCTTTAAACAACGGTATGAAAGACTTCAAAGGCACAATACTGTTTACCTCACGAGATCATGCGCTTACAGAATCTGTAGCAACAAGAATCATTGAGATCACGCCGAAGGGAACTATTGACAAGATGATGAGCTATGATGACTACATTAACAGTCCTGATGTACAAGCATTAAGAGCTGAAATGTATAAATAAGCTGCATAGCGGCTTTTAACGTTGAATTTTACGTGTATTAAGTAAAACAAATACGCGTAATAATTCAGGCGCCTAATAAAAACAACAACATACTGTCGAAAATAAAAAAGACGCATGTTAAAGCGAAAACAAGAAAGGCTGTTCCTCATCGGAACAGCCTTTCTTGTTAAATAACGAATACGTTATAATTAGTGACCTGAATGTCCATCAGCACCATGCGCGTGGCCATGTGCCAATTCATCCTGAGTAGCCTCACGAACGGTAAGAATCTTACCAGAGAAGATCAGGTTTTTACCAGCCATTGGGTGATTCAAATCTACAGAAATAGAATCCTCATGAACGCCAGTAACACCAGCTCTGAAGTGGTTACCTTCATTATCCTGTAATGGAATAATGTCGCCCACTGCTGGAAGATCTACCTCTTTAAACATCTCCTTAGGAAGATCAGCAAAAGCACCTGGATCGATAGCACCATAGCCATCTTCTGCGGTAAGCTCAAAGCTATATTCATCACCAGCGTTTAAGCCAGCTAAATGTTCTTCAAATTTCGGCAACATCATGCCAGTTCCGTACATAAAAACCAAAGCATTTTGCTCATCAGCTTTCTCTACAAAAACTTGTTGACCTTCTGCATTTGTGGTATGCAGTTCGTACGTTAATGAAACTACGGTGTTAGGTTTAATAGTCATTACAATCTTTTTTAGTTAATAAATTTTAGTGCTTCTTCAACTGTACTCACAGGCAGCTGACATGCTTTATTGCGGCAAATATAGATTTTTGTTTCTATGCTTTCTTTATTTCTTAACAATGGAAGCGTTGTATTTGTTCCTGCTAAGATTATTTTGTTCGGTAAGTATATGGACGAGAGTGTTTTCAACGCAGAGGCTTGCTCAGCACCAGTTATGGCTACCTCTGTGATGCCGTAAACTTCGTTTAGTAGCTGGATGGCCCAATTAGAATAGGCAGAGCCATAGGTTTTAATCTGTGGCAAAATCGCAAGCAACATCGCGTTAGACCGTTCTGAATAATCATCCTGATCGAAGTACAAACCTAAGCGTTGCAAGTTTTGCGCCATCACAGAGTTGGAAGCCGGAATTACATTATCCATCAGTTCGTGTTTCCTTGCGATGAGCGTCTCTGCCGAATTCGGCGTGTAGAAGAACATCGGCCCTGCCGGATCGGTAAAATGTTCAATAACATAATCTGTAAGTCGTTTCGCCTCATACAACCATGTCTCGGCAAAATCTGCTTGATATAAACTGATGAGCGCATCGATCAAAAACGCATAATCGTCCAGAAAGGCCTGGATGGACGCTTTCCCATTTTTGAAGTTGCGGTAAAGACCATTATCTCCGGTTCTCATTTCAGCCAGAATGAAACGCGCCGAAGCAGTCGCCATATCCAACCAGCCAGGTTCTCCGCAAACTATGGAAGCTTCAGCAAGGCCTTTAATCGTCATCGCATTCCAGGCCGTCAGGCACTTGTCATCCAGCCCAGGTCGCACCCGCCCTGATCTTTTCTCCATCAGCCTAGACTTACTGCGATGCAGGATGTCCTGCCACTGCGCTAGCGTAAGTCCATGTTCAGCAGCAAACAACCCATCATCCTGTTTTTTCATCAGCACATTCGTCTCTTCATCTTCCCAATTTCCTTCGGAAGTTACCTGGTAATAGCTATTGATCAAAGCAGCTTCAGGACCAAGAACAGTGTCGATTTCCTCCTTATCCCAGACGTAGAACTTACCCTCTACCCCTTCACTATCCGCGTCCAGTGCCGAATAGAAAAGTCCTTCAGGGGAGGTCATCTCCCGGGCAAGCCAGTCGGCTGTTTCCTGAATAACCACACGATATTTTTCATCTTTGCTAAGCTGATAAGCTTCAGCGTACAAACTAAGCAGCTGCCCATTGTCATACAGCATCTTCTCGAAAT
>Ga0265798_10007292_pt1 | contig 14322 bp, 17 predicted proteins | sample P3T30metagenome_FD_192430 | JGI IMG/M metagenome (GOLD analysis project Ga0265798, IMG submission 192430) | Plant litter microbial communities from East Loma Ridge, Irvine, California - P3 T30 | ecosystem: Environmental > Terrestrial > Plant litter > Unclassified | place: USA: California...
AAGCTCAACGTGTTTATGCCGAAAGACGCCTCTGCCAAAAATTTCCCGGTCCTGATCTTTATTCACGGCGGCAACTGGAACCGTGGCGACAAGGATATATATGTCCTGATGGGACGGAATTTCGCGAAAAAAGGAGTCGTAGCGGTAATTCCCGATTATACGTTAAGTCCCGATGCAAACTACGATCGCATGGCACGGGAAGTGGCTGCAGCTATAGAATGGACAAAACAAAATATAACGAAATATAAAGGCGATCCTGATAGAGTTTTCTTATCCGGTCACTCGGCTGGTGGCCATCTGGCTGCGCTTGCGGTAATGAATCCGAAGTATGGTATCCGTGAATCGACGATACGTGGATTGGTGCTGAACGACGCGGCAGGCCTCGACATCAAACAGCATCTGGAACAATTTCCGCCAGGGAAAAAATACAGTTATAGCAACACCTGGACGAACGATCCTGAAAACTGGAAGGATGCCTCTCCTATTTACTTCCTGAATTCGAAAACGCCGCCAATCTACATGTACACGGGACGTAAAACTTTTGACATGATCGAATTGGGAAATGACAGGTTTTTGCAGGAATTGCACAAGGTCCAACCTGGTGCGGTGCGCCAGTTCAACAATAAAAATCATTTCTCTATGATCATCCAGTACTTCTTTTCCGGAAGCAACCGATTTGAGGAAATGTTGGATTTTATGAAAAAAATAGTAGGAAGTAGGCCTTACCGATAATGCCCTAAAATCCCGGTATCGGTCAAGCTCCACAGGGCCGCTTTCTGACTGCCCGATTTCAGGCAGTTGTTCGCCCAGGCATTGCAGGTGTAAAACAGGTTGTACTTGCCTTTTGCCTCAAAAAACAAATCGTGATCGCCATAGGACGCGCCTTCGATAAGCACGGATTTTCCTGATGTTTTAATAAAACTCGATTCTGCAAAATTTACCATCCGCAAATATTCCTGCTTGCTGACCATGACTTTTATGCATCGTTCAGACTCTTTGGGTTCGTGATGGAAAGTGGCATGCATGAGCCCGGTGCCCATCCAGAATGCAGCCTTGAACGCCGTGCTTGCTTTAAGGTCGCTCCATTGTGGCGTATTCAGATAAAAATCGCGGTCGCCCCAGCCGATCCCGACGTATTGGAATGTGGAATCCTTCGAAGTAGTTTTAGTCGGATGAACGAGCGGCGTCCAGTCTTTGTATTGATTTTTTATGGGAAAAACGATGTCGGTATGGACGCCGTTCGATTTGATAAAAATCGTGACGTCACGCGCCGGATCCTCATCTTTTGAATTGACCGGTATCCGCGAAAGCGTAAACATGCAGACGATGTAAACGACGAGGAATACCGCAATATATCTTAAGACCTTTAAAGCGTAACGCCCGAATTTCCTAGGTTTTGACATCCGACTTGATTTTCGAAATTTTTTCGCCGAGCTCCAAATCAAGTGCCACGTTTGTGATTTTGGCGTTTTGGGTGTCGAAATTCTCGTAAAACATCGGAAACGAAAAAGTTTCACGAATGTCCATTCCGTATCGCGCCAAATTAGAAGACGCCAGTTCCAGCACGCTTTTTCCGCCGCGTTGGCCCGGAGAAGCCGCCATAAGCAACGTTGGTTTTTGCACGAAAACATCTTTCCGGATGCGCGAAGCCCAGTCAAAGACGTTCTTGAAAGCCGCGGAATACGTTCCATTGTTTTCAGGAAGCGAAACTAGAAGCAGATCGCAAGCATCGATCATATCCAGGAATTTTTGGGCCGTCGGATGCGCACCTGTTTCTTTCTCCAGATCGACTCCGAACAGCGGCATCTCGAAATCACGCATGCTGTAAATTTGGGTCGTAGGCTCAGAAAACAAGCTCGCGGCATAGGTTACGAGCATTTTATTGATGGATTCGGATGAATTGGATCCGGAAAAAGCGAAGATTTTCATAAGGACAGATTGGCCCGCAAGTATAGCGATTTCCCGACGATTTCCAATCACGATCGGGCACGTTGCATTATCAGAAAATGAAAAAGCCCGCCATCTGACGAGCTTCGCATTCAGTATAAGCCTGATATTACACGTTGAAACGGAAGTGCATCACATCACCGTCCTTCACGATATATTCTTTTCCTTCAACTTTAAGCTTGCCGGCTTCCTTGACCTTGGCTTCAGATCCGAACTGCACGTAATCGTTGAACGCGATGACTTCCGCACGGATAAAACCTTTTTCGAAATCTGTGTGGATGACGCTCGCCGCTTTTGGGGCCGTGTCGCCGATATTGATCGTCCAGGCGCGAACTTCCTTGACTCCAGCTGTAAAATACGTCTGCTGGTTCAGCAATTTGTACGCCGCGCGGATCAATACCGAAGCGCCAGGTTCCGCAAGGCCGACATCTTCGAGGAACATCTGACGCTCTTCGTAGGATTCAAGTTCGGTAATATCGGCTTCCGTCCCGACCGCCAAAACGATCACTTCCGCCTTTTCGTCCTTGACCATTTCACGCACCTTGTCGACATACGCGTTTCCGGAAACGGCCGAACCTTCGTCTACATTACACACGTAAAGCACTGGTTTGGTCGTGATCAGCTGGAAATCTTCCATAAGCGCAATCTCGTCGTCGTTGGCCGGAACCACGGTGCGAGCCGACCTCGCCTGAAGCAATGCCTCCCGGATCGCGTTCAGCAATCCCTGTTCCGTCTGTGCTTCCTTATTCCCGGTCTTTGCAGCGCGGCTCACTTTTTCAAGACGCTTTTCGACGGTCTCCAGATCCTTGAGCTGCAATTCGATGTCGATGGTTTCCTTGTCGCGTATCGGATTCACATTCCCGTCGACATGCACGATATTGTCATTGTCAAAACAACGCAAGACATGAATGATGGCGTTGCATTCGCGGATATTTCCAAGAAACTGGTTCCCGAGGCCTTCCCCCTTGCTCGCCCCTTTTACGAGTCCGGCAATGTCGACGATGTCTACCGTCGCGGGAACAACGCGTTCCGGGTTCACGAGCTCTTCCAGCTTTTCAAGGCGCGGATCGGGAACGTTGACCACGCCAATGTTAGGCTCGATCGTACAGAACGGGAAATTCGCGCTCTGTGCTTTGGCGTTCGACAAACAATTGAAAAGTGTTGATTTTCCTACGTTCGGCAACCCGACGATTCCTGCTTTCATGGTGGTTTTGTTTCAAAAAGTGCGCAAATATACGCATATAATCGGGCGAATCACAATTATATAAAAGGCTTCCCGAATTGTATAAAGCGCAGGGAAAACACGCGCTTATCTTTGTAAACGTAAAACAACAGAACTTATGAAAACAACGATCTTCACAATAGCCGCCGCCTTTTTCGCAATTGGCGTGCAGGCGCAGCAAGTGCAAAATGAATCGACAACCACGGTCACGACAGTAAAAGATTCCGATGGCGAACGCAAACTCGTAAAAACCCAGGAGCAGGTTGCGACCCAGCAATTGCAATTCCAGGATGCGGAGTCAAAAGCCCTGAACAAGGATCTGGCAGCAACGCCCACTCAAGTAATGTCGACAACTACCGTAACGGCTCCCGACGGAACCACGCGCGTTGTAGACGTTGACCGCTCCGCCCTTTACACGTCAGGCTCGAACAAATATCAGGTTCGCCTTGACAACGTCGGATATTCCGTGCTGAACGACGGCGGAAAAAGATCGGCCGTTCTTAGAAACATCGGACCCAATGCCTACATCTACTCGGCTAAAGGAAAAACGTCCCATGCCTATTTCGACAAAAGCGGCAATATGGTCGTGAGCACTTACGACCCGAAAACCGACAAGATCACGACAGAAACGTATACGAAGAACTAAATTTCTTAGCACTCCATATATACAAAAAATCCCGAGGCATGGCTTCGGGATTTTTTTTTATACTTCAACGCGCAATAACTCAGGGATTCAGTTGTTTAAAGTTACTCATTGTGCAAAAACGCCTGCCTGTCAAGCAACGTCTCTTCGCTTTCAACGCGGTCTTCGTCCGGAACGCAGCAATCGACGGGACAAACCGCTGCGCATTGCGGCTCTTCGTGAAAGCCTTTGCATTCGGTGCATTTACCAGGCACGATGTAATAGATGTCGTCCGAGATCGGAGTCTGGGCTTCCTCGGCGTCGACCTCTTCCCCGCTCGGCAAAACGATCTTTCCTCTTAATGCGGTTCCGTCTTTGTACCGCCAATCGTCGGCTCCTTCGTAAATTGCGGTATTCGGGCACTCCGGCTCGCAAGCCCCGCAATTAATGCATTCGTCTGTTATGATAATGGCCATTTCGCTATTTTTGTTGGATCGTGTTAATGAGATTAATTATTGGCAATTCGAATTTACGCCTTTTGTTTTCGACTTTCAACTTTTCCACCGGTCGTTCGACGTTTGACGTTTGACATTCGACGTTCGACATACGACATTCGACTAATTGTCCTACTTTTGTGCAAAATTACGCCAAAACTCCGTTTACGCAAATCAATTATGACAGCTTTAGAGAAAAAGAACGCTTTCGTGAAACTCGGGGATTTTCTGCGACAATTCACGTCAGATAAACTGCTTAGGGATGATTCGGTAGCGAACAACGACGAATTCTTTGAACCCTTTGACGATCTGATACGGCTCTCGCAGTCACACAACGGCTGGTACACCCCGGAACAGGTTCGGTTCGCGGTCGCTTCATGGGCCGGTTCGCTAACCGAAGCCAATCTTGAACAGTGGTTGTCGCGATACGAACTGAAGCCACGAGACCCGAAAACTATCGGGCTTGTGCTGGCGGGCAACATTCCGCTGGTCGGGTTCCACGATTTCCTATCTGTTTTGCTGTCCGGACACAAGGCGCTCGTCAAATTGTCGTCGAACGATCAGAAGCTGCTTCCTTTTCTTGCAAAATACCTGGTTTCAGTCGCGCCCGATCTTCAGCCATTCATCGAATTTCCGGAAGGTAAGCTCGAAGGCTTCGACGCTGTTATCGCCACCGGAAGCAATAATACGGCCCGTTATTTCGAGTACTATTTTAAGGACAAACCGGCTATCATCCGCAAGAACAGGAATTCGGTCGCAATCCTGACAGGAAACGAAACGCCAGATCAACTTGCCGGGCTTGGCGAAGATATCTTCCGGTATTTCGGTCTCGGATGCCGCAATGTTTCGAAATTGTTCGTGCCTCAAGGATACGATTTCAGCACCTTTTTCGAGTCGATTTTCGCGCAGCAGGATGTGATCCATTATGAAAAGTACGCCAATAATTACGATTACAACAAAGCGGTTTTCCTGATGAGCAATTTCAAATTGCTTGACAATGGCTTCCTGACGCTCAAGGAAGACAGCAGTTATGCCTCTCCCATTTCCAGCGTTTTCTACGAATATTACGATGATTCGGATTCGTTGAAATCGCGGCTTTCGTCAGATTCGGAACAGATTCAATGCGTGGTTTCCAACGATTTCACGCCCGAAAGCATTCCGTTCGGCCAGACGCAGAAGCCACAGCTTTGGGATTACGCCGACAATGTCGATACGATGGAATTTTTGCTTTCGCTCTGATTTTAACTTCAACTATAACGTTTACTGTTGATAACATCGCTGAATTATTCATAAAAATGCTGTTTGCTTAATGCGCAGTTTCCGAAATTTGCGGAAATTTTTCCCATCCAGATGAAAAAGCACAATTATAGCGCCGGGCCGTCCATACTTCCGCAGGAGGTTCTGGAAAAGGCAGCGGCCGCCGTTCTCGATTTCAATAATTCCGGATTGTCGCTTATCGAAATATCGCACAGAAGCAAGGATTTCGTAGCCGTCATGGAGGAAGCAAGGTCGCTCGCCTTGGAACTTTTAGGCCTGCACGGCAAAGGTTACCAGGCGTTATTCCTTCATGGAGGAGCGAGTCTCGAATTCCTGATGGTCCCGTATAATCTGATGAGCAAGGCGGGAAAAGCGGCCTATCTCGATACTGGAACCTGGGCGAATGGCGCGATAAAGGAAGCGAGATCGTTTGGGGAAACCGTCGTGGTAGCCTCATCGAAACCGGAAAACTACAATCATATTCCAAAGAATTACCAGGTTCCTGAAGACGCCGATTATTTTCATTGCACGTCCAATAACACCATTTTCGGCACTCAGATCCATGATTTTCCGAATGTCGGAGTTCCGATGGTGTGCGATATGAGTTCCGATATTTTTTCGCGTACGCTCGACTTCTCGAAATTCGGGTTGATTTATGCCGGAGCTCAGAAGAATATGGGTCCTGCGGGCGTCGCTCTTGTGGTCGTGAAGGAGGAAATCCTGGGAAAAACCGGACGCACGATCCCGAATATGCTCAATCTGCAACAGCATATCGAGAAGGAAAGCATGTACAACACGCCTCCGGTTTTTGCTACGTACACGTCGCTGCTGACTTTGCAATGGCTTAAAAATCTCGGTGGGATTTCCGGGATCGAGAAGCGGAACAATGAAAAAGCCGAACTTATCTATTCCGAAATCGACCGCAACCCATTGTTCAAAGGCACGGCGGCTGTGGAAGATCGCTCGAAAATGAACGTGACGTTCCTGCTTGAGGAGGAAGGATTGACCGAAAAATTCGACGCTGCATGGAAAGCCGCCGGTATTTCTGGCCTTAACGGACATCGTTCCGTTGGCGGATACCGGGCTTCGATTTACAACGCGATGCCAATAGAAAGCGTGCAGGTCCTGGCGGAGGTCATGAAGGAACTGGAACGTACTGCGTAAAATAATGCGGCCCGGATAGCAGCGGCATCCTTTTGCAAACTTTTTCGGTTTGCAAAAGATACAGCGGATAGCCGGAATTTGCCGCCCAAAAAAACTATCGGATTTTGAAATTTTACATTTTTAAATCCTTTAATCATTCAATTTATCAACATGAAGATATTAGCCAATGACGGCATTTCGAAAGCCGGACAAACCCTACTTGAAAACGCCGGATTCGAGGTTATCACGACCAAAGTCGCACAGGAACAGGTGTCGAATTTCGTCAACGCGCATAAGATCGAGGTGATCCTGGTGCGCTCGGCGACCAAAGTGAGAAAGGAAATCATCGACAATTGCCCGAGCCTGAAGATCATTGGCCGCGGTGGCGTGGGAATGGATAATATCGACGTGGATTACGCGCGTTCGAAAGGTTTGCACGTGATTAACACGCCGGCTTCATCGTCCGAATCGGTTGCAGAACTTGTTTTCGCTCACCTGTTTGCGGGCGTGCGGTTCCTTCACGATTCCAACCGAAACATGCCGCTCGAGGGTGATTCGAACTTCGAAGGCTTGAAAAAGGCGTATGCTTCCGGGACGGAACTGAGGGGAAAAACGCTGGGTATCATAGGATTCGGGCGCATCGGCCGCGCGGTTGCAAAGATTGGGCTTGGATTGGGAATGCGGGTTATCGCGTCGGATAAATTCGTTGGGAATGCGGAGATCAAAGTTGATTTTTACAACGGACAATTCATCAACGTCGACATCGTGACCGAGCCGATCGAAGATATTTTAAGGCATGCGGATTTTATTTCGCTTCACGTACCTTCCCAGGATGGATATGTGATCGGCGCACCCGAATTCGAGGCCATGAAGGACGGAGCCGCGATCATCAATGCTTCCCGTGGAGGCGTTATCGATGAAGTGGCGCTTGTGGATGCTTTGGACGATGGGAAAATCGCGTTCGCAGGGCTTGACGTCTTCGAGAACGAACCGACGCCTGCGATACAAGTCCTGATGCATCCCAAGGTTTCGCTGACGCCTCATATCGGTGCGGCCACGAATGAAGCGCAGGACCGCATCGGGACGGAATTGGCCGAGCAGATTATTGGGTTGCTCAAGCCTTAACATCTGAATCGCTTTGTTGATTAACAATGAATAATGAATAAGTAATAATCGGATCGGGAAACCGATCAGGGAAGTCCCGGCTTTATTTTAGCTTATTGTTTTTTACCAGGATCATTAGTGCCGGGAATCGGTGCTTGTTCGTATTTTTGTAATGTGGGCGAAAGAAAGACATATAGGCTGTCGAGGATACTTGGCGGAATCCGCGACTATCTCGAAGATCGCATAAAGGGCAGGCAGTTTTGGCTCAGGGCCGAAATTTCGAGCGTCAGCTTTCATCGTTCCGGTCACTATTATCTCGAATTCGCCGAATCTCAGAATGGCGTCGTGATCGCGAAATGCCGGGCGATGATCTGGAATTCGAATATCGACCAGGTCAGGCGCGAACTTGGGGAAGATGTGTCGAACGTGCTGAAGAACGGATCGGAAATTTTATGTTTTGCCGAACTTACCTATAACGAACTTTACGGACTTCAGCTCAACGTGCTGTCGATAGACAAGACGTTCAACATTGGGGAACTTGAGCGCAAAAAGCAGGCAACTTATAACCGGTTGTTCGAAGAAGGCCTGATCGGGAGGAACGCGTTGGTGGCCCCTGCGATAGTTCTTCAGCGGATTGCGCTGGTAGGCGCTCCGGACTCATCCGGCCACACCGACTTTATCAAACAGGTCAAGGGGAACGACCACGGGTTTGATTTCCATATATCGGAATTTCATTGCCAGGTTCAGGGCGAACGCGCCGAACAGGACATCCTCAACACGATGAAGAAACTTCCTTATGGTGATTTCGATGTCGTGGTGCTGATCCGCGGAGGCGGCTCCAAACTCGATCTCGAAGTGTTCAATTCGTATGCGATCTCGCGCGTTGTAGCCGAATTTCCTATTCCGGTTTTTACGGGCATCGGACACGAAACCGACAGCTCCATCGTAGATTTTACGGCGAACCGGTATTTTAAGACCCCAAGCGCCGTGGGTGCGTATATCGTGGATAAGGCCTATCAGTTCCAGGTCAGGGTCGAATCGTCTTATGCGTACATCACCGAACATTACAAACGGCAGATGGCGGCAAAGACGAATGCCCTTGAACTGAGCGCGCAATTTCTGGGATCGAAATCGGTGAGCGTGACGCGGTTGAACCGTGGGGAACTGCACAATGTCTGTAACCGGATAGCGGCGTTGGTAAAAAACCGGATCGGACACGAGGAACTCTTTTTGAACTCCGGCGAGCAACTGTTGTCGGTCAAGCCGAAATCAGGCATTGATTCGGAATTGAGAAAATTGTTTGAAGCAAAGGACACGTTGTCGATAATGTCGGTAAGGCATGTCGACGAAAACCGGGCGCTGCTCGTGAATACTTCCGAGATACTGTCGCTTTTGAGTCGGAATGCGATTAAAAAAGAAATGGGCCGCATGGATATGCTGGAAGAAATTCCGGGACTTTTCCATCCGGAACAAGTCATGCAGAAAGGCTACGGAATCGTGAAATTGAACGGGAAAGTCATATCGGAGGCATCCGCAATAAAAATCGGCGACCAGATAGAAATCGAATTATACAGCCATAAACTATCGGCAACCGTCACAAAAGAAGAAAAAAAATGGACGAACTTACTTACGAAAGCGCTTCAAAAGAATTAGACGGCATTCTCAACCAGTTGCGGAACGATCAGGTTTCTATAGACGAACTCGCCGAAAAGGTAGAACGCGCCTCCAAACTTATTGCTTTCTGCAAGGAAAAACTGAACAATACCGAGAAAAAAGTGGAGGACATCATCGCCAAACTCGGCCTTTAAATCTAAATTTCAGACAAAGGACAAAGAAAAGTTAAGGCGTCCCAACCCCGCTTCCCGATTGCGTATCTTTAAGTAGAAAATCACGATAGATGAAAACTACTCTAGCCTTTCTGGTGCTTTTCCTAAGCATAATCGCCTGTTCGACCCAACAATCTTCAATTACGTCAGCCGATGCAGGTTCTCAAAACCGGACAAAGGGCGATACCGTCCGCATTGCCAACGATTCCCTTGAATATGAAGTCATCATCATCGACCCGGGATTCAACAGCTGGATGGCGACGAATGCACGCCCGCGCCAGTATCACTCCCAGTCGTATCTGGAAGGCCGCAATATTCCATGGGTGACGGAATGGAACATGAGGGCGCGCAATCCGAGAAACAATGCCAATCTGTATATGATGGAAATCGACTACCGGGCGGGAATCAACTACGGATATGAAGTGAATTACCTGCTTTTCAACTATCTCACCTATTTCCAGCTCACGAACAAACAACGCCTTGGCGGTCCGGTAGCGCGTTACTGATTCGCCAAATCATCAAAGTATTCGTACTTTTGAAGCATAATTCTTCCCAATGAAAAAACTGAAGGAGCGTTGGGGAATCACATCGGGATTCCAAATCACCATTATTCTGATCGTATTCGCACTGACCGGCTCGACGGCGGCCTATCTGTCAAAACCGATACTGGCGTGGATCGGCATCGAAAAGGAAAGCGTTTCCGGATGGATTTATTATCCGCTCTACATCATTCTGATCTTCCCGGTCTATCAGGTGCTGCTCATCGCTTACGGGACGGCCTTCGGTCAGTTCCGGTTCTTTTGGGCATTCGAGAAAAAAATGCTGAAGGGCCTCGGCCTCGGATTCCTGTTCAGCGACAAAAAAAATGTCCGCGATTAGACGGACATTTGTGTTTTAAAAACTTATTTTTTCTTCCAAAGATAGGTGTAGCACCACATGAGCGTAAAGCTCGGAATGACGTCGGTAAACGGAAGGATCTCCTCAAGAAAAGAAAAGACGCCCGCCACTTTGCCCATCGTACCTTTGTAAAGTTTCGCCATAAGAAACGCCGACAACGGCGCCCAGACGATATCCTGGAATTCCCCTATGAGCGGGATCGTGAAAGAAAGCATTCCGACCGCATCGAAGAGGATGCTCAGCACCAGGTCGCGTGTTTTGTTCGATTCGGCGCGACCGGAGCGGGACAAACCCAATTGTTGTTTTACCATTTCGTTTACGTATAAAGGCATATTATTACTGATGTTTTAATTGCGCCTTGTATTTTTCCCGGACCTTTTCCACTTTTGGCGTGATGACGTACGAACAATATGCTTGCTGCTTGTTCTGCGCGTAATAATTCTGGTGATAGTCTTCGGCCGGATAAAACGTTGGCGCTTTTGTGACCCCCGTAACAACTTTCTTGCCAAAGCCATATGTAGACTCCTTTTGAAGTTCCTGAATGTAAGCCTCGGACAATTCCTTTTGGGCCTCGGTGTGGTAAAATATCTCGCTTCTGTATTGGGTCCCGACGTCATTCCCCTGGCGGTTTAATGTCGTAGGGTCGTGCGTCGCGAAAAAGATCTCGAGCAATTCCCCGAAATCCACCTTTTTAGGATCGTACGTGATCTGGACAGCCTCGGCATGGCCTGTATTGCCATTGCAAACCTCCTTGTAAGTCGGATTCGGATTTTTACCGCCAATATACCCCGACACTACGCTTTTAACCCCGTCGATTTCCAGAAATACCGCCTCGGTGCACCAAAAGCAACCTCCTGCAAAAGTCGCCGTCTCCATTCCCTGCTGTTCGCTCATCTTAATTGTCTTGCTGTGTAGTTGTTGTGCCTGTTCTTGTTTTTCCTTCGCCATGCATGAAAAGATGGTTGCAAGTATCGGAAGGAACATTAATTTTCTCATTGCTGTAAGGTTAATATGCAAAAATACGTTGAAACTCAGTCTTTGGATTGGCCGTTAACGCAAGTTTATTAAGTGTTGAAACGTTTCGATTTTTAAGGTTTTTATCAGGAGCTTATCCGGCCGTCCGCTCCAAGCTTTCTTAAAAACAGGTATTTTGCACGATCGCCACAGGCTTCCGCTGGTCGCCTCCGCCTCCGGCAAAATATCCCGTTTTTCGCGAAAGGCTTTCCGCTTCCGTCCGGGCTATTCCAACTTTATTTCCCCAGAATTATCACATTATCTATTACCCATTATCTAATTATCTAATTATCCCATTATCTAATTATCCCATTATCCAAATTCGCTAATTCGCTAATTCGCTAATTGACCAATTCGCTAATTAACTACCTTTGCCAAAACCCATTCCTTATGATCGAAGCCCGCAACATCCACAAATATTACGACCAGCTCCATGTACTAAAAGGCGTTGACCTTTCCATTAAAAAAGGAGAAATCATTTCGGTCGTAGGAGCTTCGGGCGCAGGAAAAACCACGTTGCTTCAAATTCTCGGCACGCTCGACCGCCCGGCCAAACAGGAAGGCACCTCGCTGACGATCGACGGCCAGGACGTCCTTGGCATGAATGACGCAACCTTGTCCCGTTTCCGGAACCTGAACCTGGGCTTCATTTTCCAGTTTCATCAATTGCTTCCGGAATTCACCGCGCTCGAAAACGTGTGCATTCCCGGTTTCATTGCCAAACGCAGCAAGCCTGAGGTGGAAGCCGAAGCGAAAAAACTGCTCGATTACCTCGGGCTTTCCCACCGATTTTCCCACAAGCCGAGCGAACTATCGGGTGGCGAGCAACAACGCGTCGCCGTGGCAAGGGCGATGATCAACAAGCCTCTGGTGATTTTCGCCGACGAGCCTTCCGGAAATCTCGATACCCAATCTGCGGAAAATCTTCACAAGTTGTTCTTTACGCTTCGGGACGAACTCGGCCAAACCTTCGTCATCGTGACACACAACGAGGAACTGGCCGATATGGCCGACCGCAAGCTCGTCATGAGCGACGGGCTGATCCTGTCCGAAATGTCGGCTGCAACTCTATAATGCACGCACAAAGCCATCATGACGTTTGACGAACTCAAATCCTTTCTTGACGAAAAATCCGATCTTTATAACAATCCAAACTTTATAGAATCGGATCCTATCCAGATCCCTCATGCGTTCAGCCTGAAACAGGATGTGGAGATTTCCGCGTTTCTCGCTGCAACGATCGCGTGGGGAAACCGCAAGTCGGTGATTTCGAACGCAAAGAAAATGATGGCACTCATGGGCGATTCGCCTTACGACTTCGTCATGTCGCATACCCAGCGCGACCTGGACCTGCTCGACGGATTCGTTCACCGCACATTCAATTCTGAAGACCTCAAGACCTTTATGCGCGGCCTGCGCCACATTTACGCCGACAACGGCGGCATGGAAGCGATATTTACCCAAAACGGCCATAACCTGCAAACCGCCATTTCAGCATTCAAGAAAATGTTTTTTGAAATCCCGCATCAGCCGCGGACACAAAAGCATATTTCCGATCCTATGCAGGGAAGTGCCGCGAAACGCATTCACATGATGCTGCGCTGGCTCGTGCGACAGGACAATAAAGGTGTCGACTTTGGCATCTGGAAGAACATTTCGCCCGCGATGCTGTCGTGTCCGCTCGACGTCCATTCCGGCAACGTCGCGCGAAAACTCGGCATCCTGACGCGAAAGCAAAACGACGCCAAGGCGCTGTTGGAACTCGATTCCAGGTTGCGCGAATTCGATGCGTCCGATCCCGCAAAATATGACTTCGCACTTTTCGGGCTGGGCGCTTTTGAAAAGTTTTAACTAAGGCCAAAATCGGTATTTCGTATCTTTGCATCATTCGATTTTGCTCGAAAGCAATGTCGCACGCATGCCATTTTAATGAAGTGCGACCAATCGTCCATCAAACAAAAAAATCATGACACATACTTATAATATTTCAGGAATGACCTGTTCGGGATGTGAATTCAAGGTGAAAAGCAAGCTGCTTCAGGTGGCAGGAGTCACATCTGCAGACATATCGCTGGAAAAGCATCAGGCCACGCTCCAAATGAGCACTCACGTTGAAACGGCAACTTTACAGCAAGCCCTGGGCAGTGACGGCAAATACACGATTTCGGATGCAGACGCCGCCACAACCGTTGACGCTTCTCAAAACTGGTTCGCCACCTACAAACCCATTGTGGTCATATTCGCTTATATCACAGGGATTTCGATCCTGGCCCAATCATCAGCCGAAAATTTCGACAACATGACGTTCATGCGCCACTTTATGTCCGGATTCTTCCTGACGTTTTCGTTTTTCAAGATGCTCAACCTGAAAGGATTCGCCGAAAGTTATGTCATGTATGACGTTATCGCACGCGCCATCCCAGCCTGGGCATACGTTTACGCCTTTGTGGAACTTGCCCTGGGCATCGCATTCCTGGTAGATTTCAATCCGTTACTGACGAATTCGGTTACGCTGGTCGTCATGAGCGCGAGCATTATTGGCGTCCTGCAATCTGTTTTGAACAAAAAGAAGATCCAGTGTGCCTGTCTAGGGGCGGTTTTTAACTTGCCGATGAGCACGGTGACGATTATCGAAGACGGCTTGATGATCGCGATGAGCGCTTTGATGCTGGCGGCACTGCTATGATCCGGCCGCGACGCAAATTCCATCAAATCGGCGCTGGTTTTGACGGGCGGCGCAACGCCCGAAAAATTTGACCTATCTTTGCAAAAAATTGTACCCATGGCATTTGAGCA
>Ga0265798_10007293_pt1 | contig 14321 bp, 6 predicted proteins | sample P3T30metagenome_FD_192430 | JGI IMG/M metagenome (GOLD analysis project Ga0265798, IMG submission 192430) | Plant litter microbial communities from East Loma Ridge, Irvine, California - P3 T30 | ecosystem: Environmental > Terrestrial > Plant litter > Unclassified | place: USA: California...
CATATTCACACGCCAGCATTACCTGCACCTGCTCGTCGTTCAGGCTGGCGAAGACGCGCTCGATATAGCCGCCGAGCCCGACCGCAATCGCCATCGCCTGCTCGTTCGGGCCGATGTGATCGACGACGTCGAACAGCCCGGTGTAGAGCTTGTGCCAATTGTAATAGGGCACCCAGCAACCGTTGAGATCGAACCCGGCCGAGCGAATGTCGCCGCGCATGATCTCGGGGAAGATCTCCTTGCCGTTGACGACCGTGCCGTCCTTGCGCTTCCGCGAGAAGCCGGCGACATAGCCATCGCCGTGCGCCGCCTGACAGCGCGCCAGTTCGCCGACGATATAGTGTGCGCGCTCGACGCAGTCGGCGCAGCCGGTCTGCGCGTGCATCAGCGCCAGCGCAGACAGATAATGGCCGAGCGTATGCCCGGCGATCGTGTCGCTCTCCCAGCCGCCATAAACCTCGGCCTTGGGCGACAATCCCGCGAACTCATGGTAATTGTGCAGCAGCCGATCGGGTGATAGCCGTAGCAGATAGGCGCGGTTCACCTCCACCGCGCGCGCATAGTCCGACTGTCGCAGGCGGACCGCCGAGAGCGGAAACGCCTTGGCCGTCGCGGGAAGTCCCGCGCCCGCCTGCGCCGCCGCCGGAACGGCGAGCATCGGCAGCGTCGCCGACGACATCAGAAACCCGCGACGACCAACAAGCATTTCCATCTCCCCGAATATGGTATACGATACGACGCGTTGGTGCGAAGTCAATCGAACCGCGAAAGAAAAAGGGTGAGCGATGCGACGGTTGGCTTTCTACCTTGCGGGTGCGGCGCTGGCGAGTGGCGCGCTGCTCAATGCGGCACCGGCGCGAAAGTCCGGTGACATGGGTGGAGCGCTGACGTTCACGCTCGATCCCGTCAGTCAGACGCTGCGCACCCTGTCGCCACGCGCCGAGCCGGCGTTCGACTTCGTTCCGAGCGGCAGGGCGACGACGCGCAAGGGCGACGGCTTCAACCAGATCGGCGATCTCCACCTTCGCGTGCGCAGCGCTGGCGGCGAATGGCGCGACTTCTCCTCCGCGCAGCATCGCGTACCGGTTCGCGCGCTTGCCGCCACGGGCGATGTCGTCGCCCGCGCCGACATCACCGCGACGATGGGCGACGGTTTCCCGCTCACGGTCGAGCGGACCTGGCTGCGCGACACCGGCGCGCCGGTGTTGCGCTTCACGCTCGCCAACCGTGGCAGCGCACCGGTCGAGGTCGGCGCGCTCGGCATGCCGATGGTGTTCGACAACATCATCACCGATCGCTCGCTCGAACAGGCGCATGCGCAGGCAAGCTTCGTCGATCCCTATATCGGCAGCGACGCCGGCTATCTTCAGGTGACGCGCCTCAACGGCAAGGGGCCGGCGCTGCTGGTGCTGCCCGACGGGCGTACCCCGCTCGAACAATATCGCATCCTCGACGATGCGCGCCGCACGTCCGCGCCGCCGGTCTTCACCGATCGCACCCCGCGCCAGCAGACGTTCGAGGGCTTTTACGACTGGATGGTCGCGAGCAGCGCGATGGCCGACAAGGGCCAGCCGTGGAATCCCGCCACCGGCTTCACGCTCGCGCCCGGTGAGCAACGCACGTTCGGCGTCCGACTGGTCGCCGCGCCATCGATCCGCGCGATCGAGGCGACCTTGCAGGCCGAACGCCGCCCGGTCGCGGTCGGCATCCCCGGCTATGTCGTCCCCAACGACAGCCCCGCCGACCTGTTCGTCCGCGCATCACAGCCGGTGCGCGAGGTGAAGGTCACGCCCGCCGATGCCCTCACGCTGACCAAGGTGGCGGGGCCGCAAGGCTGGAACCGCTGGCGCGTCACCGGCACCGGCTGGGGCCGCGCACGCGTCGCGATCACCTATGCCGACGGCAGCGTGCAGAGCGTCCATTATTACGTCACCAAGCCGCTGGCGCAGGTCGCCGCCGATCTCGGCCGGTTCAGCACCACCAGGCAATGGTTCGACGACGCCGGCGACCCGTTCAAGCGCGCGCCGTCGATCCTCACCTACGACCGCGAGGCGAACCACATCGTCACGCAGGACCAGCGCGTGTGGATCGCGGGGATGAGCGACGAGGGCGGCGGCGGCGCCTGGGTCGCGGCGACGATGAAGCAGCTCGACAATCCCGATGCCGGTGAAGTCGCCAAGCTGGAGCGGATGGTCGACGAGACCGTGCTCCCCAAGTTGCAGTCCGCGGACGGCGGCGTGAAGAAGAGCCTGTTCTACTACGATCCCAAGACGTTCGGCTCTTACTATGACAAGGGCATCGACTGGTCGACCTGGGCGTCGTGGGACAGGAAGCAGGCCGACGATCTCGGCCGCTCGTACAATTACCCGCACGTCGCGATCGGCCATTGGGTGCTGTACCGGCTCGCGCGGCATCACACCGGATTGGTGACGCGCCACGACTGGCGCTTCTATCTCGACCATGCGTACCGCACGACCGTCGCGATGATGCGCGACGCGCCGCATTATGCGCAGTTCGGGCAGATGGAAGGCGAAATCTTCCTCGAGATCCTGCTGGACCTGAAGCGCGAGGGGCTCACCGCGCAGGCGAACGAGGTCGAGGGGCTGATGAAGGCGCGCGCCGATCACTGGCGCACCCTCGCTTTCCCGTTCGGCAGCGAGATGGCGTGGGATTCGACCGGCCAGCCCGAGGTCTATGCGTGGATGCGCTATTTCAACCATCCGAAGGAGGCGGCGGTCACGCGCGAGGTGATCCTCGGCTACGATCCGACGATCCCGCACTGGGGCTATAACGGCAATGCGCGCCGCTATTGGGACTTCCTGTACGGCGGCAAGGTCAAACGGATCGAGCGGCAGATCCACCATTACGGCTCGGCGCTCAACGCGGTGCCGCTGTTCGACGCCTATCGCCGCGATCCCGCCGACCTCCACCTGCTGCGCGTCGCCTATGGCGGGTTGATGGGCGGGATCACCAACATCGACCGCGAGGGCTTCGCGTCGGCGGCGTTCCACTCCGAACCCGACATGATGCGCTGGGACGCCTACACCGGCGATTACGGCATGGGCTTTTTCGGCCATGCCTATGCCGCCGCGACCTATCTGGTGAAGGACCCGACGTTCGGCTGGCTCGGCTTCGGCGGCACGGTACGCGAGGACGGTGCGGCGGTCGAGATCGTCCCCCACGACGGCGCGCGCACGCGATTGTTCGTCGCGCCGGCCGGGCAGTGGATCACGCTGGCGGCAGGCACGATCGCGAAGGCGCGCTGGGTGCCGGCGACGCATCGCATCGAACTGACGCTCGACCCGGCGACGACGACGACGCCGGTCGCTCAATTATCGGTCGAGGCACCGGCAGGCGGCGCGGCCTATGCGATCGGCAAGGGCACGGCCGAGCGCGGCTTCACCACGATTGCGCTGTCTTCGAGCGCAACCACCGTGACCCTCATGCCCCGCTAACCTTCAGCGTCGCCCCGGGCTGGACCCGGGGCCCCGCTTCTTTTTCTCGACCGACCAAGTAAAGCGGGATCCCGGATCAAGTCCGGGATGACGATGATGGAAGGCGCGCCGCCAACTGTCGTCATTGCGAGCGCAGCGAAGCAATCCAGAGCCGGATCACGACGCCCTGGATTGCTTCGCTACGCTCGCAATGACGGACAATCACCGCGCCCCACCCAGCGCGCGCAGGAAGAAGTCATACTCCCGCCGCTGCCCGTAAGCGACCGGCCCGGTCGACCGCCCCACGGTATGTTCGCCGTTCGGCACCACCAGCAGTTCGAAGTCCTTGTCGGCGCGCACCAGCGCATCGACCACCTGCATCGTCGAGGCCGGATCGACGTTCGAGTCCTGCTCGCCGACGACCAGCAGCAACTTGCCCTGCAACTTGTCGGCGTGCACCACCCCCGACGCCGCCAGATAGCTCGCGTCGACCGGCCAGCCGAGCCATTGTTCGTTCCAGTCGATCTTGTCCATGCGGTTGTCGAAACACCCCGCGAACGCCACCCCGGCCTTGTAGAATTCCGGGTGGAACAAGAGCGCGTTGAGCGTGCTCTGCCCACCCGCCGACCCGCCATAGATGCCGACCCGCGACAGATCGATCGACGCGTCCTTCGCCGCCAGCGCCTTCATCCATGCGATGCGATCGGGAAAGCCGCTGTCGGCGAGGTTCTTCCACGCGACGTCATGGAACGCCTTCGAGCGGTTCGCCGTCCCCATCCCGTCGATCATCACGACGATGAAGCCGAGATCGGCGATCTGCTGCATCCCCATCGCCTTGTCGCCGCCGGAGAAAGCGCCGAACGGCCAATAGCCCTTTGGCACGAAGCTGTCGTGCGGCCCGGCGTAAATGTTCTCGATCACCGCATAATGTTTGGCCGGATCATAATCGCGCGGGCGCACCACCAGCCCGTAAATGTCGGTCGCACCGTCACGCCCCTTCGCCACGAACGGCTCCGGCGGTCGATAGCCGGCGGCAGCCAGCGCGCGCACGTCGCCGCGCTCCAGCGTCGCCAGCACCGTGCCCGTCACCGCGTCGCGCACGTCCGCGACCTCGGGCACATCGGTGCGCGAATGCACGTCGACGAACGTCCGCCCGTCCGGCGCGAAGCTCGCCTCGTGCGTCTCGTCGCCATCGGTCAGCCGGGTGAGGTTGCGGCCGTCGAAGTCAACGCGGAACCAGTGTTTGTGATACGGGTGCTCGCCCGGCGTCAACCCGCTCGCCGAGAACCAGATCCGCCGCTGCTCGTCGTCAACGCGCGCGATGTCGCGCACCACCCATTTACCGCGCGTGATCTGCCGCTTTACCCGCCCGGTCGTCGCGTCAATCAGGTAAAGGTGCCGCCACCCGTCGCGCTCCGACGCCCAGATCAGCTCGCGTCCCTGATCGCCGACATCATGAGCATAGCGCCGCTCGTTGAAGATGAAGGTCTTGGCATCCTCGCGCACCGCTTCGTGCGCCGCGCCGGTCGCGGCATCGACCGCGATGACGCCGGCGTGCTGGAAACCGCGCTGCATATAATCGAACGCAAAGCTGCGTCCGTCCTTGCGCCAGCTGATCGCGCCCAACTGCCACGGGTTCGGAAACAGCGCGTCCAACACATCGACACGCCGCCCGCTCGCGGCGTCGAAGAGCACCGGCCGCTCCTGATCGATCGCATCGCCGGGTTTGGGATAGAGCTGCTCGGCGAGCACCGGCTGCACCTGTCCCTTCGGCGACGACACCACGCGCGTCACGATCCGGCGGTAACCGGGCCGCACGCGATAGAGCGCCACCCACTTGCCGTCCGGCGACCAGCTGATCGTCTCGGGATCGTAGAAATCGCCGGGGCTGCCGTCCTGGCTCCGCCATGCCTCCGCGCCGCCGCCCGCCGCGCGCAGCACGAGATTGTCGTCGATCACCAGCGCCTCGCGTGCGCCATCGGGCGAGCGGTGCGGGACGTTGAGCGCGGGCACTTTCAGGTCACGCACCACCCCGAACCCACGCGGCCGCGGCCCCTCGCCGCTGGCCGGCGCGCAGACATAGTCGGTCAACGTGCACCGCCACGGCGCATAATCGATCGCAAAGTCGATCGCGCGCCGCTCGCCCGCGAACGCGAAATGCTCGAACGGCAGCCGCCGCGGATCGACCGCCTGCCCCAGCGCCTTGCCGAGCCCCTTCGCCACCGCGGCCGCATCGAACGCGACCGCCTTGGCGCGTGTCGCGGCATCGACGTCGACGAACGCGAACCCGCCCGCGACGGTCTTGCGATAATGGAAGTGCCGCCCGTCCGCGTCCCACTCAGCCGGGAAGGCGATGTCGCGCGTGAGCCATTGCCACTGGTCGCGCAACGCGATCGACCGGGCGACCCGCGGATCGGTCTGCGCCAGCGCCGGGGTGGCGAGCAGCGCGAGCGTCAGCAACGCGCGCCTCATTGCGCCGCCCCCAGCGTGTAGGTCCATTCGAGCGGCGCGAGCGGCACGCGATATTTCATGTGCGGCCGCCCATCGAGGCTCCAGCCGGTATCGCCCCCGACCCCGCTCTGCGCGGCATCGATCAGCAACGTGCCATCGCCATGCGCGCGAATGTCGCTGCTATGCGCCTTGGCGGGCGGCTTCTCCATCAGATCGGCATAGGGGAACGGCAGCGCGTTGATCGCCAGCGGCCGGTCGCCGCTGACCCGCACGCCCGCGCCATTCGCACCCGTCACGTCGAACCAGCGCACATCCTGCTTCGTCCCCGATTCCTGCGGTCGCGCGTAATCGTGGTACTGATCGGCCAACGCGCCGCGCCACTCGCCGATCAGCGCCGCGGTCTTGCGATCGGCATAATTCTCCCACGGCCCGCGCCCGTACCAGTGCAGCCGGTCGAGCGTCGGCGTCATGTGGAACTGCACCCCCACACGCGGCGGATCGGGCAGGTCGTCGCGGATCGGCACGAAGCGCACCGCCGCGCGCGCCTGTCCCTTCGTGTCCATCGTCCAGCGCGTCGTGACCTTCACCGATCCGACGCCCATGTCGTGCGTCACGACGATCGCGCCGCCATCGACCGCCAGCGCGTCGAGCCGCCGGTTGTTGCTGAACTGCTCCCACATCTTGTGCGTCTTGGTCACGCCGATGCCGACGTCGTTATCGGTCGGTGCGCGCCAGAAATCGGGCGCGCCGCCGGTCAACAACGTCGCACCACCACGCGCATAGCGCTTCACCAGCCCGGTCGCCTTGTCGATCTCCAGCACCGCATCGCCCGCCGCAAGCCGCCACGCGTCGCCGCCATCGACCGGCGCGACGCTCCCGACCGGCGCGGCGAGCACACGCGGCGGCGACAGCGCGAATTGCTCGTATCCGACGACATGCCCCGCCTCGACCAGCGGGATCGCCCCCTTGGTCGCGCGCGCGCGCAGCACCAGCATCCGCTCCGCCCCGCCATCGCGTGCCGCCGGCAGCGCCAGCGACAGCGGCGCACGCGCGCCTGCCGCGACCTGCGGCATCGCCATCGACCCGCGCGCCACCTCGCGCCCGTCCTCCAGCACCGCATAGTCGAGCGTGAAGCGCGACAGGTCGATATGGTCGTGGCGGTTCACCACGACATAGCCCGCGCCGTCACGCTCGAACTGGATCGGCGCATAGACCTTCGCCAGCTCATAATATTCCGGGTCGGGGGTGCGATCGGACTGGATCACGCCGTCGCCGACCGGACTCTCGTCGCCATCCGGCACGAAGTCACGCCCCTGCGCCCAATAGTCGCGGCCCTGCGCATCCTTCTGGATGATCGTCTGATCCACCCAGTCCCACACGAAGCCGCCCTGCAATTTCTTGTGCGCGTGAATGACGTCCCAATAATCCTGGAAGTTTCCGAGACTGTTGCCCATCGCATGCGCATATTCGCACAGGATCAGCGGCTGCGTGAACTCGGGCCGCTCGGCATAATCGACCAGTTTCTCGACGTCGTCGTACATCGGCGCGAAAATATCGACATAGGCATTGGTCGGGTGCCGCCACCCGCTCATGCTATAGCCGAGGAAATTGATCAGCCGCGTGTTGTCGCGCGCCCTCACCCATTTCGCCGCGGCCTCGAAGCTGCTGCCGATCCCGGTCTCGTTGCCCAGCGACCAGAAGATGATCGACGGATGGTTCTTGTCGCGCTCGACCATCCGCTCGACGCGATCGAGATGCGCGGCCTTCCACTCGGGCTTGTAGCCGAGCAGCGTGTGTTCGGGATCGCCGTTCTGCTGCGCCTCGGCCAGATAGCCGTGGCTCTCGATATTGGCCTCGTCCATCACATACAGGCCGATCTCGTCGGCCAGATCGTAGATGCGTGGGTCGTTGGGATAGTGTGACAGCCGCAGCGCGTCGACGTTCGCCGCCTTCATCAATTCCAGATCGCGGCGCAGCGTCGCGTCCGACACGACGTGGAAGGTATGCGGATCATGCTCGTGGCGGTTGACCCCGCGGATCGTGATCCGGCGTCCGTTGACGCGCACCTCGCCATCCTCGATCGCGACGGTGCGGAAACCGATCTTCCGCGCGGTCGCCTCGACCACCTTGCCCTTCGCGTCGAGCAATTCGACCAGCAGGGTATAGAGTTCCGGTGTCTCGGCGCTCCACGCGCGCACCGCCGGGATGCTCCCCTCCAGCCGGACGTTTCGCTCTGCGTCGGGGGCGCCCTCGCGCTTGAGCAGCACGCGCCCGCGATCCAGCACGGTCGCGCGCACCCGCACCGCCGCCGCCCCGCCGCCGACCGCGACGTTCAGCGCGAGCGTGCCGTCGCGATAGTCATTGGCCAGCCCCGCGCGTACGTCGAGGTCGCGCAGGTGCGTCGCGGGGGCGGCATAGAGCGTCACGCTGCGCTCAATGCCGTTGACCCGCCAGAAATCCTGATCTTCGAGATAGCTGCCGTCGGCGTAGCGATAGAGTTCGATCGCGACGGTGTTGCGTCCCGGGTGCATCGCCTTGGTAACGTCGAATTCGGCGGGCAGCTTGGAATCCTCCGAATAGCCGACCCGCTCACCGTTCACGAACAGATAGTAAGCCGCGCCCGCCGCGCCGACCGTCAACAACAGCCGCCGCCCCGCGAATTGCGCCGGCACCACCACCTCGCGCCGGTACGAGCCGACCTCGTTCAGCTTGTGATCGATCCACGGCTGGTTGCGCGGGAACGGATAGCCCGCGCCGATAAACACCGGCGTCCCCTGTCCCTCGGCCTGCAGGATGCCGGGCACCGCCACCTTGCCCCATTTGCTGACGTCATAATCGGGCTTCTCAAACCCAATCGGTCGCGCCTCCGGAGTTGGCGAGTGATGGAACGACCATTGCCCGTCGAGCGACAGATGATAGCGCGAGCGCGCCGGATCGTCGCGCAACGCCGCCGCCTTGCTCTCGAACCCGGCAAAGGTCGCGTGCATCGGCTCGACGCCGGTGCGGATCACCTCGGGCCGCTCCCACTCGGCAGGCGCCGGCGTCGGCGGCGATGCGCCCTGGGCAGTCGCCTGCGCGACCGCCAGCGTTGACACCAGCACGGCAAGTGCGACCCGACCCGTCATCGTCTTTTCTCCCACGACGACGGCCGACGCGAGCGCGCGCCGGCCGTTCCTTCCCCTCGCCTTCCTCAGAACTCGGCGGACAGGCCGACGAAGAAGCTGCGCCCGGCGACGTCGTACACGCCGGGATAGGTGTTGCCATTGCCGAATAGCGCCAGAACGCCCTGCGCGATCGCAGGTGGGTCACGATCCAGCAGGTTGTTGACGCCGGCGCGCAGCGTCAGCGCCTTGGTCACGCTCGCGGTCGCGGCGAGATCGAAGTAATTGGCGACCGGCAGGCGGGAGTTGATGACATAGGTGGCGCTGCCCGGGAATTGCGCCTTGTCGTTGAACGACACCTTCGTCGGACCGATGTAGCGCCAGTTGAGCGAGATCGAGCCCTTGTCGTCCGGCGACGTCCAGGTGAAGCGCGCCTGATGCCGCCACTCGGGGCTCGGCTGCCCGCACGTGCCGCCGAACAGCCCCTTGCAATCGTAGGAGGCCAGCCCCGGCAGCGGCTCGGTGCTCAGATCGCGCAGCCACGTGCCGACCAGGCTGCTGCTCAGCGCGCCGATCGCGGTGCGGAACGTGTAATCGGCGGTGAAGTCGATGCCGCTGGTCGCCAGCGCCCCGGTGTTCTGCGTCGTCGACAGGATATAGCCCGCGGTGTTCGCATCACCCGAGAACAGCACGCCGTTGCGCGGGTTACGGTTGAACAGCGAGCAGAAGAACGGATTGCCGGTGCCGATACACTGGTCGATCGTCAGCTGCATCGGGATTGCGTTGATGTAGTTCTTCACCTTGATGTTGTAATAATCGACCGAGAGCGTCAGCCCCTTTACGAAGGTCGGGGTCAGCACCGCGCCGGCGGTATAGGTATCCGCCTGCTCGGGCTTCAGCGCCGGATTGCCGCCGAAGAAGCCGGTGCATTGCTCGCTCGGGCATTCCGGGATGCGGCCATATTGCGCCGCCGTCACGCCGGTGAGCGCGCATTGCGCGGCGGTCGCGGTCGGCGTCTTGCCGGCGCACGGATCCTGCGTACCGACGTTGCCCGGATATTGCGCCGAATACAGTTCGGAGATGTTGGGCGCACGGATCGCGCGATTGTAGCCACCGCGAAGCCGCAGGTCGCGCGTCGGCGCCCAGGCGATCTCGCCCTTGTAGGTCGAGATCCCCTTGCCGGTGGTGCTGTACTTGGAGAAGCGGTAGCCGCCGGTCAGCGACAGTTCCTCAAAGAACGGACGGTTCTCGACCAGCGGCACGCGGATTTCGGTGAAGCCTTCGGTGACGTCGAACGCGCCCGCAATTTCCTTGGTGCCCTTGGCCAGCGCCAGCGCATCGGCCCTGAACTCCAGGCTTTCGCGGCGATGCTCGACGCCGACCACCACGCCGACGCCGGTATCGGCCCACGGCAGCTTCGCGCCATATTCGCCACCGTCGAAGGTGACCGTGCCCGACAGCACCGTCTCCTTGTCCAGTCCTTCGGTGCTGGTCGGCGCATAGATATACCCGAGCGCCGCCGCGGTCGGTCCGCCGTACTGGAAGACGTTGAGCGGAACGCAGCTCGGATCCGACTTGTCGATCACCGACTGGCAGGTCGGCACGCCGTTGACCAGGCCGACCTTCAGCGCCCGGTTGGCGCGCGCCGGATCGATGTCGTTCTGATAGGTCTCGTTGAAGATCACCGTCGAGAACAAGGCGTTCGCATCATAGCGAATGCCCTTGGCGATCTCGCCGCGCACGCCGCCGGTCACGCGATAGTCGGTATGACGCAGATCGTCGCGCCGCGGCTGCGCGGGTGCGGCCACCGGGCGATAGCCGATGTACGTGTCCTGCACCGTGCTCGTCCCCGCGTTTGCGCCGCAGAGCAGGCTGGCCTGCTGCGCGCTCATCAGCGGATTGTCGCAATTCACCGAATAGCCATAGCCATAGAACAGCGCCGACGGCGCGACCTGCGAATTGGTGCGGTCGTCCATGAACATGAAGCTGCCGTACAGTTCGACGGCGGAGGTCACTTCGTATTTCGCGAACGCGCCGGCGGTGAACCGGGTGTCGTTGCGCTGGAAATAGTTCAGCGGCGCGTAATTGTAGCGGAAGCTGTTGTCATACGGCACCCACGTCTTCTGGCCGTCCTTGGTGTTGTTGAAGTCGCCGGCGCCGTCGCGCTGCGGCGTGAAGCGGCCGTATTCGTTGTTCGACGAGCCACCGCACACCAGCGCCGTGCGCGTGTCATTCGGGTCGAGCGCGCAGGCGGAGACGTCGCGGCTGGACTGAAGGATCGGCTTGACGTCGCGATAGCCGAAATAGGCGGTCACGTTGCCGCGATTGTCGGCGAAATTCGCGCCCATCGCGATGTTCGCGTCGAAGCGCTGCCCGTCGACCGGCGTGTCGAGCGCGCGGCTGAAGCCCGCACCCGCGACACGGTCCCGGTTGGTGGCATTGTCGTTATGATGCGCCGAAAAGCCGTATTGGACATTGCCCAGCACGCCGTTCAGATCGTCGCGCAGCACGAAGTTGATGACACCCGACACCGCGTCCGATCCGTACACCGCCGATGCGCCGCCGGTGACGACGTCGATGCGCTTGACCATGAATGCCGGGATGAAGTTGAGATCGGTCGCCTGGATCGGCAACAAACGCTGCCCGTTGACGAGCGTCAGGTTCCGGTTGGCGCCGAGATTGCGCAGATTGACCGTGGCGGTACCGTTTGATCCGTTGGAAACGTTCTCGTTCGCGTCGGGCGTGATCTGCGGCAGGCGGTTGAGCACGCTCTCGACGTTGGTCGCACCCTGCAGCCGGATCTCGCCCGCGTCGACCGTGGTGATCGGGCTGTTGCTCATCACGCCGGGCTGCGCGAGTCGCGTGCCGGTCACGACCACGCCCTCGCCTTCGACATCACCCTGCGGATCGGCCGCTGCCGACGCCTGACCACCGGCCGCCACCTGTGCCGCCGCCGGCAACGCCCCGCCGAACACCAGTGCGCCCATCGCGGCGGACGCCAGCCACCTCTTCGCTCCAACCATGTCTACCCCCTTCTTCTGCTTGTTTGATACCGCGATCATACAGGGGCAGGCGCGTACATCAAATATATTATACGAAACTATGCAGTAAAACTGACTCTTTCCAGATCGTTGCGTAGCCTCATTTGCTCGTTGAACGGGCAGCGTGCTAAAGATTAATCACCAGCCGGCGCACATCAGCCGAGATCGGTGATAACGGCACCAGTGCGAAACTCACGCCGCAGGTCGAGCACCGTCTGCTCGATGTGCGCATACATGCGCTCGCGCACCACCGCGGTGTCGCGCGACAGCCAGCTTTCCAGCAATTGCGCATGTTCGTCGTTGGCGCGCTGGTCGCGACCAAGCGGTTCGAGATGCTTGCGCACGTAACGCTCGCCCAGCACGTGCAGCCGCTCCAGCATCGTCGTCGTGATCGGCTGGCGTGACGGGCGCAGCAGCGCGAGATGGAAGGCGCGGTTGAACGCGCCGACGCCGTCGCCATGCGCGTTGGTCGCCTCGTCGAGCTGCGCCAGCGTCTGCACCGCCACCGCCCGCTCCTGCTCGCTGGCGTTGGCCGCGGCCTGCGCCGCCAGCTCGGGTTCCAGCTTGAGGCGCAGGGCGTAGACTTCCTCGGCCTCCGCGATCGTCAGCTCGCGAACGAAATAGCCTCGATTGGCGCGCGAGCGGACCAGACCTTCCTGCTCCAGCCGCGTCAGCGCCTCGCGCAACGGGATCTTGCTGACCCCCAATTCGGCGGCGAGCGCATCCTGCCGGATCGCGCGATCAACCTCCACCTGGCCCGCGAGAATGCGGTCGCGGACAAGGTCGACGAGTTGCTCGGAAAGATTGCGGACGATGATGCCGGTCATGAAAAGCCCCAACCGGCAGAGATATACCGGTAAATCACTTAACCAGCGCGTCACGCCGCGCGCAATGGCTCCGGCCGGCCTGCCCCGCATTGCGACACAAAATCATGGTTGATGGCGGAGCGGCGCGACAGGCGCCGGCCCATCGCTATCCGAAACGCGCGAGATCGAAGGGCGCGAGATCATAGGCCGGCGTTTCGTCGTGCAGCAACGCCGCCAGCGCCTCGCCGCTCGTCGCCGACAGCGTCAGCCCGAGGTGCTGGTGCCCGAAGGCATAGGCGACCGCACCACGCCGGCCGATCGCTGGCAGATAGTCGGGCAGCGTCGGCCGCGCGCCCATCCACGGCGCGACCGGCTCGTGCAACGGCAGGCCCAGCGCCGCGACATGCGCGCGCAGCCGCGCCCATTTGCGCGGGTCGGCGGGGGTCTCGATCGCGGCGAATTCGACGATGCTAGCCGCGCGCAACCGCCCGGCGAAACGCGTCACGATCATCGCGCGGTCCTCGAACACCACCGGCGGCTGATCGGCGGGCCAATCGCCCGGGTCGCCCTCGATATGATAGCCGCGCTCGGCGATCAGCGGCGCGCGCAAGCCCAGCGGCGCGACCAGCGGCGCGGAGGCGGCACCGGCGGCGATCACGACCACGTCTGCCGCCCGGCTGCTTCCGTCGTCCAGCGTCACCGTCGCTTGCGCCGCCTCGACGGCGATCGCGCGCACCCGCCCGACGACCCGCTCGCCGCCGCCGGCGGCAAAGCATCCGGTCAGCGCCGCGCCGAGCGCCGCGGTGTCGGTGATCTGTCCGCTGCCCGCGAAGCGTATCGCTCCCGCGATCGGCACGTCGGTCAGCGCGCGTAGCTGCGCCAGTTCCTCGCCGGTGGCGTTGCGCACCGTCGCGGTGCCGGTGTCCGCCGCCAGCCATGCCGCGCGCCCGCGCGCCGCGCTGGCCGGCGTCTCCCATACGACATAATGACCGTCGACGCGCAGCAGTTCGGAAGCGCCCGCCGCCGCCAGCACCTGCTGCCACGCCGGAATCGCGGTGGCGAGCATCGCCGACAAGGCCGTTTTGCCGCGCGCGAACCGCGCGGGCGTACTGGCGCGCAGCAGCCGCAGCGTGAACGGCAGCCAGCGTCCCACCGCCCGCGCCGGCAGCGCCAGCGCCCCGCCGCGCGAGAACAGCCGCCGGGGCACGCTCGCGATCGTCGCCAGCGAGGCCAGCGGCTCGACCTGCTCGACCGCGATATGCCCGGCATTGCCCCATGACGCCCCGCGCCACGGCGCATCGGGGGCGACGATCGTCACCTGCGTCCCGCGCTTCTGCAAGGCGAGCGCGACGTTGAGCGCCACCACGCCATCGCCGACGACGATCGCCGAGCGGATCATGCCGCGGCCCGCACCAGGCTGCGCGCGCGGCCGTAGCCGAGATAGAAGACCACGCCGAGCACGTTCCATAGCGCGAACCGCACCAGCGT
>Ga0265798_10007294_pt1 | contig 14320 bp, 10 predicted proteins | sample P3T30metagenome_FD_192430 | JGI IMG/M metagenome (GOLD analysis project Ga0265798, IMG submission 192430) | Plant litter microbial communities from East Loma Ridge, Irvine, California - P3 T30 | ecosystem: Environmental > Terrestrial > Plant litter > Unclassified | place: USA: California...
GTAGCCAGCCGACGTAGCAAACACGGGATGTTTGCAAAAAAAGCAGCCGGCCTGCGAATAGGTCCGTGCACCGTTAAGTGAATGAAGCCCCTTCCAGCCCTACCTTTACGTTTGTCAGTGCTTATATGCGAGGAGCTGGATGAAGCTGCATGAAAGTATGTACCGACATGTGGGATGAGACGTTGGCAACAGACGCTTGTCAGCCTGAATGAAATGGAATGGGTCAAAGAAGCATCACCCTGCAATCGATCTTGACGACAGAGATTCTCCGTTAAACTCTTACCGGTTACGATCCGGAGACCAATTTCGGTATTCGCAGAACACTTAATCGTTTTGCTCGAGCGCTACAGACCTGTAGTACGCTTCGCATGAACCATACCGTCTCTCTAACCAAAACAAACTTCGCCGTATTCTTCCTTCCTCGTTGTCTTCGCGCTCCTCGTACGGCGCTTACGGCTACTCAGTCGTGCGCGGCTGGGAAGCAAGTCTAAGTTCCTCCTCCACCTCAATGGCAAGCTTCATAATCTGGTCCGCATTCTCCTTGACGCGTGCATCGAGATCAAGCTGGCCAAACTCAAGCTGGCCAAACTTGGTTCTCAAGATCGAACTGCAGCGGGCAAGAATGCAAGGTGCTTCTTCATACTCGTCCGAGTCTTTGGAGCGAAAGAATCCCGCCTTACGCGGTCCAACAGCCACTTCGCCTCCCCGAACTGCTTCTGCCACACAAGTTCCGCAGGCTTGATGGGCTCGGTCGGCTTCGAGATGCTTTGGAAGGGGTTAGCACGCTCCTCTTGTGGTTTTTGTGTAATGTACAAGTCCTACATTTCCAAGTCCTTGTTCTCACCGGCAATGACGCTCACTTGAGGAGATTCTCCAGTATCCCAGCCGCATCAACAGGCTTCCACGCCTCGAGAAGACCACCGGTCGTCTTCTTGGCGCCGTCGAGGTACTGCTTGCGCCCAAAGCGCAGTGGATCCGCACACAGCGTAAATGTGGCATAGCGCAGACTGGTACTCGGTGAGCTCGCCACCAGAAGAAGCCTTGAGAAGGAGACTTCTCGCGCTCTCGGCAATGACGCAGAACTGGGATTCGTGTCATGTGCTTGCATCAGCCATGATTCCCTCGAGATCGGTCGCATCGCCTTGCCACTTGAAGGCGCCGTTGACTAGGTCGTGGAGGTCGGCCATGTTGTGCAGCTGAAGGGGTCTGGGTGAAGTTTCTGGGCGGGCGATGAGGTTTGGAAGTAGGAAATCGGAATTGAAGGTACTTGGTGAAGGTGGGAGAAGTACCTAGGTAGTCAGTCGGCGTAGGTAGAAGTCCAGGAGCGTTTGCAAGGTACACGAAGGGCTACGTGCGCCTTATGGCTTGGCGCTATCCAGTGAATAGTAGGCAAATAAGACATGCAAAGTCGCTTTGACGCAACGATGCGTGATAACTTAGCGATCTCCACCACAATCTCATTTCGATCTGAATTCCTGAATGTCAAGACCCAACTGCAACCTTGACCGCATACTTGTCACGCGAGGACTTGAGCAACATTAGGTTCCCTAGACAAGCCTACGAGGCGACACCTTAGCAAAGAGCGGCTTCTTGTCCCAAACAACATGAGCCGTCTGATCCAGCCAGTCCTCGTCCGTACGATCCGCCAGTTCCAGGTCGAAGTTCCACAGCAGATGCGAGATGATGAGTCGCATCTCATGGTACGCGAGACTGCGCGTGCGTGAGTACATGCATACATGTGAGGTTGCTTATACTTTTTTGCAGATTTATCTCGAGACTTACTTCATGCCGAGACAGTTTCTCGGGCCTGTAGAGAAGGGCTGCAGCACTTTTTTCCTGTCGTTCGCGAAGCGTGGGTCGAAGTCCGCGGAGTCCGGGGCCAGCCAGCGCTCAGGGACGAAGCTGTCGCTGTCGGTGAAATTGTAGGCGGAGCGGTAGGCGGCGAAGTGGGGGACGCTGACGCCGACCTGTTGGAATTGGGGTGTCAGCTTATTTTGCTGGGTGGATTTTGTTGCGAGGCTGCTTACGTTTGGCGGCACGTAGAGGCCGCAGATGGTGGCACCCGTGGCGTTTGTCTTGCGGCGCACACCTTCGCCAACAGAAGGAAACGTTCTGAGACCCTCTTCCAAGCAGGCAGACAGGTACTGGACTTGTTAACAACGCTCTCGAAGCGGCGGCATGGGCACGACTTACAGGCAGCTTGGGTAGCGCGTCGATGGTGATCTCATCCGCGGACTTGAACGAGTCACGGATCTCTTTTGTCAGCTTCTCCATGGGACAGGGATTGGTCAACAGATTGTAAGTCAAGCCCGACAGCATGGTAGCAGTAGTTTCCGTTCCCGCAATCATCAGCAAATCGGCATTGGCATGCATCTCGGGACGAGGCATCTTGCACCCCGTCTCATGCTTGAGCACCAGACCGAAGATGTCTGGTCGCTCTCCATCCATTGCCAGCCTCTTGTCGACGCGATCGGCAGAGTGTTTGACAGACGCTTCCGCCGCTTCATGGACGGATCGGGGGATGAAACGTTGGACGATCTTCCACACAGTAGGGAAGTACTGAAACGCTCTGGAAATACAAGCGTAGAAGATCCCGTCGAAGATCCCTTGCAGCCACGGGCTGTATTCTTGGGTGTCCAGCAGACCCATGGATTCGCCAAACGTCAGGTCTGCCATGATGTCGAAGCTGGGCATAGCGTCAGCACTGTGAAGAAGCGTCCTAGAGGTTGGATACGTACGTCGTCAGGTTGTACATCTTCACCAGATCAACGACATTGTCACTCTCCAGCTTCGACTCCAGAACTTTAACCAGCCGGGTCACATAGCCATTCAACAATTCCGTCTGCTCCCTGAGCGCTCGCGCAGAGAAAGCCGGCAAGAACATCTTTCTCATGCGGTGATGATTTTCGTCGTCAGCGAGTATCAGGCTGTGCTTGGTCCCCGGCGAGAAAGGGTAGAAAGTCTCGTCTTTGTGTGTTGTGGCCTTGTAGCCATATATCTCCGGCCAAGCCTTCTCATCGATGAAGCTGACTTCATATGGTGCCAGGCGTACGATAGGTCCGTAGCGCTCGTGCATTTCTTTCACGGTCCAGGGTTCGCGGCCGGAGAAGTAGAGCCACAGGCGGGGGAAAGGCGTTGCGGCAAACCACTTCGATCCTGGCACCGAACGGAGTGGGCTCCAGAAGAGATTGTACATGACGGAAGATATGCCGTGAATCACGACGAGAGCAGCTACGCTGCCGAGAGCAGCTGTGATGCGGTCAAAGGACATCTTGGTATTCGTTTGTCCGAGATGTATGCGATGCAGGATGGGAATGCAACTGAGTCGATATTGAGAACGGAGCAAGATGTCGAGATAGTGATTTACCAGGGGACAGGCCTTCTCTTAAGCACCTACTCCAACACGTTCGAGATAGTCATGTCGATAGAAAGCTCCTTCGTTGAGTCCATCGTCGTACGATTTCGTATACCTTGTCATGGATGAACGCATGTGAATGTGGATACTCGAGGTCCAGCGCAGACAATGAGCACCAGAGATCGTTCCAAGATGCGAGAAGACTTCATGTAGTGGATAGTCATCAGCCTACATGACGTGCAAATTTGCCATGTATAAAAAAAGTTCGAGCATAAATCCAGGGCGCCGGAAGATCACTCCTTTCCCACCGCGAGAAGTCGTGAGAATGTTTGCATCAAGGTCGCCGCCTTTCGGCGACGATAGTCTCCATGTATCGCTATGCTTGACCGAGAGGCGATTTATGCAAAAAATCCAGGATGTTGATACTTAGGGCCAGGTGGATCTGGTGAAACATTCGGGAGAGCGTCTCCCGCTCCGATGGCACTTGGAAGAAGACAGTCGAATGTTTGCGCAGCTTTGCAAGGATCAGTACAGTGCGTCCGGTGAGAACATGCGCAAGCTACCATGTGACGGTGGGCGCAATAGATGTATGGCTGCGATGACGATCATCATGTCGTCGTTGTCGTCGCGTGTGCGTCCCTTGGTCTGACATGGCTGGAGTCGTGAAGTTCGGGGCATGATTCCGGCCAAACGGAGGCGTTCCTATTGGTTCAAGCGTATTTGTTTGAATTCGGCCTTGGATTGCGAGAAGACGAAGCGTTTCCAGTAGGATAGGTATGCAACCCAGACACGAATTGGAATCATCAACCATCAAAAGCGAGGAGTATACAATGATGAAATGTTGACAAGCAACTCCGATACAACAAAACGCCACCGCTATGCCCATTAATAAGCGCCAGCCATATAGATACAACGGCAACAGCCACAACCTTTTTCCCAATCAAGGCTCAACCTTGAAGTTCAGCCTTATACCCATAGCCGCCAACTCGACATCCAAGTATCTAAGGACACCAGGCACAGCAACCTGCGTAACATCCTCGCCGCCAGCCCACTTCTGGCCGGATTTGTCCTCCCAGCAGTCGTTCTTAGGCTCAGCGCCCTTGACCTTGTGACTACACCTCCTGCAGCGAACACGCAGAGCCTCGTTCGGTCTGCGACGACCGAATTGACCGACGGCAGGCTGTGTGGAGAGGAAAGAGCCGCAGCCCTTGCAGAGCCAGGCTTTGGTGTAATCGGAGCAGTTGAGGAGACGATCCTGCAACAGGAAAGCAGTGCCGTGGGCGAGCAAAGCGTCGCGTTCCATCTCTCCGACACGGATACCACCTCCCTTGGCACGACCCTTGATGGGCTGGCCGGTGAGCGGGGTGACGGGACCGGTGGTACGCACTTGGTACTTGTCGTTGACCATGTGACGGAGACGCTGGTAGTAGACGACTCCGACGTAGATGTCTGCGCCGAGCTCTTGACCGGTGATGCCGGAATACATGGGCTCGTTACCGTAGTAGTTGTAACCCGCGCGCTTGAGCTGGTGACCGAAGTATTCGGTGGCGGTTTGGCCTTCTTGGTCCTTGAACTTGAAGGGTGTCGAGTCTTGCGCAACGCCGTGGAGGGCGCCGGATTTGCCAGCCAGCGACTCGACGAACATACCAATGGTCATACGGGAGGGGAAAGCGTGAGGGTTGATGATGACATCGGGTTGCATGCCGGACTCGGAGAAAGGCATGTCGCCCATGGGCCACTTTTGCGACAGCACACCCTTTTGACCGTGACGAGAGGAGAACTTGTCACCAACGACGGGCGAACGAGGAATACGCAGGCGGATGCTGATTGCCTGGCATGGATCGTTGCTACCGCTCTCGTTACCAATAAGCTTGATCTCCTCGACGAAGGCCTGTTCCGAGTCCTTGTAGCGGTGGAGGTGGGTGATGCCGTCGCGGTTGATGTATTCGCCAGTTTGAGGATCCTTGACGACAGTGTGAGAAGCGGCAATAATGTCGCCCTCCTTCATCTTCATGCCGACAGCTGCAAGTCCATCGTCGTCCAGGGTCGTGCGCCATTGCGCTTTGACGAGGCCACCAGGTGCGAAGCCGAACATGTGTGTGATGGCACCACGTCCTCGGCCTTGACCCTCTGCAAGGTTAATCTGCTTGGTCTTGTAAATTGTGCCGTGACCGAAGCCACGCTCGTGGGCGGACTTGTTCAAGATCATAGCGTCGTCCATGTCGTAACCAGTGTAAGAGATGACAGCAACGACCGCGTTGGTACCGTTGGGGAAGTTGTCGAGGCCGTACTCGTTGTGAAGGGGAGCTCTGACAACAGGTGTCTGACCAGTTTGTAGCTTGTACGATTTGTTGTCTGTGCGGTACTTGAGGGCAGTACCAGGTGTACCCATGGTTTGCTTACCCATCTGACATCTTGAAGGTGTGTTAGTATGGAAAGGCAGCGTAGGGGAGACTTCAAGACAACTTACTGGTACATGTTACGAGGGGACTGGTTGAAGTCGGAGAAGGGCGTTTGGTTGGCGACGATGGAGAGGATATTGGTAGGGTCATACTCGAGATGTGTGTTGTCGCCAGAGACGATCTCAGGCTCCGTACAGGCGATCGACATGAATGGCTGTTCGAAAGGACCGACGTAGTCGACCTTGTCAAGAGGCAGGTACTTCACAGGCCGCAGCATGCGAGCAGCCTGAGAGAACATGAAGATACCGGCGTATTGACCACCATTGGACTCGGGGATGACACCAATCTCCAGATCTACAGGAACGTTGTGGCTGCCTTCGACCTTCCAGTAGCGGAGAGTGTCACCGATGACCTTGGCCTGTTTGTGAGAGCAGAAACCCATGACCTTGCCGTCGAGCTGTACGACCACGTTCTCGTTCAGTGTAGCGGCTGCCGAGTCGACAACGCCGAGCTGTGCAAGTAGAGCCGGGATTGCGGAGACGTCAGTGCTTCCTGTTGTGATCAGACACTTGTGTGCCAAGTGATTCAGCAGACCGCAAGGCGATCCGTCAGGAGTGTGTACAGGACAGAGGAAACCCCAGCTCTCCGGGAGCAGCTTTCGGACTGTCGTTGTTTTGAGCTGTGCAAAGAAACTGCCTCTGTGAACCATGCGGAAATGGCTGATGAAGCGGTAGAAGTTGATCTTTTCAGCCATGACGGTGAATCCAGAAGTCTGTTGCAGATCAAGACCACTGGGACTGATCAAGTTACCTGTCGATAGGAAGTAGTCCAATGATTGTCCGAGGTTTTCGTTCGTTTTGCGGATAATCTTGCTGATAAAGTCCTTTTCAAATTCCTTGGTGGTGTAGGCAGGGTATTGCCGGGTTCGGTTCCAGTCGCGCAAGCTAAGACCAATCGAATACAGCCACTCCTCGACTCTCTCCTTGATGATCATGCCGTAAAGAAGACCAGGCAGGAGAATTTCCTGGTTTTGGACCGCATCAGGGTTGTCGATCGCACAGTCACCCTCAACGAGAGAGTACAGTTTGCGGATCATGAAGATGAGCATGCGGAACTTGTCGGCGTCGTTCTCCTCGGTCACGTCGTTCGAGCCCAAATGAGGTAGGACGACCTTGCGGAGGAACTCAGTTCCAGCTTCCTCGTCGCTGACATCCTCCGGCAAGCTCAGGACAGGCCTGAATTTGGAGCCCAAGAATGCACGAGTGCTCGATTTGCCGTAGAAGTTGTATGCCTTGTATGTCCTCAGAAGCAGCTCCACTCTGTCGATGACGAACTGCTTGCTCTCCAGATCCTTCTTGCTCATGGCGCGTCCAACGATACCCTCGTAGATCTCGCGGTCGTTTGTCTCGGCGAGTGCCTTCAAGACCATGACGACAGGTACGAGGTACTCGTTCTTGCGGTATGAGAATCGGAAAGTCACGTTTCCGTCGCTGAGGTAGTGTAGGACGTTCGTCTGAGACGTCTGATCGGGCCTCACCGATCGGATCTGAATACCGAACTTGGTGTATGTTGCTCCTCTTCCTTCGAACGACGGACGAATGATGGCCATTGGGTAGTTCCTTCGGTTGACGATAAGCATACGAATAAGCTTCTCGTTTCCGTTGACGATGAAGTATCCTCCAAGCTCTTCGCTCTCCTCGCGCTTGTCGACCAATTGCTTTGGCGAAAGGCCTTCCAGGTGACATCTGTTGGAGCGCAACATAATTGGGACCTGGCCAAAGTCGCGCACACTCTCCTTCCACTCTCCATCGTTGACTCTGTATTCCAATCGTCCACGGAAACGGCCTCTGTATGAGCAGTGACGCTCTCTGCACTCTACGGGCAGAATCTCGCGCTTTGTGGTCTCGTGCTTGTTGGATGGAGGGAGCATGCTCTTTTCAAGAAACACTTCCCGGACACGGACTTGTAGTCTGTTACGAGGCGCGTCGGAAGTGCCGTATGGCTCGCCGTCGAGGAAAGTCTTGGTGCCGACATCTTTCAGAGCGTGGTGGAGTTGTCCGTTGGGCTCGAAGATGGCGTTGAACGAGTTGACATGGGGATCGATCGCCTTTGCCAGCGAAGGGTAGGCGGTCTTGTCGGTCGGAGGGTTGCTGAACAGGGCGTGTCGTCTGAGGGTGTCGAAATCGGTGCCCCATTTGCGCTTGATCTGCTCCGGAGGGCCCATTGCGTCGAAGGTGTATATATGTTTCTGCGTTTGCGCGCAAAGATGAGAGGCGTGGTATTAAGCGCTTGGCATGTGGGCGATGTTGATGGTTAGGTCCGTAGTAATCGTGTTGTTTTGTGCGCCCTTCCACCCGTCAATGCTCCAACATGCACAAGCACAGCGTTCCTTCCTTCAACTCTTTCTCTCAAAAGTCCTCGGCTGGAAAAAGTCAAAGGTCGGCCTACCTTCCGCACGGGCAAAACTCATCGTTTTCGCCGATCCTGACAGCATCACGTGCCTTGACTCGGGATTTCCAATCCGCAGGCAATCACATCTACTACTGCATGGTCTGGCCAACCGGACGCCTCGTCCAACTGCGGCCGGTGTACTGCGAGAGGCCGTGGTGATTTCGCCGTGAGAGTCGCAGCGAGAGCTCGCAGTACTAGTCGAGGCTGGAGGATTGGGCTACTGCAAAAGCACTCGCTTCTCCCGCACCGCTGCATCACTCACGTTGCACCTGATCTGATCTCGTCTCTGCCAACCGACGGACACCGTGACACCAGCGCCGCACAGAGACAACATCTCGCTCCACTTGGCAAGACTGAGAGAAGTGAAGCGCGGGCATCGAACCGGGGTTGCGCGGCGGCACCAGCTTCGACTGTTTCACACCGCAAGCCATTTGAGAGAGTTGCGACCACCTGACCGCACATTCTCTCTTTTTTTTTTGCAGGTCTGGACAAAAACTACCTGCAGCTGCGACGTTGAACTACATACACTCCTCACCACCACTATACTTCACTACTGCCCTCCTCGGCCCGAGAGCTCGAGTTTATGCCACTTTGACGCTTGACGCGCCAGTTCAAGTAGAGTCCAGACAGAGGGCCCCGCAATCCGAAAGCGCCGCCGCCCACTCGAAGTTCAAGTCCAAGGCTCCGAGCCCAAAGTCCCGTCATCACTGCAGCCTGACTGACTTGAACCTTTGCTGCTGTCCACTCAAGCATCTGTTTCCCACCCAAGAAAATCTCCCATCTCCGCGCAGCAGCAACAAGGCAAGGGTTCCCTGACTTGCGACCAAAGCGCTTCTTCCCGCCGCCAAAGCCGCACTCCCCAAGTCAGGTCAGCAAGCCAGCCAGCAACAGTCCGCGCCGCCAAACAACGCTTGCCCAGCTCTTCACTCGCAGCCTTCGACGTTGCTTCTAGCTCACCGAGCACTGACCTGACCTCAACCCGACGGGACTGCCTTGGTCTGCCCGTCATGGTGGGAATCTTCAGGCGCCTGTATGATTGGCTGTTGAGCTTGTTCTGGTATGTGTCGCCGTCTGTAGATGTGTTGTCCTCCTCTTGTCGCGCTGTTCGACCATGCGCCCGCATCGCTTGTCGACTCCGCTTCAGTCGGGCGTTCCTTCCAATATCGCAATCCAAGGATCCCGCAAGATGTCCTCGACAAGTTGGATGATGCTGACCGACTCCGTGATAGGGCGACTGAAATGGACATCACCATGATCGGTCTCCAAAATGCAGGCAAGACGTCGCTGCTGAGAGTGTTAGCCGTATGTTCAACCCAGATTCGTATTGAAACCCTGCGCATCAGCTGACACGACTTTCTAGGGCGGCGAGTTCACTATTGAGTATTACTGCCCAGCAGTGCTATACATTCTCACATTTGCTGACAAACCTTCTCAGCTCAATACCAACCGTAGGCTTCAACATGAAGCGCGTCCAGAAAGGACATGTCACACTCAAATGGTTTGTCATCTTGTGCAGCGGCAGCATGCATGCATGGACTAATCGAATCTTCCACTGACATTTTCCAGTTGGGATCTCGGCGGCCAACCTCGGTTTCGTTCCATGTGGGAAAGATATTGTCGCGGAGTGAATGCGATAGTGTGAGTGCATGTCGCAAGATCCGCACAATCAAGGATTCCCATGCTCACGATCAACCAGGTTCATCGTCGATTCGGCCGACAAAGAGGCCCTGCCAGTAGCAAAGGAAGAGCTCCACATCCTCTTGGAGAAGCCTGCCATGGAAGGCATCCCACTTCTGGTCCTCGGCAACAAATCCGATCTGCGCGGCCATCTCACAGTAGACGAACTGATAGACTCCCTGGACTTGAAGCGCGTAACCCACCGGGAAGTGTCTTGTTACGGCATCAGCGCGAAAGAAGAGACCAATCTCGATGCCGTCCTGCAGTGGCTCATCGCTCGGTCCACGAAGTAAAATTGATACGATCATCCACTGGCTGAGGTTGAGATTCGACTTTCCAGCCAGCGCAAGCACCACACCACAGCCGCACAGCAGGCCGACACACTGGATCCAGCTGCTCAGCAGTCCTAATGACACCACTCAATCAGACGGAAGACAGCCAGGAGAGCTGAGCGCCAGCAATGGCCGAGGAAGGGGAAGGGGAAGGGATCCAGGCATTTCATTTGTCCAAGGAGCGACGACTTTTTTCGGAGATTCTCTTTTCGCGTTGCATGCTCTGCATTGTTGTTGTCATGTGACGAAGGAATGAGGCATGAACTAACGGCGGTTATGATGGTCCACGATAGCCATAAGTTTTGCAGGTTTGACACTTCGGCTTGAGGTGATTTGAGTGTTGTTGACGGTCCGAGGATTTGTGAGATTGTGACATGTAACGACCTGGATCGCATTGCGCTATTCGGTCGTCCGTCTCTTGTGCAATTGTAAGGTCTATCAGGTGCTCGTGACTGCAAAGGCGACCTCTCACTATGCGGCCAGAGAGTACGCCCCCGCGCCAGCCTGAATTCGCGACGCATCTCCGGATCCTGCCATACCAACACTGGAAAAACGAGACAGCGAGCAAGCAAAAAGAGAGATACCACAGCAGTGCAGAAGGTGAAAAAATCCGAGAGTAGAGCAAAAAAAAATACAAAATGGCAGCATTCCCTGGCACACAAGTAATAATAGGCACACACAACCTCAGTGCCAGCACAACAAAGGGTTTGCCAGCACATCCCGCAGCGGCGGTTGTGCAGTGGGCCGACGCGCGATGCGCTGGATTTGTCTCATCTCGAGCAACTCTATCAGCCCAGGGGGGGGGACATGGGATGCAGGGTTACGGTTACGATTTCTGGGGGAGCAGGGCAGGGCTGCTGGATCGAATCCTTCTCTCCAGGCTGGCGTTTTGTCTTGTGGCGTGCGTTGCTGCGGGCCGGTTGTGTTTTTGGTGTACTACTGTAAGGATGCGCTGGCTTTGCCGAGGAGCCGAGTTGGCGGAGTTTTGGAGATCGTCAGAGGTCGTCTCTTGAATTTTGAGAGTTGCACGATGATGATGACGATGATGACAGTCGGACTAACTATCCGACTTCCAGGCTCGCCAGGTTGTGGCTGAGTTTACGGCGGATCTTCGTCTGAACTCTGTTCTTGCAAGGATTCAGGAAACGAATGCGGAGGCTGATGATCTTTTGCGGGTTTGGACGGAGAGGCGCAGGCGAGCGTGGCAAGGTGTTTTGACACGTCCAAGAAGAGCCTCCGAGGGAAAAGGTAAGCATAATCTGCACCGCCTCGATACCGCGTACGTACGGCAACATATAGTCGTACCTCATGACATGAATTGTTACTGCCTGTATGCTGAATGATTGCGTGTCTTTTGGTGGGTGGCGGATGTTTTCGCATGGGACGGCATGAGTCTTAGCATCGGTTGGCATGGCATGGTCGTGCGTGCTGGGCATCTTCTATTGCATGCCGCTGGGAGTCAGCATTCCAGCATCAAACGCAGTGTTTTCAATCACCTGTTGGCGATAAATAGCCAGTATGCATGAAATACAATAATGATTTGATTTAACAATCGCAAAGTGCAAGGCGGAGTCGCGTGATAGTCAAAAGTCAAGAACCGCTGTGGCGCAGCCAACAAAGAGCTGTCAGTCGGCCAAGAAGTCCAAGAGGTCTATCCTCGTCATGATCTGGTACAAATGACAGAGCAATCGCCGCCGTTGAACTGGATCGTCCATCCATCTGCCAACAATCCGATTGCACCATTTCCATTCCTGCACTCTCACTTTACATCCTCTCTTCCTGCAATACCACTTCCGCGCCAATTCAGTGGGCTTACTACACATTCGCCATCCACCATCGCGACAAGCTTCGCCAAACTTCGCAACACATAACACATCATGATTCTCCTCCCGCGCCAGTATAACAAGTACGTATACCCACATTTGCGACATGCGCGCTTCTTGCGCCCGGCACTTTTGACACACGACTAACATCAAGTCCAGCTGCTACACCGACCGCTTCAACAACTACAGATGCACAAACAACCGTAGCACATGGAATAGCTGGGCCCGCTGGTTAGTCCTAGGTCTGATCGTCCTCGGAATCCTCTTCGTCTTCTTCCTCTTCTCGTAAGTCCAGTCGCCTACTCCATCACCACACATCAGTCCAATATCACTAACACTCCATCAAGATGCGTCACCTCTCGCCGTCGCAGAAAGCGCGGTTTCCAACCCTACCGCGGCACAGGCTGGGCCCTCGGTCGCACACCTCCAGGCCACGGCGCGGCGACATACAACCCTCAGCAAACCACGCAGCAGCCTTACTATGCGCAACCGCAAACCCAGCAGCCGTACTACAACAACAGCAACAACCCGCCGCCTTCGTATTACGACGCTTCTGCCAACAGAGGAGGGAACAATGATGTCGAGTTGCAGACGCCGCAGCCCGCCTATGGAGGCGCGGGAGTGCAATACCAACCGCCCAAAGGACCTCCTCCTGGACATGCTTGAATGGGTTGACCGCTAAAGCGTTCCTCACTCGCAAGGATGGATGGCCGAACGCAGGAAGGCAGCCTGGATACGACGGGATGATATGGCAAGGCGTTTTTGGATCGGTCTCACGGAGGCTTTCGTATTAGGGATAAGAATGATGACGATTCTTATAATGTAATAATGTTAGACTGAGTTGGGACTTCTTGTACAGAAATACTGACCAGTCTCTTTTTCTTTTTCTCATCAATCTTTGATCGACTTTCACTTTTCAATGTGCTCAAAGTGCAAGGCCTATTTATCCACCAACTTGGAACACATCGCTGAAACGTAAATGTAGCAATTTGTTTCGAGCTCTCTCGGTGGTCGACAGAATCATGGGTCGGGTGGACGTGTCATTGGTGGATGTATCATCAGTGGGTGTATCATCACCTTTACCTTACGACCAATACTGTAGTTGTATGCCATTGAACAGCGTAACTGACAACAAGCTTTCTCACCTGGGAGTCCTCTACTTACCATTGACTAACTGCAGTCAATACCGCACTCTCTTTGGCACCGAAGTTTGAAAAAGCTGTTACTATCGTCTTCCGTCTAAAACCGCAGTATGCAATCCATTGAGATGCTGCAAACGCAATTATCCTTTCTCCTAATGGGCAAACAGATCACAAAAGGCGGTGTTATAGTCCCCGGCCTACAACAACCTATGTAACCCATTGAGACGTATGGATTTACTTGTAAAGGTGGTTGTTGTATAACATTCCTCGACTACACAGCAGAGAGCATGGCAATTGCCTCGGCATTGATCGGCCCTATGGATAAATCTGGTAAAAGCAGCGTCATCCAGCCAAAGCAAATCTCCACACTCTGACTTCATGCAGCCTTGACAGCTCTGCGACCCTGTCTTTTGTGTCCTGTCGACATCGAAAATGCCCGCAGTAGCACCTCTCTTGATTCGTAAGCTGCAGAGCGTACCGAGAGAGCAGAGGAACCCATTGATCAACAAGAAGCTAAGCGTCAAAGTGGACTTTTCCTATTGTTTTCATCCCTTCCTTCTTGACATCCATTCCTTCTTGACATCCATTCTGACTGCACGAACTTTTTCTCTAACTACAAACACATCACAACTCTAACAATGTCTGAGCTCCCCAAGACCATGAAGGCCATCAAGGTCGTCGAGCCCGGCAAGCCTGAGATCCAGGATGTTCCTCTCCCGAAACTGAGGGACGACTACATCCTCGTCAAGGTCAAGGCAGTTGCCCTCAACCCGTACGACATCCTCAAAGTAGACCAGAACTGAGCCCTGCTAACCTTATACCCTCCCAGGACCGACTGGTATGCCTCTGACATCCCCCAGTCGACCAATGGCTCACGCCAGCTGACTTATTCACAACAGGAAGCACATCACTGTTCCTGGCCTAGCCGAGCAAGGCAAGGGCTGTACCGCCGGCTGCGACTGTGAGCAACGTCATCCCTTTACATTCGTATAGTCCGATCACTAACAGCATGCGTAGACATGGGCACCGTCGTCGAAGTCGGCCCCAAAGTCACAAAGGACTTCAAGAAAGGCGACCGCGTTGCAGGTTTCACCCACGGCGTCAACGCCGTAGAAAAGGAGGACGGCTGCTTCGCGCA
>Ga0265798_10007295_pt1 | contig 14317 bp, 13 predicted proteins | sample P3T30metagenome_FD_192430 | JGI IMG/M metagenome (GOLD analysis project Ga0265798, IMG submission 192430) | Plant litter microbial communities from East Loma Ridge, Irvine, California - P3 T30 | ecosystem: Environmental > Terrestrial > Plant litter > Unclassified | place: USA: California...
GCACTAAACAGCTCCTTATTAACTGGTTAGTTAGAAAACCTAGCCATCAAATAGTGTTTATACATAAGTAATATTGGCAGACACAAAACATTGATAACTAAAGGTAAATACTCCAATAAGGGCCCCCTTGTCAAAGGCATTAACCACTGCCTATTTGATTCATGGCTGCTAGCCGACCGTCTCCATAAAATCCATCAACTCGCGTAAGGGTAACTGGAGCGCGCGGGCCAGCGAAATTAAAACGTCTAGAGTGGGGGCACCTTTTGCGTGCTCAATACGCTGCACCGTCAACTTAGCCACATCGGCATAATCTGCCAAGGCTTGTTGGCTCCATCCCCGCCTTTCCCGAAGAGTTCGCAAATGCACGCCGAAGGCCTCGACACCGGCCGGATTTTTCACGTCGGAAAACTCCTCTAGCCTGAGCATTTTGTTGGTATAACATACTTATCCAAAATGGGCTTTTTTGCGTATCTTGCTAGCTCTTTTCCTGCCTTCGGTGGCGGAGAGATGCTCGCCTGCCTATGCCCATTTCCTTTCAAGGACCTCGCCTTACTCGACTGCACCGGGAGTTGCCAGTTCCCCCTCAGACTTACGGCTGGTCGCGAACGGCCCTAGTACGGGCGGCCGATGTATTGCCGACTGCGCTGGCTCACTTGGAAATCAAGAGTACTGGCACGGCCCCAAACTGGCCGCAGTTTTACGCTTTTGCCAAGACCAGGAAATCAACTTAGCATGTGTATTGACTCCAGATAATGTCCTAATTCTGCTCCAAGCGTTTTTACCCAGGCTAACGACTCGCTACACACCTTGCGCAATCTGCCCACGCCATCGCTAGCCGCACTAGACACAGGTCAACTAGCGCTTTACACTTATGGGGAAGGTGGACTGTGCAGGGGGACGGGGACGAATGGTGCACTCCGAAAAGCCGATGTTTACAGTACAGTGCCGGAAGTGTACAGCAAGCTGCTTATGGTCGTGCAGCAGGAGAGGCAGCGCATAACTGCAGGCAAATAATGAATTAAACACGCTTCAAGTAGAGGTCTGTATGGTTTATAGTATCGCATTCTCCTACTTCATCTTATGAGTTCTATCCATATTGGCGAACGTCTCACCCATCTCCGGGCGATGCTAGCGGCTGAGTCGCTTGTTCCTGGTGCTTGGCCCCGTACCCAGCTGGCCCGGGAGGCTGGGGTTCCGCTCGCTGCGCTCACCCGGTTGGAAAGCACGGGCCGTGGGAGCACCGAAGTCGTGACTGCAGTGCTTCACTTTTATCAGGGCAGAGGATTTAATTTGGCATGGGTGCTAACTCCAGATAACGCCAATGTTCCCGTACGAGGGTTCCGCGACATCTTTGAAGACGAAAAGCTGCCCCAGGCCAGGCAGCCGCTCTCTAATCTGCACCGGCTACTGCAGCCGGTGATGGCTGGCCTCGATGCAGGCCAGTCACTTCCTCCCGAGGCCCTGCCCCCGCTGCTGACGCAGGTCCGGCAGGGAGTCCTCCACGCCCTCAATCACTTGCTGCCACCTCGGAGGCTGGTGCTGAGCGAGTCTGACTTGCGCGCGTTTCAGCGGCTATTGCCCCCGGTGCACGCGCAATCATCTGGTTGGCGCTCGGCGGCGCTCTACACGGTGCCCTATCATTACTACGAGGCGGGCGATTCCCTTCCTCGGTGTGGTGAACTCGTTTCCTACCTAGCTTATGACTCAGGCCTCGAAGAGGTTTCCAACAGCCTTAAATGCGGAGCCTGTAAGGGCTCGTCGAATGTGGCTTCCACCTCTTCTGCGCCATTGGACACCCCCGCAGCCGCGCCGCGTTAGTGCATTGCTTCTACTGATTTTCGCTAATTCCTGCCCGTACGGCCCGCTGCTTTACAATAGTTTCCCTGCCCCTGGACCGACCTTATTGGGCTGTTATCTAACAGGCGTTCCCTTGCGGGCTTGAAAGCCGTGACCCAATCGCACGAATTTATTTAATGACTAATTTCCCCGTTGCTACCATGGACTCGGTTACACCCAACGACCCAGAGGTTGATTTTTTGAGCAGTTTCTTCGTTCGTTTGCCGCGGGCTTTCAGCCAAGAGGAAGCTCGTCTTTTTGCTCTGGCCCTGAACAGCCTGACCTATAACCCACAACAAGTTGCCTTTCAGCTGGCTTTCAGTGACATTATTCCAGGTGGTAACGAGGATGGAAAGCAGTACGACAAGCTATCTATGGCCACAGAACGGCTCATGCAGGCCATTAAATTCAAGACCTCCCCGCAAGAAGACAGCTGTACTCACTATATGCTCTTATTCTCTACCTTGAGTGTGAATGCGGACACCGGGTTGGTAACGGGCAGGTTCAATCCTAACTTGCAAACGTATCTGCTTGACCTGGGCGATAAGTTCACCACCACCGACCTGGAATTATTGCTCATGCTGCGCCAATAGGCTCTCCGCGGGTAACTCTTCTAAATATTAATAGGATTACAAGCACTCCCTCTATCCGCCTTGAGCCCACGTCTATTCACCTGACGCCGACTTCCGCCGGCGAACGCGCCTGAGAGAGGCTGACTACACGTTGTTGAGAAAGCTTCGGGAAACCGGCATCGTATTGGCCAGGTGAGGCAACCCGCAGAAGCGGGTGTGGTGAATCACCTTGCTCACCGTTAGCTACTAAATTGCGAACCCGGTGCGTGGAACGAGCCTCCGGGTTCGCAATTTAGTAGCGGCGAGGTCGGCACGATTGTGAACGCCGTACCTGGATAGGCTATTTCCCTTTGGTACTCGCCTACGTTCCCTATATGCCCGCCGCCGCGCTGCCTTCTGACTTTGAAGAGTCGTCTTCTTGGTTTCTTCGCATTATAGCAATCAGCGTTTCATTTGCCGCTATCGCATCTTCAATGGCTTGGCGTACCTCCTGCGAGAGCGGTAGAGTGTGCAGCATGCGTTGCAACTGGCTTTTTGCTTCGTGCATTTGGCTTAAAAGCGATGCTTTGGGCTCATAAAATGAGCAATTCGCGCATGGCTTTAGCTGGCTGTATGTATCGAAAGAAGGATACTTGCAGAAGCCGTGACCGAGGTCGACGGAAGGCTTCGATTTGCCTTCGGCTGGTAACTTACCCCCATTCGTAGCAGGTTTTTTTAACTGCTCAAGCTGACGTTTGTCAATGCTAATGCGATTCGCCGCAGTGTAGGCTTCCTCAAGCTTGCGGATATTTATTGCAAGGTACCATCGGAGTGCGTCAGGGGAGAGTTGTCCAAGCCAATGCTGCAAGTCGGAATCACTCATCGGCGTTGGAGCGTTACTCAACAGGTAGGCAAGGGTATGTCGAGCCCGATGGCTAGTAAATTTCCCTAAGGCATCATCGTTGGAAATGCCGGCTTTTCGGCATAATATCGGAATGATTGTATTATTTAAGCAATCATGGCCTACCTGTTTTCCCTTCCAGACAAATAAAAAGTTTACTGCGTCGGCTGTTTTGTAATCCCAGTGTTTGGGAACAATGGGACGACTTTTCTCCCAAATCTTGATAACCTCTCCCACCGCACCAGGGATTGGCTTTGTAGAACCAGAACCTGACTTGCCCACGGGCACGGTCAAAATGCAGATTGCGGGGGGGGAAGAGGAGTTGCTCTCGTTTTCTTCCCCGAGTGCAGGTCGTATGCATCCTACTTGTAGCCGACGGATTTCATCAGAGCGTAACCCGGTATAAAGCCAAACAATTGCCATCGCGCGCATCATCGCCAACGGATACCTGCTGCTAGGAGCTACGTTGTGTCGCTTAACTATTGCTGCATTGGAAATAGGCAAGTCCTCTTGTGTGAGCGACCATCCGGCTTCCTCCAGTTTGGCCCATTCGGCCGGTTCAATCGGCCGGGGCTTTGGTATCCGCTTACGCCAAACGGAGTTGGGGGTAGCCAAGGCGTCGTTCAGGTCGAAGGGAAATGATAACCATTCCCACCGGATACACTCTCTAAAGAATAACCGCAGGCGACCCAGCATGCAAATCTGGGAATTAGCCTTTAGCGGCTTGCCCCATTCGGGGGTTGGTTCGCTTCTCGGGTGAAGCCATTGTCCCACTTTCATTTTTGTCACAGCCGCTACATAGGCAATAGCCATCTTTCTGGTCCATTGCTGCGGACTTGCCGCGTCTGGATAATTTGCAGTAGCCCATCTTGCAGCTTTAGCAACCAAGCTTTTCATTGCCCTACGCTCCTTCTCCCCTGCAGTCGAATTAGCATACCAGGCTAGAATCAACTTTGCCCAATCCGCAGATAAAGTGTCGTTTATGCTAATTGTAGGCTTCCTGCCCTTGTGGGGAGCAGGCAAACAAGTCGGTATTACCTTTATATTATATAATAACTCAGAAAGATAAAAATAGATATTTTTAATTATTTTAGGATATGAATATTTTTCGCTCAGTTTCTCCAAAACAGGTAGAGTAAGCTTTTTTACCTCTGGGCTTCGATTGGCCAGCAGTGCGGAACATGTAGCTTGGCCTACCATCCGTGATACACTCCGTCCGATGCGTACGGCCTCAGTCGTTAGGGCCTGCAGCGCTTTCTCGACCGCGACTCCTCCAAAAATACGCTGAGCGGAGCCGAGTATGTTATTATCATTTACTAATTGATAAATTGGAATTTCAGCTAATAGATAAGCACAGGCCAAAACGTACGGACGGTAATGGTAGATTGAAGTTCGATGCGCGTGTTCAAAAGCATGGTGGGTGCTTTTGAACTCCTCGTATGTGCTTCCAGCTATCTCTATCCACACGGTCTCGTCCCAAGCCCACAGGCTTGTTTGCCGCCGATGCATCTCGTGGAGCAGCAATGAAATGCACGCTCGCCGGTTGCTTTTCATCCCTTTCATAATTCCCCAGTGCACCAGCGCGGCCTCTATGGGCTGAACAAGCCGATTCAACGGCTGCTTAATCACCTTATGGGAGGCTTGGGGCTCCCGCTGCCAGTATCCTTGCGCTTCCCCGAAGGTTAGCGCGGTCTTCTCCAACGGACTTAAGGTGAATTCCCTGTTCAACGGGGGAAGTTCAAAGGGCCAATTTCGAACAGAATTTCTGTTTCTGTCCGGGCATGATTCGCGCTGGCTCATAGCAGAGAGGTTTTCATCGTCTCCTGTCGCTGGTCCAGAATCGAATTAAGCGTTTGACGGTATCGTTCGTTCAATTCACGTCCGCTCAGGTGGATGTAGCGCATCGTCGTGGCGACGCTCCGGTGCCCCGCGAAGGCCGCAATCATAGGCAGTTCCCAGTTGGCCCTGGCTAAATCAGTTAAGCGCAAATGCCGCAGCGTGTGCGTCGTCAGCCTCGGCAGGCCGGCTCTTTTTCCCAAGGCCTGTACGGTCTTGGACCAACTCCAAATCGTGAGGGGTTGCCGCGGGTTACGCCGGGACTCGGACAAGAAAAGCGGGCCCATCGGTTGGCCCAAGCTATGGCGATGCTCTAGGTAAGCCGCGAACAGTTCGGCCGTTACATCCGAATAAGGGACTTCCCGTGCGACACCAGTTTTGGTGGTTTCTGGCCGCAACTTGATTAATTGGCTGGAAGGGTCTATATCGCGGATTTGGAGGGCGCACAACTCTGCTCGGCGTAGGCCTGCGTCGTACGCCAACGCCAGCATGAACCGGTTCCGAATGGGTTCGGATGACGCCGCGTCCAGGATTGCCTGCCACTCCCTTGGATTCGGAAGCCAGAATTCCTTTTCTTGGCGGGCAACCCAGCCGCGCCGCGCCTTACTGTAGCTTTTCCCCCATCCATATACTCCTTCTTCAACTGGATTCGTGGCTCTTACTTCTTCTCCCTTCAGGTATTTATAATAGAGCCGGACAGTTGCTATTCTCAAACGCACAGTGGCATTAGCAAATCCCTCATGCGTGGTGCTTCTCAGGAAGCCAACACGCTTACCAGGCATGGCAGGCGCAGCTGATTTGGAACGCTCGGAGAGGTCTTTGACGTAAGCCACGACCTCAGCCCGCTTGGCATCAACAGGGTTAATAGCGTGAATCGCGCAAAACCGGAAGTAGTCCACCAATGCGTAGCCGTAGGCACTTACCGTGTTGGGTGTTCGAAACTCTTCTTGCTCGATGAGCCAATCACCCGAGTAGGGCTGCTCAAAAATGGTGGGAAATCGTTCTTGTAGGGTCATACGAGACGGACGTGATAAGCGCAATAAGAGATGATGTGCTCATTTCAGCAAAATAATACTTTGCCGATTTTCGGTCCTCAAAGGTAAGTCGACTTTTTTGATTACAAAATATTGATTATCTTGTGATTATATAGAAACACAAGAGCAGTTTTACGAGATGAAAACTTGTGCTTATATAGGCACAAGGTTCATGGCTAAAGCGTTCGAAATCATATTCCACATAATTAGGGTTATGTGGAATATGCTGAGCGATAACAGGCGCTTACCGTTGTTTTCATCACTAGCAATCAGGAACGGAGTACAGCTATTGGGCACTGTTATTAAGCGACATTGTGGTTTATTTCGAGCGAAAAAGCAGTTATAGAGTATTGTGACTTTGAAGCGGTTCCAAAAGGATTTAGCCATGGCCGTAGCAGTTGCCGCGACGGCTCCTAAGGTGACCTAGTCAAGACGCACAGAAGCAGGACATATATTTCCTGAGTCATGTGTTTAGAAAAAAACATAGAGACGCCGGATAAACGCCGCAAATACGATGACGCACTCAAGGCTGAGGCCCTACGCCTAGCTGTGCAGAGCTACAGCACACAGGGGGTGGCCTAGCAGGCTTTTTAAAATATCTATTTCCTGCTCGGCTTCCTGCTCAGCCCGCTTCAGACGGGCGCGTAGGGCCCGGACATCCAGGTCGCGGGGCACCTCTTCACTGCTCACATCGGCCACACGCTGGGCTTGCTGCCAGCGGTAGAGCAGATTGAGACTGATTCCCAGTTGCCGCGCCGCGACCTACATGCTACGATTCTCACCGGCCAAGCGCAGGGCCTCGGCCTTTAATCCCTCGTCGTATTTATGCCGTTTATCGGGCGACGACCCGCTGGTTTTGGTTACCATAACAGAAGAACTATACGCCCTGCTTCTGTGCGCCTATCCTAGACTATCTCACTACAGTCTTGTCAACCTCAACGTACGCATCTCGGTCAAACTAGGCAAGGCCCGCACCCTCAACTATCTCTGTAGTATGACTGTGGACGAAGGTCACGGTATCATCAGCCAGGTGCAGGTCGACTTCGCTGACCGACGCGACTGCTCCCTACCGCCGAAGACACTACCTGTGCAGCAGTTTTTGCGCTGCTGTAGGAAAAGCTATTGCCGTATGTTCATAATTGCCACAATTGTTACTATTTTTACTATAGTTACCATAGGAGAAATGCTTGAAATTACTATTTTGTTCAGCATGTCATATGTTACAACGGACCAAGGAATTACGGTACACTCCAACGCTCTATTCACCCGTGAGGCTATCGTTTGCTACCTATCCGGTGCTGGTATTTTCCAGTATTTTCCAGATGCTATACATCGCCATCTCACCGACCCAGTCGTCATAGTTAGTATTGAGCATCAATACCCGGCCAATCCCGGATTTAGGGTCGAAAAACAGGAGCGCTACCACGCCGGGGGGGCCGTCGGTATGCCCAATGAAGCTGGTGTAGCCGAACGCCCACGTTGTAGGATTTGCTATAGGGGCTGCGCTCGTTACGCTTCTCAAACTGAATGGCGCTCAACGCGGGTTGGAACAATTCGCTGTAACTCGCGGGCCGCAGCACTGTGCCCCTGCCCTGGTAGACCCGAATTAGTTCGACCAAGTGCTTGCTCAAGTCTGCGACGGAGGCACAGAATCCCCTATCGGAATATGTGGTCTGGCTGGAGTAGGGTAAAGGCACAGCGGGGGACAAATAAAGCTGGGATTACTGGGCGAATGCTGCGTTGAAATACCGTATGTGTAAGGGCTTTGTGAGGTACCGAGCCGTAAAATCAGGAAAGGGCTGCTTGATGGACCGCTCGACTACATAGGCCGCTAGCACCGTCAGCGAGTCCAAAGCGGTGCGGTGGCGGGCAGTCTGGGCGGCCGCCGCTAGGGCGAAGCCAAAAACGAGGCAGAGTAGTGGCGCAAGAATGGCTTTGAACACGATGCGGCTAAACAGTAGAGCCGCGGTTCCCGCTGGCAAGGGTATCAAAGCAAAGGATTACTCCGGCGCAGGATTCTGCCTAGCTGGCATCATCGCTTAGCTTGTTTTGGTAGTTCACTAGATTGTCAATTGCCACTGGTCGACTTAGCCTTACCGTAATTCTTCGCCTGTTGCAACGAGAACCTCTATTTTTAAGCGGCATCGAAAATCACTCTAGGTAAATGCAACACCTTGAAAGCAAGCAGCTTTTAAGATAAAACCCATAGTTACTATGGTAACAATTGTTACCATAGTAACTATGGTAAAAAAGGTTTACATTTTACAAATAGATTCCATTGCTTTTATTTGTACCATGCAAACAATTGTAATGGCCAACCACAAGGGAGGTACTGGCAAGACAACAAGCTGCCTGAACGTTGCCCAGACCTTGCGAGAACAGGGTCATACCGTATTGCTGCTTGATTGTGATAGCCAGTGCAACCTTACTCAAAGTTTTACGCTGCCCTCCCCGTTGGGCAAACGCCTTGATGCAGTGTTACTTGGCCAGGCGAGCTTGTCTGATACAGTACAGGAGGTAGGTGAAAGGCTCTATCTGATACCCAGCTCGCCTGATTTAGCAGAAGCTGAAGAGCGCATTGGCAAGAAGCCAGGTGCCGAATTTGCTCTAAAGGAATTGCTCGATGAAGTAGAAGCTATCGACTTCTGCTTGATTGATACTCCCGGAGGATTGGGTAAGCTAACCTATGCGGCCCTGACAGCGGCCACCGCCGTATTCATTCCTGCCCAGCCAGAGTATTACGGTATTGAAGGCCTAGTAGGCCTGCTTGATGTGTGCCAACAAGTGCAGAAGCGACTGAACAAAGACCTCAAGATTGGGGGGTTATTTTTCACGCAGTACAATCGCAATGACCGGCGTCGGGCTCAGAAGGATATGGTTGCACTGCTGGAAGCTCATCCTGTGTTTGGGCCTCTTGTTATGGACACCACTATCCGTCCGAACGTAGCGCTGGTAGAAGCTCAGATTGAGAAAGAAAGCATCTTCACTTGGGCTGGTCAATCTGCCGGCGCGCAAGATTATACCGCCCTCACGGCCGAAATCCTCACCCGTCTATGAGCACTAAACCTACCTTTGGCAAGAAGGTCCTTTCTTCCATCAATGAGCGAATCGAGCCAGTTCAGGCTCAGAACCCTGAACCAGTTTCCAATGAAGGCGAAAAGGAAGTAGTCTGGGTATCCTTTACTACTGCTGTCACCCGCGAAACGTACCTAAAATTGAAGCAGGCCGAGTATTGGGTACCGGGCTTTCTGATGAAGGAACTGACAGAAGCGGCTTTGGTGAAGGAGTTGGCGGCCTATCCTGAGGCAGATAAACCACTACCTGATGCGTTGCTGCAAAAGCTACTCCGCACCAGCAAGAAGCTGCGATAGCCATGCAATCTAAAAGCGGCTACTTCAATGAGAAAAGCACTCCTTGAGGTAGCCAAACGAACAGCAGTAGGGTAGGGGCTAAGCTGCTAATAGCTGCAACTGCTGCTCTAGCTCTGTGATTTTGCTCTTTACCTGCGCTACAAGTGCTGGGCGAGTATCATCAGTGTACAGGAGCGATGTTTGAAAGAACGACAAGCTGTTTCGGGCATCCTCCAACTCAATCTGCAATCTCCTGCGCTGGCTGGCTAGGGTTTGACTAGCCCGATTTTTAGGTTTGGCCGGCGTCATTGGCGTTAGCTTGGTTTTCTGGTACGCTGGCAGCAAGTAACCGTCTATTAATGCTTTAAATATAGCTCCGGCCGGCTTTTTTACTTTACCTGCATCTGCCTGGGCTCGCACGGTTTGAAGCACGAAGTATACGTAGCCTTCGTCGTAAGCCTCAGCTACTAACTTCTCACGCACTGTTTCTATACTCTTACTGGCTACACCAGCGGCAAGGAGTGAAGTAGCCCAATCCTCGCTTGGAAGTAGTATTTCAGGCAGTGCAGCACCCGTAGAAGGAAAAAGAAAACGGATTTCAGTGATAACCCGGCCCTGTTTGATTAACTCATACGTAAAAGGTAAATCTGTTTGTGCCAGTTCCTCTTGAGCTGGGTCGAGTACCCGAGTGCGAAAGTGGTCAAAGCGGTCAATGTATTCGTCCTTTAACCCCAGTACGTGCCGTAGTTCGCTGACACTGATTGTGCGTTTGCCAAAAGCTACGTACTCGCGCAGTAGCCAATAGATGCGGTGTGAGGCAGGCCGCTTGATTTTGAGCACTTGGCTCAACTGAGCCTTAGTAAAGTTATTCTTTAACTCTAGCAAGTAAGGCTTCAAGTGTTCATTAAATACCGCTTCCACTACTCCCTCTCGTTTCAGATAGTCAATAGCCCCCATCAACGGACGGTTTTTAATATCTGGCTCCTTCATTCGCTCGCCGTTGGGACCCAATACTTCTAAGAGCAGGAAGCGGCTAGCCATCTTCTCTGTCATCGCCCGCACCTCGGTGTAGACATTTTTGCTATTACTATCTGCACACAACTCACGCACAGGGATTCGGCAGACTGGTAAAGCAGTGTCTTCGCGGCCGATGCGACTAATCATGGCTAAAAAACAACGCATTTCTAGGGCTGACATAGTAAAGCCAGCGTTTACCATTGCATTATGCTGCACGACTAGGGGGTTCGTGGTGGCTATAAGTTCTTTGGTCATGAGCGCGTTGAGAGATGCCTAGCAAATGTACAGGCATTCAAACGCATTTCCCCACAATCATTTTAAACCTGTGGGGGAGTAACCCCATTTCTGTGGGGATATCAGCCCTTATTGACCCCATTTCTGTGGGGGAGTAACCCCATTTCTGTGGGGGAGTAACCCCATTTCTGTGGGGGAGTAACCCCATTTCTGTGGGAAAATTCTATTATGTACACCTAGTATTCAAGTAGTTATGGCACCCGTAAACTTAGTAACTTATACAAACAAAGTAACTACTGTTTCTTGAGTAGTTTTTTTATTTAAAGGTTAGTCTGTCAGGACGAGACCCATCTCTTTTGAGTAGTTTGCCAAGGCGCGAGCAACCCCATTTTTGTGGGGAAATAGCTTAGGATACCCCTCTACACGCTGTAATGGCAATTTCTACCATTTTATTCCCCCACAGAAATGGGGTTACTCCCCCACAGAAATGGGGTTGATAGAGAGGGGAATCTCATAACTTGGATACGCATAAGGTCTATTGAAGCCGAATTTGCGACATGCCAAGTACAAGTCTTTAGTACTAATTCCAACCCCATTTTTGTGGGGGTATACTTGTTTCACTTCCTTTATAGCAGGCAGGCTTAGCACAAAATAGTATTCCGCGTATTTTTAGCGCTTATACCATTATAAACTATCTGTTTATCAAGAAGTTGTTAGTAGTATTTATCATAAAATCCGTTCTTGGACAAGATAGCCTAGCCTTTCGGGCTCAGCAGAGCTTTCGGGTGAAATGCACACAGTCGGCGAATTAAAAACAAATCCTGTATATTCGCAATACGCGAATCGTAAATTGTGAATCATGCGTAAGTTCAATGGCCTACGGCCACAGGATGTGGCCCTTTTGCTCAAGCTCGTCGCCCACCCCGACCAAGCTTGGCTAGGCAAAGACCTGGCCCGAGCGCTGCACCTGAGCCCCTCCGAAGTGTCGGAGGCACTGGCCCGCTGTCGCTTTAGTCGACTGCTGGCCGCTGACCCGCACACCTTGACCGTGCACCGCCGCGCCCTGCTTGACTTTCTCTGCTTCGGCCTACCCTACGCCTTTGCCGTGCAACCCGGCGCGCCAGCCCGCGGGCTGGCCACCGGTGCCAGTGCCCCGCCGCTGCTACAGACCTTTGGCCCTGAGCCCGCTTACGTCTGGCCCAGCGCTGTGGGCAGTCAGTGGGGCATCGCTGTCGAGCCCCTCTATCCGCAGGCCCCCGCCGCTGCCGCGCAGGATGAGAAGCTCTACGCCCTGTTGGCCCTGACCGATGCGCTGCGCCTGGGGCGGCCCCGCGAAGTTGTCCTTGCCCACCAGCTGCTCGAACAGCACCTACTGGTTCCCACCCTAGCAGCTACCGCCTATGCCTAGCGAGTCCCGCAATCTGCCGCGCCTGATGGCCGTAGCCCGGGCCCTGGGTCCCTTGCGCGAGCGCGTCGTCTTTGTGGGCGGGGCGGTTGTCAACCTCTACAGCACTACGCCCGCCACGACGCCCGAACCGCGCATCACTGATGACGTGGACTGCATTATCGAGGTCGCCCCACGCACTGCTTTTTATCAGCTGGAAGACGAGTTGCGCAGCTTGGGCTTTGTCAACGACGTGGACTCTGGCGTCATCTGCCGCTGGCTCTACCAGGGGCTGACCGTTGACGTGATGCCCACCGACCCCGCCATCTTAGGTTTCGGTAACCCCTGGTACGCGGAAGGCTTCGCACAGGCGCAAGCCTACACCTTGCCCAACGGAACGACTATTCGCGTGCTGAGCCCTGCCTATTTTCTCTGCACCAAGCTCGTGGCCCTGCGTGACCGGGGCTGGGCTGACCTGCGGGTGAGCCAAGATTTGGAAGATATCGTGCACCTGGTCGATAACCGCGCAGAACTACCGACCGAATTAGCCCGGGCGGCGGGCGACGTACGCGCCTATGTTCGCCAGCAACTGCAAGACTTGTTGGCGCACCCTGCATTTGCCGAAGCCTTGGCGTGGATGGTGCCCTACGGCGCGGACTACACGTATCAGCAGGTGCTACAGCAGCGCATGCAGGAGCTGGCTGTAGGCACTGCCTAGGAAGGGGCCTAACCGACCTTTCTAAGCTTGTCACATTTTTTAAACGAGCAGCTAGAAGGCGTGACAGCCTATTTAGTGCCCCAATGCGCCCCCTATCGTCTACAGCAAGCGGCCTCTCCCTGCAGAAGTCTCTCGTGGTATAGGAAAGAACTATAGTCCTCCACCCGACCCTCGCCCCGCTACCTGATCTAGACACTACGGGGACCCAAGCCCCGGGCTGCCGCGCTCGGCTATCACCTGCCAACCCCACCCCAGCGGGGCCGCACCCAGCCGCCGGTAAGGCCAGTGCAGAGCCATCTTCCTTCGTGATCAGGTAGGCGGCTTCCCACGCGGCCGGGCCCCTCTAAGAGTAACCTATTACGCAGCTGCCAGCCTCCGCTCTCTAGCTGCTGAAGCCCGCGTCGGTTGACAACAGCTGGTCCAGCTGCTCCTGTGAACGTCCCAACTCTGTCCGGCTTAGCTAGACCACCTCAACCAGAAAAGGGGGGAGTAGGTCGGCCCCACCTTTTATAACCCCTTTTATAACCGGTTTATAACCCACTTAGAAAGGGTTTATAACCGAAAGCAGGGGGTTTATAACCTAGCACGAGGGGATTATAACTGCTTTATAAAACACTGGTCCGCTGGCTGGCCGCTCCACTACCAGGCACTCAGGTGTTGGGAGGGCGCGCGGGGTGCATGTGGGGGACGCACGTCCTAGCATCCGGCTACGGGCTATAACACTAGCGGCGAGACCCCTCCAACTGGCCAGCTTAGGGAAGATGTAGCAGGCAAACGGGGCAGGGCGAAGCGGGACATTTTTAGCTAAGGGGCGAAAAAGACATTATGTAAACGACCATTTAGAAAATGTCTTTTCTGGGTAGCTTTGCGGAAAACCTTCTGATTTTACCCCCGTGCCCGCCTACTTCGCCTACTATCGTGTCTCTACTCAAAAGCAAGGCAACTCGGGGCTCGGCCTCGAAGCGCAGCGGGCGGCCGTGAGCAGTTTTCTGAAAGGAGGGACGCCGGTGGGGGAGTACGTGGAAGTCGAGAGTGGCAAGAAGAACCAGCGGCCGCAGCTGCTCGCGGCGATCGCCGCGGCCCGGGGCGCGGGTGGGGTGTTGTTGATTGCCAAGCTGGATAGGTTGAGTCGCAATGCGGGCTTTATCCTGGCCCTGCGCGACTCGGGGGTACAGTTCGCCTGCTGCGACATGCCCGATGCCAACACCCTCACCGTGGGCCTCTTCGCCGTCATCGCCCAGCACGAGCGCGAGACCATCTCTCAGCGCACCAAGGATGCCCTGAAAGCCAAGAAGGCACGGGGCGCGCAACTCGGCACGCCAGCTAATTTGACGGAGGAGGCGCGGCAGTTGGGGCTAGCCGCCCGGCAGCGCAATGCCCGCGAGCATGGGGGCATCCGGCAGGCCACGGCCTTGATTCTGGCTCGGCGGGCGCAGGGGCTGAGTTGTGAGACCAT
>Ga0265798_10007296_pt1 | contig 14315 bp, 14 predicted proteins | sample P3T30metagenome_FD_192430 | JGI IMG/M metagenome (GOLD analysis project Ga0265798, IMG submission 192430) | Plant litter microbial communities from East Loma Ridge, Irvine, California - P3 T30 | ecosystem: Environmental > Terrestrial > Plant litter > Unclassified | place: USA: California...
TATGGCATCAGCAATCGTTCCCTCTCCAATGACTTCATACCAAGTACTTACTGGCAGCTGAGATGCGATTAGGGTTGATTTTTTGTTATGTCTGTCCTCAATGATCTCCATTAACAAGTCTCTTTGCGGCTTGTCGAGATTCTGCAAGCCAAAGTCATCCAGGATCAGTAGATCCTGCTTTTCTATGCGAGCAATTTCTTTATATAAGGAGTTGTCAGCTTTTGCACCATGCAAGCGTGTAAAGAGCTTTGATGTATTGTAATAAGCTACTTTATAGCCCATTGCGCAAGCCTGATGACCAAGCGCTGAAGCTATGAAGCTTTTGCCCACACCAGTGGGTCCAGTGATCAAGATGTTTTCTTTTTGCTGGATGAACTGACAGGATGCAAGTCTATTTAGCAGTTCTTTATCCAGATCACGGGCGGCCTGGTAGTTGATCTCTGAAAGATGCGATTGATACCGAAAAGCTGCTCCTACGGTTAACCTGGCCACCTTCTTGTTTGAGCGATCCTGCCATTCTGCATCAATCAGCATGCTCAGCAGTTCGTCTGCTGTGAGCTGTAAGTGGCCCTGACTTTCGATACTGCTGCTGTAAGCGAGCTGCATGCCGTGAAGGCGCAGGCTCCTCATTTTTTCCAATGTTTGTTGTGTATTCATATTTGCTTTGTTTACTGATAATAGGATGCACCACGCAAGTTATCGTGTACTGGTAGGCAGTGCTGTTCATGGTCAAGGTCCTGCTGATCAAGGTTCTGCTTGAGTATGGACTCCAGTATTTTATAACCATATTGTTCAAAAGATATCGCCCGGATGCAGGCACTTTTAAGACGGTCAGTACCATAGATCTTACCAAGTCTTTGTATGCCCCAGCACGATCTTAAGGCTTGTTCAGGATGTGCGCGCTGCGCGAAGACCGTTTCCAGGTACTCATACACAGTCTGATCGGTAGATCTGGCCCATGATAAAAAGGTCTCCATGTTCCATCCTTGCATAAACTGATGGTTCTTGGGCATATGCCCCGGCAGAGTTGAGAAGCCTCCACTTTTTTTGCTCCTGGGGTGAGTGGCTATTCTGGAACCCGCAGAATAGACTTCAAGGACTGTTTGGTTGTATCTGAGTTCAATCCTTTTACCGATATACTGGTGTGGAACGCTGTAGTAATGTTTATCCTCGCTAATGAACACATGGTAGTTCTTTTGAACGGTAGCCTGTTTATAGGTAATCAGTGTAAAAGGCTCGGCGGGCAGTGGAGCAAGCAATGGCCGTTCCTGATCCAGAAACAGCCTTGTACGGCTGGTCTGCCGCTGCTGATACATTCGCTGGTTGTAAAGATCAAGTAGTGGCCTGATGGCTGTATTAAGTGCATGCAGGTCAAAGAACACCTGGTCTTTCAGTGCAAAACAGATCCGCTGATAGACCAGCCGCACTGCATTTTCAACAAGTGCTTTATCTTTTGGTTTACGTGCACGGGTGGCCAGAACGGCGGTGCCATAATGGAGCGCAAAAGCTTTGAAGTCCTTGTTCAGTTCTGGCTCATACCGGTGTGCATGTGTAACTGCCGACTTCAGATTGTCTGTTACAATCAGCTTTGGTACCCCACCAATGAACTCCAAGCTTCGACGAACACTGTTTAGAAAGGATGCTTTCTGCTGATTTTCACTAGCCTCCACATAGGTGTAGCCACTTCCAGCGAGCACAGCGATAAACAGTTCTGCAGGCCTGGTTGCACCGGTTTGACGGTCAGTTAGCAATAACCTGTCTCCTGCATAGTCAATCAGCAATTTCTCTCCCATGATCTGCTCCATGTGAAAAGAGGCATGCTGAACAGCGAACGCTTTTTGAATATGCTCTTTGAATTGCGTGTAGCCATATCCATCAGGATATTTCTTACGATAGTCTTCCCAGATAGCCAGGTAAGTAAACCCGGATTGTTTAAGTGCTTTCTGGTATATGGGTACAAGGGCTTGAAGATCCTGGTAAGCCTGCGGCTTGTTGAATGCCTTAGGTTCTGGCAAAATGGAAGTAAGCGACTCTTCGTCAAGGCGGCTTAGTTCCCCGAAGTCTTTGCTTGAACCAGCAAGATTAAGCACATACTCGTTAACGGTCTTACGATTAATCCCCAACAACCTGGCGACTGATCGGTTACTCTCGCCACGGGCTTTTAATTGAATAATTCTTTGAATATCTAACATGTCTTTTCGGTGGCCCGCCATATTCTACAGAGTTTTTTGCTGTAAAATACTGCTTGTTTGACTGGCCCGGTATCACCGATATGACTGGACCAGCATCACCGATACAGGTGGCCCGCTATTGACTGATATATGCACCCAAGGAGAAGCTAAAGAGTAGTTTGCTAGTAGTTCTTTATTTTGTAAGCTCTATGATCATGTTTCCTGTAAGCTTATGGATTCGGCAAAAGTTGAACGGTTATTAAAACATAATCAAGGGTTTTAATAACCACATTTTCAAATGCAAATGTGGCTCTTTTTTGTTGGGGATGTACATTACAACCTAGCCCAACAACTTTTATCTAAGGTATTATGTCAATCCCCTTAATCTTCTAAGTGCATCTTGCGACGTTTTCTTTTTTATACGGCACCTGCCTGCAGGAAATAAGTAGCTAATACGTCAAAGTTGATTATCAAAAAACCGTCGAATCCTTATACTGAGCGGACATATCAAATATTTCCTTGTTGTCTATATATGATTTTGACAGCCGAGAGGTCTTGGGTTTCAAGCCGAGATTCGGGAACGGAAATAAAGCCATTTTTATGATAAAACGAAAGTGGTGATCGGTAGATGGTAGAGTCCGACTTCGTGTAAAGGTCTTTGTCTACAACCCAGCCGGTCATCTCAACCTCATTCTCTATTATTTTTTGCAGCATTTTACTACCCCACCCATTTTCGTGGATAGTATGGCTTAGTATAATAACAAACCACCTTTGTAGATCACGTGAAAACTTAAAGGCCCAGCCTAACACTTCTTCATCATTGTTTAGAACCAGGAAATGAACTACATTCTCTAAACTTGATAGGTAGACATTTAGTTCCTGAATTGATTGGAAGTTCATCTGTTTTGGATACTCCTCATTCCAAATTTTTAGTACACTAGATTTTTGTTCAACAGTAAGGTCTGGGTAGATTTTTATAAACATAAAAGGGAAACTAATTATTATATCCGGCTCTATCAAGCAAACTGGTGATGTAAAAGCATTTTTGCCTTCCAACTGAAAAAGGGAAAATATTGATAGTGCCGCTCGTATTATCAAAATTTCAGGGATTAATGATATACATTTTATTTTTTGTGAGTCACAGACACTACACAATTGCTTTACCACGAATATTCTTAGGGAGCTCTTCATATAGTGGTGTCGTGAGCATGCATGGCACCCATACATCTACGCCGCTTTTTAGCATATCTTCATCAGCCCTTCCTAGCACCGGATCAGACTTTAGTACATTGTATGCAACATTCTTGAAGTCTTCAATAGATAACTCCACCTTACCTTGTTTCACATTCTTTTTGAGTAATTCCATTACTACTCGCAGGCGTATAATGCTGTCGCCATATGTTGCCATATGTTCCAAATGTCTAACCCTCTCGAATTCAGATTTTATACTAGAAAAAAGCATATACTTGCCTTCTCTCATGAAAAACCAATTACCGTGGGAAGAACAATTAAGGTCGGCGCTATATTTTAAATCCGGTAACATCGTTGCAATAACTTCCTCTTCAACCGACCCTATTTTTAAACATTTAGATGGACCCCTGGTTGAAAGTTTTCCTGAAATTACCTTTCCAAATAAAAGTTCTTTTTCTTTCAATTCGCTAAAATCGAGAACTTGATCATCGTAAGCATCATAAACACTCATTAATTGAAAATCTACACCCATAAAACCCATTAAAGGAAAAGAACTACAATAGATGAATTTATAGGACATAAATTCTAATGTTGGTATCTGTTGGAAAGGAATATTTGATAAAGGAAGTTTATAGTATGTGTTCGTTAATTTCATATAAAAGATTTTCCAATTGCATGGATTGTAGAATATCAAGCTAATTTCCTAATAATATCAAATTGTCAGATATGGTTCTTAATTGATAAATATGCATTTTAAATTTTGAAACTTCTGAAATCCTCCATTGAAAGCAAAAGGTTAAATACCTTTCTCTACAGTCCTATCAGTTGCCGACTGATTTTCTCAAAAAAGGGTGGAATAATGGAGGGTACAAGATTTGGCGCAAGCCAGATTTGTTGCACAAACCGAAATTTCTCTTTTTGCCGAGAAGCTTTGATTAAGGTAAATCGCCAGGAATGTCTTTTTAAAGGAGGGAATTGTGATAGACACCAAATCCTTGCTTAAGTATGTATCGATGCGCTTGTAGTAGCCTGAAATTGTGTTATCTTGATGTAACGGATTTAATTCGATCCAGCGAGTTTAAACATAGCTTTATGAATAAGAATATCGGGAACATATATGAAGATCTTATAGAGTTGTCAGATCTAAACCTCCAAAAGAAGTTGTGGTTAAATGAGGGTAATGATACAGGTCTAAGTTCATCATATACGGAACTAATGAATAGATTGTTTGATGACGACGACTTCGACTTGTTCCTCGATAAAGGTGCTCGTGGACTTGGTATTGCACCAACTTTAATTTTATAACTAAATCAATTGAGATCTTTGTTGAATTCATATGAAGAAGGGACGAAAACAGATTATGAAATTCTAATTGATCCTCAGTGGAGCTTAATATCGAACCATGCAAGTTTAACTGTGAAAATCTGGAATGAAGAATGCAAAGCACAAGCAGCTGGTGAGTCCCTTGATTAAGTTGTTGATCAAACTCGCGTATTGCTGATAAGCACTTGGACTCTCACCTCCAATTTTCCAAAAGTGGGTGGAATATTAAGATAAAGGCTTGCGAATTATTAAAATACTGGTAAAAAAATTGATAAGCAAGTTGGTAAGCTTGAAAAGCAGATTGCAAAATTAATTTAACAAGGACTCTTGAGCTGACGCTTTACAAGTGAACATGGTTACAAAGACTATGATAATTAAGGGCTTTATGATACTTCTAAAATTGGGGATCGTTTAGCTTTTTGTAACGCCTCCTAATATCATAACATCCACCCACCAATAGTAATATCCCTCCTGGTATCGCGATATACTTACCAGCAAGATGCTCCCGATGTTCGAATTCGCTCTTTGAATAAACAACGCCACGTAATGTTGCAATTTGATATACCTCATAGTTCATGCTTGTTGAGCTTGATGCGTTATAATAGATGGTTACCAAACCGCCAATACCAATTTTATTTATCAATGGTTGGTACTCCTGTGAGAAACGATATAAAGAATATCGACGTTCGTCACCTTGAATTCGTAAAGTTAAGTTAGACCGACCGTTCTTATTAGTTGTCTTTTCCATAGATGTCACCTTGCCTTTAATGTGCTTGGCCCGACTTAGGTCTATATGTGTGCTACCCATTCCTGTACCTACTAATAAAGTAGCTGTGGAAAGGAACAAGACAAAGATAAACTGAAAGAAAAGTTTAAACATTTGCAGTTTGCGTGTTGAGATCAAGCGTTTCATAATATGAAGATAAGGAAACGTTGCTACATTGCAGTAAGTAAGCCATGAGTAGATTAAATAAGTCCCATTAGATACGTTTACCTTGAATGTATATTCAACAGTTAGCGAAACTCTTTATATAAATAGACAAATTGTCCGCTGATAGCACAAAATCATAGATTATCAAAAAAGGGTCTTTTTTCAAGAAAGCCAGGGAATAATGACAACAATTATATAGGCTAGTTACCGTATTCACCCCCGCATACCCACTTATCGGTTAAGTACCATACCTCATAGTGGTAGAGCCACAATGAGGTGCAGGGAATTACAGTTAATTATTAAGTCGCTGTATTTTTCTCCTTAAATCGGACGAAAAAGTTTATTATCGGATTCGGTTCTTACATGAATTGGTTTTTGAGGATTTTAATTATCTTATACGATAGCTATGAGGGCTTTAGCAGAATCTTTTTTAGTTAAAAAAAACATAAGTCGTAATCTAATGAAAACAACGCTCCTATCAATCTTTTGCTTGATTTACGTTCAAGTAAGTCTTTGTCAAAGTATTACGCTCCAGGGTCGAGTAGAACACCCAACTACTAACTACCTTAATTTTGTTAAGAGTGGAAGTAATCTTATCACCTCAAAAAAAGATACTGTAATTAAGGTTCCACTAGATGCTGCCGGTGAATTCAATGTCATTATAAATTCACTGAACATCGATACCTGGATGGTAGAACACGGTGATGATGCCGCTCTTATAGATTTACAGCCTGGAAATAGTTTAAAAATAGTTTTAGGTAATCTTGACTATTATAATGGGTATTCTGTTCAGGGTGACAGATTGAACGACGTGAACTTTATGCCGTCTTTGGAAAGAGATCCGATGTTTGTAAACGTATTCAATGGAGATTATGTAGATAAAATCAAAAGAAGTATTACCCTTAAGGAAAATCTTGACCTTAGAATTGAGCGTTCAAAAGCTAAAATTATGTTTCTAGAAGACTATCATAAGAAGTATCCTATGACATCAGTTTACTACCAGTGGAAAAAAAATGAATTTACATACGAACCTTATATTAACCTTATTTACGATAATTTAAATTCTAAGGCTTTTGTAAGTTCACCCGAAATTTTCGAAGAAATCGAGAAAGAGGGTTTAAATAATGACGTTGCTGCATTAACCTCAGCAAATTATATTGAATTCTTAGAGTTTTATTCTGTATTCAAGAGCAACAATGGCAGCTTTAAAAATTATAGACCCTCAAATTTGTTCAAGTTTGGTATTCAAAGATTTAAAGGTGTAACTAAAGAAGTATTTTTAACTCGCCAGATGGCTCATATGGTTTATATAGACTCCATATATAACAAATATATTGGAACCTTCTTAAAAGAAGTAAAGTCTCCCAGAATGAAGGAGACTGTAAATAATGAAAGAGAAAAAGTGCTAAATGCAAGAGCCGAAGCAAGGCTTTATGAAAATGTAACTAAATACGGCCACTTAAGGGATATCTTTAACAAGTATCATGGCAAACTGGTTTACGTTGATTTTTGGGCCAGTTGGTGTGGACCCTGTCGGCGGGAAATGCCTAGTTCAAAGGCGCTTAAGAAGCTTTATGAAAATGAACATATCGTTTTCTTATACCTTGGTTATAATGATCAACTCCCAAACTGGTTGGTAGCTCGTAAGGAATTAGGTTTGACGGGAGAACAGATTTTATTGAATAAAGAACAGATGGATGAAGCCAGGCAGGCTTTTGAAATTAGTGGAATTCCACATTATGCAATTATCAATCAAAAAGGTGAAATTGTTGCAAAAAAAACTGGAGGACCTAGTCATAAAGAAACAAAAAACGTGCTAGATGATCTACTCTCGCAGGGGAGGGAGAAAAACAAGTAAGTTGATTTTGCTCTAAAGCAATTTCTACTACATAAAAAAATGCATTTAATAGGAGCTGGATGTATTGAAGATACTTAATCGAAAACAATGTTCCCCGCAAACAGTATTTTCTTTGACCCACTGCAAACCGGAATTGCTATCAAAAATTCATTTTATAACTATTAGAAAAACCGTGAAATAGTGATAGGGCCTCTCGTAATCTCAACTTTTCAGAAAATATTTATAGAAATGATTTATGGCCTTAAGGAATATTAGTATAGTTAAAATATTTTCAGCAAAATCGATTAAGGCTCCCAAGTTCCGGATGTATTCTCACCTTCAATTTGAACTCCCCAATCGTACATGGCCTTTAAAACCGGGATAAGCGTTTTTCCACGTTCGCTTAATTCATATTCAACCCGTGGAGGCTTTTCAATATATCTGTGACGAATGATCAGACCATCTTCTTCCAGTTCTTTTAGTTGTTGGCTAAGTATTTTTCTTGAAATATCGGGCATCTGTACGGCCAGTTTTCCAAAACGCACCATTCCACCAGTTAGCAATCTAATCAGGATGATTGGTTTCCATTTACCACCGATATAACCTATCGTGCGTACTACTGCGCAGTTCTCAGGATTTTGCTGCATATTTCTCATTAGTTACCTATATGTTACCAGTTTATGCTTTTAGTTACTATTTCGTAACCACCAATGTCAGGGAGAAATGAAAATACCCATAATAGCTTTAGTTACTTTGTGAAACAAAAGTAACTAAATTATAACAAGATGAATAATCAAGAAAACCAGAACAAAGACCTGCAAGGGAAAATTGCCTTAGTAACTGGCGGTACAAAAGGCATTGGAAAAGCTATTGCAAACCGATTGGCACAAGCTGGTGCCACAGTGATCATAACAGCGCGTAACCATCCTGAAGAAGCTGATTTAAAATACCATTTTATCGCAGGAGATCTTTCCCTGCCATTAGATGTAACCAAAGTAGCAGATGAGATCAACAAATTATTTGGCGGAGTGGACATATTAATTAATAACATGGGCGCGAACACGTATCCTGGTGGTGGTTACAGCAACTTGGCAGATGAGCATTGGGATCAGGCATTGCAGGTTAATTTACTTTCGTCAGTACGGTTAGACCGTGCTTTAATACCGAAAATGTTGGAAAAGAAAAGTGGTGTCATTATTCATATTTCCTCTACCAGCGGCCAGTTTGCCATTTGGGAATCTACCATGGCCTATAGCGCTGCTAAAGCTGCATTAAACGCTTATAGTAAAATGCTTGCTGATGAAATGGGTCCTCAAGGCATAAGGGTAGTAACCGTCTCGCCAGGTCTAAATAAAACTGAGGCTATGGAAACCTTTTTAAAAGAATTAGCAGAAACGTTTGGAATTACAGCTGAAGAGATGACTCAAAAACTTTTTGAAAGGGTTGGCGGAGTTCCACTAGGAAGGATGGCACAGCCAGAAGAAACGGCTGAACTAGTCCATTTTCTTGTTTCTCCAAAGGCATCTTACATTACAGGCGCAAATTACATCATCGATGGAGGGAATTTTCCAGTTATAAAGTAGTGTGGGCTATAAAAACAGTGATATAAGATGACAAGAAAGCGCTTTTTTCTAGACTAACCAAATGAAATATTTTCATACTACAATAGCTGTTACCAAATCCAACTGAAAGGTAAAAAATGCAGAACAATGCTTAATTTACATGATGGATGCAAACCACCTGGCATTACTTAGGAATACCATAAATCAACTCGTGCAAATAACGGATCGGCACTGGGAACTTTTAGTTCCACATTTAGCCTATCGCCACCTGGATAAGGGGGAATATTGGATAGAAGAAGGAAAGAAGGAACAGCAAATCGGATTCATCCTGGGTGGAAACATGAGGCACTATTATACACACGATGGTGAGGAAAAAACCACTTATTTCTTTTTCGAAAATCACTTGGTCAGCTCCTATTTCAGCGCACTAACCGGCCGACCGTCAAAGCTGACAATTGAAGCACTTACAAACTGTCAAATGCTGATATTCCCATACAAGATCCTTGTGTCCCTTTACGACAGCTCGCATTTATGGGAGCGGTTTGGAAGAAAGCTGGCTGAATACCTGGCGTTAGGATTGGAAGAACGCATGGCTGGGCTACTGATCCTAACACCGGAACAGCGATACCTACAGCTGCTCCAGGAGAATAAAAAGAAAATTATTGAACGCATACCCCAGCACCTCATCGCAAATTATTTAGGGATTACTCCGGTTAGCTTAAGCCGTATTCGCAGTAGGATTAGCGGTAAAAAATAGTGCGGAGTTTTTATTATCTTTTGTAAACGTTTCGAGGGCATGTTATTTCTGAAATTTGATTATCAATCAAAAGACAATGAAAAAACTCATTCAGGCAGAAGCCATCGTTCCATTTTTAATTTCAGTTCTATTAATCAACAGATTACCGGTCCATTTTGAATGGTGGATCTGGATACCCATCTTTTTAGCGCCAGACCTAAGTATGCTTGGCTACCTGATCAATAATAAAGCAGGCGCTTTAACATACAACTTGTTCCATCACCAACTGGTGGCTACCGTTATTGCAGTAGCCGGGATACTGCTACAATTGCCTTATATAGAACTGGCAGGCCTTGTATTGCTGGGTCACAGTAGTCTGGATCGTGTAATGGGCTTTGGCCTTAAATTATCTAGAGGCTTCAAGTTTACGCATTTGGGTGCAATGGGTTAAACTAGTTTTGCGTTATACGGGTTTGGCAATACACCATTGAACAAAGGCCTATCATACTTGTATGCAAGGAAAATATTAATTAAATGATTGCCGATATTCTAATGGTGTCTGATTGGTCTTCATCTTAAACAATTTACTAAACGACTGAGGATATTCAAAACCCAATTGATATGCAATTTCGCTCACTGACATCTGCGTGCTTGTCAGGCGATCCTTCGATAGATCTATGATCTTATCCTGTATTAGTTGCTGTGTCGTATGCCCCGTCAGCTGCTTCAACAGGTCGCTTAAGTATCGTGTAGATATGTTAAGTTGATTAGCCAGGTAACTTGGACTCGGTAAACCTTGATTATTGTTATTTTGAAAATGACTTTCTAGAATATTTTCAAGTCTTTCCAGAATTCCTCCCCCACTGATCTTTCTGGTAACAAATTGTCGCTTATAATACCTATTGCAGTAGGAAAGCAGTACCTCGAGATTTGCAACAATTACATCCTGACTGAAGCTGTCAATTGGTAAATGATACTCCCTTTCTAACTGATGAAATATTATTTCCATTGATTTTTGTTCATCCTCTGATAGGATTAAAGCTTCATTAACCACATAATCAAAAAAACCTAGTTGCTTTATCTTTTTGCTCAATGCATATGACCTTAGAAATTCGGGGTGTATATTTACCAGCCAGCCCGATTTTGCATATTCAAAGTGTGGATCGATGATACTACTTTGCCTTGGTCCAAAACAGGATACAACGCCCTCATTGAAATCAAACAAAGTCTGCCCGTACTGGATCTTGCATGGGGAGGAGGTTTTAATTGTGATCTGATAAAAATCCAGGATTAATTTTGTTCGCTCCGGATTATTTAGCACAGGTAAATCCTCAAACTTGATAATACTAAATAAAGGATGCTTGGGACTTTCAATTCCTAATGTCTTGTGCAAATCACTCAAATTCGTAAAATTTACAGTAAAAATATCCTTTGTCATTATATTTCTCTTTATGTTCAAAGCTACAACTTTAACCCTTTTCGATAAGCGCTGGCAATATTTCGTGCAATCATAGAGTCTGGCAATAGTGCCATTAGCTTGGCTCCTATTCTATTTCTACGCCCGGAGATGGCGAAATTACGTTGATCGTCCAAGGCTTTAATCAATTCGATTGCCACTTGTTCCGGTGTCTGATTTCCAGCCTGGTTATGATCAGATCTTAATCTTAGGGCTTTTTCACCTTTTATTCCGGCAGAAGCATTGAAGTTAGTTTTAGTAAGCCCGGGAGAGAACAGCAAAACATGCACGCCTTCGGGCTTGCATTCTTCAGTAATCGCCTGGGTAAAAGACCTAACAAATGCTTTACTAGCTGCGTATACAGCCATGTATGGCACAGGCATAAAAGATGTCATCGAAGCTATATTTACCACAGTTCCACTTCTTCTGGATTGCATGTGTGGTAAAAAAAGGTGCGTTAACGCAACCAATGAACTGATGTTAAGTTGGATAAGATTTAATTCCGATTGCAAAGGTATAGCTGTGAAGTCACCCCCCGATCCAATGCCTGCGTTATTAATCAACATTTCTACCTCAAGCCCCCTTAAGGTAACTTCTGTAAATACTCGTAAAGCAGTTTCAGGTGCAGATAAATCAGCAGCAATGTAGTGGGCGCTGATGCCATGTCGCTGCATAAGCAGTTTGCACTGTTCCTGCAGTGTTTCCTCACTACGGGCTATTAACAGTAAATCATGTTTCCTTCCAGCAAGTTGATCTGCAATAGCCTTGCCTATACCTCCGGATGCTCCAGTTATCATTGTCACTTTCATATGCTCATTTTTCATACTCAAAAGTAAAATAGGCAACCAAGGTAAAAGTATTTCAATGTCGGAACATTGTATGCAAAAATCAGATTCAGGTAAAACCAAAATGTGGTTTAATAGATGATTTATATCCCTAAAAGTTCATTAAGAAACGATCTTTTCATGGGAAAGCTGGTAGTCGGGAGAATGTCTAACAACAATACAATATCAAATATTTACATGCTCTTGGATTCGATGTTTAAGAAAACGTAATACCATCTTCTTTCAATACACTTAAAAATAAGCTAACATCACCCGTTAGATAATTTGCGTACTTAGTAATTAGTTCAACCGGCCAATTCCACCATGCAAGATTCAACAAATTGCCGATCGTCTCTTCATCAAATCGCTTACGTATTGGTTGCGCTGGATTTCCTCCGACAATGGTATAAGGAGGTACGTCTTTCGTAACCACTGCAAAAGACCCAATGATAGCGCCATCACCGATTCTAACCCCGGGGAGTATACAAGCCCGGTATCCGATCCACACATCATTACCAATAATGGTATCACCTTTGGTAGGATAAGACTTCCCATCCATGGAATTGCCCCAATCACCTCCAAAAATGGCAAATGGGTAAGCACTTACCGCCTGAGATAAATGGTTGGCTCCATTCATTATAAACTCTACACCAGATGCAAGCATGCAAAATTTGCCTATTGTCAGATGATCTTCGCTGAAATTAAATAGATAACGCACGTTCTTCCGAAAATTCTCAATATTATCAAAATCATCATAATAGGTGTAGTCCCCAATTGTGATCTGAGGATGATTAACGACGTTTTTTTAAAGGGATTAAATTAGCGAACGAAGGAAACTTTAAAACTGCAACAGCTTTTAACTTTTCACTTGCCGCACCTGAAACATATTTATACATTCACATAAAAACTCAAACTCGTTATTAAAATGTAGATAGATGGCGCATAGTCTTCAGCAAATAGTGGAACAATACATTATAGCCTATAATAACTTTGACATAGACGGCATGCTAAAAAAACTACATCCCGCAATTGTCTTCAAGAATATAACTCAGGGAGAAGTCGATTTAGTCACCAACGGCCTTACAGAATTCAAATCCCAAGCAGAAAAAGCAACCACCTTATTTTCCGAACGTAACCAAGTTATAACAGGTTTTAAATTCAGACATCAACAGGTTGAAGTAGCGATAGACTATCAAGCTGTATTAGCAATTGACCTTCCAAATGGATTAAAAAAAGGAGAAGGAATTACTTTGAAGGGTAAATCAATTTTCAACTTTGAAAATGATCTCATCGTATTAATTGAGGATTATAGCTGATGCCTTGGGAATTGGTTCGGGCAGCATCGCTATAATCACCTTCCCCAATATAATAGTGGTTTTCAAATTGCCTAGCTTGTGCTATTATGAAAAGTTTAAAAATTCAAATGCCTTGAGCCTAGAGATTTTTTAAAAAATTAACAATCCATAATCTTTTTTATCTTAGGAAGGTCTAGTTAGGTTATACTTATAAATTGATAAACTATGAGAAGTGAAGAAAACAACAGCTCTTTAAACTGGTACATCGTACTAAGTGTTTTAGGTGTAATTCCGCCGGTTGGAATGATGATGATCTTGACTCACTGGTATAAAGCTGGCAGATATAGCCCCGTATCTATATTGTGATTTTTATTAGGGCTCGTATATTCAGTAATACTTTCTATACAGATATACAACTTGTTGTAAATTCCTTATAACTACATCCTCCTGAAGGCGGTATCTATCAGAAATACCTATCCACCATCCAATAGCAAGTCGTTTAATCTATTCTAGCCCACCATTCTTCAAACCTTTGAGCGTTATCATCTAAATATACTATTTCTCCGATCTTCGGTGTCGCTATATTTATTCTTGATTTGTTTTGTCGTATGATGGTTTTAAGTGGATCATCCCAGGAATGATAAGCCAGCTTAAATTTTGAAGAATGTATAGGTATCAAGCGCTTGGCCCTAAGCTCTTGACTAGCCTTAAGTACTTGTTCAGGTAGCATATGAATTTCTTCCCAAGCCGGATTGTACTGTCCATTATCCAATAAAGCCAGATCAAACCCTCCAAAGCGGTCGCCTATTTCCTTAAAATGAGTATCATATCCGCTGTCTCCTCCAAGATAGATCTTCAGACCAGGGGTTTTTAGGACAAAAGAAAGCCAAAGCGTGTTATTTGATTTCAGACTTCTGCCAGAAAAATGTCGCGCAGGAGCAGTGTGCAGTTCAAATTTGTCATTAATTTTAACGGTTTCGTTCCAATCT
>Ga0265798_10007298_pt1 | contig 14314 bp, 15 predicted proteins | sample P3T30metagenome_FD_192430 | JGI IMG/M metagenome (GOLD analysis project Ga0265798, IMG submission 192430) | Plant litter microbial communities from East Loma Ridge, Irvine, California - P3 T30 | ecosystem: Environmental > Terrestrial > Plant litter > Unclassified | place: USA: California...
TTCGACAGCGCCGGCGCACGCTGCGAGCGGTGTGCGCGACCGCATCGCCGGTTCGTCGCACATCTCGGCGACGGACGCTGGTGGGACGGCGATGCGGCATGCTGGCGGTCGGCGCGCGGACGGCGGGTCGCGGTGTGCGATCGTTTCGAACTGGGCAGCGTCTGGACGACCTATGTGGTGCTCGCCTGCGCGCATCTCGATCATGATCCTAGCCACAATATGCCTGCCAACCTCGCCGCATTATGCCAGCGCTGCCACATGCTCCACGACGCGGCCGAGCATCGATGGCAACGCTGGTGGAACGTCTTTCGCCTGTGCGCGCTGCGTGACCTGTACGAGGACCCCCGCCTGACGCACGCCCGGATAGCCCGCGACTTGCGAAAAACCGTTAGGGTCAGGACCCATTGATGCGAGAGGCCCGATCTGATTCAGGCTCCGTGAGGAGACTGAGGACAAGCGACCTGTACTGGCTGACGGAGGAGCAGATGGCGCGCCTGCGGCCATATTTTCCAGAGAGCCATGGCAAGCCGCGAGTTGACGACCGGCGGGTGTTGAGCGGCATCGTTTTCGTGAACCGCAATGGGCTGCGCTGGCGTGATGCACCCAGCGACTACGGTCCGCACAAGCCTGTCTTGAGCCTGCCGAAGGGACACTCTGCAATCGCTGGAAACAGTGGGGCGAGATGGGTGTGTTCCTCCGCATGATGGAGGGCTTGGCTGACGCTGATGCCGACCCGAAGACCGTCATGATCGACGCGACGTATCTGAAGCGCACCGCACGGCATCGAGCATGCGAGTTAAGAAGGGGATCTCGGGCGCCTGATCGGTCGCACCAAAGGCGGTCTCAACACGAGGCTTCACGGCCGTGACCGACGCAAACGGCCGCCCGCTCAGCTTCTTCATGATCACTGGACAGGTTAGCGACTACACCGATGCAGCCATGCTGCTGGACGATCTGCCTAAGGCACAGTGGCTGCTAGGGGACCGCGGCGACGACGCCGACTGGTTCGGGGATGCCTTACAGGCCAAGGGCATCCAGCCGTGCATCCCAGGTCAGAGGTCCCGGCTCGAGCGCATCAAATACGACAAGCGCCGATACAGGCGCCGTAGCCATATCGATATCATGTTCGGACGGTTGAAGTACTGACGCCGCGTTGCGATCCGCGACGAACGAGTCCTGGCCCTAGGCAATGCCGGATAACTTTCGCTCACGTCTACGTGATATAAACGAGCATCACCAAATACTTTCTCCATATGAGTATCTATAGCGCATTATGCTGATCGGTTGCGGACGACCTTGATCGCCGTAAAGCTGCGTACAAATACAAATTTATCATTCATTCGATATGGTCGATGTCGATATACAGTGCCCGACAATTCTGATGAATTTGGGTTCGACTAACATAAAAGACAGACAGAAAAACGTGTACTGCCTCCATTCATTATAACCGACGGACGCCGGACCGTATCTTCTGGGCGGTGGCCCGGCGCGTCATTAGCCAGCGGATAAGTCGGCCCGGCCACCAGATCAACGTTCCATCGAGCGCCTGCGTGCCCAACTTCGCCATCAGTAATCCGTGACGGTTGCGCCATCCCGTCGTGCTAACGAACTGGCCAAGGTGAACGCGCAACGTCGACAAGGGCATCGTGTCAAGTTCGGTGATTTCGCTGCTACCAGTAAACGACCGCCTGGCATTGCCAGCCAGCCAGCGGATCAACCAACGCTGCCGTAGCTTAGCCTCATGGTCCTCGGACAGTTTTGTGCCCAGTAGATTGGCGCACAGCAGCAATGCCGACGCGGCCTGACGTTCAGCACCAAGTGTCGCTGCATACGCGTGCAGCGCGAAGATTTCCGATGGTGAGCGCTTCGCAAGCAACGCGGCAAGGTCCGCAAGCCACTTTAATCGCGACCAACCGTGCGTTTCGCCGTGGACGCACAGGTAGGCGAACAGGTCGTCCGGGGCGAGCGTCGGCATATCGCTACTTGTGCACCGCCAACGCCGATCCAGGGCCGTCTGCATCGGCAGACCATGCAACCAAGACGGGTAATCGACAAGGGCGGCATGAAGCTCGACCTGTGCCTTCTTATGTGAATGGTACCAGGGCTCATCCTTGTTAGCGGCCGGACCATCCGCGTGGTAGCCGGCTATGGTCAGCATTTCGCGCATCGCTGCGAGGTCTCCGGGGACGACGGCGAGATCGATATCCTTGGCATGCTTGGTGGTGACCATGCCGTAGGCGATCTGCGCCAGCGGTGCGCCTTTCAAGACGATGACGGGAATGCCGGCAGCCTCCGCCAGCGCGCATAGGCGTTTGGTTTCGGCGGCAAACTGGATGCCTTGCAGGGCGATGCGGCGGGCATCCTGCGCAAAGGCGTAACGGTGTTCCGCAGGGCTCGATACGCCGCATTGTACCAGCGCTTCATGCACTAGGCCGGCGACGCGATGCCGCGCAACGATCGCGCAAAATCGGGACCAGTCTATCCGCAACGATCGGGCGACTATGTCGAATTCCTGATCCGGCGTCCGCTGCCGAATGCAGCATAAACACACAAGCTGGAATTCGTCGCTGAGCGGAGGAGGGGTAAATAGGGTAACGGCGCGGCTCACCGAAAAGCGTTGCTGACCCACGCTATTTTGCCGATCCGCCGTGAGAGACGCTGGCATCGGACCTGCCCGTACACTCGTGTCGGTCGCAGACGGCGGCGTTTCGCAACGTAGTCGAATAAGGCAGGACCACCCGCAACCTGCCTTCATACACTTCGACCACCTGATCAGCATCTTCCTGCATCGACGTACGATGGCTGATAAACAGCATCGTTGTCGTGCCTCGCAGTGCCGCCATCGTTCGACGCACTGCCAGCTCGTTGTCGGGATCGAGCGCGCTTGTTGCCTCATCGAGCACGAGAAGTGCCGGTCGCCCGATCAATGCCCGGGCAAGCGCAATGCGCTGACGCTCGCCGCCCGACAGGCGCACGCCGCCATCGCCGACGACGGTATCGATACCCTCAGGCAGGCGATATACAAAGCCGGCACCCGCGCGGGTGAGCGCATCGTGGATCTCGCCCTCGCCGATGCCCCCCCGGTCGAGCAGCAGATTCGCGCGGATCGTCGTGTGGAACACGAAGGCGTCCTGCTGAACATAGGCAATAGACCGCCGCCAATGCACCCGATCATCGCCCGCGATTTCGCGATTGTCGACCATCAGTCTGCCCGCATCGCACGCGATCAGTCCCATGATGATATCGGCCAGCGTGCTTTTGCCAGCGCCGGAAGGACCATACAGCACGGTCGTGGTATTGGCGACCAGCGACAGCGATACGGCATCGAGCGCCGGGACATCTCGCCCCGCGTAGGTCACCGTGGCTTGGTCGAGCGTTAGCGCCTCGCGCAATGCCAGCGGCACGAGCGCCAGATCAGCCGGAGATTCCCGGAATGCCGCGGTGTCGGCGAGCAGCTTCTGCGTCTCGATTAGCGCCGGTCGAACATGGTTCCACGAATTCCAGTTCTGCTGGATGCTTCCGAGCAGCGGCAACAGCCGCGCGAACACGAACAACAGCGGCAACATCATCGACGGTTCGACATGAACGACGGCAACGCCGATATAAACAATCCCCGCCAGAACGATCAGCCCTCCCGTCTGCAAGACGCCATGACCCAAGCTGGACATACGCTCCTGACGTTCCATCTGATCCCGAACCGTCTCGGCGGCTCTGGCGAGGTCGGCGATCCGCGACTCTTCTGTCCCAAACGCCTTAATAAGGCGCACTCCCGCGAGCCCCTGATGGACAAAGCTGTGGAACGCAGCGCGCGTGCCGCCGAGCGCAGCGCCAAGAGCAAGCGCACGGCGGCGCTGGCCGGCGAAGAAGACGAGCACCGTGCCCCCGCCGATAAAGGCAGTGAGCGCGAGTTTCCAAGATAGAATCAGCGATGCAGCGAGATAGACCATGCCGCCTATCGCTGCCGACGCGAGCGTAAGGACGGACGTCAAGCCGAAGCCGATGTGGGTGACGTTGGTGAGGATGAGGTTGCCCACATCGGAAGCGCGTGATTGCGCTAGCCAGCGCCAGTCGGCGCGGATTACCCCGGCGAAGGCGACGACGCGCAGCCGGTCGACCAGTTCGTTCCGGGTTCGGGACATAGCCATCGTCTGAACATGGACGAGGATGGTCCGCGCGATGGCCAACGCCAGCGTGACGGTGAGGAGCCCCCCGATGGTAGGCGTGATCCCGCTCGCATCGACCAGCCGCCCAACCAGGCCCGGTAGATGACGCACGCCATCGAAGCTGGCGAGGATAGGCGCCAGCGCCAGCACGCCGATCCCTTCGGTCAGCGACGTCGCGGTCATGAGCACCGCCAAAACCGCAAGATCGCGCTGCTGTGTCAGCGCGAGGAGATCGCGAATCGAGCCCACGTGTCCTTGTGTTCGGCCAAACATGCGTTAGCGGCCCCGCATGCCAGATACTGACGAAACGACATTATCCTTCATCATCGGCAATGCCTTGGTCGGATCATACAATCGAAGCCTTGTCATGGTGATTGCTTGCCGGTTAGGATACATTTGTCAATCAACGGTCGCATGACGTTGCGGGCATTTAAACGGGAGCGCCTAATTCTCAAAACTGCAGCAGGACTTGGTGTGGTCCGGACGGTCGCGCGCAAATGGAAAACCGCGATGACTCTGTCGTCTGCGGACCTATTGCTCGTCGTCACGTGCTGGTGGATGATCGGCGCGTCGTCTTTGATCATCGCGCTGCTTGCTTCGCGATATATCCTGCGTCGGCTGGGCGCGAACCGGGGCGCGATGATCGCGTCGCCACCGAACACGGCGCGGCAGCTGGCGCGTGCGGCGCGTATCGGGCGGGCGATCGGCATCGCCGGACGACATGCTCCCTTCCGCGCGGATTGCTATCCGCAGGCGCTGACGGCAGCGTTATTGTGCCGGGGGTTCGGCGTGCCGCATGCGGTGCAGTTCGGTGCACGTTTTGCGGCAGCGGATAGCGCGCGTGCTGGGAAGCTGGAAGCCCATGCCTGGGTATCCAGCGGTACGTTGACCGTGTGCGGCGGACAGGCAAGTCCGCAGCGCTTCGGGACTGTCGCCTGTTTCGTTCACCTGCCCCGATCGGATCGCCGTCGTGCTATCAACTGATGAGGCGATGCAGCCCGCGTTACCCTATCGGTATCGCGCCTATGGACTTGCCATCGACAGCGCGCTGCCGCTTCCTGAACTGCTCGCCGAAGATGCAGCGGAAAACGACGCAGACATCGCGATAACTCTTGGTACCGTGCCGGAGGCGGGACCGGATACCGCGCAGCGGATCGGGCCGTTCGTGTGGGCGACGCCAGAGCAATTCTGGCTGTGCATTCCCGGCATCGCGCGGTTTCGGATTGCAGCGGGACGAAAAATCTTAATTGATCGCGACCAAGCGGGCGATATGGATGGCATCCGCGCTTTCCTGCTCGGGACAGCCCTAGGCGTTCTGTTGGCACAACGCCGTCACCTGATGTTGCACGGCAATGCCATACGCGTCGGGGACGGCTGCGTGGTGTGCGTTGGACCCTCGGGCATGGGCAAATCGACGCTTGCGGCAGGATTCCACCGGCGCGGTTTCCCGCTGCTGACCGACGACCTTGTGATGGTCGACGATCACCGCTGCGTCACCCCGGGACTTCCTCGGATCAAGCTGTGGGCAGATACCACGCAGGCGTTGGCGATCGACACCGCGCCGCTGCATAGGATCCGGCCCAAATTGGAAAAGTTCAGCTATCCAGTGCCGACGGGCTTCGCCGATGCCGTGGTGCCGGTTCACGCGGTCTACACGCTCGCAATTACCAACGGCGACATAGTCACGATCGAACCGCTGGCCGGGTTTGCCAAGTTCAACGAGGTGCGGTCCAACATCTACCGGCCACAGTTCGTTGAGGCGATGGGGCAGCGTTCACTGCACCTCTCGCTGTGCGCGCGATTGGCGGCGGACGTCCGCGTCGCGCGGATAGCGCGACCGGCACGCGGCTTCACGGTTGATCGTGTAATTGATACCATATTGGACGATCTGGGGGCGGTCCGCTGACGGCAAGGCGCGGCATCTACTGGCTCGCATCCTACCCAAAGTCGGGCAACACGTGGTTTCGCGCTTGGCTGCGCAACCTGCTCCGCGGTGACGAAATGCCTGCGGACATCAATGCGCTAGATACGCCGATCGCGAGTTCGCGGAACTGGCTCGATACGGTCCTGGGGTTCGACACGGGCGATCTCGACTTTGACGAGGTCGACCGGCTGCGTCCGGCGGTCTACGGTTGGCGTCCGGGTGACCTTGGCGTGGATTATCACAAGGTCCACGATGCCTACGTCCAGCTGCGAGGCGGTACGCCGATGTTTGGAGGCGCTTCGACGCGTGGTGTTGTCTATATTCTGCGCAACCCGCTGGATGTGGCGTTGTCCTATGCAGCGCACAACGGGCGGACAATCGATCGCACTATCGCCTATATGGGTGACCCGACACATGGCCATAATGCACATCGCGACCGACTCGCGACGCAGGTACGCCAGATATATCTCGACTGGTCTGGCCACGTCCGCAGCTGGGTCGATGCGGCTGACATCGCGGTCCACGTGATACGCTATGAGGACATGCACGCCAATCCGCAGGGCGTGTTCACCGATGCGGCGCATTTCCTGCAAGTCGTCGCCAATCCCGCGCGGATTGCCGAGGCGGTGCGGCACAGCAGCTTTACCAACCTACAGGCGCAGGAAGCAGCAAAGGGCTTTGCCGAAAGGCCACCCGCGATGATCCGATTCTTTCGCGAAGGGAGTACGGGCAATTGGCGCCAGCACCTGAACGACGCGCAGGTCGCCCGGATTATTGCCGATCATGGCGAGGTCATGCACCGGTTCGGCTATCTCGACGCCCGTGGTAATCCAATCTGAGGTCGACCAATAACACTCGATCAAATTGGATGTTATGGCAGTTGACCCGAACTAATCAAAGTGTAGCATCTAGCTGCCCAAGGGGCGGACCGTTACAGGATTCATCGTTGCTCAGGTGTGTCGCGTAGCTGCCAATAATCGAAACGCAGAGGATATCAGACGATGGATCCCTTTCTTGGCCAGATTATGGCTGTCGGCTTCAACTTCGCGCCGCGAGGCTGGGCAACATGCAATGGCCAGTTGCTGCCTATCAGCCAAAATCAGGCGCTATTCTCGTTATTGGGCATTACGTTCGGCGGTGATGGCCGACAGACGTTCGGCCTTCCCAATCTCGGCGGCCGCACCGCGGTCGGAACGGGGCAGAGCAGCGGCACATCCAATTATACGCTTGGCCAGTCGGCGGGCACAGAAGCCGTAATACTGACGTCTGCGCAGCTGCCGACGCACACACACGCTGCGGTTTTTTCGGGGAGCGGCTCGACCTTGTCAGCGGCAAGTGCCGTACAAGGTGCGACCGTTGGGCCCGTTGCGAACGCTGCGTTGGGCCGAGCCACCGACATCGCACCCAGTGGAGCGTCCAAACCAGCAATCTATACGCCGGCGGGATCGGCGACCGATACGCAGCTTGCTGGATTGAACGTAGCCGGCACCGTATCGGTGTCGCCAGCCGGCAATAGCCAGCCCGTATCTGTTCTCAGCCCCTATCAGGCACTGACAATGATCATCGCGGTTGAGGGCATCTTTCCAAGCCGTCCTTGACTATCATGTGGGTCGGCAGCCGCTAGGTTGCCGACCCTAATTGAAGACAGCCTGATAATAATTGCCCCGAACGGCGTCGCATGGCGGTATCATCGGCTCGATATAGACGGTATCCGGCCCGAAATTTCTGCAACGCAAACGATACATGCCCGTCACAAGCTGGATTTCCGATTCAGATCGAAAGACCAAAGTAAAGGACATGCGCGCTGATATTTGTCGGTCGTGGGGGTGGACAGCTACTAGTACGAGTTCGGCTACGCGCGGATCGCAGTCCGCGAGAAGTGTACTCCCTACCATCGGGATGAATTCGTCGATCGCGATAGCGCGCGTGTCCAAGTGTGCCGGTATCATCTGACGATGCTAGACAACCTTTTTAACAGATGCAATCGAACGTATTGCATCCGCTGATGGGTAGTCTATGCGTTACATACGTCTAGCTTACGCGATTCGTAAAATAGATATTGTTGCCTGAGGACGTCGATATGGAAAACTCCGACCAACCCGTGCTGCTGAAGCCTTGGAACGACCCGCGGATCGAGGTACTGGATGTCGCAGACAGCGAAATCTTCAACGGTCGCGGTCCCGATGGATCTACATTTCCAAACTCGACACGTTCATAGTCGGAGGACATTGCCCAGCATTCCGACTTCCGCAATAGCGATCAATAACGGTGCTTGTCATCGGACGTGCAGATTGACGCTACGCGAAGAGGAGGCGGCCGATGCCATATTTCTCGATTTTCTTGCAGCGGTATGCTCGCCGCTTCAAGGTCTGGCGTCGGACAATATCATTCACCAGCAATCTGTAATCCAGCGACTCGGCCATGCCGCTGCGTATCCGCATGCAACGCGTCGTATCCTACTCCGCGGCGATCAGCCGATCGGACGGTTGATGATCGATTGCACACTCGGGCACAGCCGATGCGTCGATGTCGCCATTCTACCCGTGACGCGCGGGCTCGGCTACGGGACCTGGCTGTTGACATCGTGGCTGCAGGTTGCCGACCGACTGGGTATGGCGACATCGCTGCGGGTACGGCGCGACAATCCTGCGATCGCATTGTACCAGCGCCTCGGCTTCGTCGCCGGATCTGATAACGGCAGTCCGATGGCAACGATGACGCGTACGTAATGGCGAGGATGAGGACTGCGCCGATGGAACTGAGCGGCATTTACGCGCGGTTCGACCTTGACGGCGCACCCGTCGATCAGCACGATCTTGCATTGCTAGGCTTGGACGCACCGATCGGGGCCAAGATAGCTGCAGCGGCGGTCGACGGCATCGCACCGGACGCGGCGCACTGCCTCGCAGACGGCGAGCGCACAACCTTGTTCCTAGGGTATCTGGACGAGCCGGTAGAGATCGCCGACCGACTTGGCCTGTTGCCAACAACGCCCGTCATACGGCTCGTACGCACCGCACTCGATCGATTCGGGGCGGCGTTGCCCGCCGAGATGCTGGGTGATTGGCTAATGTTGGATTACGACGCGCGGGGCACCGTGACAATGCTCGTCGGCATCGGCGGGCGCATGCCGTTGCTTTATGCACACATTGGGACACGGCTCGCGATCGCGCCTTCGATACATGTGCTGAGCCGGCTTGCCTGGGTCGGTCGCGACCTCGACGACGATGCCTTCCTGCTGTCGCTAACGAACTGTTCGCTCGATGACGAGCAGCGCATGCACGCCATAGTGCGTGGTGTGCGAAGCGTACCGCGCGGCGGCTGCGTGGCGCTTTCCAAAACCGGGAATGTGTCGACGCACGTCGTTGATCCTTTCGTCAGCGTACCACGGTGGATGGGCAGCCGGGGCGAGGCAATGGAGGCCGCGGAAGGCTTGCTACGCAATATTGTCCGGGGGCAACTGGCACGATCGACGCAATCGGGTATTTTACTCAGTGGTGGGCTCGACTCGTCGCTCGTCGCCTGGGCCCTGGCGGTCGAGGGAGGCTCGCCGCTGCCAGCGCTGAGTTCGGCCGTCGCGCCAGGCCGGGGTATCACCGACGAAACGGCGTATGCCGCGATCGTTGCCGACAGTTTGGGGATGCCACTGCATCGCGTCGTGCCCCCGTTGGACGTCAATATCTACCGGCCATCGGAAGGCGCGTTGATCGCGAGCAATTTTCCGCCGCTATCACCGCGGGACTATGTCTATGCAGCATTTGCCGAAACCGCCAAAGTGAAAGGGATCGGCCAACTGTTCGACGGCGGCCATGGTGAGCTGACCTTCACCGCGCCGACGCCGATAGTGTCCTGGCACGGATGGCCGCGCCACCTTGCGCGTGAGATCCGTGACGCGGCACGCAACGCGGTACGCCAACTGAATGATGCGAGGAGCGCCACTCCCTTAGACGCTTTTCTCAACGTTGCATTGGAACGTGACCGCCGAATGGCGCCAGGGCCGGCCGTGATGAGCGCGGTCGCCGGCCAGCGGAATCCGCGCTGGTTCCGCTATGCCGGGGAGTCATGGGACTATTCGGCGGGCGCTCGAGCGCCAATGCGCCGCGACGTCAGTGAGATGCGGGCAGGGCAGTTACGTTTGGTGCGCCCATTCCATGATATCCGGCTGCTGCGCCTGTTCGCCGGCTTCCCCGCGAACTTCATGGTGGGGGAGGGGATGACACGTTGGCCGGCGCGTGCCGTCCTCGCCGGTCGTCTACCGGAAACGATCACCCGGCGGAGGGTGGGGATGCCGTTCTCGCCCGACTATGAACTCCGGCTGGTCGAGCAGGTACCAGCGGCACTGGCCCGCATCGCCGCGTTCCGTCGCAGCGAATGCGACGAATGGTTCGACCTGGAATGGCTGCGCGATGGGCTGGGACGCATCGCATCACGCCAGTCTCCTGAACTGGCCGACACGTTCCGCGTCCAGCTGACGGCCCATGCCTGCGAATTCCTAACATGGTGGCGTGAAGGCTGATCTCGATCAGGCGATAACGGCAAGTTTGGCATCGCGGAACCGCACTAGCGCGGCATCGACAGCCGCCGCACATACATCGGCTTGCACGTCGAATCGAGCGCGCAGATAGCGTACAATGTCGTCGCTGGTGGAGGGATGCTCGATCACTTCCCACACTGCCGCTGCCGTGTCGTTAAGGCCGACGTAGGTGCCGAGTTCGACATCGACCATAACCAGGCTGTCCTCAAACTCCGCGCCGTACCAGTTCGGGGCGCGTTGCCAGCGTCGCTCGATCATAGTCCTATCCTCCACTTAACCGGTCAATCGTGGCCCATTCGTCGGGCGTCAAGGGGATTGATCCGGTACGGCGGCGCCACGCATACGTAGGTAGCCGCGCAATTCGCGTCGCATCCGCCAAGCACCGGCCCGTGTTGCCGAACAAGGCTGGTATCGCCGCGCGATGTCGATGCGACAGGAGCGCCGCCAGCCCCTGAAGAGCGGCCAGCCGAGTGAATCTCGCCGACATTTCATCCGGATGGTGCGTAAGGAAGAGGATCGCGCGCAGCTCGGCTTGCACGACGGCTCGGGTCGGATCAATAGTCACGAAGCGCCGGTCAAGATCATCATCATCCGCCTCACGCGCAAAATAGCCGCCCGGAAGTCCGCTGGCTTCGATCGATCCGCTGTCGCCAATATGCAAACACACGGTATCGTCCGCAAGAATGCGGGCGCCGTGCGCGGCGAGTGCGGCAAGCATGGTCGATTTGCCGGTCCCCGATGGTGCGGCGATGGCGATCGCTTGGTCGCGCCCCGGCATCTGCACGGCGGTGGCGTGAAGCATGAAGGCGCCCTGCAACCACAACAGCCCGGGAAGCGCGGTTGCGATCAGCAGCGCTGCGAGTTCGTCCTCGGCTACGTGCGGGTGCGGGATCACATCGATCGTAGCGGGATCAGTCGCGGCACAGCGATATTCTGCCACGCCGTGCGGGGTGAAGCACAAGGTGGCGCCGTCTCGCAGCAGTGTCAGCTCCGTTTGACAGTTCGCGATCGGGAGCGCGATGCGGCGGATCACGATCTGTGCCGCGCGGGGATCTTTGTCGACGAGCGCCCCAGGTAGCGCGATATCGGTCGAGATCCGACGACCAAAGCCGATGCACCGCACCGCCATCGAGGTCAGCGCGGCCACACGTCGAACGCCATGCAGATCCTGCGGTCGTCCCCGCGGTGAGGAAAGGTACGATGATAGCAGTGCGACGGGAATAGCATTAGCATACCGGTACTTGGTCGGATCACTGTCTGCCCATAGGCGTCCGAAGCCTCGGTGCCGGCGAAAGCGTCATCTAGGCCGAACGCAATGCAACCGTCGGGCCCGGTGCCGTGGACCACGCCATCGGGTACTGCGACATAATAGACCCCGCTAAGCCAGCCCTGTTGGTGGATATGCCATGTCTCGAATCCGTCGGGCCCGGTGATCGCGCAAGTGCCATGTACGATACCGCGCGACGGACGCGCTTGTTGCCACGGATGTGTGTCCGGGGGCAGTGCGTCAACATAGTCTGACACGGCGCGGGTGATCTGTTCCATCAGCGCCGTCGCGAGCGGTGCATTGCCGCTGGTTGGTGCGTCCACACGAATCGTCTCACGCGACGCCGACCCGAACGGGTCGCGACGTCGGGTGGGGTGCGCGACCAGTTCTTCTGCGACTGCAACATTGAACGCTTCGATATCGGCATAGCTCTCGGGCGGCGCCAGCGTGGCGCGGTGCAGGAAGCGGTCGAACCCCACGGTTTCGCGTGCGAAATCGATCCGTCCAAGCCGCGCCTGCGCCACGGCCCGGGCGTTCAGGACCTGCGGATGGGCGATGCCGCAGGCCAACAACGTGTCCGTCAGCGCCAACGCCGCAGCAGAATCGCCCGCCGCAATCAGCAGCGCTGTAAGCCGCTTGCAGGCATCGATATTGGCGGGGTCTAGGTCCAGCGCGGCGATCAGTGTCGCCTGCGCGGTCGTGGCATAGCCCAGCCGGCGTTCTGCCTTGGCCCTAAGGGCCAGCGCTGCCGAACGACTGCGCGGCGTGGGAGCGACGTTGGCGGCACGATCGGCAGCGACATTTGCAGCGTCGTCGCCGCTTCGCGTTTTCGCTACGAGGTGGCAAGTCGCCAGAGCCATCTGCGCTCCGTAGTTGCGCCCGCCGTCGGGGCATTGTGCGATGAGCGTCAGCGCGTCGTCAAATCGCTCCAACGTGATGAGATGATCAACCAGTTCGGCGCGCAAGGCGGTTTTTTGTGGTGCAGCCATGACCGCCACACGCAGGGCGGTAACGCGTTGCGCGATTGTGAGCATCCGGCGCTGCTCAAGAACGATTGAACAGGGATCACGCGTGGCTGCGTCCGCCGTCCTGCCCGCCACAGGAGCGATATGGGCCAGCCATATGGCCCCGTCGTCATCGGTATGCGCTTGATCGATTTCGGCACGCTGGCATGGTTGTGATGGAACCCAAAGGTAGCAGCTGGCGATGAGCAGGCAAGTCCCGACATTGGCCTATCGCGGCCGCAAGACGTGGGGTGCCACCGCACGGCGCTGGCCGGGTGGTAAATGGCTGACGCGCATCGTCGTTACGACGCGATCGCTGGTGTCGCCGGTCAAAGCAGCGACGCTGCGGCTGGAACGATCGGCGCGGGGGGAACTTCTGCAGCCGGCGACCAACACCTGGACGGATCGCCATCCGCTACTGTTCGCCGCCACGGCGTCGCATCTGGACGACGTCGCCCGCCCCCGTCTGCTGTCGTTCGGCTGTTCGACGGGGCAGGAAGTATTTACGCTCACGCGCTACCTGCCGAGCGCGCAGATCGATGCGGTGGATATCAACCCGGCATGCATCGCGCGGGCGCGCCGCGACGCCCGACGCCGTCCGGATTGGGCAGCGATAAATTTTGCCTGCGCCAGTCGCCCCGATCCCACCAAAGACGCCTGTTACGATGCCGTTCTGTGCCTGTCCGTTCTGCGCCACGGGCGGCTTGAGGCGGAGTTGCCGGAGTCATGCGACGACATCATGCCGTTCGAGCGTTTCGCGGCTACCATTAACCAGCTCGACCGCGCCCTGCGCACCGGCGGGCTGCTCGTCCTGTGGGGGTGCCATTTCCGGTTCGCTGATACGGTGGTAGCACGGCGCTACCGAGTGCTGAGCGTACCGGCTGTCCGACCCCAAGCAGCGCCGTTTTATGGGCCAGACGACAGCCGTCTGGCCGTGCGATCCTACGCGGAATTCCTATTTCAGAAAATGGGATGAACTTCCAACTAATCGGCATCCAAAGCCACCCGCCTACCCGACCTATTGTATACCTGAATACCGGTATACCTGAATATCTGTATACCTGTATACCTGTATACCTGTATACCTGTATACCTGTATACCTGTATACCTGTATACCTGTATACCTGTATACCTGTATACCTGTATACCTGTATACAACGAGGCTTGTTTGCTAGTAGGGGCAGGGCCGCCCACCACATACCTAGGGTCAGGACCCATTGATGTGAGAGGCGCAATCTGATTCAGGCTCCGTGAGGAGAGCGTGGATGAGCGACCTGTACTGGCTGACGGATGAGCAGATGGAGCGTCTGCAACCGTTCTTTCCCAAGAGCCATGGCAAGCCTCGGGTCGATGATCGGCGGGTGCTCAGCGGCATCGTTTTCGTCAATCGCAACGGGCTACGCTGGTGTGATGCGCCGAAG
>Ga0265798_10007299_pt1 | contig 14314 bp, 12 predicted proteins | sample P3T30metagenome_FD_192430 | JGI IMG/M metagenome (GOLD analysis project Ga0265798, IMG submission 192430) | Plant litter microbial communities from East Loma Ridge, Irvine, California - P3 T30 | ecosystem: Environmental > Terrestrial > Plant litter > Unclassified | place: USA: California...
GGCGGCGTCGGGCTCGGCCGGCTTGCCGTCGGGCGCCCGGTCGGCCGTGCGCGCCGCACCCGGTGCCGGATCGACGGCATTGCGCGCGTCCGAACGGGTGTCGCCGGGCTTGATCTCGCCGGGCTTGATCTCGCCGGGCTTGGCGCCATCCGGCCTGCTCGCCCCCGACGTGTCGTCGCGGAAATCGATGGGCGGCGCGCCGGCTTCGGCCGTCGCTCCGGGGGCGGCCAGGCCCCGCACGCCGCTCTGCGGCGCGGGCGCCGCGGCGGCGGGCGGCTCCGGATCGTGCCGGCCGATCATCCGCCGCAGGGACTCGCCGCCGAACAGGACCAGCACGAGGCCGAGACCGCCGAGGAGGCCGGCGAGCGCCAGGGCGAGACTGCGCCGCACCTGTCTCGACATCGCCACGAAGGCCTCCCTGCTCGTCCGGCCGCCCGGCGAATGGGCAACCTGCCCGCTCAAAAACCGTCGACTGCGGCGCCCATAATACCGTACATGGTCCCGACACCAAGCCGTCCCGCCGCTCCGGCGGGTGAATCCCACGCGAATTCAGCAGTTTGGCGCGTGGAGCGCCGGGCGCGGGGGTCTTTCTCGACGGCTCGCAACGGTTGCGTGATGGAGGGCGCCGGATGGCCCCGGTGAGGACTGTCTGTGTCTATTGCGGCTCCGGCTTCGGCGGAGACCCGGCCTTCCGGGCGGCTGCCGAGACCCTCGGCACGGCGATCGCGCAGGCCGGAATGGGCCTGGTCTATGGCGGCGGTGACGTTGGGCTGATGGGCGCCGTGGCGCGCGCTGCGCTGGCGGCCGGCGGCCACGTGACCGGCATCATCCCGGACTTCCTGCAGGCGCGTGAGCACATGCTCGACGACGTGCAGGAGACCATCGTGGTCTCCGACATGCACACCCGCAAGCGCCTGATGTTCGAGCGCTCGGACGCGTTCGTGACCCTGCCGGGCGGCATCGGCACCCTGGAGGAACTGGTCGAGCAGCTCACCTGGGCGCAGCTCGGGCAGCACCGGAAGCCGGTGGTGCTGGTCTCGGTGGCCGATTTCTGGGCGCCGCTGCTCGACCTGTTCGAGCACATGCGCCGCCACGGCTTCATCCGGGCTGGGTTGGACCTGAGCTACACCATCGCCCGGGACGCGGCCGCGGTGGTGCCGCTGCTGCGCGAGGCCGGCCACGAGCCGGACCCCCAGGCCGAGGAGACCGTCAAAGAACGGATGTGAGGCCGGGCCCGGCCTCTTGGCTCCTCGGACGCTTGGCTCCTCGGACGCTTGACCCCTCGGACGCTTGGCCGCGCCGGCGATCCGGAAGGTCGGTGTATGAGGCCGGCGCCGCCGCACGGGGCGGCGGCTGGCGGAGTCCGAGCATGCGCGTCCCGATCCTGGCGGCCCTGGCGCTCGCCTGCCTCGCCGCCGCGGCGTCCGCGGAGGCGCCGCCGGTCCTCCAGACCCTCGATTACGCCAACACCCGCTATTCCGACCTCGCCCAGATCGACGCCGGCAACGTCTCGCGCCTGAAGGTCGCCTGGACCTTCTCCACCGGCGTGCTGCGCGGGCACGAGGGCGCCCCGATCGTGGTCGGGAACCGGATGTTCGTGCACACCCCGTTCCCGAACGTGGTCTACGCCCTCGATCTGGATCACGACGGCAGGATCCTCTGGCGCTACGCCCCGCGCCAGGATGCGAGCGTGATCGCGGTGATGTGCTGCGACACGGTCTCGCGCGGTCTCGCCTACGCGGATGGGCGGCTGTTCCTGCAGCTGGCCGACACCACGGTCGTGGCCCTGGACCCGGAGAGCGGCGGGGTCCTGTGGTCGGTGAAGAACGGCGACCCGGCCCGGGGCGAGACCAACACCGCCACGGTCCTGCCGGTGCACGGCAAGCTCATCGTCGGCATCGCCGGGGGCGAGTACGGCGCCCGCTGCCACGTCACCGCGTACGACCAGGCGACGGGCCAGCGCCTCTGGCGCGCCTACGCCACCGGTCCTGATGCCGACATGCTGGTCGATCCGGACACGACCACCGAACTCGGCCGCCCGATCGGCCGGGATTCCTCGCTCACGAGCTGGGAGGGCGACCAGTGGAAGATCGGCGGCGGCTGCAGCTGGGGGTGGTTCTCGTTCGATCCGGCGCTGAACCTCGTCTATTACGGCACCGGCAACCCGGCGACCTGGAACCCGGCCCAGCGCCCGGGCGACAACCGGTGGACCATGGCGATCTTCGCCCGCGACCCCGACACCGGGCTCGCCCGCTGGGTCTACCAGATGACGCCCCACGACCAGTGGGACTACGACGGCGTCAACGAGATGATCCTGACCGAGCAGGTGATCGACGGACGCCCGCGCCGGGTGCTGACCCATTTCGACCGCAACGGCTTCGGCTACACCCTCGACCGCGCGACCGGCGAGGTGCTGTTGGCGGACAAGTTCGACCCGAGCGTCAACTGGGCGAGCCGGATCGACCTGGACCGCGCCTCCCCGGGCTACGGGCGGCCGGTGGTCGACAAGCGCTACGCGCCCGGCGAGGCCGACGAGGAGGAGGTCACCAAGAACATCTGCCCGGGGGCGCTCGGCGCAAAGAACCAGCAGCCGGCGGCCTACTCGCCGGTCACCCGGCTGTTCTACGTGCCGACCAACCACATGTGCATGGATTACGAGGCGTTCCGGGTGAGCTACACGCCGGGCCAGCCCTATGTCGGCGCGACGCTGACCCTGCACCCGCCCGAGGGCTCCGACCGAACCGGCGCGTTCATCGCCTGGGACGGGGCCAAGGGAAAAATCGCCTGGACGATCCCGGAGCCGTTCTCGGTCTGGTCCGGGGCGCTCGCCACCGCCGGCAACGTCGTCTTCTACGGCACGCTCGAAGGCTACCTCAAGGCGGTCGACGCCCGGGACGGGCACGAACTCTACCGGTTCAAGACGCCGTCGGGCATCGTCGGCAACGTCACCACGTACGCACACAACGGTCGGCAATACGTGGCGGTGCTGTCCGGGATCGGCGGCTGGGCGGGCATCGGGCTGGCCGCCGGACTGACCGACCCGGCGGACGGTTCGGGCGCGGTCGGCGGCTACGCGGCCCTGTCGCAGTACACGGCGCCCGGCGGCCAGCTCACGGTGTTCGCGCTGCCGGAGTGAGCCCGCGCGGACCCGTGCCGACGAAGTCCACGAACGCCCGCAGCGGCGCCGGCAGGTGCCGGCGGCCGGGATAGTAGAGGAACGGGCCGGAGAAGACCTGCCACCAGGGTTCCAGCACCGGCTCCAGGGCGCCGCTGTCGAGCTGCGGGCGCAGCCAGTCCTCGAACAGGTGGATGATCCCGGTTCCAGCCACCGCCGCCGCGACCGCGAGGTCGCTGGCGCCGACGCGTACGATCAGCGGGCCGGACGGATCCACGCGGACGATCTCCCCGTCGCGCTCGAACTCCCACGGCGCCGTCAGGCTGCCGCTTGGGAACCGGCCCAGCAGGCAATCATGGGCCAGGAGGTCGCGCGGATGCTCCGGGCGCCCGCGCCGGTCGAGATAAGCCGGCGCCGCCGCCGTGGCGAAACGCTGCCGCCGTGGGCCGATCGGCACCGCGATCATGTCCTGCTCCAGCCGCTCGTCGTAGCGGATGCCGGCGTCGCAGCCGGACGCCAGCACGTCCACGAATCCATCCTCGACCACCAGTTCGAGCCGGATCTCGGGATAGGCCGCCAGGAACGGCGGCACGATCGCGGGCAGGACGAGGCGTGCCGCGCTCAGAGGCACGTTGAGTCGGAGCGGTCCGGCCGGCCGGTCGCGGAACCCGTTCACCACATCGAGGGCGGCCTCGACTTCTCCGAGTGCCGGGCCGAGCCGCTCCAGCAGGCGGATGCCGGCCTCGGTGGGCGCGACGCTGCGGGTGGTCCGGTTCAGGAGGCGCACGCCGAGGCGCGCCTCGAGCCGGCGCACCGCCTCACTGAGGCTCGACGCGCTGCCGTTTCCGGCGCGGGCGCCCTCGCGGAAGCCGCCGGCCCGCGCCACGGTCACGAAGGCGGTCAGGTCCGACAGGTCCATCGTCATTGTTCGAGATCTCGCACAGCCCGTGCCGAACATCAGCGCTTATCCGATCAGGCCGCGCCGTCTACATCCGGGGCGCACACAGGAGATTCGCCATGACCGACATCGCGCAGGCCGGCACGTTCGCGCTCGGCGACCGCACCGTGAAACGCCTCGGCTACGGGGCCATGCAACTCGCCGGGCCGGGCGTGTTCGGACCGCCGAAAGACCGCGGGACGGCCGTCGCGGTGCTGCGCGCGGCGGTGGCCGAGGGGGTCGACCACATCGACACCAGCGACTTCTACGGGCCGCACGTCACCAACCAGATCATCCGCGAGGCGCTCCACCCCTATCCCGACGATCTGGTGATCGTGACCAAAGTCGGCGCCAAGCGCGGGCCGGACGCCTCGTGGAACCCGGCCTTCTCCCCGGAGGAACTCACGCGGGCCGTCCACGACAACCTGCGCAATCTGGGCGTCGACGCCCTCGACGTGGTCAACCTGCGCCTGATGTTCGACGCCCACGGTCCCGCGGAGGGCCCGATCGAGGCGCCGCTCACCGTGCTGGCGGAGCTGCAGCGCCAGGGGCTGATCCGGCGGATCGGGCTGAGCAACGCGACGCAGGCGCAGGTCGCCGAGGGCCGGCGGATCACCGAGATCGTCTGCGTGCAGAACCAGTACAATCTCGCGCATCGGGCCGACGACGCCCTGATCGACGCGCTGGCCGAGGCCGGCACCGCCTACGTGCCGTTCTTCCCGCTCGGCGGCTTCAGCCCGCTGCAATCCACCGCCCTGTCGGAGGTCGCCGCCAAGCTCGGGGCGACGCCCATGCAGGTGGCGCTGGCTTGGCTGCTGCGCCGGGCGCCCAACATCCTGCTGATCCCGGGCACCGGCTCGCTCGGCCACCTGCGCGAGAATCTCGCGGCGGCCGCGCTGAGCCTGCCTGACGACGCGATGGCCACGCTGGGCGCGATCGGGGCCGCGTGACCGGCGACGCGGCTGCCTACTTGGCCCCCTACTTGGCCCTACTTGGCCCGCAGGCCGGCCACCATCGGGCAGCCGCCCTCGCTCATCGGCCGGAACGCCTGCTCGGCCGGGATCGTCTCCAGCACCTTGTAGAGATCCCACTCGCCCTTCGACTCGGCGGGCGTTTTGGCCTCGAACAGGTACATCGGGTGGATCTTGCGCCCGTCCGGCCGGATCGTGCCCTTGCCGAACAGGGGATCGTCGGTGGGCAGCTCCTTCATCTTGGCCACCACGGCGGCGCCGTCCTTGGCCGAGTGCAGGGCCGCCACGGCCTTCAGGTAGTGCAGCGTGCTGGCGTAGACGCCGGCCTGGTACGAGGTCGGCTTCCGGCCGGACATGCGCGCGCCGAACCTGTCCGCGAAGGCCCGGGTGCCGTCGTTGAGGTCCCAGTAGAACGAGGCGGTGAACGCCAGGCCCTGGGCGACTTCGAGCCCCAGGGAATGGATGTCGGTGATGGCGATCAGCAGGGCGGCGAGCGTCTGGCCGCCCTGGCGGATGCCGAATTCATGCGCCTGCTTGATCGCGTTGGCCGCGTCGAGGCCGGCATCGGCCAGGCCGATCACCTGCGCGCCGGAGGCCTGCGCCTGCAGGAGGAACGAGGAGAAATCGGGGTTCGGGAAGGGCGTGCGCACGCCGCCCACGACCGTGCCGCCGCTCTTCTCCACCACCGCCTTGGTGTCGCGTTCCAGGGCGAGGCCGAAGGCGTAGTCGGCGGTGATGAAGTACCAGGACTTGCCGCCGCGCTTGAGCATCGCCTTGCCGGTGCCGTTGGCGAGCGCGGCGGTGTCGTAGGTCCAGTGGACGGTGTTGGGGGTGCAGGCCGGGCCGGTCAGGTCGGCGGTGCCGCCGCCCGAGTTGATGAAGGCCTTGTTCTTCTCCTTGGTGATCTGCGCCACCGCGAGCGCCACCGAGGAGGTCGGCACGTCGAACACCGCGTCGACCCCGTCGCGGTCGTACCATTGCCGGGTGATCGAGGCGCCGACATCGGGCTTGTTCTGGTGGTCGGCGGCCACGACCTCGACCTTCAGCCCCTGGGTCTCCGGCTTGAAATCCTCCACCGCCATGCGGGCCGCCACCACGGCGCCCTCGCCGGTGGAATCGAAGTAGACGCCCGAGCGGTCGTTCAGCACGCCGATCTTCACCGGCACGAGGTCGGCCGCGAGCGCCGCCCCGGCTCCGAGCGCGCACAGAAGCCCCGTCAGTGCCGCGACGCGGTGGCGGACCGTCATGTCTCACTCCCTGTTTCTTTGATCGCGGCGGCGTTGTTCGCCGCTCGGATGTCGTCCGAATGCAGTCTAGGCGGACCGGATCGGAGCCGATACCGGCCGGTGAGAGGATGCGGGCGATCCGTCAGGGTCTCCCTTCACCCGCGGGGCGCCAGCCCAAACAGCGCCCGCGCCTCGTCGGGCGTGGCCGGCTCGCGGTCGAGATGGGCCAGCAGGCTCACCGCTTTCTCCACCAGGGCGGCGTTGCTGGGCGCGAGCACGCCCCGGGACAGATAGAGGTTGTCCTCCAGCCCGACCCGGACGTTGCCGCCCATCCCGGCGGCCACCGCCAGGATCGGAAACTCCTCCCGGCCGATGCCGAAGGCCGACCAGACCGCGTCCTCGGGCAGCCGGGCGCGCATCGCCACCAGGGCCTCCGGGGTCGCGGGCGCGCCCCAGGGGATGCCGAGGCAGATCTGGAACAGGGGCGGCCGCGCCAGGTGCCCCTCGGCGATCAGGTGCCGGGCCAGCTCGATCTGGCCGAGGTCGAACACCTCGATCTCGGGCTTCACCCCGGCCTCGCGGATCTGCGCCGCCATCGCCCGCAGGTGCGCGGGGGTATTGAGGAACAGGTGCTCGCCGAAGTTCATCGTGGCGACGTCGAGGGTGCAGATCTCGGGGCGTAGCGCCGCGACGTGCCGGGTCCGGGTCTCGGGTGACGCGAAGGTGGTGCCGGGGCCGGCCACCGACGGGTCGGGATCGCCGGGCACGAACCGGCCCCCGGCCCCGGTGGTAAGGTTGAGGATCACGGCCTCGTTCTTCTCGCGCACCCGCTCGACCACCTCGCGGTAATGGGCGAGTTCCATGCTGGGCGCGGCGGTCTCGGGATCGCGGACATGGATGTGGACCACCGCGGCCCCGGCGGAGGCGGCCTCCAGGGCGGATTGGGCGATGGCCTTCGGGCTCACCGGCACCGCCGGGTTCTTCTTCGGCGTGTCGAACGAGCCCGTGAGGGCGCAGGTGATGACGGTCGTCCTGGACATACTTTCCTCCCTGGCCTGATCCTGACGGTGCCGTCCCGCGTGTGGACGAGGGCCGCTATAGCGCCCCGCCATCCACCGTGATCGTCTCGCCCGTGATGTAGGCGGCGCCCGCGGCCAGGAAGAAGATCGTCTCGGCGATGTCCTCGGGCCGGGCCATGCGGCGCAGCATCGTGTGCTGCACCGTCGCGGCCTTGCGCGCCTCCGGCCACGGCTCGGTCCACGGGGTGGCGACGAGGCCGGGGGCGACCGCGTTGACGCGCACGTCCGGGGCGAGGGCCCTGGCCAGGCTGCGGGTGAGGTTGATCAGCCCGGCCTTGCTGGCCGAATAGGCGATCGAGGAGCCCCGCCGCCCGAGCCCGGCCACGGAGGCCGTGTTGACGATCGCCCCGCGGTTGTCTTTCAGACTCGCCGCCGCGGCCCGCGAACAGCGGTACGGGCCGAGGAGGTTCGTGGCCAGGATCGTGGCCCAAAACTCTTCCGTCATCGCGTCGAGGTCCTCGAAGGCGATCGGCGCAGTGGTGCCGGAGGTCCCGGCATTGTTGACCAGCACGTCGAGGCCGCCGAGCGCCGCGATCCCGGCCGCCACCATCGCCTCGGCAGCGCCGGGCTGCGACACGTCCCCGGGCAGCGCCATCACGGCCAAGCCCTCGGCGGCGAGACGCTCGGCCTCCGCGGGGCCGCGGGGATCGTCGGGGAGGTGGTTCAGCGCCACGCTGGCGCCGTTGCGGGCGAACAGCGTCACCGTGGCCAGCCCGATGCCCGAGGAGGCGCCGGTGACGAGGATGCGCCGTCCGGACAGGTCCGCGCCGATCATGTGCCCTCCATCCGGCCGATCCCGGCCATCGCCTTCTTCAAGGCCAGCAGCTTGCGGTCGCGCTCGCGGAACAGGTCCGCAGGCTCGCGTCCGCCCCAGTCGAAATAGCCGCGCCCCGCCATCACTCCGGTCCGGCCCCCGGCGCAGAGTGCGTCCAGGGTCTCCGACCGGGTCCGGGCCGGGGGCGGCGCGTAGCTGCCGTTCGCCAGGGCGCGCCGGGTCAGGTCCAGCCCGGTGAAATCGGCCTTGGCGAGGTGGCCGAGGATCGGGATGCGTAAGCTGAGCCCGTGGATGATCGCGTCGTCGATCTCGCGCGGCTCGGCGATGCCTTCGTCCAGCAGCCGGAACACCTCGGCGCTGATCGCCGACTGGATGCGGTTGGCGACGTAGCCGGGGATGAAGCGCTTGAGCGCGATGGGCACCTGACCGAGGCCGAGCACGAGGTCGTGCATCGCCGCGATCACGGCCGGATCCGTGCCGGGCCCCGGGACCACGTCGACGAGGTCGACGATGTAGGGCGGCGTGTACCAGTGCATCACGAGCGCCCGCGCCTGCCGGGCCTGCGGGATCAGCGGGAAGACGTCGAGGTAGCTGGTGTTGCTCGCCAGGATCGCGTCGGCCGGGCAGAGCCGGTCGAGCGCCCCGAACAGCGCCCGCTTGGATTCCGGGTTCTCGGTGATTGCCTCGATGACCAGGCCGGCGCCCGCGACCGCCGGTTCGAGCTCCGCCTCGACCCGGACGGACCGGGCGAGCCGCGCGGCGTCCCACCCGTCCGGCGCAGCGCCGCCCTCCCGCAGGGTCGCCAGCGCGGATTCCATGAGCGCCGGCACCCGGGCACGGGTCTGCGCATCCGTGTCGGTGATCCGGACGCCGTGCCCCCGGAGCGCCAGCACCAGGGCGATGCCGTGGCCCATCAGGCCGCCGCCGACGATCGCGATCTCCATCGTGTCCTCCCTCAAACCGTCGCGATCGGCGTCGTCGGCGAGCCGACCGCTCCTGGCAGGCGCAGCGGCGGCGCCGTCAGCAGGAACCGGCTGCGGCCATGGGCGCGCAGCCACTCCGCGAGCGGCGTCAGGTGCCACAGCTCGCCGAGGTTGATTCCGAGCTTGAACAGGCAGTGCTCGTGGAGCGGCAGCGTCGCGCAGCAGGCCGGTCCCACCCCGGCCGGATAGGCCTCCACGGCGTAGTTGTCGGCGATCAGCGCGCACAGCCCCGAGCGGGTGATCCAGTCGAGGAGCCGCGGGTCCCGGCCGTCGAGGCCGGCGCAGAGGTTGTGGACCTGCTTCGGATCGGGCGTGCCGCCCATGGCGATCAGCCGCTCGGCGAAGCCGGTGTGCAGGCAGACCATGTCGCCGGGCTCGATCACGACGCCGTCGGCCTCGAGGATCCGGGCGAGCTGGTCGTAGCCGACCTTGACCTTGGCGTCGCCGAGATGCGCGCGCAGGTCGATCATCACGGCCCGGCCCTGCATGCCGACTTCGGCCAGGCGCTCGATCCCGAGTCTGTTCGCCCGGGACGGCTGGTCGGCCGCCTCGTTCGTGCTCGGGCCGACGATGTCCCGGCCGCCGCGGAAGCCGTTGTAGAAGGTCGGGCCGGCGCCGGTGCCGTCCGCATCGAACAGCGAGCCGACATGGGCGAGCGAATCCCACTGCGTCGAGTATTGCAGGTGGATCAGCGCGCGGTCGTCGCAGATCACGTCGGTGGCGCCCGCGACCTCCTCGCAGACCGGGAAGTTCATGTTCGGCCGGCCGTCGGCCCGCCGGGTCGGGGTGATCTGCGGCGGGTGGCGGCGCGGATTGAGGACGGTGCCGCCGGGCAGGTCCAGCGGCAGGCTGAGGCAGAAGGTCAGGCCCTCGCGGACCTCGGCGACACCCTGGCGGACCTTCTCGGGGGTCAGCAGGTTCAGGCGCCCGAGTTCGTCGTCGGGGCCGAAATCCCCCCAGGTCGAGCCCTCCGGGCGCCGGGTCCAGCGCAGGCTCATGAGCGCCGCCCCGTCGCCCGAGGCCGCAGGACGCGTCGCCTCGCAGGAATCCGGGGCCGCGGTCCGGGGCGAACCCCGGCCGCGGCCGAGCGTGCGTTCCTCACCTGTCCGTCGCCCTTCTTCGAGGCCGTCGAGCCCGCTTTTCGCGGAGCCGGTGCGAGCCTAGGCTGGCGCGGCGCGAGTCGATACCCCGGGCGGAAAACGACTGGGCCGAAACGTCACCGGCCGGTCCCGGTGCGGGCCTTGTGCTCTGGTTTTGCGCGGATACAGTTCATCCCAAGCCCGCGAATAAAAAATTCGGGCACTTGGGATGAGGAATCGCCGATGTCCGAGACCGTGCGCGTCGTCGCTCGGCGTGCCCCGATTCGGCGCGCGCTGCCCACGCTGCTCGCTGCGGGGCTGATCGTGTCGGGACAGGCCCACGCGGCCGACCCGATCAAGGTCGGCGTGATCGCCGAGGCGCAGTCGGTGGCCGGCGCCGCGATCCCGAAGGCGGTCCAGCTCGCCGCCGACGAGATCAACGCCCAGGGCGGGGTCGACGGGCGGCAGATCCAGGTCGTGACCTACGACGACAAGAGTTCCGCCTCCGACGCGGTCCGGGCGTTCCAGCGGGCGGTCAGCGAGGACAAGGTCAACCTCGTCATCGCCAGCTACATCTCCGAGGTCGTGCTGGCGCTGATGCCTTGGTCGGCGCGGCTCAAGACCCCGATGATTACCCCGGGGGCCGCCTCCAACGAGATCAGCGTCGCCGTCCACAAGGACTACGCGCGCAACCGCTACACCTTCCACGGCTACCTGACCTCGCACGCCCTGGCGCAGTCGGTCTGCGACTCGGCCAAGGAGGCGCTGGTCGGGCTGCTCAAGGCGAAATCCGCCGCGATCATGAGCGAGGACGCGGCCTGGACCCGTCCGCTGGATGCGGCCTACGAGGACTGCCTGCCCAAGGCCGGGCTCAAGGTGGTGGAGCATGTCCGGTTCTCGCCGGATACGGGCGACTTCACCCCGATCTACAACAAGATCGAGGCGGCCAAGCCCGACCTGATCGTCACCGGCATCGCCCATGTCGGCGTGCAGCCCACCGTGCAGTGGCAGAACCAGCAGGTGCCGATCGCCATGACCGGCATCAGCGGCCAGGCGACTTCGTCCACCTTCTGGGCCAACACCAACGGCGGCACGCAGGGCGTGCTGTTCGACGCGATCGCCGTCCCCGGCGTGGCGATGACCGAGAAGACGAACGCCTTCACGGACGCCTACGTCAAGCGCTTCGGCGGCGCCCCGTCCTACGCGGGCTACATGGCCTACGACGCGATGCACTACGCGGCGGACGCGGTGAAGCGCGCCGGCTCCACCGAGGCCGACAAGCTGGTCGAGGCCCTGGAGAAGACCGACTGGCTCGGCACGGTCGGGCGCATCCAGTTCTACGGCAAGGACGAGACCTTCACCCACTCGATCAAGTACGGGCGGGGCTTCGTCACCGGGCTGCTGGCCCAGTGGCAGAGCGGCAAGCAGGTCGCGATCTGGCCGACGGAGGTGGCCAACGGCAAGCTGGTCCTGCCGCCCGCGGTCAAGCCGGCGGTGCAGTGAAGCGGGCGGGGAGAGCGCGATGATCGGCCTCCAGATCCTCGTCGACGGCTTCGCGATCTCGGCGCTCTACGCGCTCGGCGCGATGGGCTTCACCCTGATCTTCGGCGTCTCCGGCGTGCTCAACCTCTCGCACGGCGCGCTGATGGTGATGGCTGCGGTCGCCGCCTGGGCGGCCTCCGCCCAGTTCGGCCTCGGCTCCTACGCGGGCGCCGGGATCGGCATCCTGTGCGGGCTGGCCGCTTCCCTGGCGACCTACTTCGCCATCGTCGCGCCGATCGAGCGCAGCAGGGCGATCCCCCGGGAGGAGAAGGAGATCTTCGTCCTCACCGGCACCCTGCTCTGGGGCATCATGATCCAGGAGCTGGTCGCCTACTTCTTCACCGACAACCCGAAGACGGTCCTGCCGATCGTCGAGGGCGTGATCGAGATCGCCGGGGTGCGCACGCCCCGCAACGAGATCTTCACCGCGGTGATCTGCTGGATCGTGATCGGCCTGCTCTGGCTGTTCGTGAACAAGGCGCGGGCCGGCAAGGTCCTGCTCGCCGCCTCCATGAACCCCCGCGGGGTCACGCTGCTCGGCCACGACATGGGCCGGATCTACGTCGCGGTCTGGGCGATCTACGGGCTGCTCGCCGGGATCGCCGGGGTGCTGCTCGGGATGTTCCTGGGGGTGTCGTCCTACTCGGTGGGGCCGCTCACCGCGAGCGCCTTCTCGATCGTGGTGCTGGGCGGGCTCGGCAGCGTCACCGGCTCGCTGATCGCCGCCTACGTGGTCGGCTATCTCGAGACGGCCACCGCCTACCTGATCTCCCCGGCCTACCGGGTGATCCCGGCCCTGCTGCTGCTCGTGGCCGTCATGTACCTGCGCCCGCAGGGCCTGCTGGGGCGGCGGTGATGGTTCTTTCGGGACTCTCCCGCCGGCCCGAATGCCACATGCGCGACCTCCGCGGAACGCTCTCCCCTCTCCCGACCCGGCCTGACGGCCGGCCTACCCTCCTCCGCAGAGGGCGGATGGCAACGCGCGGAGGATGGAACCGCTCATGAAGCTCCTCACCACCCCGGGCTTCTGGGTCGCGCTGCTGGCGCTCGCCCTGGCCGCGTTCCTGCCCTGGTGGGTCTCGGGCTACATCCTCGGGCTCCTCACCATCGCGTATTATTTCGGCGTCTTCGCCATGGCCTGGGACCTGCTCTTCGGCTTCGCCGGCGAGGTGAATTTCGGCCCGACCTTCCTGATCGGGCTCGGAGCCTACGGGGCCGGCATCCTCAACAACCGCTACGAGCTGCCGATCCCCTACTGCCTGGCGGCCGGGACCGTGCTGGCGGTGGTCGGCGGGCTGGCCCTGGCGCTGCCGGCCCTGAAGGTGCGGGGTCCGTATTTCGGGCTGATCACCCTGGTCGCGGTGCTGCTCCTGCAGAACATGATCGTGGTGTTCTCCGGGATCACCGGCGGCGAGATCGGGCTCACGGTGCCGGACGTGATCTCCATCGACGCCGACACCAATTACTGGATCGCGCTCGGCTTCATGGCCTTTGCCGGGCTGGTCCTCACGGCCATCGCCCGCTCCCCGGTGGGGCTGATCCTGCAGGCTGCCGGCCAGGACCCGATCGTGACCGGCGCGCTCGGCTTCAACGTCGCCAAGCACAAGCTCGCGGCCTTTGCGGTCAGCGCCGCCTTCTCGGGCCTCGCGGGTGGGCTGGTGGTCTTCTACATGGGCACCGCCTCGGTCGGCACGCTGATCGACACCGCGGTGGGCGTGCAGGTGATCATCGCGGCGGTGCTCGGCGGGCGGCGGACCATCGTGGGCGCCGCGCTCGGGGCGGTGTTCCTGATCGCCGCCGGCGAATTGCTGCGCCCGCTCGGCCCGCTCTCGACCTTCGTGGTCTCGGCCGTGGCCCTGCTGGTCATCCTGTTCGTGCCCTCGGGGCTGCTGGGCCTCGCATCCATCCGGAGAGCGCGATGACCGTCGCCGTCAGGCCTGCGCTGAACGCCGCCCCCCTCGCCGAGCCCTGCCTCACGGTGCGGGGCCTGACCAAGCGGTTCGGCGGCCTCGTCGCCGTCAAGGACATCGACCTCGATCTGCGCCCCGGGGAGATCCTGGGACTGATCGGGCCGAACGGCTCGGGCAAGTCCACCGTGATGAAGCTGATCATGGGGCTGGAGCGGCCGAGCGCCGGCTCGATCCGCCTCGACGGCGCCGAGATCGGCGGAATGCCGGCCCACCGGGTCGCCCGCCAGGGGATCGGCCTCGTGTTCCAGCACGCGCGACCGCTCCAGCGGCAGACCGTACTGGAGAACATCAGCCTCGCGCTGCTGCCCGACAGCCTGATCCGCCTGGCTGCGGATCCCCACGTCGCGCGCCGCGCAAGGGACATCGCCGAGCGCGTCGGCCTCGGCGCGGTGGCCGACCGGCGGCCCGGTACCCTCCCCTTCGCGGACCTGCGCCGCCTGGAACTCGCCAAGGCGATCGCCCGCGACCCGCGGGTGGTGCTGGTGGACGAGCCGTTCGCGGGCCTGACCGGGGGCGAGGTCGCGGCCTTCTCCGAGCTGATCCGGGGCTTCCGGGACGAGGGCAAGGCCGTGCTCCTCGTCGACCACAACGTGAAGAGCGTCGCGGCCCTCGTGGACCGGGTGTTCGCCATGTATCT
>Ga0265798_10007300_pt1 | contig 14313 bp, 7 predicted proteins | sample P3T30metagenome_FD_192430 | JGI IMG/M metagenome (GOLD analysis project Ga0265798, IMG submission 192430) | Plant litter microbial communities from East Loma Ridge, Irvine, California - P3 T30 | ecosystem: Environmental > Terrestrial > Plant litter > Unclassified | place: USA: California...
TACCAGACCGGCCTGAAGGGCCTTCGGGAAATGCTCTCCGTATCCAATGGGCTGATCAAGACGGCTCTCGGTGGGATTTGGGTAGGCCTCAAGCTGGTGAAAGCCGTTTACAATCGTGCCCTGATCCGTCTCTTGGAGAGGAAAGTACCTGACAATTTGGCGCCCCGCGAGATCAAGTCTTACGAAGACAACGTCCACAACGCTTATTGTGAGGCGTCCACATACAACCACAGCCAGATCGCGCTCCTTTTGCTGCGACAGTGGAAATCCCTCGAAGACATAGCTCGTTTGGAAGCTCAAATCAAGTACATGGAGCAACACTACGACTCCAATAACAGCCGCGAGATTGGCGAGAAGTGTGTTGGCTACCGTGCAACAATCATCGAGCTTGTTCACGACAACAACTACTTCCGTCTTCTGCTTTGCGCCATCTTGAACGCTCTGTACAACGAACTCCACGGTCGAAGGCCCAACGATCTCAACGCCAAACATCCTTACCAGCCCAGCCAGCTTGAGTTCCGCGTTAAACCTGACCCGCGCACTGGCTTCTACATGGGTTACAGGGAATACACGGTCCGGGCGGTTAACAAATGGGATCTTGGCCGCGAATACTTGAAGCAGGTTGAAAACTTCGGCATGAAGTACGAGAAGGAGCCCTTCCGTATGTCGATGATTCTTGCCTGGAAGGCCAACGGCCCTGGTAACGTTCCCGACAACTTCGATCCGTTCGTCAAGGATCACTGGGTCTTCTCCGGCGCCATACCTGGTCTCAACATCCCCGTCTACAAGTCTGAGCACAACCCGTTCAACATCCACGAGAAGCGCTTCCCGGTCTACATCAATCCCGAGGGTCTTTTTGGACCCCAGATCGAGGACTTTGCCGCCAAGGGCCAGCTTGCGCAGTGGGGCGATCCTAAGGCCATGAAGCCCAAGGTTGCTCCTTTCGACGCCGCCGAGCTCCGCAAGTTTACCGCTAAGATGGACTTTGGTGCTGCTCCGCTTCGCAAGCACAAGACGGCTTCGTTGCCCAAGATGCCCGCCTACTCGAGTGATCCGTGTCCGACTGGTGAGCCCAGGACGACTGACTTCCCGCTCTACAGGAGAGACTTTGCCTAGACACGGACAGAGTTCTGACCGGAGATACCAACGAACATGAGAGAAACGATGTCAACGCCACGAATCCTCATCACACACCAGCGCCACTCGAACACCCCGGTAAACACCTACTGAAACCCCCTCCGCCTCCCCTCATCGATCCACCTCAATACCACCACCGCCTTTCCTCCCTCTACACAAGACTCAATACTGACAAGGTAGCGGCCCTGTGCCACCTATAGGGTGAGTAGCGCATTCGTGTGCCTCACCGGGTGCCCCACCGCGCCGCTACCAACAAACCCTCCCCACCCTCTTGGAGTCAAGACACTGAAGCCCAAGCATACACTATGTAATGTTTGGATTGCCCGACTGTCTTGTTACACCAGCTCCTCACCTTTATCCTATGCAGCAGGTATAGCCCTTTGCGGTGCCTGAGTGACTGGACTGGGGTTTACCCCGGGAAGGTCCCGTTCTGAAGGATGGTGGGCTGGGTAGGGTTTGTTTGTGTTGACATGCATGTGCTGGACGGATGGATAAGCGTCTGATGGTTGTGAGATGGATGCTGAGACGGTATGGACGCGGGTTAAGTGGGTGTAGAAAGGGTGGATGAGTGATGTAGTGTGAGATGAGGAGGACGTGGTGGCGATGTTGTGGATCTTGGACGCGATGGCATCTTGAGAGTGTGTTTTCTTTTGTACGATACCCCTTGCTACTGTTGCTTTTGGGCGCCTTTCAGGGCCGGCGTTTGGCGGGTGTTTTGGAGTCTGGCTAGGAAGATACCCACCTGTTTGTATCTTGTACTGAGATTCGCGTTACCACCGCCTAATCAATGAAGTCATCTTACGAGTATCCAAGTTGTTTATGATCATCGATGACCAGTCTCCATGTTCGTGTGTATGTGTGAATGAAGTTGTGGTGCTGACGGCAGGGCAGGTGCAGCCGCGACTCGAGGTGCCCCTCCATGCCCCACCCAAAGCAGCTCTCAGTGCTCAATTACCTGTTCCTGAGCTGCCAGGCAAGACTACAACAGCCACATCTCCCCGCTAGCCCGCCGACACACCCTACACCCCTCCGATATGCCTCAAGAAGCCTCCAAGATCTCCGACCCCGACGCGACGTCGCAGGCAGCGGCCGAAGCTGTCGCCGAATCGAGTAAGCAGGCAGAAGCCGAATCCGCAGACGAGAGCGGCGACGACGCGACCGAGACGGTGGAAGACGCAGAGGGCGCGCCGGAAAAGAAGAAGAAGAGCAGGAAGCGCAAGATCAAGGATGCCATCAGCGGCAAAGGCAAGGCTGGCGAGACGACCGACCTGAATGCGCCCGCAGGAAACGTCCTACCCAAAGAAGCGATGAACATGCTGCTCGCGAACAACCCCGGCCTGGCGAACGAACTGCAGGGCAAGGCGAACAACAAGGAAGAGCTCGCGCAATTGATCAAGAAGCTCAACATCAACGAGATGCTGACAGGTCTCGCGCCGCAGGGCAGCCAAAAGGACATGGCCAGTCACGCTTTCTGGAAGACACAGCCCGTACCCAGCTTCGAGGAGATGGCGAACAAGGAGAAGATCAAGGACGGCCCTATCAAGGAGATCAAGATTGACGAGGTGGACAAGAACCCCAGCCCAATGTACCCTGGCTTTGAGTGGGTGACTATGGACCTGGAGGACGAGAAGCAGCTGGAGGAGGTATACGAGCTGCTCACAAACCACTACGTTGAAGACAAGGATGCGACCTTCCGCTTCAAGTACTCGCCGTCATTCCTGAACTGGTAGGTCATTGGAGAGAGGGATTGGAGGCTTAGCTAACACAAGCAGGGCCCTGAAAGCGCCAGGCTGGAAGAAGGAATGGCATGTCGGTGTCCGCGCAACCGCCTCAGGCAAGCTCGTCGCATTCATCTCGGGCATCCCGATACAAATGCGCGTTCGCGACAAGGTCCTCAAGTGCTCCGAAGTCAACTTCCTCTGCGTCCACAAGAAGCTCCGCTCCAAGCGATTAGCGCCCGTCCTCATCAAAGAGATTACCCGCCGCTGCTACGTCGAAGGCACATTCCAGGCCGTATACACTGTCGGCTCCCTTCTCCCCACACCTGTATCAACAGCCCGCTACTTCCACCGCGCCATCGACTGGGAGAAGCTTTACGATGTCGGCTTCTCTCCTCTCCCCCACGGTAGCACCAAGCAACGCCAAATCATACGGTACAGACTCCCAGACACCACCTCCACCCCTGGACTTCGCGAGATGGAGGCCAAGGACGTTGACGCAGCTGTTGATTTGCTGAGGCGATACCTGGAGCGCATGGAAATGGCACAAGTCTTCAACAAGACCGAATTCGAGCACTGGATGGCGCCAAAGGAGAAGCCTAAGGAGCAAGTCGTGTGGAGCTACGTTGTTGAGGACCCCAACACCCACAAGATCACCGACTACTTCTCCTTCTACAACCTTGAGAGCACAGTCATCGGCAACAAGAAGCACAACACCATCAAGGCGGCATACCTCTTCTACTACGGTACAGAAGTCGCATTCGATAAGGAAGACAAGGACAAGACAAAGCTCAAGCAGCGACTAAACTTGCTGATGAAGGACGCGTTGATCTTGTCGAAGAAGGTGAGTGTCCCAACCTTCCAATCTCAACATCTGCTAACACGACCAGGCCGACTTTGACGTCTTCAACGCGCTTACCCTGCTCGATAACCCGCTTTTCCTAGAGGAGCAACGCTTCGGCGCTGGCGACGGCTCCCTGCATTACTACCTCTACAACTACCGCGCTGCGCCGATACCGGGTGGCATTGATTCGCGGAACCAGTCGAGCAAGGACCACATGGGCGGTATCGGGTTGGTCATGTTGTAGGCGTCTGAGCGTGCATCTGCAGCGGTGTTTGAATAGGTTTGCTGCTCGTGTTGGGAAGGAGCTAGGGTCATTGGCATGGCCGTCGGCTCATACCCTTGACATGAATGAGACAGCGATCTGGAAAGATCCAGATGTATCGACACTTACCTACCCATGCTTTTAGCATAATTGTTGATTCTGGTATTCATGCCCATGTGACTGCGCGGTCGTAGCGTGTTTCCGCAAACATGTAGATGCTCCCAGGAATGTGGTTAGGCACCGACGTCACATGCTCAGCCCCAACTCCGCGGCTGAGACCCGCGGCGCCTGTGTAACAACAGTGAGTTCCCATTGGGCAGGCGCGGCTGACCACCTATCCCCCAGGCAAGTAAAGGTGACTGCGTCTATCCGTAGTTAGCCTTGTTTCCGTTTCCGTCGCTGCCTTTCGCTCTTACTGACCTTCTCTCCACACCCCATCGCAACATCAGAAGTGCCAGCGTATTCTTCCGTCACTGCGCCGCTCGCTACACGGTAGCTTGCACATGAGCAGCGTTTGCCGTTTGCGGCACGTGCTGGGGTGAGCGTGGTCCAGCCTCGCATTCCGCGTATTTGTGCGAGCATTGTTTTACCCAATCGTTATCAACACTCAACTTGCTTGCAGGATACAGTTTCTCCTTTCGAACGCATCTGACGACTGAAAAACCGTGACGACCTCCCGGCCTAGTTTCCAGCCCGCTGCTGTCACCCAAGGATCTACGGAATACCTCCAGGCTCTTTGCTTATTGTGAGAATTTAATACGATGGCGGAAGGAGACCCGATCGACGCAGACAGGGATGACTCCGATGACGGGTCCGCCATGCATACAACGAGCCCTGTCAATCCTATGGAAGAAGCAGACAAGGACGATCCAAGGATCGCAGACTACCAGCCCGAGACGCAGTCGAACTTTGTTACCCTAGACACCTTCGCGGAACTCACAAATCACCTCAGGAAGCACAGATGCCGCGTATGCAACGACCTGTTCTTTTCATCGGAACTGGATATTCGGAACCTCTTTCAAGACTGGGCGGACGGTACAGTGGATCAGTTATCCTGCAATCTCAGATGCAGTAATTGCAACACGCGCTCATGCATCGCATGCGAGCCAGTCGCCTTCACAAAGTCATCCAAGGTCGGGTTTGCCTCACAGAACGTGTCATGGTGTTGTATGGGCGGGCGGTTATTCCTGATCTGGGCACTCCTCTGTGGATTCGATCGGCGCATCTGGGAGTCCAGAAATCTCGGGAACATATCCAAGCAAGTCAAGCCGGAGCCTAAATCAAAGGCCATGAAGATCCAGAAGTCTACCCGCGGCGGAGGGTCAAATACAGGTCCCTTGGGCGGTCACAGATTTTCGAGAGAATCCATGCCTAGTGGTAAGGGCTACGGCGGGCATACCTCGAGCTCCAGTGGACATGATCACGATATGTACGACGACGACACCTCTGAAGACGATGGCGAAGCCGGATATGATATCAACGGTTTGCCTTTCAATGTTGAAGCACTGGAAGACATGTATGGGAAAGCACCAAACCCGAACGACATTGAACACATTATGAACTTGATGAAGCCCAACCCCACCAAACCCAAACCGAAACATGTGGTGGACAGAAAAGACGACTTCATGTCAAAGGCACGGATTGCACGGAAAAAAGAAGACTACTTCAGCATCACAGTCCTGGATTTCTTGACCGATCTGCTTCCTTCTCTCGAGCGGGAGACCTGCTTCGATTTCGATCCTCCCGGTGCTATCTTGGAAATGCTCAACAACAGCAAGATCCTCCCATACTGCGCAGAGCTCCTACGCAACGACTCGTTGGCCGACGTAACCAACCGCAAATACCTCTATCGGGCGCTGTTCTCCTTCCTGACTATGGTGGGTTCGCATTCCAGTACGAATGCAGCGCTCTTTGGCCCTCGATATGCGCGACCTGAGACAATAGACTTGCTCACACTCTCTTTCAATGACGGGGTACCCGACGCAAAGGAGAAGGTGACCACTCTAGCCGAATGTCTACGAAACCTCACTACTCAGAGCTCAATGATGCTACGGAGCGCCAATACGAACATAAAAGATTTCGACGGTGACGAGGACCTGACGATGCTTCAGGTATGCGACCGTATTTCTATCTTTACCGATTTCATTCAAACGCATATGATCACAGCGACCGATAGCGTAGGCGGCAAGGCGACCGTCGTGGTACCTGATGGCCTCGGTTTGAGGGATGTAGACTCCACGCTGATGTCAGAAACTCATTACTATTGGAACACAGCGAATGGCTTCATCGACTCCCAGCCGGGAAGGTTCAAGCGGTTGATGACAGAGATTACGACGCTGCAAACAGGCCTGCCACCGGGCATCTTCGTACGCTACTGTGAGGATAGGCCCGATATCCTCAAGTGCGTCATTGTCGGACCTGCTGATACACCGTATGAAAATGGCCTCTTCGAGTTCGACATCTTCTGCGGCCAGATGTTTCCGAACTTCCCCCCGCAGGTCAACTTCAAGGGAACAGCGGGCGGTCGTCTGAACATCAACCCAAATCTTTACGCAGACGGTAAAGTTTGTCTATCTTTACTTGGTACATGGTCTGGAGAGCCATGGAATCCTGGGGAGTCGACATTGCTACAAGTGTTGATCTCCATACAAGCAATGATACTGTGCGAGGAGCCATGGTACAACGAACCAGGAAGGGAAGCGGGCTATACTCGCAGCCCCAGCGGGCCTTCAGCGATGTACAACAGAAAGATCCGTGACCATACCGTACGCACTGCCATTATAGCTTGGCTCGATGAGCCGCCACCACTTTGGAAAGACATTGTCGATTTTCACTTCAAACAGCAAGGCAATACCATTCTCCGTACAGTGGAAGAGTGGGTCAAAGAGAGGGTGCCTGAAACTAACAAATCGGCTTTTGAGCGAACAATCGAAGAGGAAATGTACGCCTATGACGAGGCTTTTGCAGAAACCATGGCTGCTCGTTACCGGGTTCCAGAAGCAAGCGATTTGGGCGCCATGCTACCACATCTACAGACCGCATTGAGGAAGTACGGCGCTACATTCATAGTCGAATACGTCGCTCCTCCTACCCCGAAAGCCCCAAAACGCAGAATGGTACCGGCAAGTCATTTCGGGCCTGGGCTTTCGCCTTACCCACCTGGACCGGGGGGTCCCACAACGAGCTCATCGGAAGCACCGACGGGGTCTTCTATGGCAAGTTCGTCAGAAGCACCAACGTGGGCTTCAGTGGCAAAATCCTCGCCAGCCCAGACAGACTCTCAATCCATGTTCAAACATTTGGATGATTTCAGTAAATTCATGGACAACGCAAGTCCGGAGGTTGCTGCAAGCTTCTTCCGCGGTCGTGGCCAGCATCGTGGAGGATTCGGTAGGGGCCATATAGCTGCCGATACAAACGGACCTGCCGTGGAGGGTTCTGCTGAAGCTCCTCGCTATGAACTTAGGTCGTCTACACGTGGTCGCGGCAGCAGCGATGAACCAAGTACTCGTGGTGGACAGAGCAGTTCCAGTACCGTTCACCCACCTTACAACAGCAACACCATGAACTTTATACGCGGACGAGGCGGAGCTTCTCATAGCGTCCAAGGCTTCGGTCGTGGAGGCTTTGGCCGCGGGGGTCGTGGTAGTGGTTTGGATGGTTCCGCTCCTGCATTCCCTCCTCCACCCCCCGCCGGTCCTCTTCCGCCCGTTGGGTTCTACAATGTCGGCCGCGGTCGAGGTGGACCTCCTCCAAGTGATAACTTCACCATGGGAGATGCGCCGACATGGACTCGCGGGGGTGAACGCGGTCGTGGCAGAGGAGGCGGTCGTGGTGATCGGGGTGATCGGGGTGGACGCGGACGAGGTAGAGGATGAACAGGTGCTCTGTAGACTACATCAGTATCGGAAGGAAAGTTAGCCAGACCGTGACGCAGTGCAGGCGTGTAGCTTGTTTGCTTCGGTCATTTTCTGAGGGTGGATGTCTAGTCTTTCTCTTGAATGGTGTGATGGTTTCAGCGAAAGATCTTTGCTCAACGCGTTGCTCCATCGCGTACCAGACATGCATGGAAAGAGGCAGTATATTAGCGACGACATTCTTCGTATTCGGTAGAAGTAATTCAAAGGTTCGATCTGAAACTATTGACAACACGAAACGACACGCGGTAGATGCACCCCGATGTAAAAGAGAATAGACAATGTACGCGTCGAGAATCTCGGTGTTATCGGAGATAACCCACATTCCGTCATCGTTGACAACAGCATCGCGACGCGACGACCTAGGAACTTCCCCGCTCATGCCACCTCGCGCCGAAACCGCCTAGCCACCGCGATCATGGGCCAAGGAGCATCCCACGATACCCCGCAACTGACGCTGGGTATGTACACGCAGTCCACTACTTCCCATTTTACACCCGCCGCTACCCAGTCGCCGCCTAAACACCCCAACTAACGAAACCCCAGAGCAACTCTCCCAAACCATCGCCCAACGCTTCGCGTCAAAAAGCTTCTCCCCGCTCGAACTCTACTGCTTCAACTCCGTCTTCCGCTCTCTCGCCGACACCGAATCCGGCGTACAATACTGGAGCGAAAGCACGCTATGTCGTTTCCTCGAACTGCCCGATGCGCTCGGCGTGGGCTCTGTTGTCTTCCAGATGGCTAGCTACCTTGGCGCATTCCCGCTTCCGAGTCAGGCACCGGCTATACTTACACAGGAGGCGTTGCTCAAGGTTGTTACTATACTCACGGAGAGGTATGGCGCTGTGCTTAAGAAGAGGGGGAAGGAGATTTGGTTGAGGGAGGTTTATAGGAGTTTAGCGATCTATGATAAGGGGATTCGGTCGAGCTTGGAGGATAAGGAGAAGGAAGTGGAAGATAAAGCTAAGAAGGTGGAGGGCGGGAGCAGTAATATGGGGTGGGCGATTGATGCGCCAGATGATGGGGAAGAAGGAGAAGACGAGGATGATGATGAGTTGGTGCTGGCTGCATTGGACTCTATGGATGCGATCGATGCGTTCAAGCATGGGGAACAGACGAATGTTCATCATTCGATTATACCAACGGACAACTTTCTCAAGCTGGTTGAGCTGCTGCTGCTCATTGCGCCGATCGATGCGCAGCAAAGCCTCTCGTCACTGGCACCAGATCTCTCAGATAAGCGGGTCGAGAATTTACGGCAGGCGGCACATGTCATATTGTCGTCTTTCAACGTCGAGAATCATCCGGGTGTCACGTATCGCACATTCAACACTGTCGTCTCAACAACGATGCCGTACTTGTTCAACGGCCTCAACCCACTATTCGAGCACTTCCTCTTTGCGAAGGACTTTGACCTGTCCAAAAAGAAGGCAGGTCCTGGCTCGCCCACCCAGGAGAGCAAGCCTATGATACCTCCGCCGAAGGCAGAACTGGAGCCAGTCTTACGGGACCCGGGAGAGATTTTGAACTTGACTACTCTCAGCCAACTCTCGTTCTTCATCAAGGGCAGCAATCTCTTCCGGAGACTACGTCCACTATACAGCGGCAATACCCACGGCTTCAGCATGGGCTCCTTCGAAAAGCAAGTCTTCAACTGGCGCGCCCCTACTATCCTCCTCGTGAAAGGTCGTCTCCTCCCCGCAACACCCTCCAGCACACGCGAACGCGCATTACAGGATATGCTTCCTCCTAAACGCCATCCCTCCAGCATAACCTCCAGCGCGCCCAACCAAACCCTCATCTACGGCGCCTACATCTCCTCGCAGTGGAAGCACACAGGCAAAACCTGTTTCGGCGACTCGTCCACCCAGCTCTTCCAACTCTCCCCTACCCACGACATCTTCCCCGCCTCCACCTTCAGCAAAGACTACACATACTTCTCCAAATCACCCACGCACCCCGCGGGGCTCGGTCTCGGCACCCCCATCCCCACGCAAACCGCCTCCTCAATACAATTCTCGCACTCGCCTTTCCGCCCCGGCCCCGTCTCCCTGCACCTTGACGACGCGCTCGAATTCGGCATCTTCACGCATCTGTCTGAAGGCGGGGGCTCGTTCCATCCGAGCAAGTTGCCCGGCAGGAAGAAGAGGGATTGGCAGGATCGCTTTGAGATTGAGTGTTTGGAGGTGTGGGGGTGTGGTGGGGATGAGGTTGCGGAACAACAGAGGAAAGAGTGGGCGTGGCAGGAGAGGGAGGCGGAGGCGAGAAGGAGGGTCAATCTGGGTACCGGGGATGCGGAGATGGATAGGGAGTTGCTGAAGATGGCGGGGATTATTTCGGGGGATAGGAGTGGGGGGAGTATGGGCTGAGATGAGGGCGGGTTACTATGTAATGATATACACGAGTATGATGGCTGTGAGGTTATCCTGCAAGTGCAGTCCGATTCCATTTGTCGCAGTAGCTGAGTGTCCTATCCCATTCTCGTATTGCCGTGTTAAACGCCTGTGATGCCTTGTTATGCATACATATGATACAGCTCCTCCTCTTTCTCACCTCATTCTCCACAAACTCGGCGATCGCCCCCAAAGATCCTCTCTCGTGTCCTCGTGTGTCCGAAAGCTCTCTATCCTTGCCTACGCGCTGTTAGTACCCACTAAACCCATGCCCTCGCCCACAACCCAAACTCACCTCTGCTTATGCTTCGGATTCTTCGAGCAAATAATATAAACATATCGTCCCTTCTTCCTCCTCACACTCTTGCACCCATCACACAGCTTTTTGACTGAACTCCGCACTTTCATGCCGCGCGTTTGTATTCTTCCTCCCATGCTCAGGTTATTGAAACTGGATACGAGGTCGCGAATGCCCGTGCTGGGTGCTGAGCGCAAGGGGGAGAGGCTGGGCCGCACGCAGGAACATGTTGGGGTGTGGATGTGTTGGGTGCGTGTGCGGAGCGAGGTGCGCAGGGTTTGGAAGGTGGACGGCCGCCGGATGGGCAGGGTGAGGGCGCGGGATAGCATTGTGTGGTTTGCGGGGTGGGGAGGGGCCACGGGTGGCGCGGGAGGTGTGCGATGGCGGGTGGTGGGCGGCGTGTAGCTACGGCGATGGGTTGGTGATGACGGCGATGGTGTTGCGCCGGAAAATGTGTGCCAAGACGCTAGTGGGGCCGAGGAAGTCGCGCTGCGACGGGAGATGGTCTTCTGCACTCCATAACCTCTGAATTCATGCACGCTCGATTATGACGACCTTGTCCAATGATAGACCAAATCTCGTGTTTTGTGTTCCAGTTGCATCTATATTGCATCACGGGCCTCGGAAGCCTACGCATCATGTCCGGGTCGAGCGCTTCCTGGCCTATCGTACATCATGCGAACCAGCGACTCATCCGATCATTTGACGATCATTACTCATACTGTGGGTTCAGAAAAGCCGATAAAAGCGTTTCCGTGGAAAGGACCAAACTGTCGTGCGAACGAGTTACATTTCTTGGTCGAGGGTCAGCTAGCTTCGTCAGGTGATGCGTTGCTGCCTTCGACCCTACTGATACAAAAGTCGCAGGTGCCCGGCTTTGACGAAATACTACTTCTCACACCGTTTCATCTTACTGAAGTTTGAACGTCTTCGAATCCCTCCTCACTCATTTCAGACCAAGACAGCCGCCATGACGACCGTAACAACCGACCCCACATCCGCTCCCGACCTTTCGGAATATGCCGACCAGCAACAATCACCCCTCTGCCGCCTGCCTCGCGAGCTGCGCGATCAAATCTACGAGTACTACTCTTATGATGAAGAGGGCTTGGAATACGACTACGCTTACAAGACGCTCAAGTATGCCAGTGGCAAAGAGCTCGATCTGCCTCGTACTTGCAAGATGGTAGCTAATGAGATGAAGGGTATCCATCTACAGGTGAACACCATCACGTTCACCCCTTGCTGTCTGGAAAGAGAAGAGGACAGCTTTCGTGGATTACGCTCTCTGTCAGCCCGATTCGAGCATCTATTGCACTTGGTCCAGTGGACTAAACTGTTAATGCTTCATTATGCTGTTGAGTGCGTTACCGACGATATGATCGCTCAAGTCGTTGAAGCCTGTCCAGGTATGAGCGGCGTTTTCTGGGCTATCATCTACTCTTTGAGAGACAGACCACACCCTCGGATATGGGGCATGCTCTGGACCGAGAGACTTCCTCGGGATGAATTTACGGCGTCTTTCTGCGAGGCCGTACAGCTATGTCTCAATCTCATCTCCAGCGACCCCAGATTTGACGATCTCGTGTCTCAGGTATTTGTCCCATTGGATCCTCACCCTGACCGCTACCATAGGCGCTACTCCCCTCACTTTGTGGAAGGCTCGCTCCAGCAGATCCTAGCCTGGCAGCCTGATCCCTGGCTCATCCCCACGGTAGAGGAACTATCCCGAATGGAGCAACTCCTAACGCCGCAAAGCCAAGAAGGAGAGGACTGGACCAGGCAGCATTTTCACATAAAGCTCTGTTTTTCCGCCACGGCTATTTGTGCTGCAACTCTAAGGAGACTTCCGACAAACGTCCGCAAGCACGTAAGATCTATTATCCTGCGCGAAAATTGCAGAGCAGTTAGTTATCCAGACGCACATGCTGAGGGGTTGATCCCTTTTTGCAAGGAAAATCTGCGACTACGCATCCTGTCCATGGCGGGATTGACGACCAATCTCGCCCCATCTTTCTGGGAGGCCTATGGACCAGGTGAAGATACTTACGTCTGGAATTTGGGGGCAAAGTACCTTTACATTCGAATTCTCGTGGATTGGTTGACACGTACGGCTGACCTCCACCGGCGTGGTATGCCAAACGAATCGTTCACAGCCACGCTTGACGTGCGTTCCCAAGAGGCTTTTCGTTTATGGAGATACGTCGAACGAGCAGCAGCAGTAGCACAGCATTTAGTAGAGAGGCTTGGTCCCCAACACGAACTCATCAGTAAGTTCATCGACAGCCACGGCAAACGATCCTACGTCCTGATGCAAAAATTTGCTAAGACCTGGCGCCTACCTCTCCACTTATCAACCGTGTTTAACGACGTCATGAATGGGCGGTCCATGATTCGACTCGATCTACCAACTGACGAGCTCTTGAAACCATTCACGCCAACCGAACCGTTCTCCCAGTGGACCAGCGACGACTTTGTGTCATGCTATTATGTTTACGAGAACCAAAACTTTCCCGGCGACGAGGAACTATATTTAAGGACCTTCTTGGGGGATTCCAGCGATCTCATATCATGATGTGTGTTGCTTTCGACGTACAGTTTTGGAATGCGTACTCCTCGTCGAGTAGATTGCTTGCTATGCAACGGTTTCACGTTCTCCTAGTATCCGCTGCCATGGTTTGGTCATCATCAGCATGATATTGGGTCAATTGTCAATCAACAGAAAGCGAACCTTCGAGAAATTGATCTGCTTCCAGTTGACGTACCAAATAGAACATGGCGTGTACAAGTTATGAATGTACATTTGTGCGTCTTCGCGGTAGGCTTGCAGGCAAGTTAGCTAAAAAGGAGGTATATGCTGAAACCAAGTATTCTGTAAGAATTGCGATAGTACCTCAGGCCTCCAAATCTTCCAAATGTGTTCATATAGGTGGGCTACGTCATCTCAACGCTGACATTGTCGGGCAACAGCTTTTCCCCGAAATTTCGCGTATCTGCAGTACCATGGTACATCGCTGATAGTAAGGGCTCCACACCTGTAGCATCTCTGGAAGGTAATCCCAAAGTATCGGCGGGAGGTCACGTGACGAGGGCTGCCTGCTGTAGCGTCTGAGCGCGAGCTCTATTTAAAGCGCCGCATCCCCCAGCACCTAGAGTCGCTTCACCCAAATCTACGAAACAACTATAGTACCGACGCTAGTTATCCTCATCAACATGATCAATCAACACATGTCGCCACTGTTTCGACTGCCAAGGGAACTCCGCGACGATATCTACTCATATTGCGCTTACGATGAAGACGGCCTATTCTACGACTATCCATCTCGAAGACTACGCTCCAAGGTCAACGAAAAGCTTGGGTTGCTCTACACATGCAAAGCAATTGCCCTGGAAATGAAAGGTCTTTCGCATCGAGTTAACACCATCAATTTCAAACCATCCAGTGGCCCAGATGATGTAACGTCCAACAGCTGTCGATCAATAGCGTCTCGGTTCGAGCATCTGCTCTACGTTACCCGCTGGACGAAGATACTCATGCTCCATTATGTTGCTGAATGCGTCACTGAGGACAATATCACAGAAGTCACAAAGAGATATCCGGCCCTCAGCAACATTTTCCGTTCAATCCTCCGCGCCATTCGATGTGGCTTCGATTTGCGCCTGATGTCATGGCACTCACACATGCCACGAGATGTCTTCTCAGCATCCCTCTGCGATGCAGTGCAGTACACTCTGGATCTGACT
>Ga0265798_10007301_pt1 | contig 14312 bp, 17 predicted proteins | sample P3T30metagenome_FD_192430 | JGI IMG/M metagenome (GOLD analysis project Ga0265798, IMG submission 192430) | Plant litter microbial communities from East Loma Ridge, Irvine, California - P3 T30 | ecosystem: Environmental > Terrestrial > Plant litter > Unclassified | place: USA: California...
GCTCGGCTAACGCCTTTCCAAACATCGTCGAGCACCTCGCGCAGCGGGATGTGAGGCCCAGAGCTGAAGGTGATTCTTGGGGAGGATTGTTTCCTCTCACTACTCCAGACTTCGATGCCGCGGCCCAATATGTCGATACCACTGGCGAACATGCATGGAAAGCGCCAGGCCAGCACGATCAGAGAGGTCCGTGCCCCGGGCTCAATTCACTTGCAAACCATGGGTATATCCCGCATAATGGCATTGGAACTCTGGATCAATTCATCGACGCCTGCATGAAAGGTGAGTAAACGGTAATCGCGAAATGTGTTCCAACGCCACCTGCTGACTGCTGTAAAGTCTTTGGCGTAGGCCTCGACTTTGCGACCGTTCTGGCTGTCTGTAAGTAAAAAGCAAGCATTGGGATAGAGACGCTCAAGCTCATACTGTACAGACCCGGCTGTGACCAGTGGAAATCTCGTGAGTTTCTCCATCGGTGGGCCTGACAGCCGAGTGTCTACGCTTGGTCTTCTTGGTCAACCTCAAGGTCTTTCCGGATCTCATAACAAATTCGAGGGCGACTCGTCTCCTACTCGTGGTGATCTGTACTTGACGGGGAACAATTTCGACTTGGACATGGACAGGTTCCAGGCTCTGTATGATCTTGGCAAAGAGAAGGACAACTATGATCTGCAGCTTCTCACGGATCAACGATATGCGCAACGTCAAGCGAGCATTCACGAGAACCCTTACTTCTTCAACGCGCCCTTCTCCGGGATTGTCGGTCAGTATCGGCGTCTTGATAACTATGCGAACACCGCTGATCTTATGTAGCCAATGCTGCCGCATGGTGCTTCATCTACCGACTCATGGCCAACAAGACCGAAGAGAATCCTCAAGGCGTTCTCAACAGTGATATCCTCAAGACATTTTACGCGGTTTCAGGCGATGACGGCGACTTCAAGTATACTCGAGGCCATGAACGTATCCCCGACAATTGGTATACTCGCAATGCCGGTGATGCATACACGATTGCATACCTCGTCGCCGATGATCTAGAGATGGTACTCCAGCATCTCGATCTCGAGAGTATTGGAGGCAACACGGGTACCGTGGACAGTTTCACCGGTGTACACGTCGCCGACCTTACGGGAGGAATCCTTAACGCCCAGTCGTTGTTGGAAGACAACAACCTCTTTTGCTTTGCAATGGTGAGAATTTGAAGCGATGCTATTAGCCAGAACTTCAATGCTAACGACTCCCCAGTACGTCTCATGATCTCCCTTCCGATGACACTGTGAAGAAACCTCAGCTTTTCAGTCTCTCGATCTCACACTATACTAAGTCCCAATCATCTAATTATTGCCTTCCAACTGACAAATATTTCAGGCAACTGGCAGTCCAGCAAGTTCCCGACCTCGTCTCGGGTCTCTTCTTGGACATCAATGAAGCCGTCGACAAGTTGGGCTCTGTCTTGAACAACGCCACGAATTCACTGGGCTGTCCAAATCTGAACAACATCAGCAAGTCGAAACTCAACAACTACCCAGGATTCACAAAGGAGTGAGTTGGCAAGCTGTCTGGCTACAACGATGCACATGCTGAGAGGACTTCGTCGCAGGTATGATGGCTATACTCCAGTTGCGAAGTTGTTGGGTGTTCTTTGAGCATATGCAACAACGTTCGTGACTTTTGCATCTTTTCCTTTGCAATCTGTAGAGATAGTATCCAAGCCATTCGTTCCATTCGATCTGACCGCGGGTCAGACTTGGAAATATGTATTCTAACAATTTGATAATTAATCACCGATTTGATGTACTCAAACACATACCATCCCTCGACTTTTTGTATCCTTGATTGAGCAAGCCACTTCTCCTCTCACCTTCCTCTCCGACCAGTATGCATTCAATCAGCGAATCAGCCCGCAACCATCCGACCCCGACATCAAATGCCGCTCTGTGGCTGTGACGCTATGATGATCGACCGGTCCGGACATTCTTCCGGACGGTCCTCCGTAGCCGATTCGTGACTGGATCTCGGATTACCAAAAGAGGCAATTACATTTGCCGGTGGAGGGCCGGAGGTGAAGAAGGAGGCATGACCCGCTTTTTTGATCCGCGTTCTGGTACAGTACAGTAGAGGTTCAAGTGCAGTTGGTGTGGTAGGATCGAAATCTTCACCCTTCTACACGTCTCGTTCGACATACGGCATCTATCATCGATCGAGGCATACGGATATTCTCGTCGGATCGGGATGTGTGGGCAACGATTGCAAACCACGCTGGAACAGTTCGCCCGCTTATGCCGTGCAAGTCTTGCGGTTATTAGCGATACGAAGACCAGATGGGCAGCTCGGTGACGACTGCAGCCAAGCGTCGCGAGTGCTAATTTGTGATTTGTCTTGTTTCGAGGGGAAGGATTGGAAAGATTGGAAGTCTGCTCCTATCTTGCTCATGTCTAAAGACTACAGAGTCTCTCCCTCGAGTGTCCTCAGGTCGTCGCCGGGGAGAGGATAGGACGCTTCCCTTCCACCCACCATCCCCATCCCTCGAATGTGTCTGCCTACCCCCCAAACCTCCACCCCGCCTTCCTCCCAACGCCCAACTCCTCCCCCTTGAACAACGCCCTCATCAATTCAACAGGCATATTCCCCCCTCTCATAACCGCATCATGGAACGCCTTCTCCCCCCACCCCAGCCCCTCAGGATCCTCCACCATCTCCCTCCTAAGCTCCCGGATCTGGAACGCCCCTAACAGATACCCCGCCTGATACAGCGGCGGATACTCCCCGGCGAACGATCTGCGGACCTCGCCCTCGGCCGTCGCCCGCTCGTGCCCGACTCTGTCGACGAGCAGATCGATACTTTCCCGCGGCGTCATCTGGCCGAGGTGGAATTTGAGGGAGAAGATGATGCGGGCGCAGCGGTGCATGCGCCAGAAAAGCATCCCGATGCGGTTCTCGGCCTCGTTCGTCGCCCACTTTTGCCCTTCCCCGATCTCGGCTGGGAAGCCGCGCTGCCAGAGCAGCAGTTCCCAGTAAACGGCCCAGCCTTCGATCCAGAAGGGCGTCTGGAAGAGCTGGCGGTGCGGGTTGTGGCGCGCCATGTAGTGGAATTGCAGGTGGTGGCCGGGGATGAGCTCGTGGAAGACGGTGGAGCGGGAGAAGGCGGGGCTGTTGCCGCGCATGCTCATGAGTTTGTCGGCGTGGGACATTGTGTTTGTTGGGTAGGAGACTATGATGCGCTCGCCGCCGAGGAAGAAGGGGTTGACCTTTTGGCGCGCAGGGGTCATCATGGTTGTTTTCCAGTTGTCGCGGGCGACTGGCGGGACGGTGATGAGGTTGTGTTTTTGGACGTAGGCGATTGCTTCGTCGGCGAGGTCGCGGACTACCTGGGATTGTTGCAACGTCAGCTTTGATTCGACGGGTGTGATGGGGGAGTGGTTGCTACTCACGTGGATCTGCTCTCCTGGCTCCACGAAGTTGTTCTTGACGTGCTCCAAGGCGACCTGTAAGGATTTGAATCCCAGCGTCTTACTGGCTTTGTCCATCTCCTTTTCGCACCACTCCAGTTCTTTCTCGCCTATCTGAATCAGCTCTTCGGGCGTATAAGCGATCCACTCCGCCTCAAGCTCTTCCAGCAGCGCTTCACGGCCAATCGGGTCACCCACGATATCGTCTGCACTCGAAGATCCATCCACGCCGACCTTCTTACGGAGAACCGAGACCAGACCGCCCAATTTGGTCTTCAAAGTCTCCCAGGGCTTCTCAATCCACCACGTAATGACAGGATCGTACCCATGATAGAATTCCACCGCCTCCTCCAAAGCGTCGGACAACTCTCCGAATCTGGCGATGGTCCAGAACGTGATGAAGCGCTCTTGGTCGTTCTTGTGACTGCTGTTGGATTGTATCGTGTCGACCAGGTCTCGAACGCCTTCCTCGGCATTCTGGAAGACAGTGGCGATTTGCTTCCCGCTCTGCCTGCCGACACTGTGTCTCGTTTCGACGAAATGGATGCATTTGTCGACCCATTCTGCAAAGAGGCCAAGCTCTTTGGCTTTGCGGCATTTCTCCGCCGCGGCTTTCTCTTGGTGGAGAAGTCTCTTGGTGTGCGATCGCAACAGAAGGTAGTCAACCTTGTCATTTTGGATGAGAAGATCGAACTCGAAGTCCTCAGACAGACTTGTCAGGGTTGAAGTGAGGAATTCCTTGACTTTATGGGCGCGAGAGGGGCTGAATGAGATGCTTAGAAAGGACTTGATGTCTGCGAGGTCTGCTGTGAATGTCTGAATCGTGGTCTTGATGTCTGGGGTCTCCCTGGGTTCTGGAGGGTGAGGAGTTCTCGCCGACCTTAAAGGCGCTGGTCGTTTGAGAGTCATGGTGCTCGTGGAAAAGAAAATGAGAAAAGGTGCCTGCGATCAAGTGCAAGCCTTAGCAACCCCGAAGGAGCTGTCAGCTGGTCAATCGATAAGAACAGTAGCACGCGTAGCTACCCTGCAAGGGCTTTGTGATCGACAGGTCTAGCGCACAGCCTATGTAACCTCGGCAGGCCCTTCCGGGTAGCTTATCGACTACTGCAGGTGTCAGGTATACTCCGCCTCGTACTCTGATTAGGCTGCGTAATATTTGCGACAAGGCTGTCTTGCAGCAGGGTTCGAGAATGCTTATCCTTATCGCTGTCAGACGAATTGTGTCAGGACTGGTCATCAAAGCCCTGGAGACATCCATCGTCTCGATGGCTATTGGCGGCAATTTGTAAAATATCGTATTTACGCGCAGGAAAAATGGAGTGAGTGGTTGTGGAAAAGGTTGAAGCGCTGCAGATGCAGCCGTCGAGGATCATTTTCAAATCATCATAATCCATAAGTACATCCAAGTGACTTTCAGCGGTCGACATCCGCATCTCAATGCCATTCCTCCGGTCCAAACGTCTCTCCCGGCACGACAGTCTTGCGATACGCCGTCATATTGTAATCCAGCGTGTTGAAAACACCAACGTTGCCCCACCACTGCGGTGCGCTGACGCCAGGAAGAGTCAGAGCAAAGAAGATAACCACCGTGCTCAGGATCAACCCAGTGTCCAGCGCAGCAGCCGTCAGATAGTTGTATTGATGCCACCATCCATGCCATCGCTTCCTGATCCAGAGATTGAAGACAAGGCCGAAGATGACCCATGAGAAGAAGCTGAGCGGAGTGGCAGGGGGCAGCCACGCCATCGCACCGAGCATGATTGGAGCGTGGAGGTTGCTGATGTATCGGTGCTTCATGAGCTTCGCCAGTCCCCAGAGCGCGATCGGCAGGACGCCTCCGAGAAGCCAGAAGTAGTTGAAGTTTCTGTAGATGCTCTGACTTCCGAAAGCGCGAGTTGGGCCGATGACACCCCAGACGACGCTTGAGGAGAAGAATGTGCGACCGTTGGGACAGGTGAAGTGGTTTGCTTGGATGGGTTCGCAGACATCCTCGATGTTGACGAGCGCCCAGTCCATGGTTGCGATTTGTACAAAGCACGACCAGACCGATGCGGCTATCTGTGCGGTGAAGGTGATGCGGGGTGGAACTTTCATATACTGGGCGAGTTTGAGATCGCCGCAGAAGGTCTGGGAGTCGGAATGTCAGCATTCATTGGACCGGAGTATGTAAAAGCACTTACCTGAGCCTGTCCCAGCACAATCGTGCTGTACACTTTGAAGATCATCACACCAATGGGCCTGCCGGGAAAGAGGTAGCCTCCAATGAAGGGGCTGAGGACATTTAGAGAGAGTTGAATATTCGTCATGCCTAGAATGGTGCAGCAAGGAACAATGAACACTCCAGCGATAGCGCAGGCGACAATGAAGCCCCACCATGGAAGCTGGGTATCGTAACCTTCGACGACTCCGAGGCCCATGGCAAGCACGATTGCCAACAAAGCCAAATACCACCAGTCAGGCGCCGGTCTGTACTTCTTGATCATGTTGAAGTGGACATCCTCGGTTTGAGATGAAGCTAGCCGGAACTGCTGTACCAAGACTTTGCCACGATGAAGAATGGTGTGGACCACGGACGCCGTCAAGGCTGCGAAGCTGAGACCGTAGTTGAGTGCGAATGTCGGGGCGAGGAACAAAGGTGAGTACTCTTTGTATTTCTCCAGGTCAAAAGTGAAGTTGGATCCGAGGATGTTACGCACAACATAAGGACTCTGAGTGTTGTCGAAGAGAGTCGAGGTGTTGATGGGCAGATAAGCGGAGTAAAGAGCGCCCGAGTAGGAGATTCCCAGCGTAGGGATGACGACGAACACGATCAGACCGATGAGAGTGTTGACGTGTGAGAGAGTCGGTGAGAGAAGCGGGTCACTCAGGTACGGGATCACGTTCGACCAGTCAAATGTGAGGGGGATGAGCGACAGGCCCGTGAAGCCGCCGAACAACTGGTTGACGACGACATTCTCGGGCGCAATCCATGTTGGGAAGTCAAAGACGGACAGACCCTGCCAGATAAAGCCCGGAAACCAGTAGTAAACGAACATGCCAGACGCAACGTAGACAAACCAACGGTAGTGAGAGATGGACCAGCCGTTGGCTTGTGCGGGGTCGGGTTTGGACTTGTTGTGAAGGGCGTACAGCAGAGTTGTAGTCGAGAAGTTGTTCGGCCATGTCAACGCAGCAGGCCAAACCAGAAAACGGCGGCCAAGTCCAGCGAGACATACACCGATCAGCTGACTGCTGATAGTGAACAGGAGCTGGAAGCCCACACCAAGATCGTGATTATAGAGTGACTTTGCTTGGAGGGCCAGTAAAGCGTCGGTAGAGTATGCGTAACCATACGTGACAGATGCCATCAGGGTGACAACAGTGTGCTCCTTGATGTTGAAAGGGCCAGGATTCAGTGACCAGACTACGCCGAACGTGTTGAAGGTCCAGTTGGGCACTACTCGAGCCCAGAAGCAGCCAACGGGATAGACGAGGAGGAGTATAGCGACGACTGGGATGGTGATGGCGGGTGATCGCATACTGAGAAGCATGTTCACGCCGCTGGCGATGGTGACGAAGAAGAAGCCGAGCACCCATGCGCGAAGAGTGTTGGCAGGCTCTTCGCCATCTTCAGCTCGAACGGCGGCCTCGACATATTCGCTTGCAGCGACGACTTCGACGGTGGCATCGGTAGACTGATTGGTGGGAGACGAAGTGCAGACTACACCGGCCGAAGTTTTAGCTGGCTGCTTTTCGTGAAAGGCTTCCACGGAGGTGCTTGTCGCGTAGGAGCTGATATGTTCGGCCATGATGTGTCGATTGTCGAGCTAGGCGTGAGCTCGCAGTTCTTGCCGTCTGGAGCACGTCAACCATCAGCTTTGGTGGAGGGACACATTCGGGCAAGCGCAGATGGCCAGCATCTTAAGGTCGGCCATGTTTGTGAGATGTGACCGGGCGTAGCAAGGATGCGGAGATGGTGTCGTGTACTACCGTACTAGCAAGGCCACAAGCATGGATAAGCAATGCCTGTGAACCTTCGGCTATCATGGCGCTTGGCGTGAAGAAGAAGGTCACATCTCGCCGTGATACCTTATCGCTCGCAGGGGGTGGGGTTTTGTCGAATAGGTTACCTCGGAAGCCATATCAGTAGTACGGGCAGGCAAGGTATCTTGCAGTAGTTGGGCGCCTCAAACCCCGACGATCTTCACGTATTGCACGCGCATGCAACGCTACATGGCTGCTGAACGCGAAAGGAATCCTTCCATGCGAGGAGGTGGAATTTCGATGTCTGATATATGACTCTGCTCGCTTAATTACCCGGCTGGACCATCGGTTGCGGGTGGGCAGATAGCGAATGACCGAGTAAGTGAGGTTGTGCGTGGTAGCAGATAGCAAGATAGCAAGCTGTCGTTCACGCCACGAATGCGAGCGGGGGTGGTTTGCGGCGAGATCAAGTTCCCATTGGCTCGGCAGTGTGTCCGATCGCGTAGGGTCAGGACTGGGGTATGGACTTCTCCTCGACCCGAGCCTCTCTCTTCTTCTTCTTCTTCTTCTTCTTCACGCTCACATAATGTGCTTGACCATGTGGCCAGCAGCACACAGTAAGGTACTTATCACCGCACAGACTGACTTCGCACCTGCGAATTCTGCTACAGTCAGCATGGGCTTGTCCGCTTCAACCCTTTCAGTCCTGCTTGCCGATGGGCCGGGATGGAGGATTTTGCGATCTTACCCGGCCATTGACTCAAGTAGTACCGATTGAGATTGATGCTTGGACGACAACCCTCTCTCTGTTACCTGCGGTGTTATTGCTAGCATGCAGACAAAACCCGGGTGAGATATGAACGTAAAGTGCCTCCTGCCGTTGTGGGCTTTTGAGCGAGTCGCAGATGCCAAACATCCGTGAACTCACAACTCGGAACTTCTTGCCTCCTCGGATTCTGTCGGCCAGGCGTCTCGGACTGGACGAAGCGATCTCTATAGTATGTTGCACCCACGTCGAAGTACTGATCTGCAACCCATCATACCCTTCACGCCGCATATCGTTACCCTACGCCGCATCGCCTATCATGTCCTCCGCACCATGCTTACAGTCGCTCCCTCGGGACATTCTCATCATGCTCCCGGAATTCCTGCATAGCATCGAAGACTACACCAATCTCACATCAACGTGCAGAATCATGCGAGTCATGATGGCTACTGCACTACCAAACCAAATCCTGAGGCTAGCAGCCGCCTCAAGTAAGATCTTCTTCCGCCCGGATCCGCTGTTCCTGGTCGCAGTCACGGCGAGAGAGTTAGGCAATTGGGTGCGATTCAACGGACACAACGAGTGGGAGTTCTTCCATGAGATGGAGAAGGCAATAGGAGGAGGAGGCTTGGAGGTGCTGCTGGACCTCGCGGTAAAACACTGCGGCCTGACCCTGGAGCGGATCCGCGAGCTACATCTCCTCCGCTACTCCCTCATCAACCCGGCCATCGACATCATTGACAAATGCATTGGCGAGCAATGGCGCGCAACCGAGAATTTCTGGAACGATGGCGTCAGCGACGCGTGGTCCATCATCGCCGAGCCCGCCGAGACGCTTTTCCCCTTCATAATCTACGGCGAATTCTTCGGGCCGGACCTGGAGGCCTTCCTAGACCCCGAGTCAAAAACGAAAATATTGTCTGTCAGTATACGCCTATATATCACGGAGGAGCGTTTTAGCCATCAGGATGGCCTCGCTATAGCACACATGATCCAAAGCAGTCGATGGAAGTCCCACTGGAAGGAAATGCGGGCTCTAGCTGGGGCCGATTTCAACGAAAACTTCTTCGAAAATTGGGCTTTCGCGGATGATGGTCCCGGTGACTGGAGACAGAGGTTATGGGAGAACGCCATACTTTGGCAGGGACTGAAAGGTCTTGAAATGCTGCAGCCACACCTGAGGAGTTCGTAGATGGACAGAGTCAGACTGTGGAGGGATCGGATCGCGAACATGGCAGAGGCGCCCGAGACGGAGCAGTTTTGGGAGTATAACCCGACTCTGGTGTACCCATACCTGTTGGGTGACATCAGAGCAAATCCTGAACACTGGGATGTTTGAGAACATGGGACAACGGCCGAAGCTGCGATGACCAGACCGGCTATCACGCATCCCAGCAATGACTGTCACTACAACATCATGGTTTAATTGAACTATCATTGTCTTGTCAGCCGTGCTCGTCAATTCAGCTGCGCGTGATGCATCCACGTTTCGAGAAAACAAAGGCCCCACTGAGTATATCGTCTCCGACTCCGATCTTCTCAACGCAAACCCCAACGCTATACAACACCGATAAAATTGTCCATCCCCCTCATGATGAATAGCTAATCTGCACTTGGAGACTGCATAATCTTGACAACCCATACCCCACCATAAAATGATCAATCTATACTAAGTTTGCAGATCCCGATGTCACCTCCCACGAACCACTCAAGTGAGTCATACCTGCTTGCCTCCAAGCGTCGACCTCGAGCTCTGAAGCAACTCAACCGCAGTGCACGACGGAGTCCGGGCCTGTCACAACATCGCCGAACCACCGTCACTCCCAGTTTGATACCGTCAGGATAGTGAGGAGCCGCGTGTGCCCACGATCGGCGTCGTTGGGGAGGTTGGAGCCTCTCGACTCTGCAATGCGAACTTGATACAATATTACCTAACCATCCAGGTAGCCCGAATTCATAAACTGCTGGAAATCCCAGTACTCCGCCTGCGTCCCCTCGCCCTCCACCTTCCCATTCCCAGAGTACTTCACATTCCAATACGCGCTCCCCCGCGTGGACTCCGCCCAAGTCGCAAGGCCATGCTTGAAGACCGCCCGCCGGCTGGCGTAGCTGTTGTTCGCGGACGTTTGGATCGCCCACTCGCCGACGTATGTGGGGAATGTCGACGCTGCTGTCGCCAACTCTTTGCCGTCTGCGGTCATGATGGCCGTGACGTTTGCAGGGGTGGATGGGCGGGCGAAGTAGTATCTGTGCACGTCGAAGACGATTTTCGCCGACGGGTGGAAGTGAGCGGACCAGAAGTCGGGGCCTTGGAAGGCGTCGTGCAGCATGACTGACAGGTTGGGGTTGGATTTGTGCGCGCGGTCTAGCACGGCTTGGTAGTACTTCAATACCCATTCGCTGCCTTTTGCCGAGAGTGTGGCTGGGGTGCCGAAGGTGGAGAAGTCTGGGTTGTCGGACGGTTCGTTCGCAGGCTCTAGGGTGAAGTGCTGCGGGTGGCCGGAGTGGTTGATGAAGTCGAGGACGCGGTCGACGGCGGCTAGCGAGTAGTCGAGGGCGGTTTGATTGTGGAACCAGTCTCGGCCTCCGACTCGCTCGCCGATGTCTAGGCCGTTGAGGCCGCCTGGTAACGAGTGCAGGTCTAGAACGATGTGCATGCCGTGCTTCTGGATGGCGTAGCTTGTGATCTTCTCGAGATGTTCGAGCTGACTGCCGTGGTGGAGTTGGGATGCAGGAACTTCGATCCAGGTGGCGTAGTTGGTCGGGATCCGTAGTAGAGTGATACCGGCTGCCGCCAGGGTATCGATGTCGCAGGTCGTAATCCAGGTCGTATACCTGCGTTCGAGAGCGGTCCCGCATGCCTTGTTGGCTGCGCAGACGCTCCATTCGTCGCTCTTGTTGCCTGCAAAGTCCGCCCAGAATCCCGTGTCTATCGTCAGTTCCTGAACGAACCAACCACCAAGATTGACGCCAGTGGCGTTGAAAGACGTCCAGTCCACGTACTTGACGCCATGCTTGGTTGCTGGCACTGCATACGCAGTGGTCGCGGCAACCGCTGCTATCGTGAGTGCGGTAGTAAGCATGGTGTCAAATGCTGATAGATTGATAGTTGAACATTGGGGATCTCGCAGCCATGATACTTATAGCTAACGTGAGCGGCAGTTTCTAGACACGGGCCTACCTAAGTGCCGTCTTCACGTGGCACCCCGCCCGTTGACATTTTGATGTGATACCCCCCGACCAGCGACGGAGTGGGCCACGCTGGGGACCCCATGTGGAGGGACTTAGGGCTTCGGAGCAAGAGCAGCCGATTGGGAAGTTTTGAGAGGGCTTGGGCCCCGCTGGAAAGTTGTGATTGGCAATATCTGCACCTGACTTCCCTCAATTGACATACTCGATATCCAACTTGGAATTGGGCCCGAGCCGCTTGATCAGGGCTCGGTAGAGACTGTAGCGAGATGAGTCGTTTCAATCTACCAGTCTCTGAGCATTGTCCATGAAAATTTTACTTTGAGATGTTGACCGAGGTAGATCTACCTTCGAGCGCCAAAGAGACTCACCGCCACGAGAGCTGAAGGAAACGCAGACAAACTTGCAACGGACAGTAGTCTGGCGAGAAGGCAATGTTAGCAAGCGGGATAAAGTAAGACTTCGTGGGCAGTGGCGGTCCTGGTGGACGCTACATCAAGGCTTGTGCATTGATCGCTGGCATCTTGCACCGCCGCCTGGTACCATCGTCTCGTACCAACATAGTCGCGCAGACAGAAATCTGACTGAGCAGCTCTTGCCTCAAACAATCGCCACAGGTTGGTCAGGCTTGTAAGACTCAGCATCGCCGAACCGTCCTGCTCCCAGCCCAGCATGGCCCGACAACACCGCGAGTGCCAATCCGCCGCAGCTTCTTCTGAGAGCTCTTCTTATGCATGACATGACCAGTGGACCTTTTGCGGCTGAGTTCGACTGCAATGGCTCGATGTTGGCAGAGGGAGGGTGTCTTCGTCAAGGTGCAGCGGTATGCAGACTCTTAATTTATGAGCCGAAAAACACTATATAGCGTCCTGCTGCGACGTGACACGCAAGCAACATCATCATGGTCGGCGTACCGAGCTCTCAAGGCTGCAAGCGACGTCGACGAGATAAACTAGGATCCGATGAGGCGCGTCCAAGCTGCGGCCAGTGCCTAAAGACAGGTGCGAAGTGTGCTCACGGGGACCGATCTTAGACCTTTGTTACCCTATAAGTGTACGTCACGACGGCGTTGTCACATGGCTCGCGAAACACAATGTCTTGGAGCACTAACCTCACTACTGCTAGACCCGCAAAAATGTGCTGTGGGCATTGCAATTTACGCTCATCACTACTTCGCTCCAAACACTAGCCTCGTCGGAGCGCACCACGCGTCTTTCCCATTAGGCGCTGCGCTACACTTTTTGGCCGTTACCTGTCACGTTGGAATTGAGGCGGACAACAGCGAGAGCGAAGCTAAGGTTGCGACTTCACGCATACGAGTTCTCTTCCGAGACGTCGGCAGAGCTAAATCCACCGCTGAATTTTTGAGAAGCATGGCTCCAGATCCGGCACCGGCGGCGCTGAACGGGGATGTGAGCAAAACCGGAGCGTATGAGAAAAGGGCAAGACCGTGGCTCAAGATTTGATCTGGCTTGCGCTGCTCATTGTTTGGTTGGATCGAAGTCTCTTTCCCAGTCGAAACCCTCAAACTCGTCGTCTTGATCTTTTACAAACGTCCGCCCACACTCCTCCAGCGTTGCTCTCACATCCCGGAAGGCGTCGTCAGCACTCTCATATATCCCCTTCCCGCTTTAATCAGACAAAGACCTAATTGCTCGTTCGGCAGAATCGTCCAATGTTTGTACAAACCCTTCCGCACCGCTTCCTCTCTCGCTCTCATCTCAGACCGACTAACTTCAATCCGGGGTTTCTTAGGCGGCAATAGAGGATCTTGACCGTCAGTCATAAGTCGGTAGACCCAACACGCCCAATTGAAAAGATCCGTCTTCGGCTGCCCGTGATCGCGCGCATCTGAACCCCAAATTGCTTGGTCTGGGCTGAAAGGTGAGGAAATTGAGTCGCTGTTTTCCCAACTTCCTGCACGAACTTGAAGTTCGAGACATGAAGAGTCAACGAACCCGGCCACCGCAAGAGACAGATCGGATCGGAGCCACGTACACTCGTCCGGGGGAGCGTTGATTACGATCCCTTTGTCGTGAATGTATCGGCATGCGGAGAGGTACTGCAGTGCCCAGCGTTGATGGAGAGCGAGATTTTGGTCCGGCTGCATGCATCTGCCGGAAACATCATCGCAGAGACCATTCGGCAGAAGATTCTCGAGGCGATAGCAAGATGGCGATGACCCCAGGAACTTTACAACTCGCCTGCATCTTTCTCCGCCCCCTTCAAGTCTCTCGTGAATTTTGATCGTCTCAGTCAATCTCCTCCCAGGATCACCGGGGAAGTCTTCCGCGCGTCTATCTTCTTCGTCGTAAATCACTTCCCCAGTGTCGAGTTCTGTCACGAACAAGACCGAAAACACCAAAACGTCACGGCCATTTGCCGCCAGCACTATATGCCATCTTTCGTGCCAGTCGTGCAGGAACCCCCCATTCGGCTCCACACCCGTGACAAGCGCCTCTTTGGGGACTGGCTGGCCGCCGTATGGCTTGCTTCGGTCCCATTGGAAGTCCTCAAGTAACGGCCATGGGTGCGCTGCGTTCCATGCTTCTGCTGCTGCTGCCCACTCTATCCTCAACTGTTCGTCCCGCTCTGGGTCGCCGTGCCAGAGTCTGTAGAAGTGCCTGCCTATTATCCTTAGCATTGAGGGCTGAGCCATGCTGGGTTGTTTGTTGTCTGGGCTTGGAGAGACTCATGGGGTCAAACAAGTTCATTCTCTGCTGTACGTTGCTATTTACATTGTGGCTTCTGCCAAGAAGCTGACTCGTGTCAACTGATGCTTTTTCATCTTTCGCGAGAACCAATTTGAACGACCATACTGGACTGCCATTCACACTGTAGCTGCTTGTTTCATCTGGACACCGTGGCATAGCAATCGCAGCAAAATCACGAAAGTGGTGCGAGCAAAATTGTAGGAGCCGCTACAGCGAAGTGGACCGATTGGC
>Ga0265798_10007302_pt1 | contig 14312 bp, 20 predicted proteins | sample P3T30metagenome_FD_192430 | JGI IMG/M metagenome (GOLD analysis project Ga0265798, IMG submission 192430) | Plant litter microbial communities from East Loma Ridge, Irvine, California - P3 T30 | ecosystem: Environmental > Terrestrial > Plant litter > Unclassified | place: USA: California...
CAAGCTGCTCGTGGGCTCTGTGCTCCATGGCTTTGCCTCCAAGTCGTTTGAGCGATCGCTCCGCTTCCTGCAGTTTGCCGTTTCGAACGAGCCACCATGGCGATTCGGGTGCCAAGAATGATAGGATAATGAGCTATACGTCAGTACGTATATTCTCAAAGCTAATCAATACGTACGGGAACAGGCCATAGCCACTGTGTAGCATAAGGGATTCTCCAAGACCAATTGTTGGGAATCGTCTGGGTCCCGTTGATCACTCCGCTGGATACGAATCCACCTAGTGGTAAGCTGTATACCACCACTTTGGCTTACCGATGTTCCAGCAGATGTTGACGTAGCCAGTCATGTAGGCTCTCAACTTGACGGGGCAAATCTCGGAAGCATAAGCCTCACCGAGACAGGCGAAACACCCGAAGGGAAATCCAATCAACAGACCAGCCACGAGGAGCATGGCTTTATTCGTGGCAAAGAAGAAGATGAAGACGATGGGAATGCAGATGGCGTAATTGATCATGAGTGATTTCCGGTAGCCGTATCGGTCGTTGAGCCAAGCACCCCAGTATACGCCGAAAATTGCGCCAATGGATGGAGCTTGTCCTATGGCAGACTGACATCAGCACTTTCCGGTAGCTCTCACTTACCTGCCAGGCGGCTGTGGGTTGCCAGTCGTCGAGTTCGGGGTAATATGAACCGAAAGTCTGCGGATCAGCATGATACGGATTCAAAAGGGAAATTATGCTCACCTTTCGGTACTCGATCATACCCCATAGATTGCCCTGTAAACCCCAATCATACCCTTCCATGATGATGGACATGGATGCAACGATAGACCAGAAGACCGCCTGTAGCGTCAGTACGACCTGCCCTGAAGTCGAGCGACCTTACCGCTTTGTACATCTTGAAAGCCTGCCAGGTCGACATCTCATGCTCAAAGTGTTCTGCCTTGTTGGCGTCTTCTACTAGTATCTCGTGCTTGACTTGCTCGACACCGCCCTCGACATGCTCGGCTTCGAAATGTTTTTGTTTGTCATCGTGTATATCGTCGACCTGCGACCCATCGTGAGCGACTACTGGGACTATCTCGGCCATGTTGAGAAGATGGCACCGGTGAATGGGTCAAGAAGTAGAAGATGTGGGGTTCCATGGGCTCTCCATCGCGGATTATATATTCTGGATAGACCAGGTGATGGACATCACGAGTCTGGACGGTTGATCGGCAAAAGGCACCCATAGCCTGTCGTGCTTTGTCCTGAGTTCCGCGCGAAATGTCGCTCGCTCGGGTCTCACCCTTCGGTAAGCGAACTTGGCAGAAACGCCTTCCGTTCCAATACCGTCTTTGCCGTCTCTTGACCCGGTTCATACGGCATAGATCCTATATGAACTCAATGATAGCTGCGGCATTGATATGCCATGTTTGACGGTATGACACGGTCAAGTCTACGTCGGACGACATTGCCGATAGAAACACGGCCATAGACGACTTCGAGGTCGTCGAAAGCCGTCTCAGCGCCTCGGATATCCAGTCTGTACCGTCTTGCAGAGCCGTCTCGGCCCATTTCCGAAGCGACACGCCCGGGCCGTTGTTTCCCCGGATTGTTATGTACGCCAAAAGGTCATCTTCATTTCCATCTCATCATTCTTCACGTCTCTTGGTAGCATGAGCCTCACTACAGCCCATCGCTTTCCCCAACGCTCTGACAACAAATTATTCTATGGAGCCGACTATAACCCCGAGCAGTGGGATCGAGATGTTTGGCAGGAGGACATCATTTTGATGAAGGAGGCTGGCGTCAACGTCGTCTCGATCGGTATTTTCTCTTGGGCTCTCCTCGAGCGCTCAGACAATGTCTGGGACTTTGAGTGGCTGGACGACGTATGCGACTTGATGCACAAGAATGGAATCTCGATCGATATGGGTACCGCTACCGCTTCTCCCCCACCTTGGCTCAGCACCGCCTATCCAGAAATTCTCCCAACCTTTAAGGACGGTATCATCTCTTCGCCTGGCTCTCGAAACCATTATCGAATCACATCACCAGTATTCAAAAGATATGCACTTCGATTAGTCCAGAAATTGGCGGATCGATATGGCTCGCATCCCGGTCTCATCGCTTGGCACGTCAACAACGAGCTTGGTACCCCCGACTACTCGGACGACGCTGCGGCTGCATTCCGAGCCTGGCTTGAGAGAAAGTATCAGCATATAGACAAGCTGAACGATGCCTGGGGTACCGCTTTTTGGTCTCAGCGTTACAACGACTATAACGAAATCCTTCCTCCCCGAATCGCCAATACATTCATTAATCCATCCCAACAGCTAGACTGGGCTCGATACACTTCCGACGCCTTGTCCGATTACCTGGCTGACGAAACCGCAATCCTACACAAAGCTACACCGAACATTCCTGTCACCACCAATTTCATGCTTGCTGGCCAAACGAAGGGCATGGACGTTGCTAACTGGAAAGTCGACTTTGTCTCCAACGACCATTACCGAATGCCGGCTCGGGAGCTTGATGCGGACGAGCTTTCATTCTCGGCAAGCTTGACCAGTCTTGTGGCTGGAGGAAATCCATGGTGGCTGATGGAGCATTCCACCAGTGCAGTCAACTGGCAGTCGGTCAACCCTCGGAAAAAGGCTGGGCAGCTTATACGAGACTCATTGACTCATGTCGCTCATGGTGCCGATGCCGTGTGTTTCTTTCAATGGCGACAATCCCGATCTGGAGCGGAAAAATACCACTCCTCCATGATACCACACGCCGGACCCAACTCTCGCCTTTTTCGAGATGTCGTTCAGCTCGGCCGAGATCTCAAGACATTATCCGAAATCCGCGGTTCTCGAAAGCAGCTCGCATCCGTCGCGATCGTGTGGGACTGGGAATCATGGGTCGCCAGTGAGCAAGACGGTCATCCTACAACCCTGCTCGAGTATTTCCGAGAGGCTCGTGAATGGTGGGTGGCCTTCATGGACTTGGGTATCCGGGTCGACGTCATTACCGCTCAACACGATCTCTCGCCATACAAGTTGGTCGTTGCCCCGATCCTTTACCTGGTCCGGGATTCAATTCAATCAGCAATCGATAAGTATGTCAAGAACGGCGGCCACTTTGTGACGACCTACTTCTCTGGTATCGTCGATGAGAATGATCATGTCAGGCTGGGAGGCTATCCAGGCGCTTTCACAGATATCCTCGGCATACGAATCGAAGAATGGGCACCGCTACTCGCTGATGAGACGGTTGAGCTTGACGACGGCTCAGTTGGAACCATCTGGACCGACGACATAGATCTGAGCGCGGATGTCCATGTCCTCCGAAAATACGCGTCTGGCGAGTTGGCAGGGAAACCGGCGGTCACCGTCAAGTCGCACGACAGTGGCTCGGCCGCATACGTATCGACTCGTCTGAATATCAAAGGTCTCATATCACTGCTGCCAGAGCTTCTAGAGAGGTCGGGTGTCGAGAGCGATCTTCCAAAGTCACTGAGATCGACTGTCGAGCAAGTGGTCCGGACCGATGGGAAGACAAAATGGGAATTCTGGATCAACAGAACTGAAAAGGAAATCGACATTTCGGACGCTCCGGGTAGATTGATTCTAGCTTCGGGTGGAGGGTCTGCAGGTAGACTTGCTGGTAGAAGCATCGCTGTGTATCGGCGGTGACGGGATCTGTGGTAGCTGTAAAAGATGTCAAAGATCATGAGTACATATTGCGAATGCATGCCGCATGTATAAATCTGGCTACACATGGACCAAATCAAGCCAGTCCGTTGAACACTGGTAAGGTTCTGATATACAAGATCTATCTTTAAACGGTAGATTGAGCCTGCGCCAGATCATGTTCCTCCTTGGCAAGCTGGGCTTTCGTCTTCGTGGTAGCGAATTGACGTGTCGGCGTCTTGTTCTCGAATAATTCATCAATTTCCTCGTAGCTTCGACCCTAGCAGGTCAGCTTGCTCACAGAGCCAACATGTTTCCACTTACAGCTACTTCCGGCACGGTAAAGAACATGGCAATCCACCCAGCTACTCCGAAGCCGAAGAAGAGATAGCCTAGACGTCAGAATCTGACCAGAGAACCCAGACTTACCTGTCTTGTAGCTCCAACCAGCTTTCTGTACTGAAAGAAGGATAGGAGTGACGAAGTTGGTAAAGATACCAAAGCAAGCGGTACAAGCAGCAGCGAATCCAGCAGTCTTGGCTCGAAGTCGAGGAGTCGCGATCTCGGCGAGATATACGTACCCGATCGGGGCGCAGCTACTGGAGTAGCAGAATGTCCACAAACAGAACAAAGCGATGGTGAGCCCTCCTGGAGGTACCCAATTTGGGGTACCAACGACCGCGATGGAAAGACAGAATACAGTCATACCACCGCCGCCAAGAAGAAGGAGAATTCGTCTTCCGAATCGCTCAATGTTGTACCATGAGATGACTTGAGCGGTGAGCTGGATGCACTTGACGATGACGTTTCCGAGAAAGGGGTCTTTGACTCCCGCTGAGACATCAGCCATCTGGCGGTCATGTAGTAACTCACCAAGTTGGAAAAAGTAGGTAGTGTACGACAACACAAAAGATAAACCTCCCAAGCCCTGGAACTGCAGAGGCAGCCATGAGACCCATGTTCGTCGCCTGATGATCAGACATGGCAAACAGCATATTTACTTACAAGTTGGTTCCTCGAAAGATTTCGGCGTAGCTCGCATTCTTCTGTTCTAGTTGCTGTCGGTTTTGCTGTTCTCTTTCGTAGTTCAAAACGCGGTACTCGTGCTCTACATCGTAGCCATCGATGCCGCCATAGATGCGTCGCAGCATCCTTTTAGCATTCTCTGGCTGGTCTTTGTTGAGGTAATACCCTATCGGTCAGCTGTTTCCTATTAGCCCATTGATACTCACATGGAGTCTCTGGGATCAATACGAAAGCAATGGCCATCAGTCCGATGAAAAAGAATTGGGAGTAGATCGGGGTCAAGTAGCCATCTTGGGTGACGGCGATTTGAAGCGCGATGGCAGCCGCGAACCCACCCACACCAAACCAAAAGTTGTAGGTGGCGATCAGAGCACCTGGAAATCAGCTCCGATCCTAAATTACTGACGTACCCCGAAGCATGTGAGGACTGCATATCAGTGTCATGGGCAACATCAGAGCCACAGAGACTTACGCGATCTCACTGATATACACGGGAATACCGGTCTGCACCATGCCTGTTCCCCAGCCAGCGAATAGTCGGGCTACCAGCCACACCGGGCTCGATTTGGCGACGATTTCGAGAACCACACCCAGCGTCAAGATCACAGTCAGAAGGGCTAGATTGAACTTCCGACCGAATCGATCGGCGGTGAGGGGGCCACTGAGCATGCCTGCCTATTAGGGAAAGCTAATAATCTATGTGCTATCACTGGCTTACCGATGATTTGTCCGACCGACTGTACCGCGGTCCAAGCTCCGACGTAGACAGAATCAAGTGCACAGCTACCATTGCTCTCCGTGACGGTGCAGAATTGGGCCACAAAGTGCTTGTTGGCGACAATTGAGCCAGGAACTAGTCGCTTCAGCCGGGACACATGGGAGTAAGCAAGCCACTTACTGCTGATCAAGTATCCGTCCATGATAGCAGCCCAAGCAACGAGCATGGCGAATAGAACGGCTTTTCGGAAGACCCATACCGCTTGTCGTCGAGGCATATCCTTCAAGGGAGACACTGGGATATCTTCATAGTCACCCGTGTTCAGCTTCTTTGCGTACTCGGCCTCGGCATCCTCAATCGCGATATCGGTCGTCTTGCTGTCGGGATGAGCTTTGATTTGATCCATCTTGCTAAGTCGATGATTACAAGCCGGTCTCCGATATCTGGTTTATATAGCTTTCACGATCACTCTACATGTACGGAAAGCCCCACTTGCTCCTCCCGCCCCGCAAAACCCCACTTGTAGCTAGCCGACTGAAGGCGCATGTTTATTCCATTTCTCCCGAGGGGGACGATCACGAGCTCGGCGTATAGTGTTCCAGTTCGCGAAGCTCGGGAGACACGGCCCGCAACGATATCCGCCGAAGGATCTGCTCCACTTTGCAGATCTTAGGAAAGGAGTAATCATGGGCCGTAGCTCCACGATCAACATCCGGCCAGAAAACGCCGGGGTCGCCGGTGGAAGACATCAGAGCGCTTGGTGCTGCTCATCGGGATATTGTCACATCTGCGTCAGATCATGTCAACTCTACATGATACCGTCGTCATCACCGACGTCATTGACCGCGACTAGCTGCATCTGAGTAAAGGCTGCAAAGGAGGCAGGAACCGCGTCGGTCTCGCCAGTCTATTAGAAGGGTACCGTGCTTTTTTCGACGATGTGCGGAGTAGACACAAAGCATACATTGTACATGAAGACCCTCTACGGCACAAAGTTATCGGGTATGAGTACACTCTGGGGTCCTGGATGTCCTTTAGGTGGCCATCGCTCATCTCTTCGCCATCGACAGGTGAAACTTCGCTTCCCCGATCCGATCGTCTCCTCGATGCCAGGCAGCTTTACCAAAGCTCCGCCGTTAGGGGGCACTACAGTCTCTACAGTCAAGATCTCCTCATGCAAATTCCAAGACACTGCATAAAGACCGTATGGAGAATCGAACGAGATCGAGGCCGAAGTGAGGGTGCCACCGGGTTGAGGTTGAATGAGAGCTTTCTGCCATCCTGGTTCAAGCGGCGACAGACCTCCGACGGTGTTATGCAAGAATGCAGCTACTGATCCCAGAGCGTAGTGATTGAAGGAAGTCATTTGACCTGGATTGACGGACCCATCAGGCAGCAAGCTGTCCCAACGCTCCCACTGATATCGTCAGCCGAGCCACGCTGTGCACTTACAATCGTAGTGGCACCCATTCCAACCGAGTAAAGCCAGCTTGGATTGTCCTGCTCTTGCAACATTCGATAAGCGAGATGCAACTTCCCATGCTTGGCGAGGGTAGGTAGTATGAGAGGTGTCCCGGCGAACCCCGTCGAGATCTTGAAAAAGTCCCACTTGATGAGCCATTCCAGTCTCTCAACCGTGTGATCTCTCTGCGCCTCGTCGACCAGATCGAACCACAGAGCAAGGGTCAGAGCGGTCTGAGTGTCTGAAGAGATGCGACCGTTCTTGGTGATGTATTCATCTCGAAAGAGTTCTCGGAGCCGTTGGTATTCTTTGTCGTAATGCGTCGCATCTTTGGGCCGATCGATAAGTTTGGCAATCTTGGCAACCAGTCCTGTGGTTGATACAAGGTATGCGTTGGCGGGTAAGAGATAATCGGTTCGACCATGTGCAGGATACTGTGGTGGAGCTTTTGGGTCCAGCCAGTCGCCATATTGAGCTCGAGCACCGTCCCACATTCCATTCGATAGTCTTGGCACGCCTTTCTCGAGCCACAGAACCATACTATCGAATTGTTGCTCAAGTATCTGACTATCACCAAAAGCTTGGTATAGATCCCAAGGGGTGATAGCGACCACATCGGCCCAAACGCCATGAGGCTTTGGCTTATGGCCTCCGAGGGGATTGACTGCGTCCTTGGGTGGTGGTGTCCAAGGTACAAAGATCGGTGGCACTCCGTCATATTTCTTTTGCTCGGCAGCGACGTCCTTGAGCCATCCATCGAGAAACGAGTAGGTATCAAAGAGGAAGTTGGCGGTTTGTGCGAAAACTTGTATATCCCCCGTCCAGCCAAGGCGCTCATCGCGCTGAGGACAGTCGGTCGGAAGCGACACAAAGTTGCCCCTCATCCCCCAAATAACGTTCTCGTGTAGCTTGGAAATCATTTTGTGCGAGCAATGAAATTGACCGGTACGACGCAAATCAGAGGCGATAACCACCGCGGTGAAATCTTCCTTGTTGACTTGACCTTCGTAGCTGACCTCGACATATCTGCCATCAGCGGACTGCACTGGGGACCGTACTTACCTGAAACCGAAAAAGGTAAACTTTGGCTCCCAGCCTTTGGTTTTACCTCCGAGTTTCAGGACGGCTCTGGCTAGAGCAGTTCTTAAAGGTCTCACACCTAGCTCTCCATTCTCCAGTACCTCGGCATGTCGGAACGATAGCTCCGATCCCTCAAGCAGATCCCTCTCGACACGAACATAACCCACAAGATTTTGCCCAAAGTCGAGAATGGTCTTGCCAGTTGGAGTGGTGATTATCTCAATCGGCTTGATATCCATGATTCGTCGGACTGGCGGAGCTTCGGAGGATATCAATTGAGCTTTAGGAAATGGCACAACCTGAGCGGGCCCCAAAATGGTGTTGACAGCATCAAACGCCCGGGTATCCACCACTTCTCCATTGTAGATCTCCGACTCGAGAACATGACTGGCCAAATGGGACCATGTATCGTCCGATTTACACACAACTGTCCCTCCGATTTCCACTTGACCCATGAAAGCGGGCCTGTCTCCCCACACGTTTCGATTGGTCTTACCCAAACGTCCTGCATACCACCCCTCCGCGACGTGAGCGATAATCTCATTCTGCCCAATTTGGAGATATTGGCTGATATCGTAAGTCTGGTAATTAAGATGATAATCGTAAGAGGTCCATCCGGGTGTCAACAGCTGGTCACCAACTCGATTGCCGTTGATTGTTATTTCATAAATTCCGAATGCGGTCGCGTATAATCTTGCGTTCTCGATACTCTGAGCGGCAAACATCTTGCGAAGACGAAACGGTTGTTTTGGGAGGTTGGTTTCCTGTCTTCGTCCACTGATCATAGAGCAAGCCCAGTCCGTGGTATCCAAAAGTGCAGTCTCCAGGCTTGTCTTAGCCCAGGGTGTAATAGATCCATCCTGACCAGTGGCTCGAACTCGCACCGACACCGATTCTCGAGATACTAGAGGTCGACTGGGCCATTCGACCAGAACCGAGCTTGAGGTTTCCACAGAGTAACGCTCCTCCACGCCTTTTCTAGTAATCTCAACCTCGTAGGACTTCTGGATCCAGTCTTTCGCGTCGGTCTCGGCGAAGCGCCAGGACAGCCTGGGTTCGCATTTAGCGATACCGAACCCCGACTCGTGATGTTCGATACTGAGTTGCGCGATCTGAACAGGCATGATGCAGAGCAGTTCACAAGTCAGTAGCGAGGAAAGATTCGAACTTGGTAGAGCATTCAACGGATGCAAGGGTTACATGGCTTCTGCTCCTCGTAGCATCATTACACCGAATGATTCCCATTTAGTCAGACACCAATGTGCATGCCCCCGGAAATGCCCCGAGGTATCACGTCATGCCGTTTGCTCGGCGCTTTCAACCGGGCCTGTTGCTCCGTCGACAACCGGCTTTCTGGACGAGCTGAACGCGATGTCGTGCAAGCTGGAATCGACTGCTTTCCCATCGAACTTGAAACTCTACAAGATGGCGAAGTTCCTACAAGTAAAAGGCGACAAAATTGTACTTGGTGACGAGTCCGTCTTACTCAAAGGTCAGCGGATCTCGATGTTGTAGATCGAGCTGACAGTCCAGGTGCCGCACTAGCAGGATGGAGTGCGTAACATATGAAGATTGATCGCTAATCCCAGTGAATATGGAGAACTTTATCACGTACATATATGATTCTGTTTGACCACCGAAGCTAACGTGTAGCGGCTACACCGGTCACGAATTTCAGGTCCGGGCGGAGCTCAAACGAAGGCTGGGGGAAGAGAAATACGAGTATTTCTTCGACAAAGTGACTTTCCGGGAGTACCAGTGCTGATAAGAGTTTCTCGAGTACTTTTTCACCGACGAAGACGCGATTCTCTTCTCGCAACTCGGAATGAATTGTATTCGTGTACCCGTACGTTCGAAAATCAAGCCAACCAAAAGCCTTATGACCTAACCTCTGTCAGATCAATTACCGACATTTTGAAGATGACAGCAATCCAAGGGTCATCAAGGAGTCCGGGTTTAAGCACCTAGACCGAGTCATTGAAATCTGTGCTAGGCATAAGATATGGACCGTCATTGACCTACATGCTGCTCCAGGTGGTGAGGCCGCACGATCTGACCGATGGGTGGATATAGACTCACCTCGTAGGCCAAAACAATGATTGGCATTCTGATGCCGGCAACCATCAAGCGAATTGTACGTGATTAGCTCAACGAGACCTGACCCCTTCAGTCTGGATTCACAAGGACTTTCAAGATCGCGCCGTGGTTCTCTGGCAACACTTGGCGAAGGTAAAGATTTCCACTGATATCGCTGACCGTAGCGATATCGAGACAACGTCTGGGTCGCTGGATACAATCCTCTCAACGAACCTACCGATGAAGAGCACACGCGCCTACTCGACTTTTATGGCCGGATCGACGGCGTCATCCGAGCAATCGATCCCAATCATATACTCTTCCTCGAGTAGGTTCTGGCGTGTGGTTCTCACTAACACCTAGTGGGAACAACTATGGTGCCGATTTCTCCCGTTTTCGTGAGCGATCTCTCATTCAGAACGCAGTCTACGCTTGCCACGACTATTCTTCGTGAGTTTCTCGGAATGGTGTGGACTCGCGATTCCGCGACGCTGATTTCCAGATATGGATTCCCTTCGTTCACGGGTCGTTTCACGGTGAGTACCGCACCTGGACTCCGCTGACCGGAAGCGTACCCCGGAGCAAGTGGAAAATCACGAACGTCAATTCAGGCGAAAAGTCGAGTTCATGCTGGATATTGAGGTGAGTCGGTAAAGAGAGTACCCCGTTGAGCAAGTAGGCTCCAATCTGGAATGGCGAGTTTGGCCCAGTATACCAAAGCGCAGATGATGGTAAGGCAGATTGGCAGGAAATCAATGAATCGAGACTGGAGGCTCTGAAACACCAACTCGAGATGTACGGGAAGCACAACGTGTCATGGTCGATATGGCTTTGGAAAGGTGAAGCCGATTTGCTAAGCCGTCGAAGAGAGGCTGATTTGGTAGACATCGGATATCAGGGTATGGTGTATGTGAACCAAGATACACCTTATATGCGAATGCTGAAGCCGTTCATCGAGAAGAAAAAGGTATGTATGTATGCTGAGTAGCTCACTGACGTGTAGCGCTTGGCTGCCGATTCTTGGGGGAGTGATGATAGGCACGTTCGCCATATCTTTGAGCCGATCGAACAATGGCTACTCGATGAGGTACCGGGTGTGGTCGACCGGTATCCAAAGATGCAGCGACAGCCCAAGAGATCTGTCGCAAGAGTTTTGAGGGAGATTGTGCTATCGGTATGTCTCGCAAGTATACCAGTCTGACGCGCCCAGGAAGAGCTAGTTCACGAATATGGCGCGTATTTCGAGGGCAAGACCAGGGATGAGCTCGAAGGCTTGGCCAAAAGTTTCGCACTTTGTGAGTGATCTACCGAGGGATGCTCTGACGATCCAGCGAATTGTACTCAGCGATCCAAACTCAACGCGATATTGACTGAGGATGCTAGGAGTGGTAGGGATAGTGGTAGAAACGCGTCGGTGTAGAACATCGAGATCTCCTACTCGGCCCGGATATTGTCATATGCAGAATTGCTTCCGTGCATCTTGTTGATGTCACTCGCCTCCTATGTCTGAAGCCGGGCCATCTAAACCGAGACTCCGAGCCAACAAAGCCTGCGAAAACTGCAGACTACGAAAGACCAGATGCTCTGGAGTCATTCCATGTGATCCATGCAGGAATACTGGGATAGAAGCACAATGCTATGTCAGGACGAAAGCTCGTCCCAATAGGTCGGTCCGTTACGGGAAGCTTAGCTAATACCAGGCCTGCGCCAGCCATCGTCGCCCGCAATCGGACAATCGATGCCCAGGCATCAACGATCTGCCAGGATCAACGGTCTCTAATCCCGGACCCGAAAGGCTTCTCGAGTCTCCGCTGGGGGTCACCATTACCTCGCCAGAATCCGCTGGAAGTCTTGAAGACTTTTGTCCAGCAATGGGGTACCGAGAACGGTAAGTCACGGCAGCTTGATGAGCGCGTCAAGCTACATCTCGCTAACGTAACAGGCCTGAGTCCCGAACTTCTCTTGTTCCATGACAGTCCACGCTTGGACCTGCTAGTTGCGACACCGTTACCGCCATACCCGACTCGACGTGATTTCGAAGACGGCTTGATCGAGTCGCTAGTCTCGAACGATGATCACACGTTTTTCAAGTGCTTGGATGGACCAAGACTTATCGACATATACTCGAGCTACCGTGCGTGTCCAGAGTCGCTGGCCGAAGATCAATCTGCTTTGATATACGCCTCGCTTTGTCTCGCTCGCTACACACGAATACGTCGAGGGATGTCCGGTGGTATACGCGATCAAGAGACCCCTTGTCGAGAGGATGTGACGTATTACCGGCTGGCGAAGCAAGCGCTGGCGACGTGGGGAGACGCTAGCATCATCAGCATGTGTACGAGTCATGTATCGCTCAATACTGATGCTAGGGGCTATCTTCTGCCTGGCGATGTATGCTCAACTGAACGGGGGACCAGGCGAGTATGGTGATTTGACCAGCCTCTGGGCGTTACAGATCAAGCAGCTTGGCCTACACAGGCAAGAGACTGCTCAACTGTATCCTGCGCAAGAACTGAGTGAGACTCTTCTGGCATCTTATTGCTACGGTGAAACGTGAGTACACAGCAGGGCTCAAAGCTAAAACCTAGACTACGAGCGATCATGACAGATCTGACACCTGCGATACCACTCGCTCAGGTCGACCTGGATCCTGACCGTATACCCAACGGCATCAGTCACAGTATGGCCCGAGCGTCGAATCATGCCATCCGATACCTGAGAGACTACGCCGAAGCTGAGGTAGATATAGCCTCTGATGCTTACATTGCCGGATCCGAATCTTTATGGTCAGAGGATATGGCGTTTCTGAGGGCGCAGAGGATGACAGGCATGGATAGAATCAAGCAGGGCTGGGCCGAGATGCGGCTTCACTGGTAAGCGTCATTCTGCGAAGGCTGCTGAAAGGTCAGGCTTCGGATCATTCTTTACATCCCTCGCTTAGCTACCACTTGCAGTCAGAGTGGACCAGCTCTGATGATTGCCGCTCGCTCGCTGGTCAACATAATCAATATCCACACCGAAGCCGCACACGTCGGAAAACTCGATCCTTCCTGGCCGCAGCTGGTCCGAATCATGTCGTGCGGTCAACTTCTCATTCTTTGTTGTGCCAGAGGAGAGATACATACACTCGAAGCCAGCGACTTGTTCATCAGACTCATTGCGTTGCTGGAGGCACACGTGGAATTCTGGCCGGCTGTTCGAGACGCCATTACTGGATACCGCCATGCAGCCCTCAGATTCGGTATGTCGATATTGGCGTCTTGGGGCTAATTAGATAGATATCAGCATCCCACTATCCCCACACACGACTGCAACAGGCTCGCAAATGGGTATAGCCGCGCCCTTTGACGGTACTGACTGGTCGGCTATGTTTTGGGGTATGGACATGGGGTCGCTGGTGGACTTCCCCGAGCAGGAAAATTAGGAGAGAAGTGTCGTGAGTATTGCACACTCGTGAGAAGGACCTAACATCGTAAATATGCGCCTTTGATATGAGAGTCCTATGCAATTTGAGCTGTCGCTGCAGTCAAGCATCGTACATTCATTGGCCTTGGAACGGCTGCGTCACGCCCCGATAATCGGCTCGGCGACCGGCCCGTGAGCCGCGGTATATCCATCCGGGTCGAACTAATGGTATATCCGTCAACTGTCAAGCCGTGTCTTGGTTCTATATCATTACAACCCATGTAACAGCCGTTTGCTTGTACAACACCATCACCCATGACCATGCGAGTATCAGATCAATACAAGCAGAAACCCCTTCCCTACGGACTTCCAGGTCTCAAACCTATCGAGACCGCGACTCGGGAATGCAAATCTCTCAACGGACTATGGCGGTTCGTGCCCGACTCAACTGATCTATCCGATCCCTGGTCTTCTTCACTTCCAGGGTCCCTGGAATGTCCAGTACCTGCATCCTATAACGATGTTTTCCTCCATCCGTCACTCCGCAACCATGTTGGTAAAGTATGGTATCAACGTCAAATACGTATTCCTAGGGGATGGGGAGGAGAGCGGATCTTCATCAGGGTTGAGGCAGCGACGCATGAAGGAGCTGTCTATGTTGGAGATAAGCTAGTAGCCGAGCATGTCGGTGGATACACTCCTTTTGATGCCGACATCACCGATCATGTCGAAGCCGGAGACGAAGTCCGGCTCACAATCGGGGTGAACAATATCCTCACGCACCACACCATTCCGCCCGGCGAAGTAGTCACCAACGATCTTGGCAAGACGCAGCAGAAATACTGGCACGATTTCTTCAACTATGCTGGTCTGGCTAGGTCGGT
>Ga0265798_10007305_pt1 | contig 14307 bp, 9 predicted proteins | sample P3T30metagenome_FD_192430 | JGI IMG/M metagenome (GOLD analysis project Ga0265798, IMG submission 192430) | Plant litter microbial communities from East Loma Ridge, Irvine, California - P3 T30 | ecosystem: Environmental > Terrestrial > Plant litter > Unclassified | place: USA: California...
TTAATGCACAGGGTAAGGGCCGGTGGCGTTGGAAAATCCTAACGCCGCCGGCCCTTACCCTTTTGTTACCACTTTTATTTTACTCCTGGTACAGCACCTGTAGCAGGGTCTGGCCCACGGCTTTCATCGTCTTGCGGTCGATGATGCTCATATTGTCGGTGGTGGCGTGGTGATAGGGCGGAAAATAGTCGCTGCCATACGGCGGGTGGTCGTAGATATCGACGGTGGGAATCCCGGCCTGGTTGGTATACACATGGTCATCGAGAATGGCGCCCGTATCGGAAAACAGGAAGTAGTCGGAATACCCTATTTTGGCGGCCGTATTCCAGATTTTATCTACTACCGAGCGGGCATTTTGCAGCGACGTTCCCTCGCGGGTAAAGCGGCCGTTTTTGGCACCCACCATGTCGAGCAGCACGCCATACTCGGCCTTGTAGCCAGCGGGCAGCAGGTTTTTGGCCCAGTACTGCGAGCCCAGGCACCACGACGATTTGCCGTTGGTTTCGTCAATCTGGTTTTTCAGGTCGGCTTGCGTATCCGCCTCGTAGCCCCAGTCCTCAGCGTCAAACAGGATGACATCGACACCTACATTGGGCGCCGCCCCGCCGGTTTGCTGGCTAAGCACGCGGGCTATTTCCATAGCCGTGGCCACGGCGCTGGCGCCGTCGCTGGCACCGTCCATCGGGGCGTTTTTGTGCTGCTTGTCGGCATCGGCAAACGGCCGGGTGTCCCAGTGGCCAAAAACGGCGATGCGCCGCGCCGCCGCGGGCTGGTACTGCGCCACGATGTTGCGGCCCCGAATCTGGGTACCATCGAACGTCATCGCCTGAAACGGCTGCTCGCGCACGCTCAGGCCAAAGCTTTTTAGCTTGGCCACGAGGTAGTTGCCGCAGGCTACGTGAGCCGGTGTATTGGGCACGCGCGGGCCAAAGGCCACCTGCTTGGCCGTGTAAGCATAGGCCGAATCGGCGTTGAAGGCCGGCACTTTGGGCGTTTGGGCGGCGGGTGGGCTAGCCGTTTCGGCCGGCTTTTCGGAGGGGCAGGCCGTGAGCAGGGTGGCCGCAGCCGCTAGCAGGCTGAGACGGGGCAGGAGATGTTTCACGCAGAGAAGAGGACTTGCGCCAGCCTATTAGTTGCCAGCGGGAGGTGCGAAAAATAGACGTAGGAAGAATCAGCGCGGGTAGCTAGCGAGCGCTACTCCTCGCTATACGCCCACTCCACGCCGGTTTTGGTGTCTTTGATGACGATGCCCTGGCCCTTGAGGGCCGTGCGAATCTGGTCTACCTTATCGTAGGCTTTTTCCAACTTGGCTTCCTGGTAAAAGCCCAGGGCGAGGGCCAGCAGGTCTTCGGCGCTGGCGCGAGGCTCATCGCGCAGGCCCAGGATATCGCCGACCACGGTACGGTAGGCAGCGCTGGCCTCGGCTACGGCCTCGGGGCTAACCTCGGCTAGGGCGGCGGGGCTGGCGGCCAGCGTATTAAAGCGCTTGAGTAGGTCGAACACGGCGGCTACGGCGCGGGGCGTGTTCAGGTCGTCGTTGAGGAATTCGAAGGGCTTCTGGCTCAGCGCTAGCAGCTGCTGGCTGCTGGCTTTCTGCTTCTCTTCGTCAACCTGCACTTCTTCGCTCCTGATTTCCAGCTTGCCGCTATCCAGCAGGCGCAGGCCGTTCAGGAGCTTGCGGTAGCCTTTGCGGGCGGCTTGCAGGGCATCGTCGCTGAGGTCGATGGGCGAGCGGTACTGGGCTTGCAGGAAGAAGAAGCGCAGCGTCATGGGCGAGTACGCCTGCGAGAGCGCCGCGCTCTGGCCCTGAAACATCTCGGTGAGCGTGACGAAGTTGCCGAGCGACTTGCTCATCTTCTGGCCGTTTACGGTCAGCATGTTGTTGTGCAGCCAGAAGCGTGCGCCGGTGCCAGGCGTGTGGCTAGCCTCATTCTGGGCGATTTCGCACTCGTGGTGCGGAAACATCAAGTCGAGGCCGCCGCCGTGGATGTCGAACTCGGCACCGAGGTACTTGCGGCTCATGGCCGAGCACTCCAGGTGCCAGCCGGGAAAGCCTTCGCCCCAGGGCGAGGGCCAGCGCATGAGGTGCTCGGGTGCAGCGTTTTTCCAGAGGGCAAAGTCGGCGGGCGAGCGCTTTTCGTCCTGGCCGGCCAGCTCGGCGCGGGTATTGGCCAGCAATTCTTCTACCACGCGGCCCGAGAGGCGGCCGTAGTTCAGGCCTTCGGCGTTGTACTTGGGCACGTCGAAATACACCGAGCCGTTGGCTACGTAGGCCAGGCCCCGGCCCAAAATTTCCTCAATCAGCTTGATTTGCTCCGTGATGTGGCCGCTGGCCTGGGGCTCGATATCGGGCGGCAGGCAGCCTAGCGCGCTCATAGCCTGGCGGTAGCGCACGGTGTAGTGCTGGGCCACCTGCATGGGCTCCAGCTTTTGGGCGCGGGCAGTTTTGGCCATTTTGTCTTCGCCCTCATCGCTGTCGCCCACGAGGTGGCCCACGTCGGTGATGTTGCGCACGTAGCGCACCTGGTAGCCGAGGTAGCGCAGGTAGCGCGTGAGCACGTCGAACACGATGGGGCCGCGTGCGTTGCCCAGGTGGGCATCGTTATACACGGTGGGGCCGCAGAGGTAGAGGCCCACCAGCGGCGGGTGCACGGGCGCGAAAGATTCCTTTTTACGGGTCAGCGTATTATAAAGCGTCAGCGACATTTCTTCAATTATCAAGTAGCAATGAGCAGTTAACAAGTTCTACGGTACTGCTCACCGGGCCAGGCAGGCGGCACTATGCAACGGCGAAGGTCCGGCAAAGTTCAGCATGTAGCGCCGACTTTGCCGCCTGCTTACCGAACGACCCAGGCGCAGCCTACCAAGTCTACGCTACTTCAATTGGTAGAGGGCCTCCACCGGGAAGTGGTCGGAATAGGGAATTTCAGTGTGCACGCGGCAGGCCAGCACCTGCCACTGCGGGCCGGCAAACTGCTGGTCGATGCGCAGCAGCGGGGGCAGGCGGCCGTGGTAGGTGTTGCCCGGCCCAAAGCCCACGGTAGCCCAGGCATTCTGGAGCGAGCCGGCCAGGCGGTTGTAAGAATACGAATAGGGCAGGTCGTTGCAGTCACCGGCCAGCAGCACCGGGTAGGGCGAGTGCGCAATGCGGGCCACCAGCGTATCGGCCTGCCAGGCGCGGGCCGCCGCACCGCGCACGAAGCGCCCCAGCAGGCCGCGCCCCTTGCGGCGCAGGCCGGCCTTGCTGGAGCCGGCAGCTACCAGGTCGCCCTCGTCCATACTCATGCTCTGGAGGTGGGCGTTGAAGATGCGCACCGTATCGTGAGCGCCGGGGCCGGCCACATCCACCCACATGGCATGGTTCTGACTGAGGCGGCCGAAGGCGATTTCGCCCCGCCCCACGATGGGCAGCCGCGAAAAAATGGCTAGCCCAAACTGCGCCCCCGCCGGGTTGGTCAGGCTTTTAGAAATGAATACCTGCCGGCCGCTGGCCGCCCCCAGCTTCTCCCCCACCCGAAACAAGTCGCCATCGGCTGAGTGCGTGCCGGCCGGCTCCTGGTAGAACTCCTGGAGGCAGAGCACGTCGGCGGGGCTGGCCGCCAGCCAGGCCATTGCCTTGGCGGGCGCGGCCGGGTCGGCCTTGCGCAGGTGGGCATACACGTTGAAAATGCGCACATTGGCCGAAAGCAGGCGCAGGCGGCCGGATAGCGGCGAAACAGGGGCAGCCGCGTCGGCGAACGGGCCGGCACCAGTGAGCCCGGCCCAGTGCAGCGGCAGCCCGCGCTGCACCTGCGGCCAGGCCAGCGCCAGCGCCGCCAGCGGCAGCAACGCAATGCGGCGGCGGCGCAGCACCCAGCCCAGCGCCACCAGCCCCACCAGGGCCAGCCACAGCGGCACGGTGAGGGCCAGCAGCGGGGCCAGCGCCAGCTGGCCGCCCGGCACGCGCTCGGCGGCCACGCTCAGCAGCAGGCCTAGCAGTGCGAGCAGCGTAAAACGGTAGGAAAACAGGTGCCGCACGAGTAGCCAGGGGCGTGTGAGCGGGCCCCGGGCCCGCAAAAATACGGCCTGGGGAGCCGCCGCCGCAGTTGCGACTTCTGGGCACCTAGCTTAGCTTTACTAGCCAGTTAATCAGCCAGTTTTTATGGGAAATAACTTTTACGCTACCCTCCTCTATTTACTCGTGCTGAGCCTGCGGGGCGGGGCGCAGGCTAGCCCACCCAGCTCGCGGCCCGCCCTGGTAGCGCCGCCAGATACTACGCCCAGTCTGGAGTTTATTCCCAATAAAGGCCAGTGGCCGGCCGTGGTGCGCTACGCTGCTGCCGTGCCAGGCGGCCACCTGTACCTAGAGCCGGGCGGGCTGCGCTACGTGCTGCTGCAACCCATAGGGCACCCGCACGCGGCCCCGGCGGCGGGCACCGCCAAGGCAGCAAGCGCGCCCCCGGCGGCCGAGGGGGCCATCAGGGGGCACCAGTTGCGGGTGCGTTTTGTGGGGGCCGACGCGGCCACGCCGCTAGCCCCGGCCCAGGCTACCGGCGAGGTGCGCCACTACCTGCACGGCAACGACCCCAGCCACTGGGCCAGCGCTGTGCCCAGCTACCGCCAAGTGCGCTACCAGGCGCCGTGGCCGGGCATTGCGGCCCGCTTTTATGAGAATGCTACCCAGCACCTGGAATATGACTTTGAGGTGGCGGCCGGGGCCGACTCGCGCCGCGTGCAGCTGCACTACGAGGGTGCCAGTAGCCTTAGCCTCAGCGCCGACGGCCAGCTGCACATCGGCACTGCCGTGGGGGCGCTGACTGAGCTAATGCCCCACGCCTACCAGCTCGACGCCGCCACGGGCGAGCGCCGGGCGGTAGCCTGCCGCTACCGCCTGCGCCCCGAAACGGCGCAGGTATCGTTTGAGCTGGGCGCTTATGACCGCACCCGGCCGCTGGTGATTGACCCCACGGTGGTGTTTTCAACCTACTCGGGGGCGAAGAGCAGCAACTGGGGCTTTACGGCGACCTACGACGCGGCGGGCAATATGTACTCGGGGGGCATCGTGCTCGACGATTCATTTGCCCTGCCGAGCTACCCGACCACGATGGGGGCGTTCCAGACGGATTTTGGCAGCATTATCGACATCGCCCTCATCAAGTATAACACGGCCGTGGACGGGGCCGCCTCGCGGGTGTGGGCCACCTACCTGGGCGGCAACCGCCACGATTTTCCGAGTAGCCTGGTGGTGAATAACCAAGGCGAGCTGATAGTGCTGGGCAGCTCGGCCTCCAGCAATTTTCCCACTACCCGAGGGGCTTTGCAGCGCGATTTTAAGGGTGGCCTGTCCGTAGACCCGTTTGGCACGGCGTCGGACAACGTGTACCGGGTGAGTAATGGCACCGACCTCATTATCACGCGCCTCAGCGCCGATGGCGGCTCGTTGGCGGCGTCTACGTACCTGGGCAGCACCGGCAACGATGGCATTGCCGCCTACGCGCCCTCCTCGGCCGCCCAGCAGCTACCCCAGAACTACGGCGACGCCCTGCGCGGCGATGTGCTGGCCGATGCCCAAGGCAACATCTACGTTGCGTCGGTCACGGGCTCGCGCACCTTTCCGGTGACGGCCGGCAGCTTTGGCCCCAGCTACCAGGGCGGCACCTGCGACGCCGTGGTGTGCAAGCTGCCGCCCACCCTCGACCGCCTCACCTGGAGCGGCTTGCTGGGCGGCAACGCCGCCGACGCGGCTTATTCCATTCAGCTCGATGCCCGTGGCAATGCCTACGTGGGCGGCGGCACGCTCAGCCCTACCCTACCCGGCACCGCCGGCGGCTACCAGGCCCGGGCGCAGGGCAGCGTCGATGGCTTTGTGGCGCGCATTGCGGCCGATGGCAGCGCCGTGCAGCGCGCTACCTACCTGGGTACCAGCAGCTACGACCAGGCTTTTTTTGTGCAGCTCGGGGCCGATGGCGGGGTGTACGTGCTGGGCCAAACGCTGGGCCAGTGGCCAGTGAGCCCAGGCGTGTACAGCAACCCCGGCAGCCGGCAATTTATTCAAAAGCTCAGCCCAGACCTCGATAAGACCTTGCTAAGCACCGTCTTTGGTAGTGGGCGCAGCACGCTCGATATTTCGCCCACGGCGTTTTTGGTGGACCAGTGCGACCGTATTTACGCGTGCGGCTGGGGCGGCGAGATAAACGGCGGCGTCACCCCCATTTACGATTACCCCAGCTTCGTTAGCCAGAATGGCTACACCCACGGCATGCCCACCACGGCCAATGCGGTGCGCACCGCGCCGGATGATGCCACGGCCGGCTCCGACTTTTACCTGGCCCAGTTTGCCCCCGGCTTGGCGGGCCTCACCTACGCCACTTTTTACGGCGACCCTACGCCCGGCTCGGAGGGCGACCACGTGGATGGCGGCACCTCGCGCTTCGACCCGCGCGGCGTGGTGTACGCAGCGGCCTGCTCGTGCCGAAACCTCAGTGGCTTCCCGGTGCCGCCGGGCGCCTACAGCTACTCTGCCACCAATGGCGCCAAAACGAACAGCCGCTATCTCTGTAACAACGCGGCTTTTAAGCTAAACTTTGAGCCTACCACGGCAGCCGTCGGCAACGACCAGGCGCTGTGCATCGACACGCCTCCGGTGGCCCTGAGCGGCCAGCCGGGCGGCGGCATCTGGGCGGGGCCGGGCGTGTCGGGCTCGGTAGCGACGGGCTTCACCTTCACCCCCGGTCCGGCGCTGCTGGGCGCGCAGCTGCTCACGTACACCGTGCCGGGTGCCACGGCCGCCTGCACAGCTTTGGCCCGGCTCACCATCACCGTGAGCAGCCCGGTGCAGGCTACGGCGGCGGCCCTGGTGGCGGCGTGCGCGGGCAGCGGGCCGGTGGCGCTCACCGGGGGCCAGCCAGCCGGGGGCACCTGGACGGGCCCGGGCGTGTCGGGCTCGGTAGCGGCGGGCTTTCTTTTCACGCCGACGCTGGCGCTAGCCGGCACGCAACTGCTTACCTACACCGTGACGAATGCGGCGGCCTGCGGCGGCGGCATTAGCCGTGCCACGGTGCCCATTGTGGTGCGGCCCACGCCCACCGTGGCCCTGCCGCCCGATACCGTTTTGTGCCCCGGGGCCACGCAGGCGTTCCGGCTGCGGGCCTCCCCGGCGGGCGGCACCTGGGCGGGCGTAGGCGTGTCGGCGGGCAACTTATTTACGCCGCCGGCCCTGCCTGGCACTGCCGTACTCACCTACACTGTAAACCCCGACTCGGCCTGCCCGGTGGTGGCACGGCGCCTCATTACGCTGCTGGCCACGCCCACCCTCGCGCCGGTGCTGGTGCCCGGCGCCTGCGTGCCGAGCGCGGTAGCGCCGGTAGTGGTGCATTATCGGCAGCCCGCCACGGGGCTACCCCCCGGCGCGGTGCTAACCTGGGATTTTGGCGACGATAGCCCGGCCGTGACGGGCCTCGACGTGGGCCACACGTACCTGCGGGCGGGCACCTTCCGGCCCCGCGTTACGCTGCGCTTCAACCAGGGCAACTGCGAGCAAGTATTGGCCCTGGCCCCCATTGTGGTAGAAGCCATGCTGATTCCCAATGCTTTCACGCCCAACGCCGACACGCACAACGACTTCTTCGAGCCGCGCATAGGGGGCTGCCCGCCGCGCCTGCAAGTGTTTTCGCGCTGGGGCCAGCAGGTGTACGAAAGCGCCGCTTACCAAAACAACTGGGGCGGCGCCGGCCTGGCGCCCGGCACGTACTACTACCTTCTCACGCCGCCCGATGGCGCCGCGCCCATCAAAGGCTGGGTAGAGCTGCTGCGCTAAGTTTGGGTAAATTTCTCTGACGAGCGCTTTCTAACGCTATCCTAAATTACAGAATGGACATTTTTATGCAAGCGGCCTTCGAGGAGGCGCAGCAAGGCCGCCGCGAGGGTGGCATCCCCATTGGCTCGGTGCTGGTGCGCGGCCAGGAAATAGTGGGCCGGGGCCACAACAAGCGGGTGCAGGACCTCGACCCCATTGCCCACGGCGAGATGGATGCCCTGCGCAACGCCGGCCGCCAGCGCACCTACCGCGACACCGTGCTCTACACCACGCTCATGCCCTGCTACATGTGCGCGGGCACCATCGTGCAGTTCAAAATTCCTAAAGTGGTAGTGGGCGAGGCCCAGACCTTTGGCGAGTCACTGGAGTTTCTTCAGTCGCACGGCGTGGAGGTCGAAATTCTCAACGCGCCCGAGTGCGTGGCCATGATGCAGGACTTTATTGCCGCCGAGCCCACGCTCTGGAACGAAGATATTATGGAGCTATAGGGCGGCTGACTAGCCGAAGTTGCCCAAAAGAGGACGTCCTGCTGAATACAGCAGGACGTCCTCTTTTAGGGTATCCTGGCCCGGTCGCCGGCTTTTTTTACTTTCGCCCCAGCCAATTTTCGGGGTTGAGGTTAGCCGAGTTGCGCCATACCTGAAACTGCACCTGGGCGGTGCCATCGGCATCGGTAGCGGCGGTGCCGATGGCCTCGCGGGCGCTCACCTGCTCGCCCTCGTGCACATTCACCGAGCGCAGCTTGGCGTACACCGTGAAGTACTCGCCGTGCTGAATCATGACGATGGTATTCATACCCGGCACCTGCGCCACCGTGAGCACGCGCCCCCCAAATACGGCCCGCACGGCCTCCCCGGCATTGGTCTGAATGTCTACGCCCCGGTTGTCCACCGTTACGTGGCGCAGCACCGGGTGCGGGTGCCGGCCAAAGTGCTGCGACACGAAGCCCCTAGCCACCGGCCAGGGCAGCCGCCCCCGGTTGCCGGCAAAGCCCGACGACACCAGCGCTGTTTCGGGCGTGAGGGCCACGCGGCTGGCGCGGCGGTCGGCGGTGGTTTCTTCGGGGGCGTCGCTCTCGGGGTTGGCACTGGCATCGCCGTCGCGGTCATTGGCATCGGAGCTACGGGCGGTGGGCTCCTCGGCGCGGCTGGTGGCACGGCGGCGGCTAGCCACTGCGGCCGAGCGGGCGGCGCGGCGGCGGGCGGCCACGGCAGCTAGCCGGGCGGCGTGGGCCGCGCGGGCTATTTCTTCGCGCACGCGCTGGGCGATGAGGTCGTCGAGGCGGGCCACCGCCTGCTGGCGTTGGGTTAGCTCTTGGCGCAGGCCCTGCTCCTGCTGGCTCAACTGCTGCACCACTTCATCTTGCTCAGTTTTGAGGCCGATGAGGTTGCGGTTTTCGACTAGCTGGGTAGTGAGCAGGCTTTTTTGGCGCTGGCGCTGCTGGGTGAGGCCATCGAGCTCGTGACTCAGCTGCTGCTGCGCCCCAATAATGCGCAGCGCCTGCTTCTGGCGCTCCTCGGTGTACTGGCGCACGTAGCGCAGCCGCAGCACAAACTGGTTGAACGACTCGGCGGCAAACAAAAACATGAGCTGGTTGAAGCCGCTACTCGTTTTGGAGGCGGCGTACATCAGCTTGCCGTACTCAGCCTTGAGACGGGCCAGCTGCTCCTGGGTACTCAGCACCTGCTTCACGGTCTGGTGCACGTTGGTTTCGATGCCTTGCAGCTGGGTCGAAATGTGCTGAATCTGCCCCTGCTTCTGGTTTAGCTTTTCCTTAATAACGTTGAGCTGGCCCAGCGAGGCTTGTTTTTTCTGGGTGGTCTGCGTCAACACCTTGCCCGCCTCCTCAATACGGCTGAGGTTGGCCTGGCGCTCGCGCTCTAGCTGCTCCTTGCTTTTCTGGCGCGGGCGGCGGGTAGATGAGCGGGTGGTGCGCGTCGCCTTCGCCGACTTGCTTGTTTTCTTCCGGTTGGGTTTTTCGGCACGGTGGCGCTGAGCCTCGGCCGGGCCAGCCAGCAGCAAAAGCAACACCGCCCATACGATGCACCGGACGGCAAGGCGCAGCTTGGGAAAGAACAAAGGAAGGGTCACGGCCAAAGCAAGGGACGGCAAACGCACAGCCGCCGCACAAAATAACGCAAGAACGCCGTGCCTAGCCCAGCCAAACCCAGTGCGCTCGCGGGGAAGCCCCTGTCAGCCCAAGCCTATGCTATACCTATTAGCACGGGGCAGCTGCCTCTTCTTTTTTGTCAGTTAACAAGGTATTTCCTGAAAACTTGCGGGCAGAAGCCCGGCGCAATAACCCTCAGCGGGCGGCTTGCTGCGCCCGTGCTTCTTCTTCCGGGGTAGAGCAGAACCAGCGCGAGGTGCTGTCGCCCCGCTGCACTAGAAGGGTGGTAGAGTTGGCGGCCTTCGACACGATATCGCCCGTTTCCAGGCGTTGGCCCAGGCCGAGCATATTCTGCTCCTCCTGGCTTAGCTGCGCCTGAGCTGGCGTGAGCGGCTGGCCGAAGGCATTAAAATCGTAGTACTGCTTGGTGTCACCGTCGAGATAGTAGAGGTAGTACTGGCGGTTGACGTAGCTGCCCGTGATGCGGCCCTTGACGGCGGTTGGGTAGAGCACTACTATGCGGGACTTCGTTGTAAGAGCAAGCGTGCCGCGCAACAGGTGAGGTGCCACTAAGTAGAATAGCATCATTATTCCCAGCAACACGAGCGCCAGCTTAAACTTGTCTGACATGGCAAAACTATTTCTTATAAATAAAAACGCCTGAGTGGCCTACTTATCCTCGTTTTGGTTAATGCCGGGCCAGTGCCACCCGGTAATGGCGCGTTTGGGCTGGCCGCCACCCGCCGGAATAAAATCGCCACCATTACCGTACATAAGTGCGTACTCCGTTTTTGCCTGGTTGATGCCTAGGTCTTTTAGATTAGAGAGGTCCCGAATTTTTATTAGCTTGGCAGCATCGAATTTAAAGCCGGTTTTTATGGAAACCTTCGCCGAAGCACCTACGCCGATACTCAACCCCCGCCAAATCGAGGTGCGCCTCAACTCGCTAAAGAATTCGGCCGACTGGTATATGGACCCTACCAAGCTGAATTTTCCATAAACCGGAATCGAAATTCCCGCGCTCCAGAAAGTACCCGTCCAATTGTACCCATTGGCAATCCACTCATTCGACGCCGGCTGGCCTACCCCGTTCTTATCGTAGGTGCGTGCCCAGGCTAAGATAAGCTGCACGGCCCCCGACAGGTTGGCTGGGCTCACCATCGACGATAACTTACTGACAATCGAGCCTTTGCTAGCCGTCGCGCTGTAGCCATAGTAACGATGCAACTCGGGATAACCGGCCCGCAGGTCGCCGCGCGAGTGCCAGATAAGGTTGATGCCCCCTACCCCAGCCAGGCCAAAGCCACCGCCGCTGCCTGTGCTGGCGAGTGGGTTGTTGAGTTCGAAGCCACCTGCTACGCCAATATCAAGGCCAAACGCGTCGGGCAGGATGCCGGTCAGGTCGAATACGAAATTGGAGAGGTAGGGCACCGCGTGAGCCGGCAGGTAATCGTAGAGATTAAGCTGCTGAGCTTGCCGGCCATCCCCAAAAGACAACCCCAGGTAAGTCCCGTCCTTGCCCCGGATAACGAAGGTGGAATGGTTTACCACCAAGGGCTTGAAGGACGGATGAGCCGCCGCCCTGGTCTGCCGGTAGCGGTCGCTCGTTATCGGCATCCGCGTTGGGCTGGTTTGCAGCAACCGCTGCCGGTCGGTGGGCGCAGGGAGGGGAAGGGAGCGCGGCATAGTGACAACAAAGGTAGAGCAATCCTTCTATTTCTGTAAGTAGTCCCTACGCTCACCAAACGGCCAGCCAGCTTTGTGTGCATGGCTGGCCGTTTGGCACTTGTTAGCGGCACCTTACTTCTTGTTCGCTCGCGTCTCCCGCTTGTAGCCTTTGGGGATGCTGAATGGGAAGTCCAAACGGCCCGAGCCAACCTCTACCTTCTGGTAGTTGAGGGTGGCCGAGGTGCTTTCGGTGCCACCCTGCTGGCCCACTACCTGGCTGGTGAAGGCAAAGGGCAGGTCGGCCCCGGTGGGCTTCTGAAACTCGGAATACGCCACAGTGAGGCTGCGCTGGGCGCCGCTCTCGCTCACCTTAAGCTGCTGGAGGCGGCCGGTGGCCAGGCTCACGAGCTGCTCCAAGATGAGCGGGGCCACGGGGTAGGTCACGGCCTGGTTGTCGCCCTCGGTTTTTACTACGGGCAGGGCACCCTTGGGGGCCGCCTGGTAGTCGCCGAGCAGAATGTCCTGCATCTGCTTGTAGCTCACGGGCACGTTGAGCATCTGGCTTAGGTAGGCGTAGTCGCCGGCGAAGTAGGTCTTTTGCAGGCGATTGACCACCCGAACCGAATCGGAGGTGAGCAGGGCGCGCACGCCCTCGATACCCAGCAGCGAGCCCGAGAGCCAGATGGCCGAGTCGCGCTTGATGCGCAGGTTGAAGTTGGCCGACTGCTCGCTGTCCTTGGCTTTAAAGTGGACTTTGCCCCGGCCATTGAGGTACTGGAAGCTGGTGTTGGTGGCCTTTACACCGGCGGGCGTCACCACTTTGGTGGGCTCGGCGGTGGCGGCGGTGAGGGAGCCCGACTTGGTCGATACGGCGCGGTGGCAGCTAGCCAGGGCTAGCCCGGCCAGCAGGAGGGCGGCTTTATTCATACAGTTTTTGGTCTTTGAGTTTGCGGTCGAGCAGCGGCGAGGTGCCGGGGCCGGCTTTGCGGGCGCGCTGCCAGGCCGCCACAGCCCCGGTATGGTCGCCGAGTTGCCACAGTACGTCGCCGTAGTGCTCGAGGATGCTCGCATCCTTGGTTGATTTCAGGGCTTTCTCCAGGTTTTGCTTGGCCCCGGCGTAGTCTTTCTGCTTATACAGCACCCAGGCGTAGGTATCCAAGTAGGTGTCGTTGTCGGGAAACTTGGCGACGGTGCGGCCGGCCATCTCCTTGGCCTTGTCGAGGTTTTCGCCCCGCAGACTCAGGAAATAGCTATAATTATTGAGCACGCCGTAGTTGTTGGGGTCCACGGCCAGTGCGGCGTCGTAGGCGGCGGCCGACTTCGGGTAGTCCTTCAATTCCTGGTAGGCATCGCCGAGCTGCGAGTCGAACTGGCTTTGCTGCTCGGCATTGCCGGCGGCCAGGCGGCGGCCGTGTTCCAGGGCTTGTACGGCGCGCTGGGGCTGCTTTTTGAGCAGGTGCCCCACGCCGTTGTAAAACCACAGCGGGGCTTGGTTGGGGAATAATTCCAGGGCCGCGTCGCTGTGTACGAGCAGCGAATCGGTCTGGCTCAACTCAGCATCGAGCAGCACTACCTGCTGCCACAGTTGGTACTTCGACTTGTCGTATTTCAGGGCTTGCAGGTAGGTGTTGCGGGCCTCTTTTTTGCGTCCGCTCTGCATCTGCACGTCGCCGGCCACGCTGTAGGCCTTGGCCTCGCGGGGGTGGTTGCGCACGGCGGCGGCCGACAGGTCGAGGGCCAGCGGGCCCACCTTGGGGTCGGGCAGTTGCTTGATGTAGTTGACGAGGATGCGCACCTCCTGGTCGATGTCGAGCGCCGGGCTGTCGAAGGCTAGCCGCAGGTGCTTTTCGACCTCGGTGGGCTGGTTTTGCTGGCGGTACACATCGGCCAGAATCAGGTGGGCCTGGGGGTTGGCGGGGTCAATACGCAGGGCCTGCTCGGCCACCCGGATGGCCTCGGGCAGGTGATTATTGGCCGCGTACATCTCGGCCTGGGCCAGCACGAAACGCGGCTCGGTGGGATTGGCCGCGATGAGGGCTTCGCCCTCTTTCAGGGCCAGCGGCAGGTTGTTTTGGCGCAGGTATATCTGCTGTTTTTTAAAGGAAATCTCGTCGAGGCTACCAAACTGGGCCTGAGCTTTTTCGAGAGTAGTTAGGGCTTCGGGCAGCTTGTTTTGGGCCAGGTAGAGGTCGGCTAGCTGGAAGAGGTAGCTGCCCGAGTTGGGCACCTCGCGCACGAGGCTGGCGTAGGTGTTGGTGGCAGCTTCGTACTGCTTCTGGCTGGCCTGGGCCTGGGCCAGCAGCAGGTAGTAGTAGGGGTTTTTGGCATCGAGCTTCACGGCGGCTTCGGCAAAGCCGGTGGCATCGCGCAGGTTGCCGCTCAGCAGGTTAGCCTCGGCCAGCTTGTAGTTGACGGCCGCATTTTCGGGCACCAGGGTGTAGGCTTTTAGCAGCCGCTCTAGGGCCTTGGGGTAGTCTTCGAGGATGACGTACTTCACGCCATCGGTATAGAGGGCCTCGCTCAACTCGCGCTCTTTATTGGAGAGCGGCGGGCGGGCAGCGGCTTGCTTGGCTTCGATTTCGAGGCGGGCGGCCAGCTCTTTGCGCTCCTTGCGGCTGAGCTTAGCGGGCGGGCGCGCGGGCTCCGGCCCCGGGGCCGCGCCGGGGCTTTGGGCCCAGCCAGCTCCGGCCAACAAACTCAGCACTACGACACCAACGGCAAACGAACGACTACG
>Ga0265798_10007306_pt1 | contig 14306 bp, 12 predicted proteins | sample P3T30metagenome_FD_192430 | JGI IMG/M metagenome (GOLD analysis project Ga0265798, IMG submission 192430) | Plant litter microbial communities from East Loma Ridge, Irvine, California - P3 T30 | ecosystem: Environmental > Terrestrial > Plant litter > Unclassified | place: USA: California...
GGACTGGATCGCGCGCTGCCTCGAGGAAGTGGTGGCGCGCTGGGATGCGCCGCTGCTGTGGCGCCTGTTGCAGGGTTTTGCTGCGCGCGACGGGGCGGCAATCAGCGCATGGGGCGAATGCTTCCTGGCCTCGCGCGACACGGCTGAACTGCGCGCCGAGACCGTGCAAATGGGCTACTCGCTGGCGCGCCTGATCGCCGAACTGGGCGTGGCCGACGCTGCGGCGCTGGGCGACGACGTGACGCTGCCGCTGGCGTATGCCTGCGCCGTCGATGGCCTCGACATCCCGCACGAGGAAGCGCTGCTGGCGATGATGTTTTCGTGGACCGAGAACCAGGTGCTGGTGTGCGTCAAGTCGCTGCCGCTGGGGCAGGTGGCGGGGCAGCGTTTGCTGCTGTCGCTGCGCGCCGAGATCGAGCGCGCAGCGGTTCTCGCGCGCAGCCTGCCCGACGATGCGTTGTCGAACTGGACGCCCGGCCTGTCGATGCTGTCGATGCGCCACGAGGTGCAGCATGGCCGGCTGTACCGGTCGTAATCCGAACCAGGAAAGAACCACCGAATGGCAACATCGAATCCACTGCGGGTCGGCATCGGCGGGCCGGTCGGCTCGGGCAAGACGGCGCTGTGCGAAAAACTGTGCCGCGCCATGCGCGACGACTACGATATGGCCGTGATCACCAATGACATCTACACACGCGAGGACATGGACATCCTGCTGCGCGCCGGCGCCCTGGCGCCCGAACGGCTGATGGGCGTGGAGACCGGCGGCTGTCCGCACACGGCGATCCGCGAGGATGCCTCGATCAACCTGGAAGCGATCGCGCGCCTGCAGGCCGACTTCCCGGACCTGGAACTGGTGCTGGTCGAATCGGGCGGCGACAATCTTGCCGCGACCTTCAGCCCCGAGCTGTCCGACCTGACGCTGTACGTGATCGATGTCGCCGGCGGCGAGAAGATCCCGCGCAAGGGCGGCCCCGGCATCACGCGCTCGGACCTCCTGATCATCAACAAGACCGACCTGGCGCCGCATGTCGGCGCCGACCTCGCGGTGATGGCGCAGGATGCGGCGCGCCAGCGCGGCGCGCGGCCATTCGTGTTCACCAACCTGCGCACCGGCGAGGGTGTGGCCGAGGTGGTGGCGTTCATCCGCGAGCAGGGCCTGCTCGACGTCCAACCATAACCGGGAGCACACATTGAAAAAGATGATGATGGCAGTACCGACGGCCTTGGTCGCATGGCCGGCGCTGGCCCACCCCGGCCACGGTCCGGACAGCGGTTTCATGGCCGGCCTGCTGCATCCCATGACCGGCATCGACCACCTGCTCGCATTACTGGCCGTCGGTCTCTGGAGCCGTCAGCAGAAACACGGCATGGTGCTGCCGCCGGTCTTCCTGGTGCTCATGGCGCTGGGTGCGGCCAGCAGTGGCGGCGTGCACCTGCACGCCCTCGAATTGTCGATTGCCGCCACCGTGATCCTGCTTGGCACGCTGGCGGCCTGCGCACCGGGTCTGCAGCAGCGCGTGCCGCCGCAGGTGGCAGTGCTGACGGTCGGCGCCTGCGGCTTTTTGCATGGACTGGCGCACGGCAGCGAGCTGACCGGCATGGCCAGTGGCGTCGGTTTCATCCTGGCCAGTCTTGGATTGATGCTGCTGGGGGCGGTGCCGACCGCAGGCCTGCGCCGCGCGTGTGGCGCCGCCATCGGCGCCGCCGGTGTGTGGCTGGTGGCCGTCGCAGCCTAAGATCGGGTGGATCTGTAAAGTAAATATGCTACGCTAGCGGTCTTTCGAACAGGCGTCATGTCAGGGTAGTTCCATGCTTGAGTGGTTGCGGCAGTACCGGCGCGCCGCGCTGCCGGGCGATATCAGCGCCGGCATCGTGGTGGCGATGATGATGATCCCGCAAGGCATGGCCTACGCGCTGGTGGCCGGTCTGCCGCCGGTGGTCGGCATCTACGCCAGCATCTTCCCGCCGCTGCTGTACGCGCTGTTCGGCACCAGCACCACCCAGTCGGTCGGCCCCATGGCAATCGTGTCCCTGATGACTGCCTCGAGCCTGGCGTCGCTGGCCACGCCCGGCACCGGGCTGTATGGCGTGCTGGCGGCCCAGCTGGCGCTCATGTCCGGCCTCGTGCTGCTGCTGTGCGGCCTGCTGCGCATCGGTTTTCTTGCCAATTTCTTTTCCCGCCCCGTGATGAGCGGTTTCACCATCGGCTCTGCGATCGTGATCGCCTGGGGCCAGTTCGGTACGCTGCTGGGCAGGCCGCTCAGCCTGGACATGGCGCCCCACTGGCCGAGCATCGCGCTTGGTGTCGGCTCACTGCTCTTGCTGGTAGGCGCGCGCGAATTCCTCGCGCCGCTGCTGCGCCGCGTTGGTGTCAGGGCATCGGGCGCCGACATCGTCGCGAAGCTGGCGCCGATGTTCGTGGTGCTCGGCGCAACCGCGCTGGTGCCGCTGCTAGGGCTGGACCAGATGGGCGTGGCGACCACCGGTACCGTACCTGCCGGGCTGCCGGGACTGAACCTGGCGACGTCGTCGCATCACTGGCAGGCCTTGCTGCAGCCGGCGCTGCTGATCGGCTTCATGGTCTTCTTGATCAGCATGTCGGGCGCGCAGGCGCTGGCGCTCAAGCGCGGCGGCGAAAAACTGACCAGCAACCGCGAACTGATCGGCCTGGGCGCGGCCAATGTCGGCAGCGCCTTGAGCGGGGGATTTCCGGTCACCGGCAGCATCTCGCGCTCGGCGGTCAATTTCGCGGCGGGCGCCAACACCCAGTTGGCCAGCATGATCACGGCCGGCCTGCTGGCCTTGGCGCTGGTGGCGCCCACCGGCTGGCTGGCCCTGCTGCCGCTGCCGACGCTGGCCGCGACCATCATCGTCGCCGTGCTCGGCATGCTCGACCTGTCGACCCTGCGCACCGCCTGGCGCTACGACCGCGCCGATGCGCTGGCACTGCTGGCTACCAGCGGCGGCGTGCTGGTGCTGGGCGTGGAGGCGGGCGTGCTGGTCGGGGTGGCGCTGTCGATGGGCTCCCTGATCTGGCGCGCCAGCCGGCCGCATATCGCGGTGCTCGGGCGCATCCATGGCAGCGAACACTTCCGCAATATCGACCGCTACTCGGCCGAGACCACACCCGGTCTGCTGATGCTGCGGGTCGATGCCGGCCTGTTCTTCGGTAATGTCGAAGCGGTCAACGAGCGCATCGACGAAGAGCTGGCGGCGCATGCCGGCACCCGCCACCTGGTGCTGGTGCTGTCGGCCGTGAACGCGATCGATACCTCGGCCTTGTTCGCGCTGGTGGAATTGAACGCCGCGCTGGCCCAGCGCGGCATCAGCCTGCACCTGGCCGAAGTCAAGGGCCCGGTAATGGATCGGCTTCGGGACAGCGAGCTGCTGGGCAAGCTCAATGGGGAAGTGTTCCTGAGCGCGGCAAAGGCGTGGGATCGGCTGGCCGGTTCGAGCGCTGCCGGCACGCCTGTTGCCAGCGCCTAGCCGCTCGGCATGAAATCGCTCTCAGCGTGTAAGAATGCATCTCGACGTGTTGACGATTAATGACAATTCTCCTAAGATTTCTTTGGCGCTCGTCAATACATTCCTCGCACTGAGGAGTCGAAGAAGGAAGGTGGAACATGTCCGGTTGCGCCGCCTTTCCCGGCAGGATGGTCCAGCGGGTCGGCGCGATGACGCTCGTGGCAGGCTGGGCTGCCTCGGCCAGCTGCGTGGCGCAGGCCGAGGTCCGCATCTCGGGTCGCATCACTTATGGCGAGGTCTATCGGATCCAGCACCGCGATCCCGACCTGCTGTTCGGCCTGAATTCCGCCGCCATCGGCGTGCAGGGTTTTGGTAATGGCGCCAATGCCGACGATGCCAATACCAATTATGGCCGCAACGACGCCGCGTCCCGCGTCTACAAGGGCCTGTTCGAACTGTCTGCCGCGCGGAGAAACTGGTCGTCGCTGCTGCGGGTGAAAGCCTGGCGCGACGTCGGCCTGCTGCACGACGAACGGCCCTGGGGCAATGTGCCGAGTTCGTATGCCGAGAACCGCCCTTTGTCGGATACGGGAGCGCCACGGCTGTCGCGGTTTTCCGGCGTGGCGCTGCTCGACGCCTGGGTGCAGGGGCGCACGACAATCGGCGGCGTCGATGTGCTGGCCCGCATCGGCCAGCAATCGCTCGAGTGGGGCACGCGCTCCCTGAATCCTGGTGGCCTCGAAGCGCTCAACCCGCGCGACTTGCCGGCCCTGCGCCGCGCCGGGGCAGTGGCGGCCGAGACGGTGGTGCCGCGTCCGATGCTGTTCGGCCGCATCGAGCCGCTGCCCGGTTTGGGCCTGGAAGCGTTCTACCAACCCCGCTTTCGCCCGACCGCCTTCGATATGTGCGGCACACTGTGGTCGATGGCCGACTACGTGGTCGATGGCTGCGACCGCGTGATGACGGGACTGCCGTTCGTCAACGACCGCGCGCGCTCCGCCATTGGCGCGTTCGCCAGGCGACTTCCCACACCCAAGCCCGAGGCGGCCGAATTCGGCTTCGGCGCCACCTGGCGGTTGGGAACGGCAGGGACCGTGTTCGGCCTGTATCACGCGCGCAGTAATGCACGCAGCGCGCTGCCGGTGCTGCGCCGCAGCCTGCGGCCTGGCGGCCCGGCGCTGATTGCCGGTGACCCCGACAACGCGAATCTGGCGTATTTCACCGAGTATGCCGAGCGCCTGCGCATCACGGCGCTGACCGTCACGCACCAGGCCGGCCCGGACACGCTACAGGGCGAAGTATCCTATCGGCCGGCGACGCCCTTCATGCTGGCGCCGGGCGACGTGCTGCTGCCATTCATCAGCGCGAGCGCGCCGTCTCAATTGCGCGCCCGCGCCGATGCGGTGGCGCCTGGCGGCATCTTCCGCGGCTACGACCTGCATCCGCTGTGGCAGGCGCAGTTTGGCGTGCGGCGCGAGTGGACGCCGGGCGGCGTGCCGCTGGTGGTGGGCGTCGAGGCGGTCGGCAAGCACGTGCCCGGCCTGCCGGCGCCGGAAGTGCTGCGCTATGGACGCGCCGACGTGTTCGGCGTCGGGCCGGTCGGCGGCGCCTGCACCCCCACCACCGAGAAGGCTGCGCGCCAGTGCAGCCTGCGCGGCTATGTCACGCGCAGCGCCTGGGGCTATCGGCTGCGGCTCGACGCACGCCTGCCGCAATTCTGGCCGCAACTGCAGGGAACGGCGAACGTGCTGTTCGCGCACGATGTGCGGGGCTGGTCGGGCGACTTCCTGCTCAATGAGGGCCGCAAGATTCTGGTGCTCGGGTTGCGCTTCGAGTACCGCCAGCGCTATTTGCTGGAGTTCGGCTACAACCCGGGCTGGGGAGGCGACTACAACGCCAGCGCCGATCGCGACACGGCGGCGCTGGCGCTGGGGGTGAAGTTTTGAAGGCGCGGCGTAGCGGCTGACGTGCTGACGACCGCGCTGACGTCAGGCGCGCTTGCGCGACTGTTCGCTGTCGTCGCGCGGGGCGAGCACGATCGGCGCTGCGTTTTCAGGAAACTTGGCAGTGACGTCGCGGTAGACGGCGCGGATCGCCTCCATGTCGCGCTCGATGTCGCCACTCACTTGCAGCGTCTCGGTCATGCGCAGTTCTTTCTTTGCATAGTCGAAGCTCACCAGCAGCAGCGGCACACTGGCCGTCTGCGCCAGGTGATAGAAGCCACTCTTCCAGTGCGAGCGGTAGGCACGCGTGCCTTCCGGCGTGATGCCGACCCAGCACCAGTCCTGTTTCAGGATCTGCTGCGCCAGCTGGCGCGTGGCGCCCATCGGCGCGCGGCGGTCGATCGGGATGCCGCCCCAGTAGCGCATCAGGCGGCCCATCGCGCCGCGAAACAGCGAATCCTTGGCCAGCCAGCTGAACGGCACATCCAGCGCCCACTTGGCGAACAGTCCGATCGGGAAGTCCCAGTTGGAAGTGTGCGGATAGACGACGACGATGCCATGCGGGCCGGGCAGCGGTTTGAAATACACCTTCCAGCCGAATAGCTGCAGGACGCGCAGGGACATGCGCTGGCGCAGGGTGGGCAGGGCGGCTGGACGCTGCAGGTAATCGCTCATCGGGTCTCCGGTTGGGTGTAATGACAGTTCGCGATTGGCAAACAGTATTACGCACTAGAAATCAAGCGTGGGATTCTAGCCGGAGCGGGGAGGGGGGACAAGCGAAAATACTGGTGCAGGCTATGCACTGTGGTTATCATGCCGCTGTCTATCATGCAATACAGTAGCAAGAAAACAGCACCTGTTATGACGATGAATATCACGATTTACCACAATGCCCGCTGCGGCACCTCGCGCAATACCCTGGCCGCCATCCGCGATGCGGGCCATGCGCCGGAGGTCGTCGACTACCTGGCCAATTCGCCGACCCGCGCGCAGCTCGCCGGCATGATCGCCGACGCCGGCCTGCAGGTGCGCGATGCGGTGCGCCGCAAGGAGGCGAAGTACGCCGAACTCGGCCTGGACGAGGCAGGCGACGACGCACTGCTCGACGCAATGGTGGCGCATCCGATCCTGATCGAGCGGCCATTCGTGGTGACGCCGAAGGGCGTGCGCCTGTGCCGGCCGATCGGGCGAGTCCAGGAAATCCTGTAGCCGCAGTACGGTGCGGTCGCCGCGCCAGCGCCAAGCTGGCGCCCTGCGCCGGGCTCGCCGGCCCGCCAGAACTGCCCTTAAAGCGGTGCCGAGGGCAGCGCGCCGATATCGGTTCTGCGCTCCTGAGGCGTTCCTTTGCCGCTGGCTGGCGGGTCGTGGCCTGACGGCGCGCCTCGCCCGATCGCGGGCGACCCCGGCCGCAATCGAAAATCTGGTGTGCCGGCCGCGCTGTACTCGACGAACAGCGGCGGTGCGCTGATGCTGCCCGTGTGTTCGCGGCCGGGTGCAAGCTTCCAGTCGTCGCGGGAATTCTGGGACACGAGGTTGTTGCGGAAGCTGTTGTGGCGGCCCGTGAAACCTTGCTCCAGGATGCCGTGCCCATTGTCGTAGACAATGTTGTTGCTCACCTGGGTATGGTCGTTCGGCCCGGTGCCGTGATAGAAGTCGCCGCCGCCGACCACGATGCCGGTACCCGATGCCGCCACGGTATTGCCGCGCACCGTCACATGGCTGGCGTCGTGCCACAGGTGGATGCCGGCGCCCGAGATGCGGTAGACGATGTTGCTGCGCACGCTCGCCGTGGTGCTGATATAAATGCCGTGCACATAGCGGCAGCCGGGCGGGCCGATGTCGTGCACCTGGTTGCCGGTGACGGCCACGTCCACGCCCTTGTAGTAGCTATCGACCCCGATCCCGGCGCCGCCCTTGGGTTCGCACGGCACGTCGAGGGCGATATGGTGGATGCGGTTGTCGTACACGCCATTGTGCGAGCCGCCGTTGTAGATTCCACTGAGCCACTTCATGCCGCTCTGGTACTGGCTGCCGTCGATCTCGAAGCCGATGATGTCAACGTAGTTGCCGCGGTTGTCCCAGGCAGCGCTCTGGCGCGCTTCGAGTGGGGGGACGATCTTGGCGCCCCAGCGCTCGGTGCTCTGGTACACGATGCGCGCCTCGGCGGTGCCGCTGGCGTTGCTGCGCACGCCGCCCGAATACATGCCGGGCCCGACATGCACCGTGGTGCCTGGCGTGGCCACCTGGGCCGCCCTTGCCAGGGTGCGGAAGGGTTCGGCGCGGGTGCCGGGGTTGCTGTCGGAGCCGGTTGGCGCCAGGTACACGTGGGTGCGCACCAGTTCGGGCACCACCAGCTGCTCATGCCCGCCATCGCGCAGCCGGCAGCCGGCCAGCAGGGGACCGGCCAGCAACGGGCAGGCGAGCAGCCAGAGCAAGATCAGGCGCAGGTCGATCAGGATCTTGGGCGGCATCCGGGGCATGGCGTCCTCGTCGTCGGTTCAGGTAACGAGACCAGTCTGGGCTTGCGCAAGCGTCGTGGATGCCGGTTCGATCAAACTCGTCCTTGAGCATGCGCAATGCGCGCACGCTGCACGGGTGCAACTGTCAGGCGGCAGATGCCGGCAAGACGAGGACTGGCATATAGGTATCCAGGAACTCGACCGGCATGCGGCGTGGCCGGCCACTGCTGATTTCGATGCAGACCAGGTCCCAACGGCCGCGCAGGACGGTCGCGCCATCGCTGTTGCGCACCAGCTGGAAGCGGCGCTCCATCGACAGCTTGCCGTCGCCGCCGACCAGCCAGGTGGCCAGCCTCAGTTCCTCGCCCTCGAAGGTCGGCAGCAGGTAATCGTATTCGCCGCGCCGGATCGCCATCGCCCGGTCCAGGCGCCGGTAATCGTCGAGCGACAGGCCGAGCGTCTCGGAGTGGGCCCAGCCGGCCTGCTCGCACCAGCGCACATACACGGCGTTATTGGTATGGTCCAGGCCATCGATGTCGCCGGCGCACGGCGACACCGGCAGGATGAACGGTTGCGGATAATCCCAGTCCAATGTTATTCCTCGGGAGGCGCGGCCCTGGGCCGCGAACCATGGCATTGTAAGGCAGCGTGCGCCGGCGCGTTGGCGGTCGCTTCTCAAGCGAAGGACGTGGCATGTTCACGATGATTCTGCTGCTGTACCTGCAACACAATCTCGACGTCGTGCTCGAGGGCAGCAGCCTGCGTGGAGAATTCGCCAGCAGGACGGCGTGCGAGAAAGCCGCGACCAGGCTGCGCGGTCCGCTGCCGACGCCCGAGGGTCATACTGCTGCCTGGCAGGACGTGCTATGCGTGCCGATCGCACATTATGTCCAGGTGCGGCCGGATGGCCCATCCGATCTCGCGCGCTTGTTGAAAGAGAGTACGCCGACCGATTGCGGCGCCGATGGCGCCTGGCGCCGGGTGGCTGAAACGTGCACGCCGACTGTGGCTGTGCGGCCGGATGCTCAGTCGCGCTTGAATTCGGCCTGGCCGGGACAGGCCACCAGGCCGGCGAAACCACCACCGCCTGCTCTGTCGAACAGCTCGGCCTTGCCGCCTTCGGCGCCGAACATATTCGGCCGCACAGCGCCGCCAGTGCGACAGTAATAGCGGCCGTTCTTGCGGAACCGGTAGATGATGGTGCCGTCCGGTGAGGTATAGCTTTCCGAGGTCAGCGTCATCGAGGTGTCCTTGCGCGCGCCTTCGACACCGTCGACGAAGCGCTTCCAGGGTGTATCGGTCGGCGTCAGCGGCGCCAGCTTGCCCTGGCGTAGCGCGTTGTCGACGCGGCCAGCTTCGCGCTTCGCGCGACCGGCGACGCTGTGTTCTTCGGCAGGGACGGCATCGACTGCGGAGGGAGCGGCGAGTGGATCAGGCTGTGCTTCAGGTACAGGCTCGCCGGGTTCCGCGTCCGTGATGGATGGGGCCTCGATGGGGGCACGCGCTGGGACGCGCGGCGCGGCGGATGGCAGGTTGCGCGTAGTTGGGGAAGGAACTGGAGGAACCGGCGCCGCCAACGGCGGAACCAGCACCGGCACCACAACAAATTCACGCAGCGCCGGCACGAATGACGGCAGCAAGCGCACGCCCGTGGCATCGATCCACCACCATGCCAGCAGCAAGTGCGCGCCAAGCGTGGCCACCAACGGCCAGCCTGGCGCGCGGCGCCGCATCAATCCGGCATCCGCGTGCACCTGGGCGTTACCCCTTCGGCGCAGTCAGCGCAGCCTTGATGGCCACGCAGCGCTGGTCGCTCTGCAGCGTATCGAGCAGCGAACGGCGGGTGAACGCCGACAGGTCCTTCATCTGGTCCGCCGCGCGCGACAGGCGCTGCACGCTTTGCGGCGTGCAGGTGGCCGGAATCATGGTGGTGGCGTACGCGCGCATGAAGACCGGACCGGCGGCCTTGTCGAGCGCCGGCAGCCGCGCCAGGCGGGCATCCGCATCCAGTTCATCGAGCTTGCCCTGCTCTGGCGGGAACACGCTGTACATCGCGGTGCGGGCGCGCGAGAACGGCAGTGGCGACTTCTGGTCCTCGATGCGCTTGACCCACTCGGCCTTGGCCTTGGCATCCGGACGTGCGGCGCTGGCCGCGACTGCCGCTATCTGGCCGGCGTCGGACTTGTCACGTGCCGATTCAGCCTCGATCAGGGCGGTCGAACCGGCGACGTCATAGCGGCTCAGGTGCGCCACGATGCTCCAACGCAGTTGCTGGCTGATTTCGACGCCGGCCGCATCGACCTTGCCATCGAGGATGCCGGCCAGGCGCGACAACGCCTCGGACGTGGATGCGACGCTGACATACAGGTTGAACCAGCGGCGCTGGAAGTCGGTGCTGCCCTTGTGCGCCAGCACGCCATCCCAGGCCATCTTCTCGAGCGCGGCGGCGGTCTGCTTGGCATACGCGTTATCCAGGTTCATCGCATCGAGATACGACTTGGACTGGCCGATCTTGCCCAGCACGTCGCCGAGCAGGGTGTAATCCTTCTCTTGCGGCGCATTGTTCAGGGCCACGGTAATGAAGTCGTTCAACGGCAGCTTGGCGTCGCGCACGCCGTCCCACAGGCTTTGCCACAGCATCGCGCGCAGCAGCGGATCGTCGACCTGGGCCAGCCTGGTGCGGGCGGTGTCGAACGAGCGCCCGTCCAGCTGGACCTTGGCGTAGCCCCAGTCCTGGTAGTTCGGATAGACCAGGTCCGGGCAGGCTGCGCCGTTCAGCTGCGCGACCGCGGTCCTGGCGCCCTTGTAGGTGACCGGCACGTTCTTGACCAGCGCCAGCTTGCCGTTCTCGATCTTGAAGGCGGCGACCTGGACGCGCTGTTCGCGCAGGGTCGGCAAGTCCTTGCCCGGCGCGCTCTGCGACAGGGTGAAATCCTTGATCTTGCCGTTCGAGCAGCTGTAGTTGGCGGCGATCGTGTTCACGCCAGCGTGGTACAGCCACTCCTTGGTCCAGCCGGACAGGTCACGGCCGGCGGTCTGTCCCAGGGTGTTGATGAAGTCGTCGAGCGTCGCGTTCTGCCACGAGTACTTGACCAGATAGTTATGCACGCCCTTGCGGAACACGTCTTCGCCCAGCAGGTGACGCAGCTGCTTGAGCGTCGAGCCGCCTTTCGAGTAGGTGATGGCGTCGATATTGTCGAAGGCGTTGGCGGTCGAGGGCACCGGCACCTCGATCGGATGGGTGCTGGCGGTCTGGTCCTGGACGTATGCGCTCTGCTTGCCGGTCTGGTAGAACTTCTGCCACGAACTGTTGAATTCGGTCGACTCATTGGTGGCCAGCACGCCCATGAAGGAGGCGAAGCTCTCGTTCAGCCACAAGCCGTTCCACCACTTCATTGTCACCAGGTTGCCGAACCACTGGTGCGCCATCTCGTGCATGATCACTTCGGTCAGCGACTGCTTCTGCTCGGCAGTCATGTCCGCCACGCTGTAGCGCGCTTCGGCAAAGGTGATGGCGCCCGCATTTTCCATCGCGCCATACAGGAAGTCAGGCACGATCAGCTGGTCGTATTTCTCGAACGGATAGGGAATGCCGAAGTATTCTTCAAAGAAGCCGAGTCCGGCCTTGGTCTGTTTGAACCAGTAGTCGGGCGCGATCTGCTTGGCCAGCGACTGGCGCGCGAACAGGCGCATCGGGTACTTGCCGCTATTGTCTTCCCAGACCTGGTAGGGGCCGGCGTGCAGCGAGAAGTTGTATGGGCTCAGGCGCTTGGTCTGCTTGAAGGTCCAGCGGCGACTGGCGCCCGCTTCATCGACCTTGGTCTCGCGGGTGGTGGTGACCACGTGCCAGTCCTTCGGCGCGGTCACGCTGACGGTATAACTGGCCTTCAGGTCGGGCTGGTCGAACAGCGGGAACATCTGCTGGGCAGCGGCCGGCTCGAAGTGCGAATAAGTGTAGACGCGGCCATCGGCCGGGTCGACCATGCGATGCAGGCCTTCGCCGTTGGTGCTGTGCAGGCGCTCATAGGCGACCGTCACGGTGTTCTTGCCCTTGACCAGGTCGGCGGGGGCAATGGTGATGAACCAGTTGTTGTAACGGGTCTCAACCGGCTTGCCGTTGACGCTGACCGATTTGACGGTGGCCTTGTTCAGGTCCAGCGTCACCGCCGAATCGACATCCTTGAGGTCGAAGCTGATGGTGGTGGTGCCGGCGAAGGTTTCCTTGCCGGTGAGGGTGAAGTCGAGCACATAATCCACGTTCGCGATGCGCGCGGAGCGCGCGAAGGCGTCGGCCTGCGAGAGGAAGGCGGTCTCGGCGCGGACCGGGGCGCTCTTGCTGGCGGGTGCGGCCTGGGCGGCGCCGCCAAAGGCGAATGCGGAAACGATGGCAAGCGCCATCACACGGTGTGCTGGAAAGTTCACTGATAGTCCTCTCTCGGGTAGGCGCATCTGAGTGCGCGAAATAACAATCGCGCAAGAATAGCACTAACATTCCTTGCTGGACACTCGTTCGAGAGAAGTCGTACTACGTGTATGGACGCCAGGCGAACATGTCTATACACGCAAAAATGGGACCCGCAGGTCCCATCGAAAGAGGCGCCGCCAGTTCGCCGGCGGGAGCGGGCGAAGCGGCGGCGAAAACGGCGACGTAAATGGCGACTCAGGCGGCTTGTTGCAGCGCCGGATAGTCGGTGTAGCCGGTGGCGCCCGGCGCATAGAAGGTGTCGGGATTGGCCGGGTTGAGCGGCGCATCGAGTTTCAGGCGCTGCGGCAGGTCCGGATTGGCGATGAACTGCACGCCCCACGAGACTGCATCGGCGGTACCGCTGGCGATCAGTTCCTCGGCCTGCGCTTTGGTCAGCTGCTGGTTGGCGATCCAGACGCCGCCAAATTCCTTCTTGATCAGCGGGCCGAGCGCATCCGGGCCCTGCGCTTCGCGGGTAAAGATGAAGGCGATCTTGCGCTTGCCCAGTTCGCGGGCCAGGTAGCCGAAGGTATCAAGCGGGGTCGAGTCGCCCATGTCGTGCAGATCGCGGCCTGGCGACAGGTGCATGCCGACACGGTCGGCGCCCCAGACGTCGATGCAGGCATCGGTCACTTCGAGCATCAGGCGCGCGCGGTTCTCGATCGAGCCGCCGTAGGCATCGCTACGCTGGTTGGTCGAATCCTGCAGGAACTGGTCGAGCAGGTAGCCGTTGGCGCCATGGACTTCGACGCCGTCGAAGCCGGCCAGCTTGGCGTTCGCGGCGCCCTTGCGGTAGGCGGCGACGATGCCCGGGATTTCTTCGAGTTCGAGCGCGCGCGGGGTGGCGAACGGGCGTTTCGGACGCAGCAGGCTCACATGGCCTTCAGGCTGGATCGCCGACGGCGCCACCGGCAGTTCGCCGTCCAGGAACGATGGATCCGAGATGCGGCCCACGTGCCACAGCTGCAGAAAGATGCGGCCACCCGCTTTGTGGACAGCGTCGGTGACGATCTTCCAGCCTGCCACCTGTTCGTCCGACCAGATGCCCGGCGTGTCGGCGTAACCCACGCCCATCGGCGTGACCGAGGTCGCTTCCGACAGGATCAGGCCGGCCGAGGCGCGCTGCACATAGTAGTCGGCCATCAGCGCGTTCGGCACGCGGGCGCCGCCATCGGCGCGCGAGCGGGTCAGCGGGGCCATGACAATGCGGTTCGGCCATTCGAGGGCGCCGACTTTGATCGGGTCAAACATGGTGGTCATATGAATTCCTAGAGTCCGTCGTTCAGTTGTGCGAGGAAGGTCTGGATCGTTTCCTCGTTCCTTTGGAAAAACACCCATTGGCCGACGCGGCGCGTGCTCACCAGGCCCGCTTTCTGCAGCGTGGCCAGGTGCGCCGAGACCGTCGATTGCGACAGGCCGGCGCGCTTGTCGATCAGCTTGCCGCACACGCCCATCTCGAGCGGGTGGTCCTGCTCGGAGAAGTGCTGCTGCGGATCCTTCAGCCAGTGCAGGATCTGGCGCCGCACCGGGTTGGCCAGGGCCTTGTGGATCGCGTCGATGTCCATGGGTTGGTCCTTATATCGGGTTCTTGCGATCCGAATATCGTTATCTTACGATATTCGCGGAATGTCTGCTGGCGGAGGCAGATTTTCTGACCGGGGAAAGCGGCCGGGCCGCCGGGGCGATGCCCCGCCCGGCGCCGGCAAATTGCTTACTGCTGTTCGCGGCCGAACGTCGCGTTGGGACGGGTGAGGTAATACCACTCGGTATTGGCGGCGGCATTCGCGGCCGGGAACAGGATGCGTCCGCCGAATTCGGCCACGACCGGGGTGCCGTCGGCGCGGGTGCCGATCAGTTCACCTTCGCTGACCGGATCGAAACTCTTCCATGGACGCGAGAATGCGTCGTCCGCGTGCAGCTTGTCGTGCACGACCACCATCGACAGCGCTTCCATCTCGTCGAACGCCACTG
>Ga0265798_10007307_pt1 | contig 14306 bp, 9 predicted proteins | sample P3T30metagenome_FD_192430 | JGI IMG/M metagenome (GOLD analysis project Ga0265798, IMG submission 192430) | Plant litter microbial communities from East Loma Ridge, Irvine, California - P3 T30 | ecosystem: Environmental > Terrestrial > Plant litter > Unclassified | place: USA: California...
CTCGGCACGCCGACGAAGCCCACCGCCGTGCCGGCGTCATTGATGTCGCTGGCGCCGGACACGCTGGCGCCCGGGGTGAGGTCGACGATCCCGGTCTGCGGCGTCCAGTGAAATGCATGCAGCGCCGTCGAGCCCGGTCCGCCGAACCAGGCGCGGCCGACCACATGGCCCTTGTTGTTGATCGCATTCGCCACCGAATCGGCGGCGCCGGCCGGATCCAGGTCGATCATGCCGGCGCCCCTGGTCCACCGGAAGGCGTGGGTCGTGGCATTGCCTGGACTGAACTCCGAAGCGCCCACCACCTGGCCGTGGTCATTGAGGCCCACCGCGTAGGCATTGGTCCCGCCCAGCGTGCCAAGCTCGCGCACACGACCGGCATCGTACAGGCGGGGACGGAATACGCCGTCGCGGGTCTCGGTAAAGACGACCTGGTCGCGGTTGTTGATGAAGCCGGTCGCGCCGAGATCGGGCGACAGCTGGATGACCTGGTAGATGGTGCGCGCCGCGGGAGTGCCGGCTGCGGATCCGGTCGTCACTGCCGCGACCGTGCCAGCAACCAGCACGAACAGGATTCCCCGTCGTCGCGGCCAGGAAGGCAGGGGCGACAGGTCGTTGCGGCGGGCGTTCGCGCCGTCCTTGGTGTGGATGGTGCTCATGAAATTCTCCTGGTGTTGGCCCCGGGCTGGCGGCTGCGCCTCAGACGGTGATCGTGAGCGCCGGGGTGGTGCGGCTGTCCTTGTTGTTACTGCAGTTATGTGGTCTTGGCGGGATTGGGTAGGGCGGCTGTGAGTGATGAGGCGGCCCACTTGATGCACGAGGACAAGGCGAGGAGTGGACCGGCCAGCGCGCGCACGCAGTGCTTGGCAACGGCAACTATTCTCGGCTGCAATTTGTTCCTCCTGATCAGTTAATGCGTCAGGTCAAGATGCGGTGTGAAAAGAAGTGCTAGATGGATGACGCACTGGATCAGCTTAGGGATTTCGGCAGGGGCGCATCTGGCGAATATCAACGGCCGTGTTTGGCGCGCGCAGCCGAGAGCTGGTCGATGATGTGGATGGTGAAGGTGGCGGGAGGTGGATCGGTCGGTCGGACATCTGACGACGAAGGTCTGCGAAAATGCAGAGCGCCGGTTGTGCATGGGCTGCAATCTAACTCGACATTAGCATATATATTGTCGAGTTAAATGCGAGGCCGGGTCGCTGCGCTTGTCTTCCGCTGCCGGCGCGGGTAGAGTCCTCGCACATGAAAAACCGGACACATCCGATGAAGATCGCGCATATCTCTGCAGGAGCCACTTTACACCGTAATGACGACCACGTGGCGGTCTTCGGTCATGCAGGCGTTACCGACATACTCGTGATCGATGGCGGCACATCGGTGGCCGAACGTGACTACCTCGATCCCGTGCATGGCGACGTGGCCTGGTTCGTGCACGCGTTCACAGCGGCGCTCGAGCAGGAACTGGCGCCCGGGCGCAGCCAGCAGGAATGCGTGCACGCTGCGGTCGATCTGGTTCGCGCCAGGTTCGAGCAGATGCTGGAGCAAGGCGAAATGCCGCTGCACGCATGGCCGATCGCGGCGCTGACCTGGCTGCGCATCAACGAACAGGCTGGCGGCCAGCGCGCAACGCTGTACAGCCTGGGCGACTGCAAGAGTCTGCTGCGCACGGCGGCTGGTGACTGCGTCGATCTCGATCCGTTCGTGAATCCCCAGGACGCCGTGTTGCAGGCCGAGATCGCGAAGCTGCGCGCGGCAGGCGTTATCGATCCTGAGCAGCGCCGCGAAAGGATGCTGCCGATGCTGCGGGCGCGGCGTGAGTTCCAGAATGAGCAGACGGCGCCGACGGTGCTGTGCCTGCGTCCGAATGGCGCGTTCCAGGCGCGCGTGCAGAGCGTCGACCTCGAACCGGGGTCGAGCCTGCTGATCATGACGGACGGCTTCTATCGGATGGTCGATCCCTATGGCTGCTACACGGATGGCGGTCTGGTGGAAGCATGTCTGGAACGGGGATTGGCAGCCATGCTGGACGAACTTCGGACCTATGAAGCAGTCGCCGGCGGCACTGGAGCGCGCACGGTCAAGGCGGCGGATGATGCGTCGGCGGCGATGTGGACTGCGTAGCATCCTGGTCCGTCGAGACTGGACCGTTTGGACGTTGGAGTGGGTACCCCGGCGTTTGCCTGGCCGCGGCTGCGGTCTCCAAATAGCGCATTTAACATAATATAGATTATGCGAAGTTGGGTAGACGGGACCTCGGACCCATACGGTCGCCTGTAGATGCGAATCAAATCGCATGACGCCTGGCCGCCTGTTCTCAATGCCCGGTCCATCGATCGAGCTTCTACGATGGTGGATAACTCGGGCTCCGTCTCATCCCGCACCAACGATACGGGCCACATCGCTGACGTATCCTGCGCGCTCGGTTGACCCTGGCTTGCAGCTATCTTTGTGGACGGCACGGACGGCGCGCTGGCAGTTAGCCGACAACGTGCCGAATCCGGCGTGTCCGACATCCACGTCTTCGGGCAGATTGCAGGAGACTCGGCCAGGTCGTCGGTCCGGCCCCGTATATCGCCACTTCACGGGTTTCGATATATCGGTCGCAGGCGTCGAGATGCCGCTCCCGATCTATCGTCCGGATGGGCGGCATTGATCAACACACCTTGTCGACTATCGTCGGATGAACGCCCTGCTGCGCTAGGAACCAGGATGCAGGATTACCTTGGTCCAGCCGTGATCGCGCACGTCGAAGTGCTTGTAGGCGTCTGGCGCCTGGTCCAGTTTCAACTCATGCGACACGATAAACGAAGGTTTCGCTCGGCCGGCGTGGATCAGGTCGCGTAGCTGCCGGTTGTAGGCCTTGACGTTGCACTGGCCGGTCGCGACGCGCTGCCCCTTGAACCACAGCTTGCCCCAATCGAGCGCGATCTTCCCTTCTTTTTCCAGGGCGTCCGGGCCGTTCGGGTCCTCCGGCACGAACACGCCTACCACGCCGATCCCGCCGGTGAACTTGACCGAGTTGACCAAGTTGTTCATCGTGAGGTTGGGCCGCTCTTGCCGGTGATGGTGGTGGTCGTGGCACTGATAGCCGACACATTCGCAGCCCACGTCGGCGCCCTGCCCGAGGGTCAAGTCCATGACCCGCTGCACCGGGTCTTCCTTGGAAAAATCGATCGCGATCGCGCCGATCGACTCCGCCAGCTTGAGCCGGTCCGAGTGGCAGTCGACCACCATCACACTGCACGCCCCCTTGATCATCGCAGAATGCGCGGCCATCAGGCCGACCGGTCCGGCGCCGTAGATGACCACCGCGTCGCCGGGCTTCATGCCGGCCAGTTCGGTCGCGTGCCAGCCGGTCGGGAAGATGTCGGCGCACATCACGTAGTCGGACTGCTTTTCCTCGGCGTCGGGCGGCAGCTTCAGGCACATGAAGTCGGCCCAGGGCACGCGCAGGTATTCGGCTTGCCCGCCCTGCCATGGCCCCATGTCGGCAAAGCCGAAGGCGCCGCCGGCCACGCCAGGCTCGTTCGCCTTGAGGCAGTAGGCGGTCAGGCCGCGTTCGCAGTTCCTGCAATGTCCGCAGCTGATATTGAAGGGCATGCAGACCCAGTCGCCGGGCTTGAGCCGCTCGACCGCGGGACCGACTTCCATGACCACGCCGAGGTTCTCGTGGCCGAAGACGCGGCCCTGCTCGAAGTCGGTCCGCCCCTCGTACATGTGCAGGTCGGAGCCGCAGATATTGGTGCTGGTGATTCGGACGATGGCATCCGTCGGACGTTCGATCTTTGGATCCGGCACATCTTCGACGGCCACCTGGTTGGGGCCGCGATAAACAACAGCTTTCATAGTCCACTCCTTAAGCTGCCAGGAAATAGCCTGCCCTGCGCGACAGAAGACGACGCGCAGCAATCTGTTCCGGCAGTGGTTGGCGATATCCGCGGAAGGCGCTCGCGGGACCATCTGCCCGCCGCCGGCGCATCGATGGTCGGTGGCAGAAGCGACACAGGTTAGACACACGTTCGCCCCATCGCAAGCGGCGATTCGATTGAAGCGAGCACAGCCGAGTTGCTTTTCTTCGGCGTTTTCACCAACGCGCGAAACGTCCTTGCGGGGTGGCGTGCTTCGATGTAGCCTTCCGCATTCACATGATCCGTCGGACGCCGCAACGTCCGGCTCCAGGGGTTATTGCAGCGCACGCTGCTGTCTTCAGAAAGGATGCGTCATGCGAATCATTGCCACGTTTCTCGCACTCGTCCTTGCCGGCGCGGGCTTGTCCGGCGCGACGGAGCCGGCGCAAATCGAGGCGCCGTCGACCGCCCAGAGCGAGCACCGCCGGGCCGCCACGACGCTGCAGCAGGCTGCCCAGTTCGAACACCAGGTCACCGGCGTGACCGTCAGCGAACGGGGCCGGCTGTTCGTCAATTTTCCGCGCTGGACAGAAGATACGCCGGTCTCGGTCGCCGAAGTCATGAAGGACGGCAGCCTGCGTCCTTATCCCAACGAGCAATGGAATGCCTGGCGCAACGTCCGGCGCGACGAGCTCGATCCCGCGCAGCACTGGGTCTGCGTGCAAAGCGTGGTCGCCGACGGCCGCGGCAGCGTATGGGTGGTCGATCCCGCGGCGCCTGCCGTGGACGGCCTCGTGCCGGGAGGACCGAAGCTGGTGCGCATCGATCTGGCGACCGACCGCGTGGCGCAGGTGATCCGGTTCGGCCAGGACGTCGCGATTCCCGGCTCCTACCTCAACGACGTGCGCTTCTCGCACGACGGCAGGCATGCCTTCCTCACCGATGCCGGACAGCGCGGCGCCTTGGTCGTGGTCGACCTGGCCAGCGGCAAGGCGCGCCGGGTGCTGGACGGCCATCCGTCCACCCAGCCCGAAAAAGGCGTGGTGGTGCGCACCGACGGCAAACCGCTGCGCTATCCGGACGGACGCCCGGTGCTATTCGCGGCCGACAGCATTGCCCTGTCGTCCGACGGCGCCTGGCTATACTGGAAAGCGCTGACCGCCACCACCCTGTATCGCATCCGGAGCGCGGCGCTCATCCGACAGGGCCTGGCCGGAGAAGACCTTTCGAGCCAAGTCCAGCCCTACGGCCAGGTCGGGCCGACCGACGGCCTCTGGATCGGGCGCGGCGCCGACATCCTGTACCTCACCTCGATCGAGGACAACGCGATCAAGGCGCGCAGATTGTCCGAAGGCCCGTCCGGCGCCGTGCGCACGGTGCTGCAGGACCCGCGCCTGCGCTGGCCCGACACCTTCAGCGAGGGACCGGACGGCAGCCTGTACGTGACCACCTCGCGCATCCAGGATTCCGCCTTCTTCAACCGGGAGGCGCCGCTGGCGCTGCCGACCCAGCTGTGGCGCCTGCCTGCGCCGCGCAAGTGACATCCTCATGCGGCGCTCCGGCGCCGCCAACCTGCAACCAGTCCGCCCGGCGGGCAATCAGCAAGGGAGTTCAATCATGGCAAGTAGACACTCTGCCGCACCACCGGGCACAGCATCGCGAGCGGGTTCACACGCTGGGCCGACGCACAATCTTGGCTGGATTCCCATCGCGCTGGGGGGCGCAGCCATCGTGGCCGGACTCGGCGGCCGCAGGAGAGGCGCCGCGGCGCTCGCGCTGAGCGCGGTCGCCGGCGCGGGCGCGCTGGGCGCGCTGCGCAGCACGCAGGCCGGCCAGGCAAATGCCGGCGGCGCCCCGGAGGTCGAGCGTTCGATCACGATCGGCAAGAATGAGGAAGAATTGCACCAATACTGGCAAGACCCGCGTACGCTGCCGCAGATCATGTCCGGCTTCGCGACCGTGCACGCCACCGGCGATGGCCGCATGCACTGGAAGATCGAAGGTCCGCTCGGCCGCGCCTGCGAATGGGACACCGAAACGGTGGGCCATTCCGGCGCGGGCATGGGTTGGCGCGCGCCGTCCGATGGCGCGGTCTCGAACGAGGGGTGGATCCGCTTCCACCCCGCCCCGGCCGGTCGCGGCACTGTCGTGACGCTGCGCTTGCGCTTCGAACCGCCTGGCGGCGCCCTCGGCGAGTGGCTTTTCGAATTGCTGGGCACCGTACCCCTGCGCCTGGTCGCCGATGGCGCGCTCAGGCGCTTCAAGAACCTCGTCGAAACCGGCGAGATTCCAACCACCGCGCGCCAGCCTGCTGCTCGCGCCGATACACACTGAAGGACAGGACATGCGAGCACTTTACTGGAACGGCGTGAACGACCTGCGGGTCGGCACGGTGAAGGACCCCGAGATCGTGAATCCCCATGACGCCATCCTGCGCGTCAGCCTGTCGACGACCTGCGGCTCGGACCTGCACTTCATCGACGGCTATATCCCGAGCATGAAGGCTGGCGACGTGATTGGCCATGAGTTCATGGGCGTGATCGAGGAAGTCGGCCCGGCGGTCAAGCGCGTCAGGAAGGGCGACCGCGTCGTCGTCCCCTCGTTCATCGTTTGCGGACAATGCTGGTACTGCCAGCATTCCCTTTACTCCCTGTGCGACAACACGCACCCGAAACCCGAACTGCAGGAACCGCTCCTTGGCGGCTATCCCACGGCCGGCATCTACGGCTACACCCATGCCTTCGGCGGCTACGCCGGCGCGCACGCGCAGTATGTGCGCGTGCCGTTCGCCGACAACGATTGCTTCAAGGTCCCCGACGGGGTGGCCGACGAGACCGCGCTGTTTCTGTCGGATGCGGCGCCGACCGGCTATATGGGCGCCGATTTTTGCGACATCCAGCCAGGCGACACAGTCGCCGTCTGGGGTTGCGGCGGCGTGGGCCTGATGGCGCAGCAAAGCGCGCGGCTGATGGGCGCCGAGCGGGTGATCGCGATCGACCGCTTCCCCGAGCGCTTGCAGATGGCGCGCGAGCACGCCGGTTCCGAAACCATCGACTACACGCAGGTCGACAGCGTGCTGGACGTGTTGAAGGAAATGACGGGAGGCCGCGGTCCCGATGCGTGCATCGACGCGGTGGGCATGGAGGCGCACGGCACCGGGCCCCAATACGCCTATGACCGCGTCAAGCAGGCGCTGCACCTGGAGACCGACCGTGGACAGGCCCTGCGCGAAGCCATCATGGCCTGCCGCAAGGGCGGCACGCTCTCGGTGCTCGGCGTCTATGGGCTGATCGACAAGTTCCCGATGGGCGCCATCATGAACAAGGGCATGACGGTGCGTACCGCCCAGCAGCACGGGCAAGCCTATATGGAGCGGTTGCTGACTCATGCACAGAAGGGCGAGCTGAACCCTGCCTATCTCGCCACGCACCGCTTTTCGCTGGAAGACGCGCCGCGCGGCTACGACATGTTCAAGCACAAGAAGGACGGCTGCGTGCGCGCGGTGTTCGCGCCGTAACGTCCGACCTGGCCTAACTGTCACTCGTGGAGTGCCGGAATCATGATGTCAAGGCACTTCACGGGCGCAGCGCTGGATTTTCCCGGCGCGAGGCGGGAACGCGCGGATACCGTCATTCGACGAAATGCAATATCACTTAACCGCCACTCCACCAGTGGCGATTTGTTCTTAGCGCCAGCGAACTGCCCCGGCGATCGAGTCAAGCATTCTGCGGCGGCATGAAAGCCGACAGCTTGACCTGGCTGAACTCCCGCAGCAGGGCGCCCGCCGCCTGCGCCATCGCCACCTCGAGCGCGCCATTGATCGCCTGTTCCTGGGCGCAGCCCGGATGATCGACATTCGCCCCGATGGCGAAGATCACCGGCTCCTCGAGCGCCTCGTAGACATCCAGCATCGTGATGCTGTCCGGGTCCACCGACAACACCCAGCCACCATTGCGTCCCGCCGTCGACTGCACATAACCCGCATCGCGCAAACCACCCATCATGCGGCGGACCAAGACCGGATTGGTGTCCAGCACGACGGCCAGCTCCTCCGAACTCGTCGTGCCCTTGCGTCCGTGTATATGAACCAGCGCATGCAGCATGCGCGCCAGCCTGAAATCAGCTCTCATCGATATCCTCCTCACGCGAGCATACCGCAACTCCGAAAGTATCGGAATAGCCAGCGCAATCGCCACTCCGGAAGTTCGTGTTTATCAGAGTGCGTCGCCGCGCCCCATCACATTCGGTCGCATCCATCGTCGCCCCTTCTCTTGATGGCTATGGTGGGTAGTGTTATTTCGGCCGTAGTTCGTGGCTTTGAGGATAATTAGTTGGGTTGTTTGTTATGTTGGTTAGTTACGTTTTTTTAAATGCGATGAAACGGCGCACCCACGTTAAGTCACACCTTTCAGATGCCTAAACATTGCAGTCGGATATTTATTGAACGACAATGATTGCGCAAACAACCGAAAGCGATCCCTTTCGCTTTCTCCGTCCGCTCCGTGAGGTCCACCCGCGCGGGGCTACATTTTTCAAGGTCATCATGATTTCTCCACGTACCCTGGCAGGCCTGGCATCGTTGGCCGCACTGGCGGCCTGCTCGACTCCGGGCGGCCAGCCCGATGTCGACGGTATATCGCCACAGGCCGCCCTCTTCGAGCGCTTCAGCTACGAAGGGCGGTCGCAGGAATCCGCGACGCCCAGCGCCGCCCAATACCGCAACCCGATCCTGTCCGGCTACTACCCCGACCCTTCCGTGCTGCGCGTGGAGAACGACTATTACCTGATCAATTCGTCGTTCACCAACTTCCCCGGCCTGCCGCTATTCCATTCGAGCGACCTGAGCGCCTGGACCCAGATCGCCAACGTGATCACCCGCCCCTCGCAGGCCAACTTCCAGGGCCTGCGCTCGTCGCGCGGCATCTACGCCCCCGATATCTCGCATCACAAGGGCGTCTTCTACGTGGTCACCACCTGCGTTGATTGCGGCGGCAATATGGTCATGACGGCGACCAGGCCGGAAGGCCCGTGGTCGGAGCCGGTCAAGCTGGCCTTCGGCGGCATCGATCCTTCACTGTTCTGGGATACGGATGGCAAGGTCTACCTGGTCGGCAACGACGCGCCGGCCGAAAAGCCGCGCTACGACGGCCACCGCGCCATTTGGATCCAGGAATTCGACCCGGCAGCGCTGGCGGTCAAGGGCGAACGCACCCTGTTGGTCAATGGCGGCGTCGACATTGCGGCCGAGCCGAGCTGGATCGAAGGCCCCCACATCTTCCGCCGCGGCGCCTACTACTACCTGATCGCGGCCGAGGGCGGCACTGGCGACAACCACTCCCAGGTGGTGTTCCGCTCGGCGGGCGTGCGCGGCCCGTTCACGCCCTATGCGCACAATCCGATCCTCAGCCAGCGCAAGCTCGATCCGGCGCGCCCGAACCCGGTCACCTCGGCCGGCCATGCCAAGTTCGTCCAGACCCCGGATGGGCAATGGTGGGCAACCTTCCTGGCCACCCGCCCCTACCGGGACGGCATGTACAACATCGGCCGCGAGACCTTCCTGCTGCCGGTCAGCTGGAAGGATGACTGGCCGCTGGTGCTCGAAGACGGCAAGCCGATTCCCTTCGTCACCGCGCGGCCGGCGCTGCCGGCGCAGGCGCACCCGGCCCTGCCCCTCTCCGGCGACTTCGCCTACGTCGATGAATTCGACGGCGCGCGCCTGTCCGACGCCTGGATTGGCGTGCGCACGCCTGCGGCGCCCTTTTACCGGATGGAAGCAGGCCGCCTGGTGCTGGAGCCGCGCGGCCGGCTCGGCGACCTGGACGCCACGCCGGCCTTCCTCGCCCGCCGCCAGCAGCATCACATCGCCACGGTCGCTACCCGCCTGCGCTTTCGTCCCGCCCGCGAAGGCGACCGCGCCGGACTGGTGGCCTACCAGAGCGACGCTTCGCACCTCTTCTTCGGGGTGACGCGGGTGGGCCAGCGCGACATGCTCGCCCTGACAGTAAGAGACAAGACCGACGCCGACCGCCTGGTGGCGAGCGCGCCGGTGGATGGCGACGCGATCGACCTCGAAATCCGCATCGACGCCGGCCGCATGGACTTCTTCTACACCATCGGCGGCGTGCGCAGCGTGCTGCGCACCGAGGTCGATGCGACCTTTCTGTCGACCAGCAAGGCCGGCGGATTCACCGGCACGATCATCGGTCCCTACGCCTGGCGCGCCGGCGCCGATTCGCCGTATTGACAGGGTCGCCGTCTCTTGGCCGGGATGGGAATCTCGGCCAAAGCAATTCCTAGCATTTTTTGTTATGCGCTACCATTTTAAGTTAAGCAATGGTAGGCTTGCCGGACAACGTGTCTGAAGCATAACAATACGATAGGAGGAGACTTGGAACAATATCCGCCAACAACCATGGCAGGCGGGCGCGCGCCCCGCGCTCGCAACGCCACCCTGAATGTCGCCTGCCTGCTGACCGCGATGCTCGCCGCGACGCTGGCGACGGCGCCGGCTGCCGCGCAGCCGGCAACGCAAGCAGCGCAGTCCGAAGGCCGCCAGCGCATCAGCTTCAACGACGGCTGGCGCTTCACTCTTGGCGACCCGGGCGGCGACTCGACGCCCTACCTGTACGATGTGCGCCCCGAAGTCAAGAAATCAGCCGACGGCAAGGACGCCGACGCCAGGCCCGACCAGGCGGTGCAGGTCGAGCGTCGCGGCGTGGCCCTGCTCAAGCCATGGATACTCCCGAGCGGCAATGCCTTCATCAAGGATCCGGCGCGCCGCCATGCGCGGCCCGCAGCCGATCCGGCCATCGATGCGCCGTACGCGCGCCCGGGATTCGACGACAGCGCCTGGAGCCAGGTGCGCCTGCCGCACGACTGGGCGATCGCCGGTCCCTTCCTGGAAACCGGGCCGTATGGCGGCATGGGCCGCCTCAAGACCTGGGGCCCGGCCTGGTACCGCAAGACGCTCGACCTGAGCGCGGCCGACCGCGGCAAGCAGATCTACCTCGACATCGACGGCGCCATGGCCTATGCCAGCGTCTGGGTCAATGGCCGGCTGGCCGGTGGCTGGCCCTATGGCTACAACTCGTTCCGCATCGACCTCACCCCCTACGTGACGCCGGGCGCCAGCAACCAGGTGGCGATCCGCCTCGACAACACGCCCGAGTCGGCGCGCTGGTATCCGGGCGCGGGCCTGTACCGCAACGTCTGGATCACCAAGACGGCGCCGCTGCACGTCGGCCAATGGGGCGTGCAGATCACGACGCCCCAGGTGTCGAAGGAATCCGCCCAGGTGGCCTGGCGCGTCACCCTCGACAACAAGGGCGCCGCGCCGGTCAAGGCCGACGTCGTCACCGAACTGCTCCTGCTCGACGCCCAGGGCAAGCCGACCGGCAAGCCGGTGGCAAGCGTGACGTCTGCCGCGTCGACCGTTGCGCCGGGCGCCAGCGCCAGCGTGGACGGCACGGCGACGCTCGCCAAGCCGCGCCTGTGGGGTCCGCTGCCGACCCAGCAGCCCAACCGCTACCTGGCCGTGACGACGGTGCGCCAGGATGGCCGCGCGGTCGACCGCGTCGAGACGCCGTTCGGCATCCGCACGCTGCGCTTCGACGGCAAGGAAGGCGTGTTCGTCAACGACGAGAAGATCGTGCTGCGCGGCGTGAACAACCACCATGACCTCGGCGCGCTTGGCGCCGCCTTCAACGTGCGCGCGGCCGAACGCCAGCTCGAACTGCTGCAGGAGATGGGCGCCAACGCCCTGCGCATGGCCCACAACCCACCCGACCCGCAACTCCTGGCCCTGACCGACCGCATGGGCATCCTGGTGGTGAACGAGGTGTTCGATTCCTGGCAGCGCAAGAAGACGCCGCTCGACTTCCACCTGATCTTCGACGACTGGCACGAGCAAGACCTGCGCTCGATGATCCGGCGCGACCGCAACCACCCGTCGATCATCATGTGGAGCATCGGGAACGAGGTCGGCGAGCAGTACACCGAGCACGAAGGCGCTGCGCTCGCGCGCCGCCTGCACGGGATCTCGCGCGACGAAGACCCGACCCGGCCGACCACCCTGTCCATGAACTACGCCAAGCCGCACATGCCACTGCCGGCCGAGGTGGACATCATCAGCCTGAACTACCAGGGCGAAGGGATCCGCCAGGACCCGGAGTTCGAGGGTACCGACCGCATCCGCACGCCACCGCAGTATCCGCTCTTCCATAAGGCGTTCCCGGACAAGGTGATCCTCACCAGCGAATCGGCGTCGGCGTTCAGCAGCCGCGGCACCTATTTCTTCCCGGTCCACCCCACCGACAGCTCGATCGTGCGCGACGGCCGCGGCGGCGACTCCAAGCTGCAGCAAGTAAGCGCGTACGAGCTGTACGCCGTCGATTTCGGCTCGTCGGCCGACAAGGTGTTCGCTTCGCTCGACCGCCACCCCTACGTGGCCGGCGAATTCGTCTGGACCGGCTTCGACTACCTGGGAGAGCCGACTCCATATTACGGCGCGCGCAGTTCCTACACCGGCATCCTCGACCTGGCCGGCTTCAAGAAGGACCGTTTCTACCTGTACCAGTCGCGCTGGCGTCCAGAGCTCAAAATGGCCCACATCCTGCCGCACTGGACCTGGCCGGAACGCGTCGGCCAGGTCACGCCGGTGCACGTATTTACCTCGGGTGACGAGGGCGAGTTGTTCGTCAACGGCAAGTCACAGGGCCGCAAGAAGAAGGCGCCGTTCACCTACCGCCTGCGCTGGGACGAGGTGAAATACGAGCCGGGCGAAGTGCACGTGGTGAGCTACAAGGCCGGCAAGGAATGGGCGCGCGCATCGGTCAGGACGGCCGGCGAAGCGGCCGCGCTGCAGGCCAGCGCCGACCGCACCACGATCGATGGCGACGGCCGCGACCTGTCGTTCGTCACCGTGCGTATCGCCGACAAGAACGGCCTCGATGTCCCGCGCAGCATGCAGCGGGTGCGCTTCACGGTCGAGGGCCCGGGCGAACTGGTGGCCACCGACAACGGCGACCCGACCAGCTTCGAGCCGTTCCCGTCGGCCGAGCGTGCCGCCTTCAACGGCCTGGTGCTCGGCATCGTGCGCGCCAAGCCGGGCGCCAGCGGTCCGATCACGGTGCGGGTGGCGACCGAAGGCCTGGCGCCGGCGTCGGTTACCTTGCAGGCGCGTCAGCGCCCATGATGTCTCAAGCTGCCCCGGGCGCCGCCTTGGGCAGGAATTCGGACAGCCGGCGCTGTCCGAATTCGCGCAGCAGCGCGCCGGCCGCCTGGGCCAGGGCTACGTCGAGCGCGCTGTTGATCGCCTGCTCGACCGCGCAGCCAGGATGGTCGACGCTGGGGCCGACCGCAAAAATCACCGGCTCCTCGAGCGCCTCGTAGATATCGAGCACCGTCACCTTGTCCAGGTCGGCCGATAGCATCCACCCGCCATTGCGGCCCGCGCTCGACTGCACATAACCTGCATTGCGCGGTCCCCCCATCATCCGGCGCACCAGCACCGGATTCGTTCCCAGCATCTCGGCCAGCTCTTCGGAACTCGTGGTTTCGGTGCGTCCATGGATATGCACGAGCACGTGCAGCATGCGCGCCAGGCGAAAATCGGCTCTCATCAATAGTTTCCTTAAATCAAGCCGTCAGGATACCGCAACTCCTCAAGTTCCTGAAACTACCGAATTCGCAACTCCTCAAGTATCGGTAGGAAGCGGCGCCTCGGGCGCAACCAAGCCCTGCTCGCGTAGTTCGTCCCAAAACGCGGATGGGATGCTGGCCTGCAGCGCAGCCTGATCTTCGGCCACCCGCTCCGGACGGCTCGCGCCCGGGATTACAGCCGCCACCGCCGGATTGGCCAGTGCGAACTGCAGCCCGGCGGCCTTGATCGGCACCCCATGGCGATCGGCCACCGCCGTCAGTCGCGCCACCCGGGCCAGGATCTCGGGCGAGGCCGGCTGGTACTCGAAATGCGTGCCGCCTACCAGCACGCCGGAACTATACGGACCGCCGACCACGATCTCGACGCCGCGCTTGAGCGCCGCGGGCATCAGGCGCTGCAGCGCCCTGGCATGGTCCAGCAGCGTATAGCGCCCGGCCAGCAGAAAGCCGTCGGGCCGCGCTTCTTCGAGGTCGAGCGTCAGTTCGCACGGCTCGACCCGGTTCACGCCCAGGCCCCAGGCCTTGATCACGCCTTCGTCTCGCAGCCGGTCCAGCACCCGGAATGCCCCCGTGCGGGCCTGCTCGAAGTGCGACAGCCAGGCGTCGCCATAGAAATCCTGGGCGATGTCGTGGACCCAGACAATCTCCAGGCGGTCCGTGCGCAGCCGCTTGAGGCTATCCTCGATCGAGCGTAGCGTGGCGTCGCCCGAGTAATCGTTGACGATGCGATTCGGCCGGCCATGCTCGAACAGGCCGCCCTTGTCGCCCAGCTCGCGTGAGGCCGGGTCTTCGACCTCG